>ERZ1370068.5696-contig-4710_pt1 | contig 68040 bp, 68 predicted proteins | sample MGYA00561227_ERZ1370068 | MGnify/ENA primary metagenome ERZ1370068 (study PRJEB38410, sample SAMEA6850437) | metagenome | study: Metagenomic assessment of the ecological functions of the soil: analysis of the soil microbiota associated with the... | reverse complement strand
CGCTTACGCATTGCTCTCCGACAACCTGATCGCGAGCGCGCCTCGCCCGTCCTCCAAGCTAGCCGCAGTAGCCGTCATGGGAATCCGCGCCGAAGCGGTGCACATGTCTCCACGACCCGAGCGCCTGAGCTCGAACAGGTCTGGCACCGAGGTCGTTCCCGATCGCTGTCCGTGTCCGCCTCCTGGCCCGGCCTCGAGCTCTGCGGTGGAACCATGGCGTGAGTCGCAGTCGGGCTGGTTCATGGAGCAGCCGCGGACCGTGATGGTTTGCGGCGTGTCGTTCACGGGCCGAAGGGTGACCGCGTTCGTGCTGCTCCGACTCGGCGAACCACGGCACGATCAGAGGCGCGAGCAGGAGGGCCGTTCCCAGCGCGACGCCGGCGCCGATGGCGACCTTCACCGGGCGCGTGAGGGACGAGGCCCGGTGTGCTCGGTCGGCGCCTTGAGAGTCCGGGAAGGGATCGCTCCACGGCCGACCGAGCTGTCGCGCCTGGCGGCCGACTCTCCTGGCGGAGATTCTGCTTGACGGCGTAGACGAGGTTGTCGCGGCCGATCCGGCCGCGGTCGTCCGACGCGTCGACGAGCGCCGCCATGTCGAGCACGTGCTCGAGGCCTTCGGTGTCGAGCGCGCTGTGCGTAGCTTCGCGGGCGCGGTCGAGGCTCTTGAGGGCGGCGCGGTAGTCACCGCGGTCGATGGCGGCGCGGGCCTCGCCGAGGTCGCGGTCAGGACTGGCGGCCACGCTGGGGAAGAACCGTATCCCTTTCGGCACGGTCCAGACACACACCGCGTGCGAATTGCCCGGCTACGTTCGGGAGATGGACGAAGCACGCGCGGTGCTCCGGCGGCTGAGCCGGATCGAGGCGCTCGAGCGGGAGGGCGCGCCCCGCGCGCGCTGCTCGCGGAGGTGCACGCGCTGCTCGCCGAGGCCGAGGCCTGGGCGGCCGCAGAGCGCGGAGGGGTCGAGCTCGCCGAGGCCGCGCTCGAGCGCTGCCGTGATGCGCTCGCCGAGCCGGCCGGCGCTGCGCGGAGGAGCGGCGTGGCGGGCATGATTGGGCGTGTCCTCGCCGGCCCTCGCTTCGAGACGCGTTACCGCGACGGCATCCGCGCACGCGATGCGCGGTCGCAGCGACCGTGTGGTTCTTCGGCGCCTCGTTCGGGCTGCTCGCGCGCGCCTCCGGGATGGGCGTCCTCGCGCCGCTCGTCCTCTCGGCGACCACGTTCGCGGGCTCGGCGCAGTTCGCGATCACTTCGATCCTCGGCGCCGGCAGCGGCAGCGGCGGCGGCGATCGTCGCGGCCGTGCTCCTGAACGCGCGCTACGCCCCGATCTCGATCTCGGTCGCACAGCTCTTCCACGGCCCCCGCCTGCGCCGTCTCGTGGAGTCACAACTGATCGTGGACGAGTCGTGGGCGCTCGCGAGCCGGGGCGGAGGCCGCTTCGACCGCCGGATCCTGCTCGGGGCCGGTCTCCTCCTCTACGTCTCGTGGGTCAGCGGCACGGCGGTCGGCGTGCTCGCCGGTGACTCGCTCGGCGACCCGAAGGATCTCGGTCTCGACGGCGCGTTCCCGCCCTCTTCCTCGCGCTGCTGGTGCCGCAGCTGCGCGCGCCGCAGAGCGGCCCTTCGCCGCCGTCGCCGGCGGAGCGATCGCGCTCGTCCTGATCCCGGTCACGCCGCCGGGGACGCCGATCGTGGCCGCGAGCGCCGCCTGCCTGCTCGGACTGCGCGGGAGCAAGCCGTGAGCAGCGTCTGGCTCGTGGTGCTCGTCGTCGGGATCGCGACGGTGGTGCTTCAAGGCGAGCCGGGCCGGTGCTGCTCGGCGACCGCGAGCTTCCTGAGCCGGTTGCGCAGACGTTGCCGCCCTGCTGGCACCCGTGCTGCTCTCGGCGCTCGTGGTCACGCAGACCGTCGGCGGCGACAACGAGCTCGTCCTCGACGCGCGGCTGGCGGGCGTCGGCGCGGGAGCACGTCGCGATCGCGGCCCGTGCGCCCCTGGCCCTGGTCGTGGTCGTCGCGGCGGCTGGCGACCGCGCTCACCCGGCTCGTCAGCTGAGGCTCGTCCTGCGGCCGCCGTACATTCCGGAGACATCGACCGGCCCAGCCCGGAACCGCCAAAAATCGCTGGTTCTCCGCGGAGGTATCGCTAGCATGAGAGCGAAGAAAGGGGCTCGATGGGGCTCGCACGCCTGCTTCCGCGACCGGGAACCGGACCGAAACCGCCCAAGGACCGCCGATGGGACGAGTGATCTCATTCGCGAACCAGAAGGGCGGCGTCGCCAAGACGACGACGACGCTCAATCTGGGCGTCGCCTTCGCCGAGCAGGAACCTGAAGGTGCTGCTCTGCGACCTGGATCCGCAGGGCAACCTGACCATGAGCCAGGGCCTCAATCCGGACACGATCGAGCGCTCGATGTTCGACGTGCTCGTCCACCGGCTGCCGATCCAGGAGTGATCCACCACAGCGAGGTCGACCTTGCCGTCTCGTCGATCGATCTCGCCGGCGCCGAGCTCGCGCTCTCGAGCATGATCGGCCGCGAGCGCGCGCTCGAGAAGGCGCTCGCGCCGGTGCGCGACAGCTACGACTACGTCCTGATCGACACGCCGCCGTCGCTCGGCCTGCTGACGATCAACGCGCTCGTCGCCTCGAACGGCGTGATCGTGCCGGTGCAGTGCGAGTACCTCTCGCTGCGCGGCCTCGTCCAGCTCGAGAACACGCTCTCGATGATCCGCGAGAACCTGAACCCGGAGGTCGGGATCGAGGGGATCCTCCCGACGATGTTCGACAGCCGCACGCTGCACTCGCGCGAAGCGGTGGAGATCCTCCAGGAGAACTTCGGCGATCTCGTCTTCGACACGAAGATCAAGCAAGACCGTCCGCTACGCGGAGGCCCCCGTGAAGGGCACCTCCGTCCTCAAATACGACCCCAGCGGCAGTGCCGCCCGAGGCCTACCGCGACCTCGCGAAGGAGGTGCTCAATGGCGCGCAGGCGCGCGAGCATGCGTGAAGGCCCGCTGGCGGAGCTCTTCCGCGCGACCGAGGCGGCGCAGAAGCAGGCCGAGAAGGAAGGCCGCGAGCCGAGCCCGAGGCCAGCAGCAGGCCGAGGCCGCGCCCGTCGAGACGCCCCGGCGCCGACGCCGGTCGAGCCGCCCGAGAAGACCGTCGAGCACGTGCCCGAGTGGGAGCAGGAGGCGCCGCCTCCGACCGCCGCCGCCACCGCCCGAGCCGGTGCGGCTGCCCGAGCGCGCGCCCGAGCCGGCAGCGAGCGCCCGCGGCCGAAGCTCGAGCCGCTGCCCGAGCCGCCCGCCGCGGCTGCACCGCGTGCCCGAGCCGGGCGCCTACATCGCGGTCATCCGCGTCGTCGGCGTCGGCGGCGCGGGCCTGAACGCGGTCAACCGGATGATCGACGCCGACATCTCGCAGGTCGAGTTCGTCGCAGTCAACACCGACATCCAGCAGCTCCAGACGAGCGACGCGCCCGTGAAGATCCACATCGGCCGCGAGCTGACCGAAGGCCTCGGCTCCGGCGCCGACCCCGATCTCGGCCGCCGCGCCGCCGAGGAGGCCTACGACCAGATCAAGCGCGCGCTGCGCGGCTCGGACATGGTCTTCGTCACCGCCGGCGAGGGCGGCGGCACCGGCTCCGGCGCCGCGCCGGTCGTCGCACGGATCGCGCAGCGAGCTCGGCGCGCTGACGGTCGGGATCGTCACGACGCCGTTCACGTTCGAGGGCACGCGGCGCGGCGAGGCAGGCCGACCGACGGCGTCGAGCACGCTGCGCGCGAACTGCGACACGGTGATCGTCGTCCCGAACGAGAGGCTGCTCGAGGTGCTCGACCGCGACGACGTCGATGCTGGACGCGTTCCGCATCGCCGACGACGTGCTGCGCCAGGGCGTCCAGGGCATCTGCGACCTGATCACGCTGCCCGGCCTGATCAACCTCGACTTCGCCGACGTGCGCACGATCATGAAGGACGCCGGCACCGCGCTGATGGGCATCGGCTTCTCCGCGACCGGCGAGAACCGCGCGCGCGAGGCGGCCGAGCGGGCGCTGCGCTCGCCGCTGATCGAGACCGAGATCGTCGGCGGCGCGAAGGGCATCCTGCTCTCGATCGCCGGCGGCGACGACCTCTCGCTCTACGAGGTCAACGAGGCCGCCGAGGTCGTGCGCGGGGCCGCGACCGACGACACGAACATCATCTTCGGCGCGACCGATCGACGACCGGCTCACCGGGCAGGTCTGGGTGACGGTGGTGGCGACCGGGCTTCGGCGCGCGTGGCGCCCAGCGTCGGATCACGATGCGAGCCGAGGCGCCGGACGACGACTCGCTCGAGCCGCCGAGCTTCCTGCAGAGCTTAGCCGACGCCGCTCGCTCGTCCTCTCGTACTTCGAGCCGCGCGAGCTGGCGACGATCGTCGCGGCCGCGCGCGGCGCGGGCTGCCGGCCGAACGCGCCGGTCTACCTCGGCAGCTACGGCGTCGGCGACGAGATCTGCCGCGCAGATCCACGAGCTGCCGCAGGCTCGCTACGCGCCGATGTTCCACATCCAGCCCGGCTGGTTCTGGGAGCGCCGGCGGCTCGGTCGCGACGAGGAGAAGCAGCTGCTGGCGCGCAACCCGCGCTCGAGCCGGCTGGCCGGTCCGCTCCCGGCGCTCGAGCAGCTGCTGCGGCTGCCGTCGGCCCGACGCGGGTCACCTGGAGCGTCGAGCTCGGCGCCCGTTTCCGCGACACGCTGCGGGCCGCCGGCGCGTCGCCGACACCTGGCAGCTCGACGAGATCGTCGCGGAGTGCGCGGGCCCGGCGGGCAAGGCCGTACCGCGAGCTGACGCGCGGCGTCGCTGCGCGGCCTGACCTTCGGCCGCCCGGCGCTCGGCGACCGGCCGCTGCGGGCCTGGTCTGGTGGGCGAAGACGGCGCACGTGCTGCCTGCGCGGCCGATCACGCCCGAGCTGACGGCGTTCTGGCGGATGCTGAACCGCGCCTGCCTCGGGCTGATCGGCGAGGAGTACCCGGCGTTCGTCGGCGATCCGCGCGCCGCCGCCCGGCGTCGGCGCCTCAGGCCAGCAGCGACTGCGCTCGCGGCGGCCCGGTCCGGCGCATCGCTCGGCGCGGAAGTACCTCTGCGGGCTGCAGCCCGGCTTCCGGCTCGCGCCCGGCCTCGGCGGCAACACGCATCGCCTCTCGCGTGCCGAGGCCGAGCGCTGGCGAGCGGCGTACCTCGAGGCGCGTGCCGCGAGCGGCGTGGCCGGCTTCGCCGTTCTTCGACTTCCGCTTCCGAGAACAGCCCTGCCAGGCGTGGTGCGCGAGCTGTTGCGCAGCGAGCTGGCGCGGCTCGCTCTAGTCGTCGCAGATGCGCGGTCGCGGGCGCCGACCACGACGGTCGCGAGCGCGCTCGCCAGCGCCGACGTGGAACGAGCTGCACCGCGTCCTGGCCGCGTGGCCGAGACGGTCGTCATGCCGTCCTCGCGCCGGATCAGGCACGCGCCGGGTGCCTGCCAGTACGGCGAGAACCGCACTGCGCGAGCCGGTAGTCGCCCGCCCGCGGAAGGTCGAGCAGCACGCGCGTCGCAGTCAAGCTGACGACGCGGCGCCGCCTGGCTCCGGTGAGGATCGGCTGCGCGGCGCGGCACCGCGAAGATCGTCAGTCGCGGCGTCTCGAGCACCTGCCGACAGGCCCGAGCGCCCGGAGCGCAGCAGCGTCGCCTCGGCGCGGGCGCTGTAGTCGGCCGGCGCGCTCGTCAGCACGACGTAGCGGACGCCGAGCCTCCGCAGCCAGGCGCCGTAGGCCCGCCGAGCCGAGCGTCGTCGTAGAGCAGCTCGTTCTGCGGGAAGTCGTCCTGGCGATAGCCGCCGCGCGCGATCGGGATGTGCGCCTCGGCCAGGTAGGCCGCGGCCCAGTGGCCTGTCGTGTCCACCACCTCGACGCGGTACGAGGGCGAGAGGTGTCCGCGCAGGAAGCCGATCGCCGGGCATCCAGTAGGCCCGGTGCGTCGCCGGGTCGCTGCGGGCGTGGAGGTAGCCGAACAGCAGGCGGCGTCACGTTCCAGGTCACGGCGAGCGCGAGCACGCCGAGGCGCGACACGGCAGCGGCCGCCAGCGGCGCAGCGAGAGCGTCAGCACCGCGAGCGGGATCGCGGCGTAGCGGATGCGCAGCACGTTCTCGCCGACCGCGCTCGGGATCGCGAACGCAGCGAGGCACGGCGACGAGGTAGACGACGAACATCCACCAGCAGCGGCCCGGCGCTGCTCGACGCGCCACGAGAGCGCGATCCCGAGCGATGCAGAAGACGCAGCGCGGCCAGCAGCTCCTGCCACGAGAACGGGTAGCTGGCCCGAGCCGGGGAACGCGCGCCAGAGCGCGCACTCGACGACGCCGAAGGCGGCGATCGTCAGCGCGGGCGCGAGCAGGGCGCGCCGCTCCTCCCAGCGCGCGATCCCGAACGCGGCCAGCAGCAGCGTCAGCAGCAGGAAGGCGAGCGGGCTGGCCGCGAGCGTCAGCGCCGCGAGCGCGGCGAAGCGCCAGGGCGGCGCGCCTGCAGCGCCCAGATCGCGAGCAGCGCGAGCGCGGCGCCGAGCGCGAACGGGAACGCGGCCGAGAAGACGATCCCGCTCCAGACGACGGCGAACGTCCGGCTCGACCAGCGCGCGTCGGGCCCCACTCGCCGCGAGACGACGACCGCGAAGGCCAGCGCCGCGGTCGAGACGGTCGCGACGGCGAGCAGGCGGATCCCGAGCAGCGCCGCCAGCGGGTAGTAGAGGGTGCTGTAGGTGACGAAGCTGTAGCGGCCCGGCGTACCAGAAGTTGTTCCAGAGCGCGAAGCCGTCGTTCAGGAAGAGCGTCCGCTGGTACGCGTGCTCGGCCAGGTCTGAGCCTGGCGGGCCGAGCCAGACGAGCGCCGCCGCGAGCGACGCCGCGGCGCCGGCGGCGAGAGTCGCCTCCCGCTGGACGACGGAGGTTCGCGTCACGGCAGCAGAGACGAGGATATCGGCCCGCCCGCAGTAGCCTTGTGGTGATGCGTGGCGCCGTCGCAGCAGGACATCCGCTCACCGCCGAGGCGGGAGCCCAGGTGCTGGCCGAGGGCGGCAACGCCGTCGACGCCTGCATCGCGGCCGCGTTCGTCTCCTGGTGGCGGAGAGCACGCTCGACGTGGACCGGGCGCGGGCGGCTTCATGCTCGTCCATCACGCGCGTGACGACTCGACCCGCGTGCTCGACCACTTCGTCACCGTGCCCGGGCTCGGCCTGAGCCGGCGCGGCGAGACGCCGATGGACGACGTCGGGATCGACTTCACGCCCGAGTCCTCGCAGTTCTTCAGGATCGGGGCGGCCTCGTGCGCCGTTCCGGGGCGGTGGCGGGGCTCGGCGAGGCACATCGCCGCTTCGGGTCGCTGCCCTGGCGAACGCTGCTCGAGCCGGCGATCGCGCACGCCCGTGATGGGGTCGAGCTGACCGAGGGCCAGGCGTATCTGCACGACATCCTCGACCCGATCCTGCGCCACACCGCGAGGGCCACGCGATGTACAGCGTGAACGGTAATCGCCTGCTCGCCGGCGACCGGCTCGTGCTCTCCGACCTCGGGCAGACGCTCGAACGGCTCGCCGAGCACGGCGCGGACGACCTCTACCGTGGTGAGCTGGCCCGGGCGCTCTCGAGCCACCTGCGCGAGCACGGCGGCGAGATCACGCTCCGCGACCTGAGCGACTACCGCGTCGATCCGCAGGCAGCCGGTGCGCGTCTCCTTCCTCGGCCACGAGTTCCGCTCCAACCCACCGCCGTCGACCGGCGGCGTCCTGATCGGGCTCGGGCTGCGCCTCTGTCGAACGCCTCGGCCCCGCCGGCCCGCCCGGCAGCGCCGAGGCGATGGCCCAGCTGGTCGAGATCATGCGCGAGCAGGAAGCTGGCGCGCGGGCGGCCCGTTCACCCGCGAGCTCTACCGCGGAGGCTCGCGCGCCGGCTGCCGACGAAGCGTTCCTGAGCGCCGCGACCGGCCGCATCCAGGGGCGCCTGCCGGAGCTGCAGCGCGGGACGACGCACATCGCGGTCGTCGACGGGCGCGGCAACGCGGCCTCGCTGACCGCCTCCACGGGCGCCGGCTCCGGCGTGATCGTCCCGGGCACCGGGATCCAGCTGAACAACATGCTCGGCGAGTTCGACCTGTCGGCGACGGGCGGGCACCCGCGGCCCGGCGTCCGCTTCACCAGCGGGATGGCGCCCTCACGTCGTGCTGCGCGAGGGCCGCCCGCGGCTCGTGGTCGGCAGCGCCGGCTCGCTGCGCCTGCGCGGCGCGATCATGCAGATCGTCATCAACGTCGTCGCGCACGGACTCGGCGTGCGCGAGGCGATCGAGCGCACCGCGGGTCCACTCTCGACGAGGCGCACTGTTCACGTCGAGGGCGGGAACGACCCCGCCGAGGTCGACCGGCTCGAGTCGTTCGGCTACGAGCTCGCGCGCTGGCGGAGCCGGAACCTCTTCTTCGGCGGGCGCCGCCGGCGTCGAGCTGCTCGAGGACGGGACGCTCGCGGCGGCCGGCGACTCAGGCGCGGCGGCCACGGCGTCGTGGTCGCGTGAGCTTCGAGATCCGCGAGGCGACGCCGGGGATGCCGCCGAGCTGGTCGCGCTCGCGCGCGCGGTCAGCTCGGAGCCGGAGGACTGGCTGCTGACGTCCGCGGAATGGCGGAGCGTTGCCGCCGAGCAGCGCTACCTGCGCGCCGCGCGGCGCTCGCCGCACGCGGCCGTCTATCGTCGCCGAGGCGCCGGAAGGGCTCGTCGGGCGGCTCTCGGTCGCGCGCGACGTGCATCCCGCCAGCCGCCACGTCGCCGATCTGGGCCTGATGGTCGCCGCCGCGCACCGCCGGCAGGGGATCGGCCGCGCGCTGCTCCAGCGGACGGTCGAGTGGGCGCGCGGCAGCGGGATCGCGCAAGCTCGAGCTGCACGTCTTCGCCTACAACGCGCCGGCGATCGCGCTCTACGAGTCGCTTCGGCTTCGTCCAGGAGGGCTACCGGCGCCGCCATTACCGGCGCGGCGGCGAGTACCTCGACGCCGATCCTGATGGCCCTTCCCACCGACGCCCAGTGAGCGGCCTCGTCGGCTTCACTTCTGGCGCAAGCGGCTGGTGGAGTCCCCGTGAGGTGGGCGTTCGTGCTGCTCGTCGCGGCCGTGGTCTGCTCGACCGGCGCGTCGGCGCCGCTCCAGGTGCCTGCCTTCGACCACGTCGTCGTGGTCGTGCTGGAGAACAAGGAGCGCGGGAAGGTTCTCGGCAACTCCGACGCGCCGGCCTTCAACGCGTTCGCGCGGAAAGGCGCGGTCCTCATGGCGTACCGCGGCGTTACGCACCCGAGCCTGCCGAACTACCTCGCGCTGGTCTCCGGCTCGACGCACGGGATCTCGAGCGACTGCACGAGCTGCACGGTCGGCGGCCGCAGCCTCGCAGACACGCTCGAGGCGAGAGAACTGACCTGGAAGGCATACGCCGAGGGCCTGCCGCGCACTGGGTGGACGGGGCCGTCGCGCGGCCGCTACGCGAAGAGCACGTGCCGTTCCTCTACTTCCGGCGCGTCCTCGCACGGCCGGCACGCCTACGCCGGATCGTGCCGCTGGCGCAGCTCACGCGCGACCTGGTCGCCGGCCGCCTGCCCAACTTTGCGCTCGTCGTCCCGGATCTCTGCCACGACATGCACGACTGCTCGGTCGCGACGGGCGACGCCTGGCTGAAGCGTTTCCGTGCCGCCGCTGCTGGACCTTCCCGAGCACGGCGGTCTTCGTCGTCTTCGACGAGTCCGACACTGCCGGCCCGGGCGTGCCAGCGCTCGCGCTCGGCTCGCTGGTGCGAGCCCACTCGTACTCAACGGGCGTGACGAGCCACTACGGCCTGCTGCGCACGATCGAGCAAGGCTTCGGCCTGCCGCTTCTCGGCCGGTCGGCGCGCGCGACCCCGTCACTGGAATCTGGAGGCTTCCCGCGGGTTAGCCGAAAGAGGGATCTGCAGCTCGGCATTGAAGCTTCCGCTTCGTGGCGATGCTGTCGATGCTGACCAGTGCGATCGAGGCCCGTGACCCGTACACGCGGGGCACTCCGCGCGCGTGACCGCGCTGGCCGAGGAGGTCGCCCGCCGTCTCGGGCTGGAGCGCCGAGCAGCTCGCAACGCTCCGCATCGGCGGTCCGCTGCACGACATCGGCAAGCTCGCCGTCTCCGACGAGGTGCTGCGCAAGGAGGGCCGGCTCGAGCCGGACGAGCTCGACGCAGATCCGCCAGCACCCGACGATCGGCGCGGCGGATCCTGCTGCGGATGGCCGCCCTGCGCGAGGCGATCCCTGTACGTGCTCTACCACCACGAGCGCTGGGACGGGAGCGGCTACCCCTCCGGCAAGGCCGGTGAGGAGATCCCCGTCGAGGCGCGCGTGCTCGCGGTCGCGGACGCGTTCGACGCGATGACGAGCGACCGGCCCTACCGGCGCGGCGCTCACGCGCGAGGAGGCGCTGGCCGAGGTCGAGCGCTGTGCCGGGACGCAGTTCGACCCGACGATCGCGCGCGCCTTCCTCGGAAGTGTTCGGCGAGGCCGAGCTACCCGTCGCGGCCGCTTCTTAGAGCGACGACCAGACCTCGAGCTTCGTGCTGCGTGCGGCGGATCACCTCGTCGGTGAACTCGCTCGTCGCCGCGTGGCCGCCGAGGTCGGCGGTGCGGACACCGTGCGGCGACCGCCTCGAGGCACGCCTCGCGGATCGCGCGCGCCGCCTGCGCGCGCCGCCGACTCGCCGTGCGTAGCAGAGCAGCGCCGCGCCGGCGAGGATCATCGCCATCGGGTTCGCGACGTTCTTGCCCTGCAGCGACGGCGCCGTGCCGTGCGCCGCCTCCGCCATCAGCGACCGTCCGGCTCGAAGTCGTCGTCCGAAGCGCGACGAGCAGCGACTCCGAGCCCGCGATCGAGCCGAACAGCGGCAGCACGAGGTCGGAGAGGATGTCGCCGTCGCGGTTCAGCGCCGGGATCACCAGCGGGTCGCCGGTCGACGCGATCAGCAGCGCGAACGTCGCGTCGATCAGCTGCGGCTCGTACGGCACGTCCGGGTGCCGCTGCGGCCGCCGCGTCCATCTCCTCCTTGAGCATCCCCTCGTAGACCGGGCTGACCGTGTACTTCGGCCCGCCGAAGACCTTCGCGCCGGTGTCGCTCGGCCTGCCGGAACGCGAACTCGGCGACCGCGTGGCAGATGCGCCGCTCGATCCGCTCGGTGCGGAACGCCACCTCGTCGTCGCCCTCGCCCTCGCGCCACTCCTTCGCGCCGTAGGCGTCGCCGACCGCCATGCGCACGACCGAGATCGGCGCGTGCACGCCGCCGAACGGGACGACCCCGGAATGCGCCGGCCGGTGCGGACGATCACGCGGCCGCCGATCTCCTCGCGCAGGATCCGGTTCGGCGAGCCGACGTCGTCCGCGCCCTCGGGCGTGATCGTCGCGGCCTTCAGGCCGAGCCCGGCCTCGCGGATCGCCGCGGCCGCCTCGTGCACGATCGCGTTCGTCCGTCGCGCGGCGCGTACTCGAGCGAGAGGTCGTAGCGCGGGAGCTCGAGCTCGAGGCCGATCACGTCCGGCGCGAGCACGCGCAGCGCCTCCTCGAGCAGCTCCTGCCCGGTCTTGGTCGCCCTCGAGGACGACGATCGTCGTGCTCCGGCCATTCTGCCGTCAACTCTATCGCCGCCGCGATTTCTGCTGCTTGAGATTGTCGGCGTACTTTCGTTAGGCTGGACGAAATCCCGGCGACAACGGAGGATGACAATTGGCACGTAAAACGATCCGCGTCGAGTGACCAGTCCGGAGCGGAGATTCCGGACGGTAAGGGCGCGACTGTGCGCATCACCTTTGCCGACGCGCGCAAGGCGTCCGCGAGCTCGACCTCACCGACGCCGAGGCCGAACGGCTCGGCGGGCGAGCGGTCGCGCGCCGCGGCCGCCGGCCGAAGATCGGCCTCGTAGAGGCCTGAGGGGCGGGGCGACCCGCCTCGTTTCTTCCGCGGGTTCGGCATCGTCCCGTCCCGCGAACTAGGATGGGCCGGGTGCCGCTGAGCCTGCTCGCAGGCCCTGCGAACGCGGGGAAGGTCGCGCTCCTGCTCGAGCGCTACCTCGGCGCGCTCGAGTCGATCCGATCCTGATCGTGCCGAACCGGCCGGACGTCGACCGGGCCGAGCGCGAGCTGCTGACCCGCGCGGGCGCGCTCGTGGGCGGCTCGATCGGCACGTTCGACGACCTCTTCGAGCGCATCGCGCGGGGCAACGGCGCCCACCGGCCGGTGATCACTCCGGCGCAGCGGACGCTGCTCTTGCGGCGCATCGCGAGCGGCGTGCCGAGGGCCGCTCGGCGCGCTTTGCCGGCTTCGCCGACTCGCTCGGCTCGACCGTGGCCGAGCTCGAGTCCGCGCTGCTCGAGCCGGGTGAGCTGGAGGGCGAGCTTGCGCAGCTCTACGGCGCCTACCGCGAGGAGCTCGACCGGCTTGGTCTCTGGGACCGCGAGCTCGAGCGCCGCCACGCCGCCGAGCGCGCCGCCGGCGACCTCGGCGCCTGGGAGCCGCGGCCGGTGTTCGCGTACGGCTTCGAGGATCTGACCGGCGCCGAGTGGGCGCTGCTCGAGGCGCTCGCAGCACGGGCCGAGGTGACGGTCTCGCTGCCGTACGAGCCAGGCCGCGACGCCTTCGCCTCGCTCACGCGCACCGCCGACGACCTCGACGCGCCTGGCGGAGCGGGCGGATCGAGGAGCTGCCGCCGAGCGGCGAGCGCGCTCACCGGTGCTCGCCCACCTCGAGCGCGCGCTCTTCCGCGCGGAGCCGGCGCCGGCGGCCCGAGCTGGACGGCTCGCTGCGCTTTCTCGAAGGCGCCGGCATCCGCGGCACGCTCGAGCTGGTCGCGGACGAGATCCTCGCGCCTGCTGCGCGAGCGGCACCGCGGCCCGACGAGATCGCGATCGTCTGCCCGTCGCTCGACCGCTGGCGCGCGCCCGCTCGACACGGCCTTCACGACCCTCGGCGTGCCCTACGCGCTCGAGGGGCGGCTGCGGCTCGGCCAGACCCCATTCGGGCAGGCGCTGCTCTCGCTGCTGCGCTACGCCTGGCTCGACGGCGGGCGGCGCGACCTGTTCGCGTTCCTACGCTCGCCGTACTCCGGGCTCTCGCGCGCACCACGTCGACTTCCTCGAGGGCCGGCTGCGCGGCCGCGGCGTAGCGTCGAGCCGGAGCGGGTCGAGGAGGAGGTCGCCAAGCTTCGCGGGCAGCCGCTGCCGCACCTCGACGGCGTCCGCGACGCGGCCGACCCGCTGGACGCGATTCGGGAGCTCGCCCGCGCGATGGTGAGCGCGGCCCACCGGCTCGACGCGCCGCCGCACGCACGAGGCCGCTCGGCTCGACCTGCGCGCGCACGAGGCCGCCTCGAAGCTCGTCGCCGAGCTCGAAGGCTGGCGCGACCTCGGCGGCGAGGCGACGCGAGACGAGGTCGTCGTCGCTGCTCGCCGACGCGTCCGGTGCGGCTCGCCGGGCCGGCGAGGCCGGCCGCGTGGCGGTGCTCGACCTGCTGCGCGCGCGCACCCGCCGCTTCGAGGTCGTCTTCGTGGTCGGTCTGGACGAGGGCCGCCTGCCGCGCCGCTCGCAGGGCTCGCCGTTCCTCGACGAGGAGCAGAAGGCCGAGCTCGAGCGCTCCTCGCGCGCGGGCCGCCTGCTGCGCACCGACCCGGTCTCGCGTGACCGCTACCTCTTCTACACGGCCTGCACGCGGCCGACGCGGCGGCTCTATGCCTCGTCCGCGAGGCCGCGAGCGACGACGGCGCCCCGCGCGAGCCGAGCCCGTTCTGGGACGAGACGCGCGGCCTGTTCGCGCCCGACGAGGTCGAGCGCTGGACGCGCCGCCGCCCGCTCGCCGCGCTGACCTGGCCGCTCGAGGCCGCGCCGAGCGAGCGCGAGCGCCTGCGCGCGCTGGCGTCGCTCGCGCCTGCCGACCGTCCTGCAGCCGAGGTCGCTCGCGCGCGCGAACGGCTGGGAGCGCCGGCTCGACCGCGCGCTCGCCGCCTTCGACCGCCCCGACGCGGCTCACGCACCCGCCGTGCTCGAGCGAGCTGCGGGACAAGTCCACGTTCGCCGTCACCGAGCTCGAGCGCTTCACGCGGCTGCTCGTCGATGTGGTTCGTCGAGCGCGTCTCTGCAGCCGAGGAGCATCGACGCCGAGGTCGACGCCCGCCTGACGCGGCACGATCGTCGCACCAGGCGCTGTTCACGTTCTTCAAGGGCCTGCCGAAGCGGACCGGGGTCGACCGCGTGCAGCCCGAGACACTCGAGGACGCGCTCGTCTTCCTGCGCGAGTGCCTCGCCGACGCGCTCGTCGCCCACGTGCGCTTCGACCTGCCCGAGCTGGAGCGCAGCGAGCTCGAGCAGGGCCTCGCGCGCGACCTCGAGAAGCTGATCCGCCGCGAAGCGGAGTCCGAGTCGCCGCTCGTGCCGCACCGCTTCGAGGTCTCGTTCGGCTCCGAGCGCTCGCGCCCGCGAGCTGCAGCGCGGGCTCGACCTCGACGGCTTCGCGCGTCTCGGGCAAGATCGACCGGATCGACCGCGACCCGTTCGGCGCGCGCGGGATCGTCGTCGACTACAAGTCCGGCCGCGCGCGCGACGGCTGCGTGAGATCGAGCGCGAGCTGCACCTGCAGATCCCGCTCTACATGCTCGTGCTGCGCGACCTGGTCGGGATCGGAGCCGCTCGGCGGCGTCTACCGCCACGCTGGCCGGCGACGCGCGCGCGCGCGGGCTGCTGCGCGAGGAGGCGCGTGAGGACGGCCTGCAGGGGTTCATCGCAGAACGACTACGTGGACGAGGAGCAGTTCTGGGGCGGGATCGAGGCGCGCGCAGGAGCACGCCCGGGGCGTCGTCGCCGCGCATCCGCGAGGGCGACGTGCGGCACGACCCGACGCGGCGGCTCGTGCCCGACCTGGTGCGAGCTCTGGCCGATGTGCCGGGTGAAGCGGTCGTGAGCACGTCCGAGCGTGCGGCTCGGCCGAGCGACGCTGGCCGGAGCGCGCGATGCGGGGACGCGTGACCGTCGTGGAGACATCGCCAACGAGCAGCTGCGGGCGATCGAGGAGCGGGGCGTCGTCTTCGTCTCGGCGGGCGCCGGCACCGGCAAGACGACCGTGATCGTCGAGCGCTTCTGCCGCGCAGTCTGCGAGCGCGGCGTCGACGTCGACTCGATCCTCGTGATCACCTACACCGAGCGCGCCGCCGGCGAGCTGCGCGGCCGGATCCGCAAGCGGCTGCTGGAGCTCGGCCGCCACGACCTGGCGCGCGAGCTCGACGCGCGCCTGGATCTCGACCATCCACGGCTTCTGCCACCGGCTGCTGAAGGCGCATCCGTTCGCGGCCGGGATCGACCCGCGCTTCCGCGTCGCTCGACGACAGCCAGGGCCGCGTGCTGCGCGGCGAGGCCTTCGACGCGGCGCTCGAGGAGTTCTGCGGCGAGTGACGAGGCGCGGCTGCGGCTGCTCGCCTCGTACGGCGGCCGTCGGCTGCGGCGGATGCTGACCGGCGTGCACGAGACGCTGCGCTCGTCCGGGCTCGAGCTGCGGATCGAGCGCCCGTGCAGACCGCAGCTCGAGGCGCGGCTGGCGGAGCTGCGGGTCGCAGCGGCCGAGGCGACGATGCGGCGCCGTGCGCTACCTCGACTCGGCGCCAGGGCGCCCGAGCGGCTGCTCGACCTCTCCGACTCTGCGCTCGGCCGAGCTCGACGAGGCCACGCGCAGCGCGGTCGAGCAGGCCGCGCTCGACGGCGCTCGCCGCGCGCGACCGCGAGCAGCTGCAGGAGCTCCTGCTGGCGCTACGACCGAGCCTACCGCGAGGCGAAGGACCGCGAGTCGGCGCTCGACTTCGAGGACCTGCAGCTGCTGCGCGCGCGAGCTGCTGCGCGACAACGAGAGATCCGCGAGCGCGAGCAGCTGGCGCTTCCGCTCGATCATGGTCGACGAGTTCCAGGACACGAACCGGCTGCAGTGCGAGCTGGTCGACCTGCTCGCGCACGACGGACGCCGAGGTCTTCTTCGTCGGCGACGAGTTCCAGTCGATCTACCGCTTCCGGCACGCGGACGTCGAGGTCTTCCGCGAGCGGCGCGAGCAGGTCGGCGGCGTGCTCGCCGCTGACGCAGAACTACCGCTCGCGGCCCGAGGTGCTCGACGTCGATCAACCACCTCTTCGCCGCCGACTTCGGCGACGCGTTCCAGCCGCTCGTCGCGGCCGGCCGGTTCCCGATCCCGCGTTCGGGCCGCCGGTCGAGCTGCTCGTGACCGACAAGGACGAGCTACGGCGAGACCGGCGTCGCACTGGCGCACGGCCGAGGCGCGGCACATCGCGCGGCGCGTGCGCGAGCCTCGTCGACGCGGGCGAGGCGACGCCGGGCGAGATCGTGCTGCTCTTCGCCGCCGGGCACCGACGCGCGAGTGTACGAGGAGGAGCTGCGCGCAGCTCGGCCTGCCGACCTACCGCGCGACCGGCGCGCGACTACTACCAGCCAGCAGCAGGTCGTCGACCTGCTCGCGTACCTGCGGCTGCTGCACAACCGCTACGACGACGAGGCGCTCGTCGACGCGTGCTCGCGTCGCCGTTCGTCGGCGTCTCCAACGACGCGCTCGTGCTGCTGCGGCGCGCCGCGCCGAAGCGGCCGCTCTTCGCCGGGCTCGAGAAGGCGCTGCCCGGACGCGGCTCGGCGAGCGGACGCGCGGCTCTTCCAGGCGTTCCGGCAGCGCTTCGACCGGCTCGGCGGCGCTCGCGCCGTCGCTCTCGCTCGAGCGGCTCTGCGAGCGGATCGTCGCCGAGCACGACTACGACCTCGCCGTGCTCGCGCAGTGGGACGGCCGGCGCCGCTACGCGAACCTGCGCAAGCTCGCGCGGCTCGCGCGCTCCTACGAGGAGCTGCGCGGGCCCGACGTCGAGGGCTTCGTCCGCTTCGTCGCGCGAGCAGGACGCCGGTCGGCGCCTCCGAGCTCGAGGCGGTCGCCGAGGAGGAGGGCGCCGACGTGATCCGGCTGCTGACGATCCACGCCGCCAAGGGGCTCGAGTTCAAGGTCGTCGTCGTCGCCGACGCGGGCCGCGACCGCGCCGCGCCGGACGCCGACGAGATCCTCTGCCTCCCGGACGGGCGCGCTCGGCTTCCGCGTCGCCGATCCGGTCACGGGCAAGCGCCTGACGACGGCCGAGTACGACGACGTCAAGGCGGCGCGAGCAGGACGCGGAGGAGGCCGAGCGGCGGCGCCTCTACTACGTCGCGATGACCCGCGCGATCGACCGGCTGATCGTCTCCGGCGCGATCGACGCGGACGCGGAGCGCCGACGAGGCGACGCCGATCGGCTGGGTGCTCGACCGGCTCGAGGCGCGGCGAGCTCGAGCGCGGCCGCGACGGCCCGCTGGAGATCGAGCGCGAGGGCGCACGCGTGCTGTGCGGCTCGACCGCGTTCACGCGCAGGAGCCGGCCGAGGCCGCGCGCGGAGCCGTCGCGGAGGAGCGGGCAGCTCGCGCTCTTCGCGATCGCCGAGAACGGCGCTGCTGCGCCGGCCGCTCCCGAGCTCGCGCCGCTCGCCGAGCGTTGCCCGCGCCGCCGCTGCACCGACGTGCGGCGGCTCTCGTACAGCGCGCTCTCGCTCTTCGAGCGCTGCTCGTACCGCTACTTCGCCGAGCGGGTCGTCGGCATGCGGCCCGCCGACGCGCCGGGACGGTTGCCGGGCCAGACGCGGGCCTGGCGCGCCACCGAGATCGGCGACGCCGTCCACGCGCCTGCTCGAGCACGTCGACCTGCGCGCGCCCTGCCGTGCCCGAGATCTGCCGAGCTCGTCCGCGCCTGGTATCCGGCCGTGACCGACGAGGAGCTCGAGCGGATCCGCGGCCTTCGTCGCGTCGTACTGCGAGTCCGAGCTCGCGCGCGCGGATCGCGGCGCTCGACGGCGCGACCGCCGAGCGGCCGTTCGCGTTCGAGCACGACGGCGTCCTGCTGCACGGCCGCATCGACGTGCTCCACCGGGACGGCGCGCACGGCGCTCGTGCTCGACTACAAGACGAACTCGCTCGCCGAGGGCACGCCCGAGGAGATCGTCGAGGCACGACTACCGGCTGCAGCGGCTGGTCTACGCGCTCGCCTGCTTCCGCGCCGGGGCGGAGGAGGTCGAGGTCGTCTACCACTTCCTCGAGCGGCCCGGACGCGGTCGTATCGACGCATCGTTCCGGCGTCGACGATCGCCGGCGCTCGAGGCCGGAGCTCGTCCGAGGCGATCGCGCGGATCCAGGCGAACGAGTTCCGGCCGACGCCGGACGAGTTCGTCTGCCGCGACTGCCCCGCGCTCGACCTCGTCTGCGCGGGCCCGAAGCCTCGCGTCGGCTGATGGCCCGCAGCTACGTCCGCGAGGCGCGCCGCCGCGTCGGCCCGAAGCGCGAGCGGATCGGGCCGATCATCGAGCGGCTCGCTGGCCGAGTACCCAGACGCGACGATCGCGCTCGACGTTTCGCAACGACGCTCGAGCTGCTCGTCTCGGTGATGCTCTCCGCGCAGACGACCGACGTGAACGTCAACCGCGTCACCGAGCAGCTGTTCGAGAAGTACCGCGCGCCCGAGGACTACCTCGCGGTGCCGCCGGAGGAGCTGGAGCACGACATCTGCGCGACCGGGTTCTTCCGCCAGAAGGCGAAGGCCGTTGCGCGGGACGATGGCGATGCTGCTCGAGGAGCTACGACGGCCAGGTGCCGGCGCACGATGGACGAGCTGCTGCGCCTGCCCGGGCGTCGCGCGGAAGACGGCGAACGTCGTCGTCGCCGAGCGCGGCAAGGCGCAGGGGATCGTCGTCGACACGCACGTGCGCCGGCTCTCGCAGCGGCTCGGGCTGACGCGGCAGGAGGATCCGGTCAAGATCGAGCGCGACCTGGTGCAAGCTCGTGCCGCGCGCAGTACTGGAACGTCTTCCCGCACCTGCTGATCTGGCACGGCCGCCGTGTCTGCATCGCGCGCACGCCGCGCTGCGAGGCCTGCGTGCTGAACGACCTCTGTCCTGCAAGTCGAGTCGAAGTCTCGACAGTCGCGTCACACGCGCGCGCGTAGGCTCGAGATCATGCGCGGGGTCGATCTCGCGATCTACGCGGACGCGCTCGCCGGCGAGGCCGCCAGCCTGGCGGCCAGGGCCGAGCGGGCGCGCTCGCGCCTGCGGCAGGCCGCGATCGAGCAGCGGGCGCGGAAGGAGCTGACGGGCGTCGCGGTCGAGCGGCTGGAGTCGCTCGGACTGCTCGGCGCCGTGGACGAGCTCGCCGCGCGTCAGGAGCTGCGCGAGCTCGAGGCCGCACTCGACGCGTTGGAGGAGCTGCAGTCCTGGGTCGAGGCCGAGCTCACCGCGGCGTGAGACCTACGAGCAGCCCGCCGTCCTCGTCGTAGGCCGGGAAGAAGTCGCCCGTGACGGGCTTGACGGTGCCGGCGCGTGAGCGCAGCTCCAGCTGCTGGCCGAGCCGCCGCACGCCCCATTCGATCGCGACCTTCGCGGGACTGTCGCCGTCGAAGCCCGTGATCCCGAGCGCGTCGACGACGTTGCGTCCCATCAGGTCCTGCTCCTTGTAGCCGGAGAGCTCGAAGATGTCGCGGCCGCAGCGCGGCACCCGCGCCTCGTTGTCGCAGACCACGAAGCCGGTGCTCGGCGCCGGGTAGTAGTCCTCGAGCAGCTCGAACAGGAAGCCGAACCCACAGCGGTGACAGGCGACCGCATCGTTGGTCGAGTCCCTCGCGGCGGTCGTGGTCGATCGAGCGGTCCTTGCAGTTCGGGCAGATGAAGTACGGCACGCGGCGATCGTAGCTACGAGGTTCCGCGTCGCCGCCCGGCCAGCGAACGCGGGCTGAGTGTCCGCAGCGGCGGCAGCATTTCCCGCACAGGCCGGCCGCCGACCCAGCCGAGCCCGACGGAACAAGAGCAGCTGGACGATCGTCGTCCCGACGATCAGCCCCAGCTACCACGCGTAGCCGAAGCGCCAGTGCAGCTCCGGCATATGGTCGAAGTTCTGGCCGTAGACGCCGACGATGAAGGTCGGCACCAGCACCAGCGACGCGATCACGGTCAGGCGCTTCGTCACCTCGTTCTGGTCGTTGGCGATCTTGGCTTGCTGGTAGTCGCGCGCGCTGGCGAGCAGGTCGCGCGAGAAGTCGAGGCCCGTCCACCGCGCGCAGGAGCTTGTCGTAGACGTCCGCGAAGTCGAGCTCGACGTCGCGCGGAAGCACCTCGGGGCCCTCGCCGATGTCGATCCGCCGGTCGACGACCCGCCGAATGGCGTCGCGCGTCGGCGAGACGGTGCGACGAACGTGCAGGAGGTCGTGCCGCAGGGTGGAGATGCGCCGGCGGACCTAGTGCGGCCGGCCAGTTGTCGATCCCGTCCTCGAGCTCGTCGATCTCCTCGTCGATCGCGTCCACCAGGTCGAGGAAGTACTCCGCGATCTGGTCGACGAGCCGGTAGACCATCACGCCGCCTCGCTTGTCGTCGTCCCGCTCCGACGACTCCATCGCCGCGGAGACGTCGAACGGCTTTCCGTCCTCCGGCGTCTTGCGAACGGTCACCAGGCGCTCGCGTGTGGCGATCGAGGTCGATCTCCTGGTAGTAGACGCGGTCCTCATCCCGGACGGCGATCGGGACCAGGAAGACGCCGAAGACATAGTGGTCGTGGCCCTCGAGTCGCGGGCGCGGCTCGTCGTCCTCGCGCGTGGGCTCGAGCAGTTGCTCGAAGGCAAGATCGTGGACCTCAATGCCCAGGGCAGCGCGGAGCTCCTCCGGGCCGGGGTCGAGCAGGTCGATCCACTCGGCCATCCGGCCGAGGGTACGCCTGGGGTCGGCTAGCCCTCGCGGGGAGCGGCGCAGCGCGGACGCCGCGTGGCCCTCGCGGGCCGCGAGCCAGCGCTCGGCGTCGAGGGCGGCCATCGCGCCGGTGCCCGCGGCGGTGACCGCCTGGCGGTACGTGTGGTCGACGACGTCGCCGGCCGCGAACACGCCCGCGCGGTTCGTCTCCGTCGAGCCCGGCTTCGTCACCAGGTAGCCCGCCTCGTCGTGGTCGAGCTGGTCGAGGAAGAGCTTCGTGTTCGGGTCGTGGCCGATCGGCCACGAACAGGCCGTCGGTCGGCAGCTCGCGTGTCTCGTCGGTCTCGAGGTCGCGGAGTCAGGACGCCGCTGGCGTTGCCGTTCTCGTCCGAGCACCTCGTCGACGACGTACGGCGTGACGAATTCGATCTTCTCGTTGTTCGCGGGCGCGGTCGAGCATGATCTGCGAGGCGCGGAACTCGTTGCGCCGGTGGACGAGCGCTGACCTTGGTGGCGAACTTCGTCAGGAAGACCGCCTCCTCCATCGCCGAGTCGCCGCCGCCGACGACCACGACCTGCTTGTCGCGGAAGAAGGCGCGCGTCGCAGGTCGCGCAGTACGAGACGCCGCGGCCCTGCAGCGTGCGCTCGGACTCGAGCCCGAGCTGGCGCGCGGTCGCGCCCGTGGCGACGATCACGGTCTCGGCGGCGGTACTCGTCGTCGCCGACCCAGACGCGAAGCGGGCGCTCCGAGAAGTCGACGCTGGTGACGTCGTCGGTGAGGAACTCCGCGCCGAAGCGCTCGGCCTGGCGCCGGAAGTCCTGCATCATCGCCGGGCCCATGCACGCCGTCGGCGTAGCCGGGGTAGTTCTCGACGTCGCTCGTGATCATCAGCTGCCCGCCCCAGGCGAAGCCCCTCGATCACGAGCGGCTGCAGGTTGGCGCGCGCGGCGTAGAGCGCCGCTGTGTAGCCCAGCCGGCCCTCCGCCGATGATGATCAATTCTCTTGTGTCCCCGTTCATTTCTCCTCCGTAGTATTAAACGCTCTGGTCGGTCAAACCTTCCGCTCGAGCGCCGAGCTCCAGCTTGCCCGAAAGCGTATGAATAGAATCGCCGCCTTCCGGCGAAGGGACTCTCGGTGGCCTCGACAGTGACGTGGGACGGCCTGCGCGACCTCGCGGGCTTTCGGGCGCAGAACGGCTGCGCGATCAGCCTCTACCTCGACCTCGATCCTAGCGACACGCCCGACCGCCGCCACGGCGCCGACACGCGCGTGAACGCGCTGATCGACAGATCGAGCGCTCGGACGCGGCACGGCGGCCGAGCTGACGCACGAGCAGCGCGAGGGGCTGCAGCCGTGACCGCGACGCGCCTGCGCGACGTACTTCGAGCAGGAGTTCGACCGCGACGGCACGCTCCGGCCTGGCCGTCTTCTGCGGCTCGCTGGACAACCTCTGGGTGCCGCTGCCGCTGAGCGCGAGCGTCCCGGACGCGGTCGAAGGTCAGCCGCAGCCTCTACCTCGCGCCGCTCGTCCGCTCGTGGGCCGCGGCGAGGGCGCGCTGGTCGATCTTCGTCGGCCGCGAGCGCGGCGACCTCTACCGCCTGCGCGCGGGCCGGCTCCGAGGAGATCGTCGAGCAGCACGACGACACCCCGGCCGCCATGACCAGGGCGGCTGGTCGCAGTCGCTACCAGCGGCACATCGAGAAGCTCGTCCACGACCACCTGAAGGAGGTCGCCGAGCAGGTCGACGGGCAGATCCGCCGGCTGCGCGGGCCGAAGCCGATCGTCGTCGCCTCCGAGGAGACGCAGATCGGAGCTCGAGAGCGAGCTCTCACACGAGGTGCGCGCAAGGCGATCATCGGCTGGACGAGCGCCGACGCGCACGCGACCGGCGCAGCTGGTCGAGGCTGGTCCGAGCCGCTGCTCGAGTCGTGGCGCGGGAGCGGGAGACCAAGGCCGTCGAGCGCGTGGAAGGAGGAGGCCGGTCGCAACGCCCGCGCTGCTTCCGGCTGGGGCCGGACGCTCGAGGCGGCCTCCGACGGCCGCGTCGAGCTGCTGCTCTTCCAGGAAGGCGTCGACCGACGAGGCCTGGCAGTGCCCTGCCTGCGGCCGCGTCAATATCGAAGGCGGCGCCTGCCCGCTCGACGGCACCCAGATGGGAGCGACGCGACGACGGCCTCGACCTGGCCGTGCACCAGACACTTCGCGCACGGCGGGACGGTCTGGGCCGTCCGGCGCGCCGGGACATCGAGCCCGTCGAGGGCATCGGCGCCCTCTTGCGCTTCTAGTAGAGGAGCGCACGCCGGGATACCGCTGTGCCGGCGGAACGCGCTGCTCGCCCCGGCGACGAAAGTCGCTACCCCGCGCGGAGCGCTCCCCGCTAGGCGCGTCGACCGCGCGGGAAGCTCGTGCGTCTCGGCGGCTCAGCTCGGGCTCGGAGTCGACCGCCTGCTCGAGCTTCGACTCGAACTTGCCCAGCCGCTTCTCGGAGTCGAGGAACTTGTTCTGCGCGCGCCCGAGATGGGTGCCGACCAGCTCGAAGTCCTCCTTGAAGCGCCCAGAGTCCTTCTGCAGCTGCGCGCAGGCCATCACCTCGTGCGCGTGCTGCTCGATCTGGAGCCCCTTCGGCCCGAGCACGATCACCTGCAGAGTAGGCGGTCAGCGTCGTCGGGGAGACCGGGCAGCACCCGCTTCTCGTGCGCGTACGCGAGCAGCGCGCCGGTACGTGGCCGCAGGCGAGCTCGTAGTAGATCGCCTCCGACGGCAGGTACATGAAAGGCGAAGTCGTAGGTGCCCTCGTCCGGCCGGATGTACTTGCTCGAGATCGCGTCGACGTGCGACTTCACGTCGCGGGCGAAGAGCTCTCGAACTGCTGGCGCTCGATGTCGTTGTCGGCGTCGCAGCATCCGCTCGAAGTTGTCCGAGCGGGAACTTCGAGTCGATCGGGACGATCCGGTCGACCTTGATCACCGCGTCGACGCCGCTCGCCGCCCGCGAAGCCGTACTGGAACTCGAAGGCCGTCGCGGGCAGCCGGTCGCGAGCAGGTTCTCGAGCAGCAGCTCGCCGAAGCCGCCGCGAGCCTTGGGCGGACGCAGGATCTCCTGCAGCTGCGCTGAGCCCCTTCGCCCGCTCGGCCATCTGCACGGTCGCCTGCCCGACCTCGCCGAGCTGCTTGTGGATCGCGTTCCGTCTGCTTGGCAGCGTGCTCCGATCCGGCGGTCGACCTTGGTGTCGAGCTCGCCGAGCCGCCAGTCCATCGTCGCCGTGATCGCCTCCAGGCGTCCGTCCGACGTCGCGGTTGCGCGAGCGCGAGCAGTTCGTCGAGCACGCGCGCCGTCTCGGCGCCGCTCTCGCCGAGCCGCCGGCTGAGCCACAGCGCCAGCGCGACGCCGGCGGCGAGCAGGACGATGAGTGTGATCGCGATCACCATCAGCCGACGAACCCTAGAGCGGCCGTCGGACGGCACGGACAAAGAGGGCGGCTCTCGCCGCCCTCAAAAGCACCGTTACGCGCTGGCGTTCAGGTGTCCGAGCGCTCCGCGCGATGCTCGGCGGCGCTCTCGCGCTCCGCCTGAGCCTGCTGCTCCGAGCTCTCGGCGCGCTCCGACGCCATGCCCTCCTGCTCCTGGTGCATCCCGTCGCTTGCGCATCGAGTCGTCGCCGGTCACGTCGCCGGCGGCCTTCTTGCCGCGGCCCATGATCTTGTCCCAGAAACTCATCCGTAGCCCTCCTTGCGGGGTGTGCCCGATACGGTATCCGCAGCGGCCACAAAAAACGCCAGATCCGGAAAACCTTGCGTCTCCCGGATCTGACTCGGCGAGCTCACTAACGTCCTCGGCGGGCACGAGGTCAAGAGGCCTTGGGCAGCATCGCCCGCCCGTGGCCAAGAAGACCTGCACGCCCGCCCGCCGCGGAAGGTCCAGGCGCCTCAACGGCGCTCCGATCCGAGGCGTCCCAGCCGCTTTGCCGAGCGCCGCGGCCTCTGGCTGGCGGTGGCCGTCGCGGTCGTCGCGGTGGCCGGCGCGATCGTCGCCGGGCGTCCTGCTGACGCGCAGCGGCAACGGCAACGGCACCGCCGCGGTCGTGCCGCCAGCAGCAGCGAGCTCGCCGGGCTCCAAACGCGGGCCTGCGCCGTGGAACCCCGGCCTCGACACGCTGCCCGACCGGCTCGGAACCGCTCGGTGCTGCAACGCGCTCGACGACCGAGGGCCAGGTGCTGCACATCCACCAGCACCTCGACATCTTCGTGAACGGCAAGCACGAGCCCGTGCCGCAGGGGATCGGGATCTACGACGGGCCAGTTCCTGACCGAGCTCCACACCCACGACGCCGACGGGGATCATGCACGTCGAGTCGCCGACCGCCCGGCACTCTCGACTCGGCCAGTTCTTCGGGGTCTGGGGCGTGCGCCTGACCGGCGACTGCGTGGGCGGGTACTGCCGGCAGGGACGCCGTGGACGGTCTACGTGAACAGGCAGCGCCTACTCGGGCGATCCGGCGGCGCTCGTGCTGCGCGAGCACCAGGAGATCGCCTTCGTGATCGGCACGCCGCCGAAGAAGATCCCCGAGCTCAAGTTCCCACCGGTCTCTAGCGCCCTATCCTTCGGGCCGCCGGGGTGGCGAAATTGGTCATACGCGCCTGACTTAAAATCAGGTGCCCGCACTGCGGGACGTGAGGGTTCGAGTCCCTTCCCCGGCACTCAGGCGACAGGCGCGGGCCGCGTCGGCGGCGCGCCCGCTTGCGCGACGAGGCCGGCCGCCGCGAGGCCGACCCGCGACCGCGCCGAGCTTCAAGGCGCGCTGCCGTCGCGACACCCGGCGCCGCCGGAAGCGGTCCCTGATGGTCGGCGTTCTCGAGCGACCGCCTGACGACCTCGGCGAGCACTCAGCCGCCCCAGCATGCTTCGCGGTTCTCGTGTCGACTAGAAGCCGTTCGGTGTCTGGCACGACGGGAACGTCGCACGACGCAGCGCCGCGCGCATCATCCGGATCGGATGAGCCAGGCACCCGCACTAGACTGGGGCGAGTGACCGAAGTGCAGGAGGTTTCGCCCGAGCACGGCGCACCTGGAGTGGGAGACGCCGCTCTTACCGGACGGCGCTCGCGCAGTACGAGCAGGCGCTGCCGCACGCGGACGTCGAGCGAGCTCGTGGCCGAGCGGCTGCGCTACCCGGAGCGCTCGCTCGATCGTCAGCGTCCCGGTCAAGCTCGACGTCGGGCGCGCGGACGGTCTTCCCGGGCTACCGCGTCCAGCACTCGACGCGTGCTCGGCCCGACGAAGGGCGGCATCCGCTACGACGCGCGAGGTCACGCTCGGCGAGTGCGCCGCGCTCGCGATGTGGATGACCTGGAAGTGCGCGCTCCTGCGGCTCCCGTACGGCGGCGCCAAGGGCGGCGTCCGCTGCAACCCGCGCGAGCTGTCGCGCGACGAGCTGCAGAGCGATGACGCGGCGCTTCACCGCCGAGCTCCTGCCGATCATCGGGCCGCAGGAGGACATCCCGGCGCCCGGACATGGCCACGAACGAGCAGACGATGGCCTGGATGATGGACACCTACTCGATGCAGGTCGGCCACGCCGTGCCCGGAGATCGTCACCGGCAAGCCGATCTCGATCGGCGGCTCGCTCTTCCGGCACGAGGCGACCGGCGCCGGCGTCGTGATGGTGATCGAGCGGGCGTGCGAGCGGCTCGGCTGGAACGCTCGCCGAGCAGCGCTGCGTCGTCCAGGGCTTCGGCAACGTCGGCGGCATCGCCGCGGCCGAGCTCGACGCCATCGGCGCCGACCGTGATCGCGGTCTCGGACGTCTCCGGCGGCGTCTACGACCCGGGCGGTCTCGACGTCGAGGCGCTGCTGCGCGCTTCGCCGAGCAGCACGGCTCGCTCGCCGACTGGACACGAGGCCGACCGGCTGACGAACGAGGAGCTGCTCGAGCTGCCGTGCGACATCCTCGTCCTCGCCGCGCGCGAGGACCAGGTCACACGGCGAGAACGCGGCCCGCGCGTGCAGGCGCGCGCTGGTCGCCGAGGGCGCGAACGGGCCGACCTCGCTCGAGGCCGACGCGATCCTCGCCGAGCGCGGGATCCTCGTCCTGCCCGACGTGCTCACGAACGCCGGCGGCGTCACCGTCTCGTACTTCGAGTGGGTGCAGGACCTCGGCCGCCTGTTCTGGGGACCGCAGCGAGATCCGCGCGAAGCTCGCCGACCAGCTCGGCGACGCGTTCGAGCGGGTCTGGACGCTCGCAGCGAGCGGAAGGGCCTGTCGCTGCGCAGCGCCGCGCTCGTGGCCGGGATCCGCGAGGTCGCCGGCGCGCTCGACGTCGCGGGGATCTATCCGTGAGCCGCGTCCGCGACGCGATGATCCCCGACCCGGTCGCGCTCGACGCGTCGGCGACGGCGCAGGAGGCGGGCGAGCACCTGGTCCAGCCCGACGTGCGCGCGGTCTACGTCTGCGACGACGAGCCGCTTCGTCGGCGTGGTGACGCGCAAGACGCTCGTGCGAGCAGGTCGTCGCCGCAGGGCGCGACCCGCGGCACGACGCCCGTGGGCGAGCTCGCCGAGCCGCCGAACTGGACGATCGACCCGGAGCTCGCCGCTCGACGAGGCCTTCCGCTTGCCTCGAGGAGCGGGACGCCGAGCGCGTGCCGGTGGTCGACGGACGGCAGGCTCGTCGGCGTGCTCTCGCGCAGCGTCCTGCAGCGACGGCTGGCCGAGGACGAGCCGCCCGGCCGAGCTGGAAGCCTGCTAGCAGCAGGTGTAGGCGCCGGGAGGCGCGTCGCCCTCTTCGGGCTCGGGCAGCTGCGGCGGCGTCGAGCGCCGCGCCGTGCAGGAGGTCGCGCTCGCTGACCTCGAGGCCGTCGAGCCCGTAGCGGTCGAGCACGGTCGCGCACGATCAGGGCGCCACCGACGATCACCGGCGCGCGCTCCGGCTCCAGGCCGGGAGCTCGCGGCGCTCGGCGAGCGGGAGGCGAGGCGAGCCGTTCGAGCTGCGCGCTCAGCCGCTGCGCGCGAGAGCTGGTAGCCGTCGACGCGGTCGGGGTCGTCGCCGCCGAGCTCGAGCGCGGCGAGCGTCGTGATCGTGCCCGCGACGCCGATCGCCGCGCGTCGGCTCCGAGCGCCGGGAGCAGGTCGCGCACCCGCGGGCGCGCAGGCGTCGAGCTCGCCGGCGCGCGGGCGGATCCGGAGCGCAGGTGACGCTCGGTCAGCCGCACGGAGCCGATGTCGATGCTGGTGCGACTCGCTCGTCGTGGTCAGCTCGGTCGAGCCGCCGCCGACGTCGAGCACGAGCGTCCCGTCGTCGAGCGGCCGGCCGGTCGGCGACGCCGCGCAGGGTCAGCTGGCGCCTCCTCGTCGCCCGTGAGCGAGCCGCGTCGCGAAGCCGTAGCTCCACTCGATCTCGCCGAGGAAGGCCTCGCCGTTCTCGGCGTCGCGGACGGCGCTCGTCCCGATCGTGAGCACGCGCTCGGCGCCGAGCCGCTCCGCCTCGCGGCGGTAGTCGGAGAGCACGTTGCGAACGCGCGCGATCGGCAGCGGCAGGAGCTTGCGGCGCTCGTCGACGCCCTCGCCGAGCCGTGTGATCTCGCTCTGGCCGTACGACCTCCTCGACGCGCCCGCCGTCGACGTCGGCGACGAGCAGCCGGGTCGAGTTGGTGCCCAGGTCGACGGCTGCGACGCGCATCGTCGAAGGCTAGCCGCGCGCTATAATGCGACCCACGCCGCGCGGGTGGAGCAGTCAGGTAGCTCGCCGGGCTCATAACCCGGAGGTCGCAGGTTCAAATCCTGCCCCCGCTACTGCGAAGGGCGCTGGAGACGGCGCCTTCGCAATCTCCCCGCACGATCACCCATCTTGGTTGAGTCGTGGTCATAGCTCTCGTCGATGGCGCTGCGCAGGATGATTGCGGTGTTGCGCTTTGATCTTCGCCAGCCTGCTCGACGAGCTCGCAAAGCCGATCGTCGTCTCGGGCGAAGAGCCAGTTCGCATCGATCGCGCCTTCGCGCATCTCCGGGTTCGCGCGGCGCGGAGAGCCAGGCCTGCGCGCGATTGAGCGACCTCGAACGCGAGCCCAGACGGCTCGGGCGTAGCTTTCGCCAGCCCAGGATCTCGCGTGCGGCGTTGAGGCCGGGCGTGCCCATGACGCCTCCGCCGGGGTGGGCGGCCGAGCCGCAGAGGTAGAGGCCGCGGATCGGCGTCCGGTAGCGCGCGTAGCCGGGCACCGGACGGAACGCGAAGAGCTGGCCGGGAGTCATCGCGCCCTGGAAGATGTTTCCGCCGGTGAGGTTGAAGACGCGCTCGAGGTCGGGCGGCGCCAGCACCTGGCGGTCGATGACTGCGCTCTTGAAGTTCGGCGCGTACTCGTTCAGCACGTCGAAGCAGCGATCGGCGAACGCGTCGCGCTGGTCGTCCCAGGAGCTGTCCGCGAAGCTCGTACGGCGCGTACTGGATGAACATCGACATCAGGTGCTTCCCGGCCGGCGCCACCGTCGGATCCACCACCGACGGAAGCTGTGCACTCGATCACCGGGTCCGCGGAAGGCCGGCCGTACTTGGCGTCGTCGAACGCGCGCTCGATGTAGTCCTGGTCGGGACAGATGTGGATGGTGCCGCGATGCTGAGGCCCCGGCTCCGTCCCGGGCAGCGCGCTGAAGTTCGGCAGCTCCTCGAGGGCCACGTTGATCTTCAACGAGGCGCTCGCGTAGCTGATCCGCTCGACGTCGGCCACGAACGCCTCGCGGCAGCACGCTCCGGTCGAGCAGCTGCAGAAACGTCACGTTCGCGTCGGCGTTGCTGGCCACGATCGGGGCGTGGAACTCGTCGCCTGAGACGAGAGCGACGCCGACGACCCGGCCGTCGCGCACGAGAATGCGGGCCACCTCGGCCTCGCAGCGGATGTCGGCGCCGAGGTCGCGCGCGGCACGCGGCGAGCGCCTGCGTGATCCCGCCCATGCCTCCGCGCATGTATGCCCACACGCCCCGGCGTCCGCTCGGCCTCGCCCATGACGTGGTGGAAGAGCACGTAGGCGGTGCCCGGCATCGACGGGCTCGCCATCGCCCCGATGATCGCGTCGGTCGCCAGCGTTCCCTTCAGCTCCTCCGGACTCGAACCAGCGATCAAGGATCGGCGCGCCGCTCCGGTGAGGATCTCCACCGCCTCCGCCGGTTGCGTCACCGAGCTGCCGGAACGATCGCGCCCAGCGTGAGCAGCGTCCAGAGGTCGCCGAGCCGGGGCCTCCGCAGATCGGGCGGCGCCATCGTGAGCGTCGGCTCGACCACGGCCGCCACGCCGCTCGAGCATCGCCTCGTACTTGCGGGTACGCGCTCGGCGTCGCGCTTGCTGAACTTCGCGATCTCGTTGCGGGTCATCTCCGCGTCCGGGCCCATCATCAGCGAGCGCCCGTCCGGGAACGGCGTGAACGACGACGGGTTGCGCGGGAGCACCTCGAAGCCGTATGACGTGCAGGTTCAGGTCGCGGACGATCTCCGTGCGGAAGAGGCTGTTGACGTACGACGGCGGTCGAGACCTTGAAGCCGGGGAAGGTCTCCTCGGTGACGCAGGCGCCGCCGACGATGTAGCGCCGCTCGAGCACCAGCACGCGCAAGCCGGCGCGGGCGAGGTAGCAGGCAGTCACGAGCCCGTTGTGCCCGGCACCGACCAAGATGGCGTCGTAATCGCGTTGGGTTCTGGCGCCATTGGACGCAGATCCTGCCACGCGCTCGCCTAGCCCAAGGCGAGGAGGCCGCGCCCTTCGCCGCCGCGGACCGTAGCTACCGAGTGAGCAGTCGGTCGACGAGCCCGGCGTCGAGCCTTGGAACGATCTCGTCGGCCTGGCCGAGCCGCTCCCGCGGGACGGTCCCGAGCACGGCCACGCAGCTCAGGCCACGCAGCTTTCGCAGCCGCGATCCCTGAGGCGCGTCTTCGATCGCGACGGCGTCGGCTGCCTGCAGCCGGAGCCGCCGAGCGCGAGCAGGTAGCCCTCCGGATCAGGTTTGCCTCGCGTCACGTCCTCGGCCGAGACGATCACCTCGAAGACGTCGAGGTCCGCCGCCCGCAGCACCATCTCGACCTCGGAGCGCGCGGCCCCCGACACGACGGCGAGCCGCGACCGTCCCGCCGCTCGGAGCACGGCTTCTCGGACGTGCGGCGGCACGGTCGAGCCGTCGCCGGCCCGCTCCCGAAAGAGCTGGACACGGCGCTCCAGCACCTCGGCGGTCGCCGGATGCCCGGTTCCGAGCCAGCGCTCCACGATCTCGGGGTCGGAGCGGCCGGCCAGCTCGTCGAAGTACTCCTGCTCGCTCAGCGGGCGTCCCTGCTCGGCGAACAGCTCGCGGAAGATCGCGCACTGGACGCCCTCGTCGTCGGAGAGCGTCCCGTTGAAGTCGAAGAGCAGCGCCGCCACGAGTCTAGGATCGCGCATGCGCGTCGAGGCAGGCGGTCGGGCGGCTCTGGCCCGGACAACCCGTGAACGTCGAGGCGCTGCGTGAGGCGCTCGGCGGCGGGATCACCAACCACAACTTCAAGGTCGTACGTCGACGGCGAGGCGCTCGTTCTGCGGATCGGCGGCAAGGACACGGCCCTGCTCGGGATCGACCGGGAGCACGAGCACGAGGCTGCGCTCATGGCTGCGCGGCTCGGCATCGGCCCGGAGGTGGTCGCTTCGCCGACGGCGTGCTCGTCGACCCGCTTCGTCGAGGGCGAGGTCGGCCGCGCCGATCCTGCCACCGTCGGTGCCTTGCTGCAGGCGGCTGCACGGCGCACCGGCCATCGCCGGGCGCTTCGACTCGTTCCGCGTGGTCGAGGCCTACGCGGCGACCGCGACCGGCGCACGGACGCTCCCTGCCGGACTGCCATTCGGCCGGGCGCACGAGCTCGCGCGGCAGATCGAGGCCCGCCGCGCGGCAGCGCCGATGGTCACCTGTCACAACGACCTGCTCGCGGCCAACTTCATCGACGACGGCGAGCGGATCTGGATCGTGGACTGGGAGTACGCGGGCATGGGCGACCCGTTCTTCGACCTGGCCAACTTCGCGGTCAACAACGGGCTCGACGAGGAAGGCGAGCGCGCCGCTGCTCGAGGCGTACGGCTCCACCGACACGCGGGCGCTGACGCTCATGCGCTTCATGTCCGACTTCCGCGAGGCGATGTGGGGAGTCGTCCAGCAGGCGATCTCGGGCTCGACTTCGACTTCGTGGCCTACGCCGACGAGCACTTCGAGCGGCTGGGGCGCACCGCCTCCGAGGCCCGTTTCAAGGCGGCGCTGGCATGAGGGAGCGGGCACGCGCCGTCGTGATCGGAGGCGGCGTCGGCGGTTGCTCGGTCGCCTACTGGCTGACGCGCGCTCGGCTGGGACGACGTCGTGCTCTGCGAGCGCGCCGACCTGACGAGCGGCTCGACCTTCCACTCGGCCGGGCTCGTCGGCCAGCTGCGCGGCTCGCTCTCGCTCACGCGGATGATGATGGCCTCGGTCGACCTCTACCGGTCGCTCGGGGACGAGGTCGGCCTCGAGACCGGCTGGCACGAGGTCGGCTCGCTCCGCCTGGCCTCGTCCGAGGAGCGGATGGAGGAGCTGCGCCGCCAGGCCGGCTGGGCCAAGACCTTCGGCCTGCCGCTCGAGCTGGTCTCGGCCGACGAAGGCGCAGGAGCTCTTCCCGCCGATGTCCACCGACGGCGTGCTCGGCGCCGCGTATCTGCCGACCGACGGCTACATCGACCCGAGCCAGCTCACGATGGCGCTCGCGGAGGGCGCGCGGCGCCGCGGGGCGGAGATCGCGACCCAGACGCGCGTGACCGGTCTCGGAGTCGAGCGCGGGCCGGGTAGCGGGCGTCGAGACCGACAAGGGCGCGATCGAGACCGAGGTCGTCGTCAACGCCGGGCGGCATGTTCGCCGCCGAGCTCGGCCGGCTCGCGGGCGTCAACGTGCCGGTGATCCCGATGGCGCACGAGTACCTGATCACGAAGCCGCACGGCGTGCCGCTCGACGTGCCGACGATGCGCGACCCGTCGCTGCTCGTCTACTTCCGGCGGCGAGTCGGGCGGCCTCGTGATGGGCGGGTACGAGCGCCACCCGCGCCGTGGGGGCTCGACGGGATCCCGCCCGACTTCAACGGCAAGCTGCTCGCGGAGGACTGGGACCGGTTCGAGGAGCTGATGACGAACGCGCTCGTCCGGGTGCCGGAGCTCGGCGAGGCCGAGGTGATCCGGCTCGTCAACGGGCCCGAGGCGTTCACTCCGGACGGCGAGTTCATCCTCGGCCCGACGGAGCTGCGCGGCTTCTGGGTCGCGGCCGGGTTCTGCGCGCACGGCCTCGCGGGCGCGGGCGGGATGGGAAAGCTCGTCGCGGAGTGGATCGTCGAAGGGCTGCCGGGCTTCGACGTCTGGGAGATGGACTCGCGCCGTTTCGGCGCCCACTACGCGAGCCGCGACTACACGCTCGCGCGGACGGTCGAGATCTACTCGACGTACTACGACGTCAAGTACCCCGGCCACGAGCGGGAGGCCGGACGGCCGCTCCGCCTCTCGCCCGCCTACCCGCGCCTGGTCGAGCTCGGCGCCGCGTTCGGCGAGAAGTCGGGCTGGGAGCGGGCCAACTGGTTCGAGCCGAACGCCGCGCGCCGGCGACGAGTCGCTTCAGGCCTCGCGGCTGGGCGGGGCGGCTGTGGTCGCCCGCGATCGGCGCCGAGCACCGCGCCTGCCGTGAGAGCGCGGCGCTCTTCGACGAGACGAGCTTCGCCAAGATCGACGTCTCGGGCGAGGGCGCGGCCGACCTTCCTCGAGCGTGTCTGCGACAACCGGGTCGCACGCGAGGTCGGTCAGATCACCTACACCTCGATGCTCAACGCGCGCGGCGGGATCGAGTGCGACTTCACGGTCACGCGGCTCGCCGACGATCGCTTCCGCATCGTGACCGGCACGGCCTTCGGCCGCCACGACCTGGCCTGGATCCGCCAGCACGCGCCGGACGACGGCTCCGTGCTGGTGGAGGACGTGACCTCGAAGCTCGCCTGCCTCGGTCTCTGGGGGCCGGCAGCTCGCGAGATCCTGCAGGCGACGACGACCGACGAGCTCGCCTTCGGGTACATGCGCGCGCGCGAGCTCGCGGTCGGGCCCGGTTCCGTGCCTGGCGCTCCGCGTGACCTACGTGGGCGAGCTCGGCTGGGAGCTCTATTGCCCGAGCGGAGTTCGGGCTCGCGCTCTGGGACACGCTCTGGGAGGCCGGGCGCGGCCACGGGCTCGTCGCCGGCGGCTACAAGGCGATCGACTCGCTGCGCCTGGAGAAGGGCTACCGCGTCTGGGGCGCCGACATCACCCCGGACGACACGCCCTACGAGGCCGGGCTCGGCTTCGCGGTCAAGCTCGACAAGGAAGACTTCATCGGGCGCGAGGCCCTGCTCGAAGCACAGGAGCCCGAGCGCAGGCTCGCCTGTCTCGTGCTCTCGGATCCCCGCTCGGTCGCGCTCGGGTCGGAGCCGGTGCGCGTCGACGGCGAGCTCGTCGGCCGCGTGACGAGCGGCGGCTACGGCTACACGGTCGAGCGCTCGATCGCCTACGCGTACGTCCCGGCCGGGTACGCCGCAGCCCGAGCAACCGGTCGAGGTCGAGATCTTCGGAGAGTGGATCGCGGGCGAGGTTGCCCCCGAGCCGCTCTTCGATCCCGCCGGAGAGCGGCTCAGGGGCTGAGCGATCGCTACGGAGCGGCCGGAGCCGGCGCAGGCTCGTCGCCCACGCCGAACTCCCGCTCGATCCGATCGAGCTCCGCTTCGTCGCCCTGGCGGATCGGCCCCTTGAACCAGTTCTTGGCCGAGATCACGTACCAGCCGCCGAAGAGGAGGAACGCGCTCGCCACCATGATCGGCGTGTAGTTGACGCAGGTTCCAGTCGAACCCCGTGTTCCACGGGATGCCGTTGTAGCTGAACGGCAGCATGAACACGATGCAGATGAACACGATCCACAGGATCGCGAGCCAGTCGATCCACTTGTAGTGCCTGCCGAGGCTGCCAGGCGCCGCGCTCGAACCTGTCGCCCGCCCGGAGCCGGAGGATGATCGGCAGCATGAACGCGATGTAGAGCCCGATCACCGCGACCGCCGTCGACGCCGCGTAGCCCGTGTAGTCGAACCACCAGGCCGGGAGCGGCGTCAGGAAGGCGAGCACGACGATCGCCCAGACCGTGTAGATCGGGATGCGGTCGCGCCTTCGAGACCCGCTTCCAGAGCTGGTGGCCCGGGACCGCCCGGTCACGCGAGAACGCGAACATCATCCGCGAGGCCGAGGTCACCGAGGCGATCGTGCAGAAGACCTGCGCGAGCACCGCGATGAAGAGCAGGATCTCGGCCCAGCGCGTACTCATCGACGTCTGCCAGATGTAGGTGACGATGTAGGTGCCGGCTGCCGACGCGTCCTTGTCGTTCGGGACGACGAAGGTCACGGCGACGAGCAGGATGAACCCGAAGATCACCGACACCACGACCGACATGACCATCCCCCAGGCGGCGCCGATCGAGGCCGACCGCGTCTCCTCGCTCATGTGCGCCGACGCGTCGTAGCCCGTGATCGTGTACTGGGCCATCAGGAGACCCGTCAGGAAGACGTAGAAGAAGACGAAGCCCGCCGTCGTTCCTCCGCCGAAGCCCGGTGTTGTTGATCGTCTGGCCGAACACGTAGCCGATCGACCGGTGGTGGTCCGGGACGATGATCAGGACGACGACGATGAACAGCACGCCGAGCATGTGCCACCACGCCGAGAAGGCGTTCAGCGTGGCCGTGATCGACACCTTGAACATGTTGATCAGCGCCCGCCGCGAGCATGATCCCGGCGTAGGTGAGGTAGATCCAGTGGTACGTGTTGCCGTAGCTCCCGTCCGTGATCAGGTTGAGCCAGCTGACGTCATGAAGATCGCGCAGCCGAAGCCGATCGCCGCGGTGACGGCGATCTGCCCGACGCAGGTTGAACCAGCCCGTGAACCAGCCCCAGGCCGGGCTGCCGAGCTTCGACGACCAGAAGTAGAGACCGCCTGCCGTCGGATAGGTCGACGCGATCTCGCCCATCGCCAGCGAGACGATGATGCAGAAGAAGCCGACGAGCAGCCAGCCCCACGTGATCGCCACCGGGCCGCCCTGGTTGAACGCGATCGCGTACGAGGTCAGGCAGCCGGCGAGGATCGAGATGATCGTGAACGAGATGGCGAAGTTCTGGAAGCCGCCCATCGAGCGGAACAGCTCCTGCGCATAGCCGAGCTTGTGGAGTTGCTCCCGGTCGTCGATGGCGACTCTGGTCGGTCGCCGCGGGTCCGCTACTCATCCTTCCTCCCAGGTTGAATGGGCTATTTACCCGCCTTCGCGTTAGCCGGTGTCAAGTCACGGGCGATTTCGTAGAGGATTCGGACGTGCTCTCAGTTGGACGAGCTGCGGGCGAGGTCGAGAGCGGCGGGATCGACACGGTCGTCGTCGCGTTCACCGACATGCAGGGCCGCCTGATGGGCAAGCGGGTCGACGGCGAGTTCTTCCTGGAGGAGCTCGAGGCCGGGCCACCCGGTCGAGAGCTGCAACTACCTGCTCGCCCTCGAGATGGAGATGGATCCCGTTCCCGGGTACGAGATCGCCGAGCTGGGAGCGCGGCTACGGCGACTTCGGGCTCACCCCGGACCTCGACGTCGCTGCGGCAGGATCCCGTGGCTCGAGGGGACTGCGCTCGTCCTCTGCGACGTGCTGTGGCACGACGGCTCGCCCGTCGGAACCGTCGCCCCGCCAGGTGTTGCGCGCCCAGATCGAGAAGGCGGAGGCGCTCGGGCTTCTCGCCGATGGTCGGCTCGGAGCTCGAGTTCTTCCTCTTCCGGGAGAGCTACGCGGAGGCGCACGAGCAGCACTACCGCGATCTCACGCCTTCGGTCCCGTACATCCTCGACTACCACGTGCTGCGCAACCTCGTACGACGAGCCGCTGATCCGCGAGATCAGGAACGGGATGAAGGGCGCCGGGCTCGTGGTCGAGAACTCGAAGGGCGAGGCGGGGCCGGGCCAGCACGAGATCAACTTCCGGTACGCGGGCGCGCTGCGGACCGCCGACGACCACGTCGTCTACAAGAACGGCGCCAAGGAGATCGCGTACCAGCGCGGGTGCTCGATCACCTTCATGGCCAAGCCGTACCACACCGAGGTCGGGCTCCTCGTGCCACATCCACTCGAGCCTCTGGCGTGGGCGAGGAGAGCGCCTTCGCGGGCGAGTCGGACGTCTTCCGGCAGTACCTCGCGGGACAGATCGCGTGCGCCGCGAGCTGGCGATCTTCCTCGCGCCGACGATCAACTCGTACAAGCGCTTCATGGCGTCGAGCTGGGCGCCGACGACGCTCGCCTGGGGCCGCGACAACCGCACCTGCGGATTCCGGATCGTGGGCCACGGCTCCGGCCTGCGCGTCGAGACGCGCATCCCGGGCGCCGACGTGAACCCGTATCTCGCCTTCGCGGCGCTGATCGCAGCCGGGCTGCACGGGATCGAGCAGGAGCTCGAGCCGCCGCCCGCAGTCGAGGGCAACGCCTACGAGTCCGACGTCGAGCGCTTCCCGCCACGATGAACGAGGCGATCGCCGCGCTCGAGTCGGGGACGATGGCGCGGGCGGCGTTCGGCGACCAGGTGGTCGATCACTACCTGAACTACGCCCGTACCGAGCAGCGGCTCTTCGACCAGGTCGTCACGTGCTACGAGCGCGAGCGGCTCTTCGAGCGGGGATGACGCTCACCGTCGTCAATCCCGCGACCGAGGCGCCGATCGCGGAGCTCGCGCAGGCCGGCGAAGGGGAGACGGACGAGGCGGTCGCCGCGGGCGAAGGCGGCGTTCCCCGCCTGGAGGGACCTCGCGCCGCACGACCGGGCACGGCTGCTGCGAGGCTCTCGCCGGGCTGGTCGAGGAGCACGGCGAGGAGCTCTCCCGGATCGAGTCGGAGAACGTCGGCAAGCCGATCGCCGGCGCCCGCGGCGAGATCGGCATGGTCGCGCAGGTCTTCCACTACTACGCGGGCGCGGTCGACAAGCACCTCGGCGAGACGATCCCGCGTCGCGGGCGGCGTCGCCGCCACGTTCCGCGAGGCGCTCGGCGTCGTCGGGCTGATCGTGCCCTGGAACTTCCCGCTCAACATCGCGAGCTGGAAGCTCGGCCCCGCGCTCGCCTGCGGGAACACCGTCGTGCTCAAACCGGCCGAGCTCACGCCGCTCTCGGCCTTGCGGCTCGCCGAGCTCGCGCTCGAGGCCGGGATCCCGGAGGGCGTCCTGAACGTCGTCGTCGGGCCGGGCTCCGTGGTCGGGCAGCGGCTGGTCGAGCATCCCGACGTGGCCAAGATCGCCTTCACGGGCTCGACCGAGGTCGGCCGCCAGGTCATGCGTGGCGCGGCGGCCAGATCAAGCGCGTCACGCTCGAGCTGGGCGGCAAGTCGGCGAACGTCATCTTCGAGGACGCCGATCTCGAGCGAGCAGCCGGCGCGGCTCCGTACGCCGTCTTCGACAACGCCGGCCAGGACTGCTGCGCCCGCTCGCGGATCCTCGTGCAGCGCTCGGTCTACGACCGATTCCTGGAGCTCCTGGTCGACGGCGACCCGCAGGGTCAAGGTGGGAGACCCGGCCGAGGAGAGCACCGAGATGGGGCCGCTGATCTCGTCGGCGCACCGGGAGACCGTCTCGTCCTTCGTCGAGGGCGAGCCACTCTTCCGCGGCGAAGCGCCCGGCGGTCCCGGGTACTGGTTCCCGTGCACCCTCGTGGAGGCGACGAACGACGACCGCGTCGCACGCGAGGAGGTCTTCGGTCCGGTGGCGGCGGTCATTCCGTTTTCCGGCGAGGCCGAGGCGATCGGGATCGCGAACGACACGCCCTATGGGCTCTCGGGCTCGATCTGGACGCGAGACGGCGCGCGGGCGCTGCGTGTGTCGCGTGCGCTCGAGACGGGCGTCATCTCCGTCAACTCGAACAGCTCGGTGCGCGTGCAGACGCCCTTCGGCGGGTTCAAGCAGTCGGGCCTCGGCCGCGAGCTCGGGATGCAGGCGCTCGACGGCTACTCGGAGGTCAAGACCGTCTTCTTCTCCACGGAGAGCTGATGGGACGGCTCGACGGCAAGGTGGCGGTGATCACGGGTGCGGGCGGCGGCATGGGCCGCGAGGCGGCGATTCTCTTCACCGGCGAGGGCGCGCGCGTCTGCGTCGCGGACGTAAACGCGCAGGCGGCCGAAGAGACGGTCTCGCTCTGTCCGGGCGAGGCCTTCTCGGTACGAGGTCGACGTCGCCGACGAGGAGGGAGTTGTCGCCGATGTACGCCAGACGTCCCAGCGCTTTCGGCGGCGTCGACGTGCTCTACAACAACGCCGGCATCTCGCCCGGCGACGACGCGTCCGTGCTCGAGACGAGCGTCGAGGCGTGGCAGCGGGTGCAGGACATCAACGCGAAGGGTGTCTTCCTCTGCTGCAAGCACGGCATCCCGCACCTGCTGAAGCGCGGCGGCGGCTCGGTGATCAACGTCGCCTCGTTCGTCGCGATCGTGGGGGCCGCCACCTCGCAGATCTCCTACACCGCTTCGAAGGTGCGGTGCTCGCGATGAGCCGCGAGCTCGCCGTCCAGTTCGCCCGCGAGGGAGTGCGGGTGAACGCGCTCTGCCCAGGCCCGGTGGAGACGCCGCTCCTGCTCTCGATCTTCGGAGACGATCCGGCGGCGCTCGAGCGCCGGCGCAGGCACTGGCCGACGGGAGGCTGGCGAAGCCGCGCGAGATCGTGAATGCGGCGCTGTTCCTGGCGAGCGACGAGTCCTCGTACGTGACCGGGACGACGTTCCTGGTCGACGGCGGCCTCACCGCCGCCTACGTGACGCCGGAGTGATCCACGGCCACGAACACTTCCGGGTAGCAGCAGCCCGCCGCAGTAGGACCGACGTCGAAACGGCTGACGGCCGAGAGGGGAGCGCAGAGGTCGCCTCGCCTGGAACCGACCCCATCGCGTCATTGTGGCTCGGCACGTGGCAGGGACTACCGTCGTTCCTGTCGAGGCGGCGTGAAGATCCCAGGCCCGCCGCTGCTCCGAGTCACGCCTTGAGGCCGGGGATAAGAGAGGAACGTCTTGAAGAAGGGAATCACGCTGATCGCAGTGCTCGTCGGAGTGCTCTCGGTCACCTCAGGCGCATTCGCCGCCCACCAGCTACCTGATCACGTCGTCCAAGCCAGATCAAGAACGGCGATCGTCAGGATTTCCGATCTCCACGCCTGCCGCCCGCAAGGCGCTGCACGGCCGGAAGGGAAGCGACCGGGCATCGCCGGCCCGCAGGGGCCTGAAGGGCGACATCGGCGCAGTGCTAGCGGCCCGCAAGGGTCGACGGGCGACATCGGCGCAGCCGGCGCTCGCGGCGCAGCAGGCGATCAGGGCCATGGGCGTCAGCGGGTACGAGGTTCGCACCTGGCGCTACTCGAAGGACGACGCCAACTCGGACGCGGGTCAGGGCTACGTCGGCGTCGGCAGCGGCGCTATCGCCACGGTCGCGCTGCTCGCCTGGCAAAGGTCGCGCTCAGCGGCGGCTACCGGTTCACGTCGCAGGTGACAACGGGTTCAACTCGTCGGCAATCTCGGACGGAAGCGGCGTCGTCGCGTCCTTCCCCGGTCGCATGGACTGGAGCACGAATACGGTCAAGCCGAACGACAACTCCGGCTGGATCGTGCAGGTCAACAACAAGGTGAACGCGGCAGACATGACGCTGTACGCCGTCTGCGTCAACGCCAGCTAGCAGCAACACCAGCTCCACTCGCACCCGAAGGGCGCCGCTCGACGGCGCCCTTCGGCGTTCGAGCAGACGTGACAGAGCGCTGGTCGATCCACCACACTGTCGGAATGGCTCCAACGGCAGGCGGGCTCGACGGTCGGCGGCGACGTCGAGCAGGCGCTCGCCGGCATTACCCGTCCCGAGCTACGTGCTCGACACCGGACGGGGTCGTCCGGTGGATCAACCCGGCGGCCGAGCGGCTCCTCGGCGACGTCCGCGGCCGGCACTTCACCTCGATCGTCGGCCCGGAGGACCGGGCGCAGGCGCAGGAGCTCTTCGCCCGCAAGGTGCTCGGCACGACCGCGGCGACCGAGGCACAGCGGGGTCTTCGTCTCGACCGACGGAACCCGCCTCGCGCTCGAGGTCAGCGCCGTGCCGCTGATGGGCGGCGAGCCGGGTGGTCGGCGTCTTCGGGCTGCTGACCGGCCCGCTCGACGAGGAGGCGAGCACGCCGCCCGCGCACCTGACGCCCCGCCAGGCCGAGGTGCTGCGTCTCCTCGAGCAGGGACGCTCGACCAAGCAGATCGCGCAGGAGCTCCACCTGAGCACGGAGACGGTCAAGAACCACGTCCGCCATCTGCTGCGGGCGCTCGGGGTGAACTCACGTCTCGAAGCCGTCGCCGCCGTCCGCCAAGGGCCGGGGCTTCGAACCACGGGCGCGTAGTTGATCAAGCCCGCGACGGGGATCGGGATGTACCTGCTCGTTCGCGGCTAGGGCTCGAAGGCGCGGGAGGACGCTGACCGACACCAGCGTCTGTTCCGCATCGGCGGGAGCGGGCCGCCGGCGGGCTCGTCCACGATCGCCGAGCAGCTTGCGTCCCAGCTCGTCGGCTTCCTCCGTCGTGAGGCGACGAACCAGTTGCCGACGAACGCAGCCTCCTCCCACTCGGCGCTCGTGCCGCCCACGATGAAGCGGTGGCGCACCTCCTCCTCGCGCGCAGAAGAACACGGCGAGCAGGTGCTTGTTGAGCTCCCGCCCCTCCGGCATCGGTTCCCGGAACGGCGATCACCTGCGGCTCCGGGGCGACGCCACCAGCGGCGCTCCGCGCACTCGGTGCCGAGCGTCTCGTCCTCGACGATCGCCCCGGCGCGCCCCAACAGCCGCAGGTGGTAGCTGGCGGTGCCGCGGGACTCGCCGAGGCGCGTGCGCCGAGACGGGACGCGGTGGACGGCCCTTCGCGCAGGAGCTCCCAGATCCGGTACCGGATCGGATGGGCGAAACGCCCACATCACCCCGCGTCGTCGGCTCGATCGTCTCGCTCAATGGAAAAAACCTTTGCAAACTGATGATCGCACGCCTCGTCGCGAGTGGGCAATGAGCGGACGAATCCCAGGATGAGCGCAGCCGGCGCCTGCGTCCTCGTCCTGGTGTTCGTTTCCTCCTCTCGCGTCGGCCGGGGGCAGCGTTCGCGTTGCGAGGGCCCCCGGCCGCGCCCCGACCGCCGGGCACGCCTGGGTCGTGAAGCTGCTCGATGCGCCCTGCCTCCTTCAAGGGCGGCGTGCGGCTGGTCGCTACGGGCCCGCGACCGCTCGCAGCCCGAGCGCGCGGGGGCCATGGCGTCTACCGCGCGAGCCTCGTGTTCCCGCAGACCGGGACCTGGAAGCTCGCGGCCTTCGCCGGCGGCTCCCGCTCAGCGTCTCGGCTCGATTCGCGTGCGCCCTGCGCCGCCCGTGATCTTCGACCAGCCGACGGGAGTCGACGTCGCGCCGGACGGCTCGCTGCTCGTGGTCGAGTTCGGGCGGCAGCGGCTCATGTGCGCGTCCGGCCCGCGACCGGGCGGGTGACGCAGATCGCGACGTTCACCAAGCCCGTGGGGCGTCGCGCGGTCGCCCTCCGGGAGCATCTTCCGTCTCCGACCAGGGCTCGCTCAAGCGCATCGACGGCAACCACGCTCCGACGCCACCGTGTTCCACCGCGGAACCGGGGCTCGAGGTCAGGTCCGGTCGCCGTGGCGCCGAACGGCGACGTCTTCTACGCCACGGCATTCGCCCTCTACCGCTTCCGCAGGGGCAGTGCCGGGCACGCCGCCGGTGCGCCTGGCCCCTGGGACCGCGTTCTCGTCCCCGCACGGCCTGGCGATCGGCTCGGACGGCGCGCCGTGCTCGTCTCGGACACGAACAACAACCGGATCTCTGCTGCGTCGACCCGGGGAGCGGCGCGGTCACGACGCTCGCCGAGCTTGGCCACCCGCGCGGGATCGACGTCGCCGAGGACGGCAGCGTCTACGTCTCCGCCGCTGACGAAGGCCGCGTTGTGCGATCTGAGCGCCACCGGGAACCGGATCTCCGCGGTCGGGCCGCTCTTCGCGGATCCCTACGCCCTCGCCGTCGGGCCGGATGGGAGCGTCTACGCGATCGACGCGGGCCCGCGCGGTCTGGTCGCCGGATGCCCGCCGGGCTGGCTACCGGCGACGCGCGCGACGTAACTCGGCGATCGCCTCGATCTGCTGCTGGTGCTGAGCCGGCCGCCGAAGGCTGGCACGCCGCCGCCGCCGTTCGGTCACCTGCTTCACCACGACGTCCTTCGAGGGCTTCAGCTCGTCGAGATTCGGCCCGACCTTGCCGCTCGGCGTGCGCGGCGGCGAGCGTGTGGCAGGAGGCGCAGTTCTCGGAGAACAGCGCTTCGCCGTTCGCCGATCCCGCCCGTCGTCGTGCCCGTGGCCGTGGTCGTCGGCGTGAAGCTGCCGTTCGCGCCGAGCCGGAACGCGACCACCTCGGTCGTCTGGCCCTTGCCGCCGGGGAAGCTCGCGGCGGTGACCAGCGTGTCGCCGACGATCGCGACCGGCGCGTTCGTGAACGCCGGCAGCTTCTGCTTCCAGGCGATCGAGCCCGTCGCTGCGCTTGAGGCGCGAGCAGGTAGCCGTCGAAGGTGGTCGTGAAGACGAGGTCGTTCGCGACGGTCGCCGCGCCGTCGGCCATCTGCGCGCAGCTTCGTGTCCCAGAGGACGTGCCCGTCGGCGAGGTCGAGCGCGACGCATCTCGCCCTTGCCCTCGCCGAAGTTCGCGCTGCCGAGGCCGGTGGTCGCGGGTCTTCCACTCGGAGGCGAGGTTGGCGACGGGCACGTAGACGACGCCGTCGGCGACGGCCATGTTCGTCTCGACGCCGCCCACGATCCCGGGCTCGACGGTCAGCGGGAAGCGTCAGCTTCAGCTTGTGCTGCAGCGCCAGCAGGTTGTCCTGGTCGCGGCCGTTGTGCTCGCCGACCTTCCGCTTCCAGACGAGCTCGCCGCTCTTCGGCGTCGAGCGCGTAGACGTAGCCCATCTTCCCGGCCGCGAGGACGAGCGCGCGGTCGCCGGAGCTGGCGTAGATCGGCGAGAGCTGCAGGTCCCAGTCGTGGAAGTCGTTCGGGATCGCCTGGAAGTACCACTTCAGCTTCCCGGTCGTGCCGTCGAGCGCGAGCAGGCTGTCGGTGTAGAGCCGCTTGCCGGGGTTGTCGAGCGCGACCGAGGCCGGCTGGTACATGTTCCCGGTGCCGATGTAGACCGTCCCGTCAGGGCCGATCGCCGGCGGGTTCCAGGCGCCGCCGCCGATGATCTTGTCCCCGACCGGGTCGGTGACGGTGTCGAACGACCAACGCGTCTTGCCGGTGGCCGCGTCGAGCGCGTAGACGATCCCGCCGCCGAGCAGCGCCGCGGTGGAGAGGTAGACGGTCCCGTTCGTGACCTGCGGCTGGATGTCGATCCCGAAGCCGCTCGAGAGCTCGCCGCCGCCCTTCTGCTTCGCCTTCGGGACGAGCGTCGCGTTGCGCCAGAGCTCCTTGCCCGTCTTGGCGTCGAGCGCGAAGGCGAACTCGGCCGTCGCGCCGTAGACCTTGCCGTCCGCGTAGGTGACGCCGTTCGGGCCGATGTCCTGCGAGTTGTAGAGGCGCTTCCAGAGCATCTTTCCGGCTCGGGTCGACCGCGAAGACGTTCGACTCGAGGTCGCCTGCAGGTAGACGGTGCCGTCGGGCTCGTGACCGGGTTCGCGGCGAAGGTGCCGTAGATGCTGCTCGCCGGTCAGCGGCATCGTCCAGGCGACGCCCAGCTCCGCCGACGTTCTCCGCCGAGATCGAGGTGTTCTGCGTCACGCGCGTGTTGAGCAGGTCGCCGTTCGGGAGGCTCCAGGGCGTGGACGTCGGAGGAGTCGTCCCCGCGGCGTGACGAGGTACGCGGTGAGGAAGGAGGCGCCGATCAGGATCGCGACCGATCGGGATCAAGATCAGCGATCAGCGCTGCCGCCGAGGATCGCCGGCGTGCCGGGCTCTCGCCCTCGTCGGCGACCTCGGCAAGATGCTCGACCTCGTGCTCGGCCGCCTGGACCGGTGGGGGAGGTGGCTCGTGCGTCCTCGAGCCGCTCGACCACGTCCGCCAGGCGCTCGCGCCGCGCGCCGAGCTCGTCGGGGGCCTGGTCGCGCGTCTCGCTGTCGACCAGCGCTCCTGCCAGCTCTTCGGCGCGTTCGGGCGTTTCCCCTTCTTCGACCAGCCGGCGTCTGACGAACTGCTCGAGCTGTTCGTCACTCATGTGACGATTATCTCAGGCGGCGGCGAGGCTCGGGTCGTGGCTGACGAGTCTCGGCGAGGCGCGATTTCAGGCTCTCGAGCTCTTGCCGTCTCGCCGGAGAGGACGAGCCCGTCGAGCCCGTCGCCCTCGAGCCGGCGCAGCTCGAGGACGACGGTGCGGATCTGGAGCAGGACGGCGTCGATCTCGTGGTTCGGCATCAGGCGGCCTCCTCGACGGGTGTCAGCTCCAGCTCCACCACCTCGGCCTCGGCGGCCTTCGGCTCGATCAGCACCGCGGCCAGCACCGCGGCGAGGGCGGCCACGCCGGCGAGGACGTAGAAGGTGATCTGGAAGCCGTAGGTCAGGGCCGGCGCGCTCAACGACGGAGGCGCCGGGGTGACTGTCGACGTAGTGGCTCGTGAACGTGATCGCGATCGTCGAGGCCGCGGCCAGGCCGATCGCCCCGCCGATCTGCTGGGTGGTGTTGAACAGGCCGGACGCGACGCCGGCGTCGGACTCCTGGACTCCCATCAGCGCCGCCGATCGTCAGCGGGATGAAGGTGAAGGCCAGGCCCGATCGCCGCTCAGCAGGAAGGCCGGGAAGATGTCGAAGAAGTACTTGCCGTCGGCGCGGCAGCTGCGCCAGCAGGGACGAGCGCGCGCCGTGGCGAGCACGCAGCCCGACCGGGAGCACTCGGCGGACGCCGACGCGCGTGACGAGGTTCTGCGCGACACCGGCCAGCGCGATGATCGTCAGCGTCAGCGGCAGGTAGGCGACACCGGTCTTCATCGCCGAGTAGTGCAGCACCTGCTGCATGTACAGCGTGCGCAGGAAGAACTGCGAGAAGAGCGCGGTGCCGACGAGGAACGAGGTCACGTTCGCGCCCGTGAGCGTGCGCAGGCGGAAGATCCGCATCGGCAGCAGCGGCGCCTTCGAGCGCAGCTCGATCGCGACGAAGGAGAGGATCAGCGCCGGCGAGAGCCGGCGAGCAGGCCGATCGTCTCGGCGGTGCCCCAGCCGATCTCGATCGCGCGCGTCATCGCGTAGACGAGCAGCATCAGGCCGCTGGTGATCGGTGACGCGCCGGCGAAGTCGAAGGTGCGGTGCCCGAGCTCGGCGCGGCTCTCGCGCAGGAGGAAGGGACTGACCGCGACGAGCGCGATCCCGACCGGGACGTTGATGAAGAAGATCCACGACCAGGCGAGCGAGCTCGGTCAGGAAGCCGCCGAGCAGCACGCCCGCGGCGCGCGCCGCTGCCGGAGACGGCGCCCCAGACGCCGAGCGCGATGTTGCGCTCGCGGCCCTCGGCGAAGGTCGTCGTCAGGATCGAGAGTGCCGCGGGCGCGAGCAGCGCCGCCGCCGAGCCCCTGAGGTCGCGCGGAAGGTGATCAGCGAGCCGGCCGACCAGGCGAAGCCCGCCGAGCAGCGAGCTGACCGTGAAGAGGGCGATGCCGGCGATGAAGAGCCGGCGCCGGCCGAGCAGGTCGGCCATGCGGCCGCCGAGCAGCAGGAAGCCGCCGAACATGATCGCGTAGGCGGTGATCACCCACTGCAGGCTCTGCTCGCTGAAGTGGAGGTCGGTCTTGATCGACGGCAGCGCGACGTTCACGATCGCGACGTCGAGCACCACCATGAACTGGGCTGCCACCAGGACTGCGAGTGCGATCCAGCGGCGGTCGTTCGTCTCGCCAGGCATTGAAATCTCCCTCTCTTCGTTGCCGCTCACAATCCTTTTCTACCGTAAACGATCACGGCTTGTCAAATATCCTGCAACGTGCTAGGGTTTCGATATGGCAACAACTGATCTGAAGCAAGCGCCACACTGGGCGCCGACGGCCAGGATGCTGCTCCTGAAGATCGGCAAGGCCGCGGAGCGCCGGTTCGAGAAGGCGCTCAAGCCGAGCGGGCTGACGCCCCGTCACCTCGGCGTGCTGTTCAGGTGCAGGCCTGCCCGACGAGCCAGCAGGCGCTGATCAGAGACGATCGGCGTCGACCCGAGCAAGCCTCGTCGGCCTGCTGAACGACCTCGAGGCCGACGGCCTGATCGTGCGCAAGCGCGACTCGGAGGACCGGCGACGTCACATCGTCGAGGTCTCGGCCAAGGGCAGCGCCCGGCTCGAGGACGCCAAGAAGATCGCCGCGACGGTGGAGGAGGAGCTCCTCGCCGGGACTCGACGCCGGCCAGCGCGCCGAGCTGCTCGCACTGCTCGCGCAGGTCGCCGACTCGAGCGGCATCTTCGAGGGCTGCGTCGAGCGCCTCAAAGCTGCTGTAGCGAAACCGGCGAACAGGGCTGCTCGTACCCTCCAGCGATGGGCGACAGGAGGGACTCATGAAACGAGGCGTAGTGATCGTCGCGGGCTGCGTGCTACTGCTCGCGGCAGCCGGTTGCGGCTCGAGCTCCAGCAGCTCGAGCGGAGGCACGACCACCGAGGAGAGCGGCGGCGGCGGCGGGCAGCGGCCAGAAGACGATCGCCGGCGTGCAAGGCCAACGACCACGGCACGAAGGCCGTCGAGGACAACGGCAAGACCGAGGTCGAGCTGGACGACTTCTACTTCGAGCCGACGGTGCTCGAGGGCAAGCCGGGCCAGAAGGTCGACGCTCGAGCTCAAGAACGAGGGCGAGACCGAGCACTCGTTCACGATCGACTCGCAGAGCGTCGACCAGGATCTCGGCCCGGGCGAGGAGGCCGAGGTGGACGTGACGATCCCGAAGTCGGGCGTCGTCTCGTTCTACTGCAAGTTCCACAAGAGCTCCGGGATGGCCGGCGCGCTCGCGGTCACAGGCCAGGAGGGCGGCACCGGCGGCATGACCACCGACAGCACCACGACCAACGGGGGCAACGGCTACTAAGGAGGGCTCTGGCGAAATACCGCTGAGCCGCCGGAACGCGCTGCTCGCCCCGAGGCCGCGTCTCAGTCGCGCCCGTACCTTCCACGGTACGAACGCTCCCTGCGTCCTTGCCTCGGAACGACCATCGCGCCCCGGCGACGAGCGCTATCCCGCCAAGCCCTCCTAGCGACCGATGAGTTTTCGACCGGCGCGGCGTCTGTGCCTAGGATGGCGGTCGTGGAGATCCGTGGCGCAGACGCCCGCGTTCGGCGAGCTCGAGCAGCATCGCCGCGAGCTGACCGCGCACTGCTACCGGATGCTCGGCTCGCCGTTCGAGGCCGAGGACGCGGTGCAGGAGACGCTGCTGCGCGCCTGGAAGAGTCTCGACCGCTTCGAGGGCCGCTCGGCGCTCCGCTCCTGGCTCTACCAGATCGCGACCAACGTCTGCCTCGACCAGCTCGAAGGCCGCGAGCGGCGCGCGCGGCCGATGGATCTCGGGCCGGCCGGCGAGCCGGTGATCGAGAACCTCGGCACCCCGGAGGTGCCGTGGCTCGCAGCCGGTGCCGGACTCGCTCGTCGCCGACCCGGCCGAGACGGTCGCCTCGCGCGAGACGATCCGGCTCGCCTTCGTCGCCGCGCTGCAGCACCTGCCGCCGCGGCAGCGCGCCGTGCTGATCCTCTGCGAGGTGCTGCGCTGGAAGGCGACCGAGGTGGCGGAGCTGCTGGAGACGAGCGTCGCCTCGGTGAACAGCGCGCTGCAGCGGCGCACGGGCGACGCTCGAGGCAGACCGAGCTCAGCCGCCGACGTCGTCGCTGTCGACGAGGCCGACCGCGAGCTGCTCGAGCGCTACGTCGCCGCGTTCGAGGCCTACGACCTCGACGCGCTGACCGCGCTGATCCACGAGGACGCGACGCAGTCGATGCCGCCGTTCGACCTCTGGCTCTCGGGCCGCGACGACATCTTCACCTGGTGGTACGGGCCCGGGCATCGGCTGCAAGGGCTCGCGCGTGATCCCGACCGTCGCGGCCAACGGCTCGCCCGCGTTCGGCCAGTACAAGCCGAGCGAGTCGGGCGAGGGCTACGAGCCGTGGGCGCTGCAGGTGCTCGAGCTCTCAGGCGGCCGGATCGTCGAGCTGACGCTTCTTCCTCGACACCGAGACCCTGTTCCCGCTCTTCGGCCTGCCGCTGCTGCTTCGACGCGTAGCACCGCGTCGAGGCCCGTGAACGCGATCAGGCACCGCAGCTCGGCCGAGGCGTGCAGCAGGCCGCAGCTCGAAGCCGGCCTGCCGCGCGGCCAGCTGGAGGCGCGCCAGCGCGTCGACGTGCGGCCACGTCGGCGCGGCAGCGCGCGGACGTCGCAGGAGAGCTTCTCCATCGCCAGACAAGACGGCCTCGGCGGCTCCGAACTCATCGAGGCAGACGATGAGTTTCGCGCCCGCCGCGCGTCTACAGTAGGTTGAGGGAACGATGAAACTCGACCGACGCACACGCTGGCTGGCGCTCTACGTCCTCTGCCTGGGCGACCTGATGATCGTGCTCGACGCGACGATCGTGAACGTCGCGCTGCCCTCGATCCGCGCCGACCTCGGCTTCACCGAGGCGTCGCTCGCGTGGGTCGTGAACGCGTACCTGCTGACCTTCGGCGGCTTCCTGCTGCTCGGCGGGCGGCTCGGCGACCTGTTCGGGCACCGGCGGCTCTTCCTGGCCGGGATCGCGCTCTTCACGGTCGCCTCGCTCGCCTGCGGGCTCGTCGACCTCGCAGAGCATGCTCGATCGCCGCGCGCGCGGTGCAGGGCCTCGGCGGCGCGGTCGTCTCGGCGGTCGCGCTCTCGCTGATCATGACTGCTCTTCACCGAGCCGGCCGAGCGCGACGAAGGCGATGGGCGTCTTCGGCTTCGTGATGGCCGGCGGCGGCAGCATCGGCGTGCTGCTCGGCGGCGTGCTCACCGACGCGCTCAGCTGGCACTGGATCTTCCTCGTCAACATCCCGGTCGGGATCGCGGTCTTCGTCGCTCTGCCTGCGCGCTGCTGCCCGGCGACGCGCGCAGCGCGGGCGCGCGGCACCGGCTCGACGTCGCCGGCGCGGTGACGATCACCGCGGCGCTGATGCTCGCCGTCTACGCGATCGTGAACGGCAACGAGAACGGCTGGCGGCTCGGCGCAGACGCTCGGCCTGCTCGCGGCGTCGGCCGTGCTCGCTCGTCGGCGTCTTCCTCGCGATCGAGTCGCGCGTCGCAGTCGCCGCTCGTGCCGCTGCGGCTCTTCCGCATCCGCAACGTCGCCGTCGCCGAACGTGGTCGGCGTGCTCTGGTCGGCGGCGATGTTCGCGTGGTTCTTCCTCGTCCGCGCTGTACCTGCAGCTCGGTGCTCGGCTACGACCCGCTCGCAGGTCGGGCTCGCGTTCCTGCCGGCGAACGCTGATCATGGGCGCGTTCTCGCTCGGGCTCTCGGCGCGGCTCGTGATGCGCTTCGGCATCCGCGCCGCCGATCGGCGGTCGGGATGGCGCTCGTCGTCGCTCGGGCTGCTGCTGTTCGCGCGCGCGCCGGTCGACGGGAGCTTCGTCGCCGACGTGCTGCCGAGCGATGATCATCCTCGGCATCGGCGTCGGCATGGCGATGAACCCGGTGCTGCTCGCGGCGATGAGCGACGTCGAGCCGAGCGAGTCCGGGCTCGCGTCCGGGCGTCGTCAACACCGCGTTCATGATGGGCGGCGCGCTCGGCCTGGCGGTGCTCGCGAGCCTCGCGGCCTGGCGCACCGGCAGCCGTCGGCTCGGCGACCGAGCGCGGCCGCGCTGAACGAGCGGCTACCACCTGGCCTTCGTCGTCGGCGCGGTGTTCGCCGGCCTCGCCTCCGTGCTCGCGGTGGTGCTGCTGCTGCGCGACCGGTCGCTGCAGCCGCCACGGCGAGCCCGCGCCCGCGTTCGAGTAGTAGCCTCGGGCGTGCGCGCGCTCGTCAAGGAGAAGCGCGAGGTCGCCAAGGGACGCTGCTCGTCGTCTTCGACCTGCAGGGCGAGGAGGTCGACTTCCAGCCCGGGCCAGTACTTCTGGGTCGAGCTGCCCGACCGCGGCGTACGACGACGAAAGGGCCTGCGCCGGCACATCTCCGTCGTCACCTCGCCGACCGAGCGCGGCGTGCTCGGGCTCTGCACGCGCCTGCGCGACACCGCGCCTTCAAGACGCTCGCTCGCCGAGCTGACGGTCGGCGACGAGGTCGAGGTCGAGCAGCCGAAGGGCGACTTGCAGCTGCCCGAGGACACGAGCCCGCCCTACGTCTTCGTCGCGGGCGGGATCGGGATCACGGTCTTCCGCTCGCATGCTGCGCTACATCGCCGACACGGCGAGCCGTACCGACGTGACGCTCGTCTACTCGAACCGCGACCGCGAGTCGACGCCGTTCCTCGACGAGCTCGCAGGAGTTCGAGCAGACGCTGCCGGACTTCCAGCTCGTGCTGACGATGACCGCAGGACGAAGGCTGGGAGGGCGAGAGCCGGTACGTGAGCGCCGAGCTGCTGCGCGACCACCTCGAGCGCGAGCTCGACCGACTACACGTACCTGGTCGCCGGGCCGCCGGCGCTGGTCGAAGGCGGTCGCGGAGGCACGCTGAAGCTCGGCGGGCGTGCCGGAGGAGCAGGTGCTCCCCGACCGCTTCAGCGGCTACTAGACCGCGCGGACAACTACGGATTCGAGTTCAGCGCCGGCGCCGATGGCATCGAGCTGGCACGGCGATGTGCTGTGCTACGTACTGGACGAGCCTGGCGACAGCGACTGGGCCTATGCAATCGACAGGCGCTGCTCCGCCTCTGGAACGCAATCAGCCAGGCTCACGTATTGCCGCCAGGTGAGCTCGCAGAGAGATCGAGGCGGCTCAACCGGGAGCGCGGATGGCTGACAGCCGTCGGACTCGGTCTCGCGTCTGAACGCGAAGGGAGGAACCAATGGACAGGGATCTCTGATCGCGACCGATGGCTCGACCGTCCGCGCAGGAGGCGGTTGACTTCGGCCTCGAGCTCGCGGCCAGCAGGGCGCCGCCGTCACGTTTGTGCACGTCGTCCCGCTAGTCGACGTCGTTCCGATGAGCGGCTTCAGGTCTCACCGGCGCCGTTCCACGCACGAGCTGTGCGGAGGGCGACACGCAACTCGCTGGACGAGGCGCAGGCCTGCGCCGCAAGAGGCCGGCGTGACTGCGTACGCGCGGCTGCTGCGCGGCGATCCGGTGGACGAGATCGTGGCCTACGCGGACACGGTCGACGCCGATCTGATCGTCGTCGGCTCTACGCGGGCACGGCGCCCGTGGCGAGCGCGCTGCTCGGCAGCGTCTCGCGCGGGATCCTGAGCGGAGGCCCGGCGCCCGGTGCTCGTCGTGCGGCGCCCGCCGCCCGACACGGAAGCGGCGCTTGCCTAGACGCGGTTCCGGAAAGCCGCAACGCGAGCCGGGAACTCCGCAGCAGGTTCCCGGCTCGCTACCGATGGCGGGCAGGCCTTGCGCGCCGAGACTCCGCCAAGAAGGAAAGGTCAGAGGCAGGCAGCCTCGGCCGCGACGGAAGGAGAGAATCGTGAGGAAGTTCTTCGAGGATCGGCGGAGTGCGTCGCAGCCGTCGTCCTGATCGCGTTCGGCATCGCGGCGCGATCGTGGTTGGCGTCAACGGCCGGTCGACCGTGAACGACAGCCTCGAAGCAGGAGCAGATCGTCGGCTCGCCCGGACGCATGACGCCGACGGCGATCACGGGCCGAGGTTGCGGCCGCGAAGGCGGCCCAGTCCAAGCTCGTCTCGGACGTGCAGTCGGCTGGCGGGAAGATCACGCCCTCGCCGATCGGACCCCGACGTGCTCGGTCGCCGGCGAGACCGTGAGCACCGGCAGCGAGGCTCGCTGCTTCGCGCAGTACATGCGGATCCACACGTTCGGAGCCACGTCCGGCCTGACGTACTCGCAGATGGGCCGCTACATCGCCAAGCCCAACACGCCGGTCCAGTACACGGACGGCCTGCGGCGCACCGAGTGACCCGAAGTACGCGCTCACCCGACCCGAAGACGCAGCAGCCGGTCGACAACGGCCGCCGCGACATCTGGGTCACCTACACGGCCCTGACGACGGCGCTGAACACGAGCTACATGGCATCGCAGCTCGCGCTGTTCAGCCTGGTCGTCGGGATCGCACTGCTGCTCTCCGGCATCGGCTTCAGATCCTCGCGATCGGCGGAGCGCTGGAGAGCCCGAAGACGGCGCTCAGCTTCCTCAAGGAGCGCCGTCGGGCGGCGGAGTCCCAGCCGAGGCTTAGAGCCTCTTCCGTCGACACAGCGAAGCCGCCTCGGGCGGCCTTCGCTCACCTAGGATCGAGGCCACTCCATGGACGAGCACGGTCGCATCGACGAGCAGCGCCTGACGAGTGCACACCCGTTCGACATCGCCGGCTGCCGGAAGCGCCTCGCCGCGGCGGGCGGCGGCTACGAGGTCGTCCACCGCTCGGCCGGGCTCGAGCTGGGGTCTACGTCCTGGTCGCGCCCGAGCCCGACCGCCAGCAGCCGCACATGAGGACGACGAGGTCCACGTCGTGCTCGAGGGCGCTGGCACGCTCGAGGTCGAGGGGCGAGTTGGTGGAGCTGCGAGAAGGCGCACGCAGTCTTCGTCCCTGCCCAGGCGGAGCACCGGTTCACCGGGTACGAGCAGCTGAGCGTGCTGGTGATCTTCGAGAAAGGGTGAGGTCGGTGGAACGAATTGCTGTGATCGCGCAACAGTTGCGCCCGGGTTCCGAGGAGCACGGGCGAAGAGTTTGCTCGCACGCCGGCCCGCCGTTCGAGCCCGCGACGCTCGGGCTCACGAGCCACGACGTCTACCTCGGCCACGACTGCGGTCGTCCTTTGTCTTCGAGGGCCAGGAGGTCGAGCGCAGCGTGTCCGACCTCGTGAACGACCCCGGCATCGTCGGGGTCATTCAGCGCCTGGGGCCGCTCCTCGACGGCTCGCCGTCGCCTCGCTCGGTCGGCCTACCACTGGCCCGGACTAGCTGGGCGGCTGGTTCTCCCATCAGCCCGCGCTCGAGCGCGTAGCGGACGAGCTCCGCGCGGCTCGAGAGCCGGAGCTTCTGCATGATGTGCGCGCGGTGCGTCTCGGCCGTGCGCACCGAGATGTAGAGCTGCTTGGCGATCTCCTGGTTCGTGTGGCCGAGCGCGAGCAGGCGCAGCACCTCGCGCTCGCGGTCCGAGAGCGGGTCCTCCTCCGCGCGGCGCGCGCTCCTCCGACTCGGCGGCGACCAGGCGCGCGCCGAGCTCGGGGTGGACGTAGCGGCCGCCGCGCGCGACCTCGCGCACGGCGGCGACGACCTCGGTGTCGGCCGCCTCCTTGAGCACGTAGCCGCTCGCGCCGGCGGCGAACGCCTCGCGCACGTAGCTGCGGGTCGTCCTGCATCGAGAGCACGAGGACCTTCGATCTCGGGTTGCTCGTGCAGCAGCGTCGGGATGCACGTCGAGGCCGCTCTGGTCGGGCATCGACGACGTCCAGCAGGATCACGTCGGGCTTCGAGCGCGCGCGCCTCGAAGACGGCGTCGCGCGCGGTCGCCGGCCTCGCCGACCGGCCTCGATGTCGTCCTCGGCCTCGAGCAGCAGCTGCAGGCCCGCAGCGCACGACGGCGTGGTCGTCGACGATCAGGACGCGCATGCTCATCGCGACCGGCACCTCGACCGCCGACGCGTCGTGCCGCTGCGCTCGGCTCGACTCGACCGTCAGCGCGCCGTCGAGCGAGCTCGATCCGCTCGCGCATCCCGACGAGGCCGAGCCGCCGTCGCCGCTGCGTCCGCGCGTCGAAGCCCGTGCCGTCGTCCTCGATCACCGCCGTCGATCGCTGCCATCACTGCGCGTCAGCGACGACGCTGACGCTGCTGCGCCTGGGCGTGCTTGACGACGTTCGTGAGCGCCTCCTGCACGATCCGGTAGAGCGCCGTCTCGACCTCGGCCGGCAGGCGCTCGTCCGAGCGCGCCGCCTCGAGATCGACCGCAGATCCCGGTCTGCTCGGCGAAGCGCCTCGGTCAGCCGCTCGAGCGCAGGCGACGAGGCCGAAGTCGTCGAGCGCCTTCGGCCGCAGCTCGACCGCGAGCCGCCGCACGTCCTGCAGCGTCGCGACCACGAGCTCGCGCACGGCCGCGACCGCCTCGGCGCCGTCTCCGCGTCCTCGAGCTGCTTGAGGCCGAGCAGGATCGAGGTCAGCGCCTGGCCCGTCTCGTCGTGCAGCTCGCGGGCGAGCCGCTGGCGCTCGAGCTCCTGGGCGGCGACGACCCGCGCGCAGCGCGTCGCGCTCGACCCGCTCCGGAGAGCTCGACCGCGACCGCCGCGCGCGTCGCGAACGTCTCCGCGAGCCGGAGGTCGTCGTCGGTGAAGCGCGCGTCCGGCGCCGGAGCTTGTCGTAGGCCGCGATCACGCCGATCGGCCGGTCGCGCGACGAGCAGCGGCACCCAGAGGCCGGTGCGCGCGCCGAGCCGCGCGCGTGAACTCGCTGGTCGACCTCGGGGTCGTCGAGCACCGAGTCGACCCGCTCGCTGCGGCCGGCGCTCGAGCACGCGGCCCGCCTTCGACTCGCGCCGCGGTCGAGCGTCTGACCGAGCAGCTCCTCGCGCCCTCGCCGTCGGCCGCGGCGACGATCCGCAGCTCGTCGCCGGCCGGCCGGCAGCGCGATCGGCGACGAGCCGCGCGTCCGAGCAGCTCGCGCAGCCGCGCGCGCGACGAGGTCGAGCAGGCGGTCGAGGTCGGTCTCGGTCGCGAGCGCGTTGCCGACCTCGTTCAGCGACTCGAGCTGCCGCGACCAGCGCGGTCGCCGACTCGTACAGGCGCGCGTTCTCGATCGCGACCGCGGCCTGCGACGGCGAGCAGCGTCGACGAGCTCCTCGGTCCTCGCTCGGTGAAGTCGCCGCCGCCGTCCTTCTCGGTCAGGTAGAGGTTGCCGTAGGCGACGCCGCGCAGCAGGACCGGCACGCCGAGGAACGTGCGTCATCGGCGGGTGGTTGGGCGGGAAGCCGACCGAGCGCGGGTCGTCGGCGAGGTCGTGCAGGCGCAGCGGCGCGCGCGTCGCGGATCAGCGCGCCGAGGATGCCCGCGCCCGCGCGGGCAGGTCGCCGATCGCCGCGCGCGTGTCGTCGATCGACGCCGTGCGGTGACGAAGCGCTCGAGCTGCGAGCCGGTCGCGGTCGATCACGCCGAGCGCCGCGTACCGCGCGCCGGTCAGCTCGGCGGCCAGCTCGACGAGGCGCTGCAGCAGGCCGTCGAGGGAGAGCTCCGGAGGCCAGGGCGATGCCGGCCTCGATGCAGGGCGCGCAGCCGGGGCTCGCTCGGCGTCGCGGACTCCACGCAGTGAGCGTATCCTGCCGTGCGCAGGCCGCGCGTCGTGTTCGTCCCGCCGGGTCGAGGCTGATCTCGGTGCGGAAAACCCGAAAGCCGGTTCCGGGCGCTGCTGATGGCGGACGGACCGCGCGACGAGTGAGGGTCAGACGAAAGGAGGAGCCATAGAAAGCTCTTGTCTACCACGGTCCCGGCGAGCGCGCCTGGGACGAGCGTCCCGGATCCGACGCTCGAGCGAGCCGACGGACGCGATCGTCCGGATCGACTCGTCGACGATCTGCGGCACCGACCTGCACATCCTCAAGGGCGACGTGCCCGAGGTGAAGCCCGGGACGATCCTCGGCCACGAGGCGGTCGGCACGGTCGTCGAGATCGGCGCGCGCGGTCACGACGCTCGAGCCGGGCGACCGCGTGCTCGTCTCGTGCATCACGTCGTGCGGCCGCTGCCGCTTCTGCAAGGAGGGCCACTACGGCCTCTGCACCGGCGGCGGCGGCTGGATCTTCGGCCACCTGATCGACGGGCTCCAGGCCGAGTTCGCGCGCGTGCCGTTCGCCGACACCTCGGTCTACAAGGTGCCGGACGAGCTGACGCGACGAGCAGGTGCTGTTCCTCGCCGACATCCTCCCGACCGCGTACGAGGTCGGCGTCCTGAACGGCGGCGTCGAGCCCGGGCGACACGGTCGCGATCGTCGGCGCCGGCCCGATCGGCCTCGCGGCGATCATGACGGCGCAGCTGCTACACGCCCGGCCGGATCGTCGCGATCGACCTCGCCGACGCTCGCGCTCGAGAAGGCGCTCGGAGTTCGGCGCGGACGTCGACGATCAACAACGGCGCGCGAGGACGCCGATCGCGCGGGTGATGGAGCTGACCGGACGGGCTCGGCGTCGGACGTCGCGATCGAGGCGGTCGGCGTCCCGGAGACGTTCGAGCTCTGCACCGAGCTCGATCCGGCCCGGCGGCCGCGTCGCGAACGTCGGCGTCCACGGCCACTCGCGCGACGCTCCACCTCGAGAAGCTGTGGATCCGGGACGTGACGATCACGACCGGCCTCGTCGACACGTTCACGACGCCGAGGCTGCTCGAAGCTGATCGCGAACGGGCGGCTCGACCCGACGCCGTTCGCCACGCACCGCTTCCCGCTCGGCGAGACGATGGAGCGCGTACGACACGTTCGCCGCCGCGCGCCGAGACGAACGCGCTGCAAGGTCGTGCTCGAGGCCGAGCCGGCATGGCTGCGGCAGGAGCCCGAGCGTGAAGGAGCCGCTGTTGGCGCTAGCGTCGAGGACGCAGGCAGCCGGGGCTGTCGACGTCATCCTCCGCGACGGCGGGACGCTCCGAGCTGCGGCCCCCGGCGGCGGCCGACGCGGAGGCGCGTCCTCGACTTCTTCGAGCGGCCTCGCGCGAGCGGAGCTTCTACCTGCGCTTCCACGGCGATCCGGCAGGTCAGACCGGCGCTCGCCGCGTCGACTGCTCGAGCCCGACTGGGTCGAGCGCGGCGCGCTGGCCGGCTGGCCTGCCGGCGGTGCCGGCAGAGATCGTCGGCCTCGCCAGCTATGCGCGTCTGCGCGATCCGAGCTGCGGCCGGAAGTCGCGTTCATCGGTCGCCGACGACGCAGCAGGGCCGCGGGATCGGCACGCGCCTGCTCGAGCAGCTCGCCGAGCGCGCGGCCGCGGTCGGCGATCGAACGCTTCGTCGCCGAGGTGATGGCGGAGAACGCGGCGATGCTGAGCGTCTTCCGCGGACGCCGGCTTCGGCGTCGTCCGCGAGCTCGACCGCGGCGAGGTCGAGGTCGCGCTTCCCGATCGCGCCGACGGACGCGCTTCGCGCGCCAGCGTCGAGGAGCGCGACCACGCTCGCCGTCGTCGCCTCGCTGCGCCCGTTCTTCGCGCCGGCGAGCGTCGCGGTCGATCGGCGCCTCGCGCCGGCGCGAGGTCGATCGGCGGCGAGCGTCTTCCGCAACGTGCTCGCAGGCGAGTTCGACGGCGCCGCCTACCCGGTCAACCGCAGCGGCGAGCCGGTCGCCGGGCGTCCGCGGCTACACGTCGGTCGAGGAGATCCCCGACGACGGTCGAGCTGGCCGTGATCTGCGTGCCCGGGCGCGCACGTGCTCGACGCCGCCGAGGTCGGCGCTCGAAGCGGCGTGCGCGCGCTCTGCGTGATCTCGGCCGGCTTCGCGGAGATCGGCGACGAGGGCCGCGAGCGCCAGGAGCAGCTGCTCGCGCTCGTCCGCGCGCACGGCGCGCGGCTGCTCGGGCCCGAACTGCCTCGGGATCGCGCGTCGCCGCGCCGACGCTGAACGCGACGTTCGCGCCGCGCGCGCTCCCGCCGGGCGCGATCGGCTTCTCGTCGCAGAGCGGCGCGCTCGGGCTCGCGCTGCTCGAGACAGGCGTCCGAGCGCAGCCTCGGCTTCTCGGCGTTCGTCTCGATCGGGAACAAGGCGGACGTCTCCTCGAACGACCTGCTCGAGTGGTGGGAGGACGACGACGACACCGACGTCGATCGCTGCTCTACCTCGAGTCGTTCGGCAACCCGCGGCAGTTCGCGCCGGCTCGCGCGCCGCGTCGCGCGGCGCAAGCCGATCCTCGCGCTGAAGAGCGGGACGACGACGCGCCGGCGCGCGCGCGGCGAGCTCGCACACCGCCGCGCTCGCCGGCTCCGAGGCGGCCGTCGAGGCGCTCTTCCACCAGGCCGGCGTGCTGCGCGCGCGACGCTCGAGGAGCTGGTCGACGCGGCGGCGCTGCTCTCGAGCCAGCCGCTGCCGCGCGGCCGCCGCGTCGGCGCGTCCTGACGAACGCGGGCGGGCTCGGGATCCTCTGCGCCGACGCCTGCGAGGCGGCCGGCCTCGAGCTGCCGGACGCTCGCGACCGAGACGACGAGCGCAGCTCGCCGAGCTCCTGCCCGCGCGAGGCGAGCCTCGCCAACCCGGTCGACATGCTCGGCTCGGCGACCGGCGGCGACCTACGAGGCGGCGCTGCCCGTCGCTGCTCGCCGACCCGCGCGTCGACGCGCGTGATCGTCCTCTTCGTCCCGCCGGTCGTCGCCGGCGCCGAGGAGGTCGCGGCCGGCGATCGCGGCGCGCGGTCGAGCGCGGCGAGCACCGACAAGCCGGTGCTCGCGGTCGTCATCAGCGCCGAGGGCACGCCGGTCGGTGCTGCGCGAGGCGACTCGCGCCGTCGCCGGCTTTCCGTACCCCGAGTCGGCCGCCCGCGCGCTCGGGCTCGCGGCCGAGCGCGCCGAGTGGCTGCGCCGGCCGGTCGGGCACGGTGCCCGCGCTCGACGGGATCGACCGCGCCGGCCGCCCGCAGCGCGATCGCTCGAGGCTGGCCGACGACGGCTGGCTCGACCCGGCGCAGCACGACGACGCTGCTCGACGCCTACGGCATGCCGCTCGTCGCCAGAGCGCGCTCGCCGCGAGCGCGGACGAGGCGGTCGCGGCGGCCGGCAAGAGCTCGGCTTCCCGGTCGTCGTCAAGACCGCCGCGCGCGGGCGCGCACAAGACCGAGAGCGGCGGCGTCGCGCTCGACCTCGACGCGACGAGCGGCGATGTCGCGCGCCGCGGTCGAGCGGATCGGCGCCGCCGGTGATCGTCCAGCCGATGCGTCGCGGGCGGCGCCGAGCTCCTGGCAGGCGTCGTCCAGGACCCGGTCTTCGGCCCGCTCGTCGCCTTCGGGCCCGGCGGCGTGCTCGCCGAGCTGATCGGCGACGCAGCCTTCCGGATCGCGCCGCTCACCGACGTCGACGCCGAGGAGCTCGTCACACGGCGGCAAGGCCGGCAGTCTCGTCGCGCGGCTTCCGCGGCAGCCCGCCGGCCGACACGGCCGCCCTCGACCGACCTCGTCCACCGGCTCGCGACGGCTCGCCGAGGACGTCCCCGAGGTCGCCGAGCTCGACCTCAACCCCGTGCTCGCCGGCCCGGACGGCTGCGTCGCGGTCGACGCGCGCGTGCGGCCTGAGTAGCCGGCCGAGCTTGAACGGGCGCGCTCAAGAGCTGGTGGTAGCGATCCGCGGAAGCTGATCTACCCCAGGACTTGCTTCGCCAGGTGCTCGGCTCAGCTCGGCGACCACGCCGGACTGCGTGACGGCTGCGATCGAGACCGGCTCGGCGTAATGACGCTCGAGCACGAGGGTCTGGCGTCCGCGCTGAGGCGGTCACCGGCCGCACGCCCGGTACGCACGACGTCGAGGTCGGCGTACGGGATCTCCAGCGTCACCGGCGCCGACCCGGCGAGGCCGTCGAGCCGCACGGAGAGCGCGAGCAGCTCCAGCTTCCCTCTGTGCGAGGGAGTCTCACTTCCTCGCGCCAGACCACGCCATAGGTCGCGCGCATGGCTCGAAGTGTCGGCCTGCCGCGCATTCGCGCCAATCGGGAGCTGTGGCGCGGATCGCCGTGCGGGAAACCCGCAGCTACGTGAGGTCGGCTGCGGTGCCGATCGTGATCAGCGGCGCCGCCCCGGACCGTAGCCAGCCGAGCGCGGCACCAGCTGGGAAGCGGCAGGTTCACGCAGCCGAGCGTGGGCCGGCCCGGTGCGTGACGTGGAAGAGCGATCCTGAGCCGCGGCCGGGACGACTGGGCTCGTGTTGTAGGCGATCACCGCGAAGTGGCGGTACGCGGTCGGCGAGCGCGACATGTCCTCGCTGGTCGTGCGGAACGGCGGCGACGAGCCGCACCGGATGTGCCGGAAGCGGTTGTAGTACGGCGACGCCGAATCCTCGACCCACCAGTCGCCGCACACGACCCGGCGGAGGCGTAGTGGACTCCGGCTCGGCGCGACGCCGTACATCGTGCGCAGGAAGCCGAAGATCCTGTGCGTTGCGTGCGGCGGTCGCCCTCGCGCTTGGCTGGCGAAGTGCCGGCGCTGCGCCGAGCCACGCCGTCCGATGCCCGGCGGTCCGCCGCCAGCAGGCGCCGCGCTTCGCCCACAGTCGCAGCGATCCCTGCGTGGGAGCCCGGGGTGCGCGCGACGACCGTGATCAGCTGTGTTGCCGAGCCCGTCTCGAGCCGGCCGGCGGCAGCGTCGGTGCGCACATGGCCGCGCGCCTCGTCGTGCGCCGCGGCCGAGGCGGCGACGGCGAGCGCGACGAGGGAAGGGCGAGGGCAGCCATCGGACCTGCAGACTACGGAGGATGGCCGCGCTCCTGCTCGTCGTGGCGCGCGCTCCAGGCGCCGCCGTTCTCGCACTCGGTCCACGCGCGTGACGGCGGCCGACCTGCCGCATTCCTGGCATCGCGGCTGCCCGGTTGCGCCCGCCCCGCTGCGGCGCCTGCGCCTCGCTACCGGGGCTTCGACGGCCGCGCTCACAGGCGCATTGATCGTGAACGCGAAGGCCGTCGGCTCGCCGCACGCGTGTCTTCTCGCGGCTCTACGCGGCACGCTTCCGATCCGGCGCCTGCGCCGATCGATCGCTTACGGCGGACGACGAGCGCTCTGCTCGCCGGCTGACAACACGGCTGCCTTCAACTGCCGCTACGCCGTCGCATCCGGCCCGAAGCGCTGGTCGGTGCACGCGTACGGGCTCACGATCGGCGATCAACCCGGTCGAGAACTTTGCCGTACCTCCTCGCCGGCCGTGTCCATCCGTGCGGGCGGGGCGTGCCTACCTCCTGACCAGCTCGCGCTACCGCCCGGAGGAGGCGCCAGCGTTGCCCGGCGGCCTGCTCGTGCGCAACCTTTCGCCTCCGCCGTGGAGCTGGCAGTGGGGCGGCCTTGCTGGACAGGCCCGCCGGACTACCAGCACTTCTTCTCCGCGACGGGCGGCTGGCGAGACGATCGCCGTCGGGCACAGCCGAGACCAGCCCGCGGCCAGGCGGCGAGCAGGGCGACGAGCTTCACGCGGCGAGCCTCCGAGGACGGTGCCGAAGAGCGATGCCGCCACGTAGCCTGGCGCGAACGCACGCGAGGTTCGTCAGCAGTGGCGGGATGCCGGGCTCGCCGCGGGCGGGGTGGTAGCGGTCGATCAGGCGCAGAACGGGTGAGCGCCGTGTGCTCGGCGAGCGCCATCGCCACGGCGAGCTGGCGCGGGAGGTACGGCACGCGCCTGCAGCTCCTCGAAGTGCGCAGCCCGAAGGCGGCGCCGTTCGCCGCATGCAGGACAAAGCGGCCAGCCGCCAGCCGGGCCCGCGCGACTACCGCCTTGCCGAGCACCGCGATGTCCGAGTAATCGCAGCGGAGCAGCCGCTGGTCGAGCGGCTCCGCGAGGCCCCACGACGGTCGCGGCCACGGCTCCCGCCGCGGCCGAGCGCAGTCGGCTCACGCGTCGGGCGCTACCCGCAGCGACGAGACGTAGTCGCGGAGAGCCTCGGGTCCATCCTTCGGCGACCTCGACGGCGCGCAGAGCCGACGACGATGCCGTCCGTCAGCTCGGCGCGCCGCACGCGCGTGCTCCGGGGTCGAGATGCCGAAGCCGGCGTAGAGCGGCAGCTCGGCCTGGGCCTCGCTGCGCGCGACGAGGCCGGCGAGCGCGCGGGAGAGCCTCGTTCGCGCGCGCCGGTCGTGCCGGTGAGCGTGACGAGGTAGAGCCAGCCGTCGCGTGTGCGCGGCGGCGAGCGCGAGGCGCTCGTCGGTGGAGGTCGGCGCGACGAGCTGGACGCGCCGCAGCTCGGGCCGCTCGTCCAGCGGGCGAGGTCGGCGACGATCATGCCTCGTCGCTCCAGCCGTCTGCGCATCCGCCGCGAAGCGCTCCCAGCCGTGCGCCTCGAGCAGCGAGGAGTAGGTCAGTCGGCACGAGCGGAGTCCCGGCAGCGCGCTCGCCGCGTCGCGGCGAGGCACCTCGAGGCAGGCGCCCGTGCGCATCCCGTGCGCAGGGCGCGCTCGGCGGCGCGCCGGATCACCGGCCCGTCGGCGAGCGGGTCGGAGAACGGGAAGCCGAGCTCCACGAGGTCGGCACCGCCCTCCACCGCGGCCTCGCGCCAGCATCCGGCGTCTCCGGGCCGCGACATCAGGTAGATCGCGAGCGCCTTCATCGGCTCCGCGCCGCAGCACCGGCGAGGATGTGCTGGCCGCAGGAGACCGCACCGGGCTCTGCCGGCCAGCTCGAGCTCGGCGCGCGAGAGGAACGCGCGCAGCTCCGGTCCTCGGGCTGCACGGCGGGAGCAGGCCGGCCGCGCAGGCGTCGACGACCGTCCCGTGCGGCGACAGCAGCGCCTGAGCTCGCTCCAGCGGAACAGCTTCATCGCCAGGTGCCCGTAATCGGCTCCGTCGGGCAGGAAGCCGGTGCGGACGACGTCGCCCGTTCTTGGCCACGCCGTCACGGCGGACGAGGTCGAGCAGGATCGGTAGAAGGGTGACGGTGCCGACGAGCGACATCACCGAGACGAGCACGCGCCCGCCTGGCCGGGTCACGCGGACGAGCTCGGAGATCCCTGTCGTCCGTTCGGTCGACCGCATAGCTGAGCGGACCCCCGAAGCAGATCGTCGCGTCGAAGCTCGCGTCGTCCCAGCGCGAGGTCGAGCACGTCGGCGAGCTCTCGCTCGACGACCTGCTCGAGGCCCTCGGCTGCGACCTGCGTTCCCGGTTCAGCCTCGAGCTGTCCCGGGCGAGACGTCGGAGACGGTGACCTGCGCGCCGAGCCGTGCGAGCCTCGATCGTGAACCGCCCGGGGCCGGCGCCGACCTCGAGCACGCGGTCGCCCGCGTTGACGAAGTGACCGCACCCGGTCGAGGTGCACGTCGAGGCTCGGCGTGGCGTCCGCCCGTCCTCGAAGCGTGTCCACTCGCTCTCGCCGTACTCGTCGTAGAAGGAGGCGGCGCGCCCGGGGTCCCAGCTCACAGGCGGCGAGCAGCGCTTTCGACCTTTGCCACCATCGTGTACGCAGGGTCGTAGACGTTGCCGACGTCGTACCGGACGAACTGGCCGAGGAGTACCGAGCCGGCCCGGTAGTCGAGGCCATGATCCTCGCGCAGCAGACGCAGCAGCTCGGTCGTCGCGTGCTGGACGGCCTGGTCGAGCGGGCTCGCGCGTTGCCGACGGCCATCACGGAAGCTCTCGTCCCCGCGCGCGGCCAGCGAGATCGTCTTGCCCTTCGAGCACCTCGAGGGTGAACTCGACGTCCATCGAGACCTCGATCCCCGTGCCGACGATCTCGCCGTCGCCCTGAGCGCGTGGCCGTCGCCGACGTGGAAGAGCGCGCGCCTCGGCGAAGACGGGGAAGTACACCGGTGACGCCCGCGCGGAAGCCGCGGTAGTCCATGTTGCCGCCGTGCGTCGCCGGAGGTCGCGCACGAGATCGCCTGCCCGCGCGGCGGCGCGACGCCGAAGCAGCCGACCATCGGGTCGAGCGGCAGCTGCTCGCAGCGACTCGAGGCGCCGGCGGGGCTTCGAGCCTGTCGCGGTGCCGGCGCTCGAGGTCGAGCGTCCACCAGTCCTCGCCGGTCCGTCCTGCGCGCGAGCTCCGGGCACGAAGGCCGGGATCGACGACGTGGGGCGCGACGACGGGCGCCGGTCACCCCGCGCGCGCGATTGGGCCGGATCCGGTCGAGAGCGCACAGCGCAGCGTGTCGCCCGGCGCGGCGCCTTCGCACGTAGAACGGCCCGGTCTGCGGGTTGCCGCCGTCGGTGATGTGCGCTTCCGTGGCGGTCGTAGCCGGCCGGAGTCGACCGCACCAGGTGCGGACCGTGTCGCCGCTCGCCGACCCGCAGCACGGGCTCAGTGCGAGCCGATCGTGACGTGTGGAAGTGCGTCGGCTCGAAGTCGTGCATCGCCAGAGCGAGCACCTCCTCGAGGTCCTTGTCGCCGCGGCCGGAGAGGCAGACGAGCATCAGCTCCTCGTCGAGGTCGAGCGCGCGGGCGAGCGCGTGCGCCGGCTCGAGCGCGGGGAGGATGCCCTCCGTCTCGCGCGAGCCGGTGGAACGCGGCGAGCGCCTCCTCGTCGGTCGCGGCGAGGTACTCGGCGCGGCCGCGAGTCGCGCAGGAACGGCGTGCTCGGGGCCGACGCCGGGGTAGTCGAGCCCGGCCGAGATCGAGTGCGCGTCGAGCATCTGGCCGTCCTCGTCGGCGAGGACCGACGAGCGCGCGCCGTGCAGCACGCCGGCTGCGCCCGGCGCCGAGGCTCGCCGCGCCGGCCGCCTCGACGCCGATCGAGCCGCACGTCCGCGTCGTCGACGAAGCCGTGCGAACATGCCGATCGCGTTCGAGCCGCCGCCGACGCACGCGACGACGACCTCGGGCAGCCGGCCCTCGGCGTCGAGCAGCTGCTCGCGCGCCTCGCGCCGATCACCGCCTGCAGCTCGCGCACGATGCTCCGGGTACGGCGCCGGGCCGACGCACGAGCCGATCAGGTAGTGCGTCGTCTCGACGTTCGCGATCCAGTCGCGGATCGCCTCGCTCGTCGCCTCCTTCAGCGTCTGCGTGCCGAACTCGACCGGCGCGCACCTCGGCGCCGAGCAGCCGCATCCGCTCGACGTTCGGCCGCTGCCGGCGCATGTCCTCGGCGCCCATGTAGACGACGCACGTCGAGCCCGAAGCGCGCGCAGACGGTCGCGGTCGCGACGCCGTGCTGGCCGGCGCCGGTCTCGGCGACGATCCGCTGCTTGCCGAGCCGCCGCGCGAGCAGCGACCTGGCCGAGCGCGTTGTTCAGCTTGTGCGCGCCGGTGTGGAGCGAGGTCCTCGCGCTTGAGGTAGAGCCGCTTGCCGGGCGCGAAGCGCTCCGCGCGAGCGTGAGCGGCGTCGGCCGGCCGGCGTACGTCGTCGCGAGCTCGTGCGAGCTCGCGGCGGAACGACGTCGTCGGCGCGCGCCTCGCGCCAGCCGGCCTCGAGCTCGTCGAGCGCCGGGATCAGCGTCTCGGGCACGTAGCGGCCGCCGTACGCGCCGTAGGTCGGCTGCGTCACTCGCGCCGCCTCCACGTAGGCGCGGACGCGCGTCGTGTGATCCTTGACGCCCGGCGTCGCTCTCGAGGCTCGAGCTCGCGTCGACCGCCCACGGCCGGACGGCGTCGATCGCGTCGCGGACGTTCTCGGGGCCGAGCCCGCCGGCGAGCATCGACGCCGTCCGTCGCGTCGCGCGCGCCCGGTCGAGGTGGTCGGGATCCTGCCTCGCCGCCACGGCAGGTCGACGACGCGCGCGACCGCGCTCGCCGTCGCGGAGCAGCACGCCGTCGCGCGCCGCGCACCGTTCCGTCCTGCGCGCGCGTAGAGCTGGACGAGGTCGGCGCCGCTCCTCGGCGCTCGCCGACGAAGACGGCGACGCGAGAGCACCGTGTCCGGGCACGGCGAGCACGCGCGGTCGCGCGCGCGGCGCTGCCGTCGGCGAGGATGAAGCCGCCGAGGTCGGCGCCCGCGTCGACGCGCGGCGTCGACGTCCTCCTCGCCGCGTCAGGCCGCAGACCTTGACGAGCGGGCGCGAGAGCAGCTCGGCGAGCTTCGCGCCGGGTCGGCGGCGCGCATGAGCGTCGAGCCGACGAGGATCGCGTCCGCGCCCGCGAGCTCGGCCGCGGCGCCCTGCGCGCGCGTGTCGATCGCGCTCTCGGCGACGACGATCGCGGTCGCGCGGCGCCGCGCGACGAGCTCGAGCTGCGCGCGCGCGGTCGATCTGCGAACGTGCGCGAGGTCGCGCGCGTTGATCGCCGATCACGCGGCGCCGAGCGCGATCGCGCGCGCGAGCTCCTCCGCGTCGTGGGCCTCGACGAGCGTGTCGAGCCCGAGCCCGTCGGCTGCGCCGAGCAGCGCGCGCGCGCTGCGCGTCGTCGAGGTCGCGCAGCGAGAGCAGCGCCGCGTCGGCGCCCGCGCTGCGCGCAGCTCGCGCGAGCTCGTCGCTCGTTCGAGAAGAAGCCCTTTCGCGAGCAGCGGCAGCGTCGCGGCCGCTCGCGCGGCGAGCGCAGGTCGGCGACGATGCCCGCGAAGCGTTCGTCGACGAGCACCGAGACGGCCGCGCGCGCCGTGCGCGCTCGAACGCGCGCGGCGAGCGCGGCCGGATCGCGCGTCGGGCCGCAGGTCGCCCGCGGACGGCGAGCGCCGCTTGATCTCGGCGATCGCGCCGAGCCCGGCCCGGCGAGCGCGTCGCGGAAGCGGCCCATCAGGCGCCACCTCCTCGCTGCGAGAACGCGACGAGCTGCCTCGAGCCGCGCGCAGCGCCGCGCCCGAGTCGACCGCGTCCGCGCGCGAGCTCCGAGCCCTCGCGCAGGTCGGCTGCGTGGCCGGCCGCGGCGATCGCGCCGGCGGCGTTGAGCAGGATCGCCGAGCGTCGCGCCGCCGTCCGCGCCGCCGAAGACCGCGCGGATCGCCGCGGCGTTCGTCGCCGGCGCGCCGCCGCGCAGCTCCGCCGGGTCGCAGCGCGCGATGCCGAGCTCGAGCGGGTCGATCGTCCGCTCGCGCACGCTGCCGTCCACGACCTCGCAGACGAGGTTCGGGCCGGCCGGCGAGAGCTCGTCGATCCCGCGCTGCGCCGTGCACGACGAAGCGCACGCCGCGCGCCGAGCTGGGCGAGCACCTCGGCGATCGTGCGCACGAGCGTCGGCGCGTAGACGCCGACCACCTGCGCCCGCGCGCCGGCCGGGTTCGTCAGCGGGCCGAGCACGTTGAAGACGGTACGCGTCGCGAGCTCGCGCCGCACGGGCGCCGCGTGCCGCATCGCCGGATGGTGCGTCGGGCGCGAACAGGAAGCCGAAGCCGAGCTCGTCGATCGAGCGCTCGATCCGCTCCGGCGGCAGCTCGAGCCGGAAGCCGAGCGCCTCGAGCACGTCCGCCGAGCCCGAGCGCCGACGAGACCGCGCGGTTGCCGTGCGCTAATACACTGAATGGCTGCCAGCGACAAGAGGGCCAGGCGGCATGGAGATGTTGGAGCAACACGTAACTGAACGAAGTACA
>ERZ1370068.5679-contig-4695_pt1 | contig 68050 bp, 104 predicted proteins | sample MGYA00561227_ERZ1370068 | MGnify/ENA primary metagenome ERZ1370068 (study PRJEB38410, sample SAMEA6850437) | metagenome | study: Metagenomic assessment of the ecological functions of the soil: analysis of the soil microbiota associated with the... | reverse complement strand
TTACTTCGTTCAGTTACGTATTGCTCAGACGAGTGGATAGTATCGAATTCGATTGAGCATGTTTTGGCTCGTTTTCCGTGATGCTGCAGCTTCCTCTGCTGTAGCACTCTCTGACCTCTGCAGTGGCGGTCATCTCCAATACTCGACTACGAACACTCAGAATAACGGTGGTATTGAATAGAATGGCCATCCACAATGGAATAATGAACTAGTACAGTCACCGTCCACGCCCTCCGCATCAGTTACTGTCACTGCAGTCGTTGACACATCAACAGAAGTGTGCTCGTTGTCAACCTGCAAGAAACGCCATGCTTTTATCCATATCGATATTCAATAACCAACATTGGCCACCCTACAGTGATGGCATCGCCAGCGTCAGTTTCGGCAAACAATGGAACGGACTCAAAATCGACAACGCTGACCGTATCGCCATATGACGCAGTCGCAAATGGAAGCAATGCTAAGGGTAAGGGCACAAGCTACACCAAAGCGGTCTGCTGCAGTTGATGATATAATATGAAGCTGGTGCGATAAAGATGGGTTCAATGGGAGGTTACCTAGCTACAGCATTATATCGCATGCAAACATCTCTGGGATGATAACTCCTAACGGCCAACGTGGTTTTCAACCAATTCGACAAGCACTACCTGCTGCAAAAAGGACGCCGCAAATTGTGGTTACCCCCGATAACCACCGCGGGCGGAACGCAATGGAGACAAGTCATAAATAGTCTTTACTAGCCAAAATAGCCAATCAAAGAATCTGTGGAGACCAACAATTACATCAGACAATAATTCAGTTCGCATCAACAGATAACGATGCAAGGTTGAAAAGTGAGCAATGCTTTCCTCAAGATGCCACAAGCAGCCGATCGTTGGCCGGATCACCAATTAGTTGACCAATCGAATACAAACTGTCAGCAAGTGCTGCATTGAACACCAATCGAAACGCGAAGGATCGCAGCTCTATTCACGGCACGGATGAGAAACAGCCGATCGGCAGAGACAGCAACAGTGGTGTAGTAGGTGGAAGTGGTACAGAAAATGAATCGACCTTTGAATCGAGCAAAACATGCGATAATGACCAGCAGACAATCAATGAGAACACAGAAATTACCGAATTCGCCGCTGTTAATGCTACACAACATCAACCAACCAGCCATCTGATCAGATCTCTGCTATTCTTGGCAATTCCACTACGATAAAGAGCAGAATCACTGGCTACCAGTTAATTGAGCATCCGAGAAGGTCATCAATCACTACATTCAGACCAGCACAGTGCAGGTTTTCCGGATCAAATCAGAGACAAAAATTTGTATGGAAACGATGAAATATGAAGACAAATAATAGATTGTTGAATATCATCAGTGGTATGGAGTGACAGCAAAAAATGAAGAATTTAAGGCCATACCCTACTCAGCTGTTTCAGTTATCGCTGGCTTCTCATCTCCAAACATCACTTTTCAACAGGCGCGCATCTCATCATTGAATATTCAAACTGTTTAATGTGTCCACAATAATAACCGGCGGCAAAGGCAAAGCGGTGCCGCATGCATAAGCCCCTTGACATGCCTTGGCCGCAGCTGCCACAGCAGCTGCAGTGGCTACTGCCTTGGCAACACTTGTCGTCGCTTGGCAGCAGCCACGATGGCATCCGCACCGATTTTGGATTGCAGGAAGAGCACCATCCCGAATCAAGAGTCGCCAGTTGCATTGAACTTTGGTTTAGGATCAGTCCATTGTTGCAATAACACCGGGTAGCACTCTCCATGTTCACCTTTCAATCGCAATACAAAAGTTCTTCAGTACCAGCGCCGAACCTGCGGTACCACCACCACCACCGGAGCCAATACTGGCTACTGGTAATCAGTCAATGGATGGTCCGTGCACCGTTCGAGATAGCAATCAATGCATTCTTCAATGCACCTACAAATATCATGTTTTCAAACAAACCAGGTCAGAAGGTGGCGACGGCAAGGCAGACAGACAGCCCGGAGCCCGGCGATGTCGATGACAATGAAGGATCATATCATCACATACCGGTATATGAACCATTGTATTCAGGATTGCCAACCAGAACACTGCATCAGTGGCGTGAACTTGGTCCCATAATACTTTGACTTCGGCTGGTTGACCTTTGGCTTCAAGATCACCATCATACGCAATGGTAAACAGATATTTACCTATTCAATGGCAATGGAAACATATGCATCAACAGCGGCAGCACATCAGTGCTAGGTCGAGGTCATGTCATGTCATCTTCGAGGTATAGTAGTGTCAGTGTCACTGTCGAGTGGCGTGCCATGGAGGTTACCCAAGATAGGTCGACATCAGCTGGGAACAATTTGGTTGCAGCTCGCAACAGACAGAGTTGGTGCTGCCGGCTCGCAACGAGCTAACGAAACACAACGGAACGACAATCAGAACTGTCGGATTCGGTGGTCACCGACAGCGGCGACCACACAAAGAGCGATTACCGCAGATCAATACTTTCACTTTTGGGAGAAGAGATGCTGCCCATGGTTTTGAGGGAACTATTCAAACACGTGGCATCAGTTGACTGGAAACGAAAATATCCTCAGCCAACGGTAAATTCTGACAGACAGCAGTCGGAGCAATGATGGTCTGAAACTGTGATCCGTGGGTTGTGGGTTGGGCGAGGTTTGTTTATGCAAAGCGAACTCTGCCTCTGAAAGGCCACGTCGGCGGTGTTCGCGTGGGATCTTTTCTGTTACACTGAATCTTTGACAAAAAGGTTAACCTGCGGTTCTCAAATGTTGGCGATATGTACGTATGACGGTGTGGGCAGTGGTCCACAAAACGAAAATTTAGAATGTTTCGGGTCCCGAACTAAAGATAAAGCCCTCAATTCACCCCGAAGTCCTCGGATTTGTTGATCGGTGGAGTCAGGGACAGCGGCTGTTGGACTAATATTATTATCAATATTGGTTTGGATTGATATCAATATCGAATGTCAATGCTGCTCCAGTTAGCGGAAGGCAAATTGGTATCTGTGATAATGGTGGCTCGGTAATCAACTATATATACTCCATTATTATCGTTCATATTCATCATTGTATCCGTGTTTGGTATGGTTTGGATGGCATAGTCATGGTGATCGATCTCGACTCGAAGATTCCATCACGATGGTTTGGCACAATGGAACGCTTTGAAGTCGCTGCTGGCGAGGTAACACTTCCTCTCATTATCGGCTCAATTCCGTTCACTTCCATGTTCGCTCTTCTCTTCATTGGCCGTTGCTATCCTTTTCAGTTAGTTGGCAAATTGGTCGACCAACACAATCAATTCGGGTCCAATTTCTGCGACAAAAATACATAGTGGATGGTAACAGCGCCCTCCTCCCTCCTCGCCTCCTCTACTCCTCCTCCCTCCCTCTCCCCTCCCTACCGCAATGGATCTGCGACCTAAAGATTATGAATGGTTGATCCGCAGAGATCGTTGTTGTCGTCCAACTTTGTGAAATGCTGAGATCGGCGCATTCGCTCCACCGATTTTGATCGATGTCTCGCCTCGGCTGCTTCTCTATTTGGAGGTCAGACCCCTTCTCGCGTTCTCGCTCATTGTGGTGTCGATGTTGCATGCGATGACCGAAGTTGACAGCGACCCCGAGAGAGTGGTTACTGCTTCGGAATCTATCCAACTGCAGTAGCACCGATTCACACCGTTCCCTCGAACATTGACCACCTTGTTGCAGCCAACCGGCAAATGTCCTTCATATATCGTTGGGAGTGGATTGATCGCTTCTCGAATGGGAGCTGCGGTCAGTGCTGGCATCATGCTCTGTTGATCGAGTGTCGGCAGTGGCTGAGTTATCCTGGCTGTGGTTGAACCCCTAGTTCAAATCATCATATCAGACGTTCTTCAAAAATTGAAGGAGTTGACCGGCTACACAGAAATACACGGATGCTGATTTGATCGAATATTGCAATGATAATTGGAGTAAACCCCACCACTGATTGATTCACCGTGGCGTTGCGCTCCGAACGAGTGTTCACTGGCCGCAATGTTGGATAGATTGGTCAAGTGTCCCACAATGATACTATGCCCGTTGATGCTTATCTTCAATCTGTGTCTCCTGTATGTCCTACACTCGTTCCCTTGCTCACTTGGGCCCATGATGATGGATGATGTCTGACTCTTTGGTGCACAGTTGATTTGGAGACTACTCAAGTTACATATGCGGCAAAAGTATGCGATGACTGGAGGGGACTCCGATATTCGAGGTCCAGCTGGTGCTGAATTGGCTCGATATTTGGCAACTTCTTTCGGAAGCTACACAGGTGAGGCTAGGGCTGCATGCAGGCACCGCGTTCGCTATCATATTGTGTTGATCGACACCGACTGATAATGATTGTTGTGCCACAGAAAAAAATTCACATTATTCCTCGCTCATGATTCATCGTTGATTGCGTTATTGGCAGCATTGAAGCAGTTGGATGATGGTGTGGCCAGTTCCTTACATTCCACCATATTATGCTTCTTCGCTAGTATTCGAACTACGCAATAAAGTAACAACCCCCTCACTGCCCTTGCCCGCTTCTGGTGCCATTTCGTTCGCAGCACTCAATGATAGTGATGTCATGATCATAGACTGGCACCTTATTGGTGTATGCTTATTGGGGTCGACCCATGCCTGTTGATGGTGTGGATCGTCAAACTGCAGCAATTGACACACTTGGCTTCTCTGGGTACAGTTGCCGCTCGTGTGCTCACTTTGGTGCTCTGCTGGGTTAGGTTGGCAATACAAGAAGCAAGATCCAGTGAACTTGGCATGTAATGGTGCCAATCCTTGTACCCTTGCAGCATGGACTGCTGGTTAAGAAATTCAATCCAGATTTCCAAACTGGTTTCTGCATTCATACACTGTATCTCCCTTGATTGTGCTTTGCATTGATGGTCAGTGCTTTGTTGGAGTATAGGTTGTTGTGTTCAACCTCATGATTTTGCACGAATTGGTTGCGATAATTACATCGGCCTATAACGATTTTACCAAGGACCAAGAGTAAGTCGCAGCTCTGCTTTCCCCTCTGCCTCTGCCTCATGTCCTTGTACTTATTGTTCTCAATCGTGTTCGCCCTAGATCGTGTCAATATTATCGTCGATTATGTCCAGCCACTGCATGTGGACCCAATCAGGTCTTTCCATTGTCTACCCAATATCGATCGCCCACTGTGCGGCTTCGCTGAGCCTTCTGCTGTCTTGTGCTGTTGGTACGGCGCAGACGGTTCGAGCAGCCGACCTGGGTTTGTCAATCGGTAAGCTCCGCGACCCCGAATGAATCAGATGGTTCGCCGTGAAACAAGTCGCTATTGGCATACCATTGGCCACTGGATTGTTGACTGTTATTGGTATATTCAGCACGTGCTCCATTATCCACATATTGATGAGGCGATGCTATCCGCCGCTGGATCACTTTACACCAGATTTCCTCATCTTTGATTGTGGGCTGTGTTTGTCCAGCGGTCTATCCCTGGCATGCGCACGTTCGAAGACTGAAGCACATACTGGTTACAATCGAGCGGCTTAAAATAACTGGTGTCATCTGACAATCGCTCTCTCGTTATTATTTGTTGGTATCTTCATTGTCATTGATTCTTGTCATTCCAACCTTTCCTCCCCTCCACCGTCCATCCCCCATTATCAATCATTCGTTAGATCTCCATTCATTGATTTTTCTCAGTTTTGTGGTACTTGAAAAAGAAGAATATTATTGCTCACCGTTTGGTCATCTGCATCTTCACAGTCGCTCGTTGGTCTCGCATTGAATTGGCTGGGCCCCCTATTGTGCAGCACCCTGTCGCCCGAGCTGTGCCGCTCGTGGTAGGCCCTCATCGAATTGGTCCGTCGATGTCATTGGAATTAGGTTCGTCGTGTGACGCTCCAGTTCATGGTTGGTTGGAAGTTGGTTGGGGTGGTACAATTGTGATTGGCATTATTCTGTCATTTTGCCTCAACATATATCGATCATCAAACGACAATCGTCATCGGGTCTCTCTCTCTGGTTTCCATTGATGGCTTCGTTATGCGTCATTCAGTTCGACCTCGAACATTATCGTTGCACAATGGGATCGACTCCGTTGTTGTCGTCAACAAAACAGCTTCGATTGCATCAGTTCGATGGCATCGTGCAGATCATAGCGCACAATTCGCGTGTTTACGCAGCATCTTCATGCTATTCGTATACTATCATGCTGGTCACAAAGAGAAGAATGGCGTCGATGGTATTGGGCTGCTTCACTTTATTGATGTTGATATCACGGCCACTATTCAACTCTTCATACACAAACATCGTGGCCTGAAATCTGGCTCCGAATGGGACTCATTGGAATTAACTCATTCGATCATATCTTCGATTGGTGCAGTGACTCAATTATTACCGCAGATAATGACGACATATCGATTGCAGCGAGTGCACTCACTGTCCGTATTGTCGTTACTCTTCAATGCACCTGGGCTACCCGGTTTGGGTCGTGTTTCAGGCCGTTGTAAACAAAGTCGTTTTGGTCATGGGTCCCTATGCTGCTCATGGAACTGCAGTGGTATTGTTATTGATGTCGCTTCACTTTGAGCGCAATCATTTGCGTCTTCATTTGTGTCCACCATTTGAAGGAACGTCCTCGAACAGTAGCTCGTTGGATGCCGACCGAACATCCAACTCTGATACCACTTCGTATAAGCAATTGTTGGATCAAACACGAGATGCCGACGAAGTTATTGCCCACCATCTAAACTCCACCTGGACTGACACTACTCGTAGCCGAAGCTGTTGCTCATCGCTGGTCACTCACCAATTGTCCTATCATCATTTATTACATCATTGTTAAGTCTCTCTTTCCCTTCAGTTTCTTCGGATTCCCGTTTGATAATGACGTTGGTTTTCGTCAGAATCGTTGGATTGGGTGGAGGCCGATATCGGCCTGATTGAAGTGGTGATCAATCATGGCCATGTTTATCATTGATACGATCCAAATTGTTGGCAAAATCAAAAGTAGGTCAGCAGGCCCATGTCCTCGCCGCTTATTGGCTGACGGTCGTTTCTGGTGGGTGCACGTTGTACAGGAGATGTATCAGAGGATCCATTTAGCGAAGCATCGATGTGAACTATTGGTGGATCGATGTGAAGCTTTATTTTTCGCCATTTAAAGTAACACTTTCAATCGCCGACGAACCATCTGGGCTCGCCAGTCGCCAGCCACTGATTGACGGCTTTGTTTCATGATTGGCCTGGTTGCAAGCGCAAGGCAAAGAGGAAGCAGCCAAGGCAACATTGCAGAGAATTTACTCAAATGTCTCAACAGTTCAGTTTCTGCCTTTGCCACAGCTGCACTCGATCGGATCGATATCATCGTGGCTCTCTGTGCGTAGAATGTCACGCGTTGATTTGCAAGTTTGCGGAGAGTGGTTGGTATGCACAATTCAAGCGATGGGCCAGGGCTAATGCTGATTGTGATGCATTCAATGCTCTACAATCGGAACTCAGTGGTACGTGAAGCGTGACTCCTGCCACCAGATGAACTCATACTCTGATGATCGCAACGACAATGACGGATGCGTGCTTGATTTGGTTGGGTTGACTGTGGTGGACTTGGGGCTGGAGTTGACGGTTGATATCTACAATGGTCCAGCAGCTCGAGCCCGCAGTGTGATTGTGAGTTCATGGATCTTCATGAAATGGAAGCGAGTATATCTGGACGACGAGATGAAGCTGTGGCTGGATAACGAGAGAGGTCGCTGAAGAGCAAAGCTCATTTTGGGAAAGCCTTTGGTGCTAGCCCAACTGGAGGAGAAAGGTGTGGCTCGAAAGTGTTGGCAGGAGCTGCTACTCAGCAGTGGCTACTGGCACTGGACCTGCAGCACCACCGGCTTCCCAGGTGCTGGTACTCCACCAGGTCGAGCCATGATTGCTCCAGGTGCACCAATTCCTCCAGAGCTACAAGCTCGTTTATTGAAGCAGAGAGTTGGTCCTCGAGTGGATGGAGCTCTGGGCGAAGTGCGACAAGCCAAATTGGCATCCGTCGCTCGATCCTCGAAAGCGCGGGTGGCATATCAACCCAAAATGGTAGTCGGTGCACCACCAATGGGGCCACCGATGATTATGGGGGCACCCCCACGCCGATGTATGGTGCACCACAGGCCGCTGTTGGAGCCGCAGCTCCAGTGGCACCGAGTCCACATGTGATGCATATGGCACATGCTCAAGCCGCAGTTCATATGGGCGTGCCCACACCATCCTATTTCTTCCCCCACCTCAACCCTACGTAGCTCATGGTAGTGGATCATGCAGCAGCAGCACATGCAGCTCCAATGGGTCATGGTTATCATGCAGCTCCACCATCTCCTGCTTATGGAGCCTATCCTCATATGGTTACGCACCACCCGGCCCTGGTTATGGTGCTGCACCCTCGCCTTATCATGGTCAGCAGCGGCAGCTTTATGCAGCACATGCAGTGGTTGGCAATGGTCATCCTGCACCAGTTCATCATGCTGTTGTGGCGGGGCCGCCGGCTCCAACTCCGCCAGTGGCGCCTAGCCCGCCAACTTGCGATCTGCGAGCCTGGACTGGTCCGCATATGGTGAGACCGCAAAGATGAGGATCTCGTTGGTAGTGACTCGATGTGCAGCTGGTCGAGCTTCATTCAAAGAATTGAAATTGGGTGTGTTCCGCACTCAGTAGCCGCTGGGCTGCAGTACTGGCCCATGTGGTGCGGCGCCAGAGCCCGGAAAGCTGGCTATGCATGGCGATACAGTGGATGTCGACATATAACGGATTACACTTTCATCAAAGTGTTGAGTATGGTGGGTCATACCATTACTCGAATGGATATCAGCTGTTGTGCCAAATTGAGTGATGCTTCACTACGAGCTGTAGCCACCCTATTAGCCGGTAGCCTGCATCATCTATCGATAGCATTGTGTTCGCTCATAGGTGATATTGGTATCGCTGCTGTAGCCAACGGCTGCAAACGAGTTGCAATTTTTTGGATGTCACCGGTACTGCCATCTCCGCATATGACACTACAGGGATCGTTGCCACAATGGCGACATTGCATTCGTTACGATGTGGTGGTATTCCTGGCATGGAGGATGCTGCTGCACGAGCTATTGCTATTCAGAGCACCTCAGCTGCAATTGTTAGACCTATCGAATTCGTCGATTGGCGATGTTGCCGTTGGTGAGTTGGCGACTCGATGTCTTCATCTTCGTAGCTTGGATATCAGTGTTACTCGAGTTACTGATAGTGGTATCGCACGTTGGCCATGGCCAATATTCACTTAGCTACATTGGATGTATCATATTGTGCAGTATCCACTGCAGCATCAAGCGCATTACACGGCTCGATGGCCTGCATGTGTCGTCATTCGACAATGAAGGTGCTTTACTGCTCGGTACACCTCGCTACCTAGAAATTTGCATTATTTGGAGATCCTTGAATTGGGGCTAATTGACTTCCCAAACTCTGTGTCCCATGATGGAGCCTCTTGCACGGATATTGCATCGCGAGTTGCACGTCATGTTCCATGCACAAAGGAGGCACAATCGCGACTTCTTTGCGCTCGCCAAGGCACCGCTGATCACATGTACAAAGCATTGCTTTACGGAACGACTCATGATCATCGACAAATTGTCCATCGAATGGATGAGTGAGAATGATGGCATCCTCGCTGACCAGCACTCGATCCACTTCTCCGCCCGGTATTGACCACTCAGCAATCGGCCGACGGAATGGGCATGATGCGGCTGCACTCGATGAAGGAGGCAAGCCGAGTCGAAGATCGGTAATGGTGACTCGATTGGATGCACTCTGAATGTCATCCACTTCCACTTCAACTTCTGGTGTAGAGGTCACGAAAGTTTGATGATGAACATCCACTGTTGCTCGACCATTCATGGGCTCAATGCACCAATGGCATCCTTACTATGAATGATGCCTCTGACGAATATCATAGAAATAAGTGAATCGTTGATGATGTTGAACCAGCAAGTGACCACACCATGACATACCACGAAACGAATGATCCACACTAATCCAGTTTGTTGCACTGCCAATGATGTTCAGGTATCATGAAGATCTGACTTCGATCAGCATACAGTAACATCATCGAGGAATCATTCGAGGAATGGTCCATCACTGCAGAATGAAACCATCGCACGCGTGGCAAAGCGTTTCAGTAGGTACTGCTAGGTTGCGAAAGAGGGTCAATAGCATCAAGGTACTCGAATCCGAGTCCACTGCATACAACACTGGCGTGGCAGAGCGACCATGAGCTATCAAGGAAATGGATAAGGATTTTACATTGGAGAATGATCCACTGCTGGTGGAGTCGTCCCATGAATTGACAATACTGAATTGTTGTTGATCAATGACACATACTATTGGAGTGGAGCTGTGAAACGGTAGCAATTGTCGTCGACCATAATGTTCATCAGGTTTCGCCCTTCAATTTCACAAGATGAGGTCGATGCGAGGATAAGGATCGATTCCATGATGGTAATGACACACTCCATAGTCCCTCTCGAGTGATGCCCATCAATCGGGTACCATCGGCTACGACCGTTGATTGAGTCACATATTCATGCAGTTTACTCATTTTATGGGTGCTTGGTGGCAAATACTTGCAATCGAAGGCTTCCGACTCACTCGATTCATAGCTTCATGTCGCCAATCGATCGGCATCACAGTTTCGTGAGGCAAGGCACGAGCCGCCATGCGACAATAATGTAAGCCGATGCGTGCATCATTCAATTTAGGATGAAGGCATCCATCATCAACGGGTTCAAATCAGTAGCTAGAGTGTCTGCTGAGACTTCATTGAACGCTTGCCAGTGGGTTGATGCCGTTCGTGTGCATATCGCCATAATCGTGCCGCATGCAACGAGGTCAAGAAAGCCACTCAATAGTTGTCGCCATTCCGTACACACGTTCATCAATGATGTCAATGTTAAAATATCCACACAATTGAAACAGACAACGAATCAGGGATACCGGCAGCTTTTCTAGTGGCGAGCCCTGGCTCTGGTACGGCGTGCGGACGGCGATCCGCGCGTTCTACATCTCCAATGTCACTCTGTGAAGGCCGCCCCCGCCGCTCGATATGTCGCCGTGGAAGATGATGGATCCATTGTTGCAATATCTGTGATCGATGATGATTCAATCGATGTCGATCACGACATAATCGATGATACGATCCTGATACGCATTCTACACAACAACCACACCGCAATCGTCATAATCACGAGCATAGCCCCACGCCACCGAACAATCTCAACCAAGTGAAGAACTTATTGACTGTAACTATACGACACAAACGGTAATCCTGAGCATGTGGTGAGTGCAGGAGGAGGGGGACAATAGCATCTCCAGCCAGTGACAATCGAGTTGGAATCGGATCACACCAATTCAATCGAAGATGATATGCTGCAGGATGACAATGCAACTCACCATTTTCCCAGTGTTCGTAATAACCGATGATGAGAATACCATCATCGATCAAATGTGAACTGTGATACTCTCGTCCGTGGCCCATGGCTAGTGGTAGCTCCCACCGCGGCTTCCGGCCGTGGAAGTGAAGGGATCATAAGTCCACATACTCGAACCAGCACATGCGGCCACGATGGGATCAGCAATAAGTGATGCTGACCTGGGAATTGGGATCTGAACCATGCGAGTCGCCAAAGAAACTGGTAGTGCTGGCAGTCGGGTCCATCCACCACTCGATTTCAACCATAGCAACCCTCGCGGTATGCGTTTTACCAGCTTGTGCCACCATGTCACCAAGATCGAAGGAATGCAAAGCTAACCGATTCGATCAGTGAGGAAGACGCCGAGATGGCCATAATACGAGGTAATGTCACTGCACTCCATGAATGTAGCACTGGCGACTGATCCAGTTCCTCAGGAGAAGGCATATACCGCTGATCGAGTCACATGATCATACAAACGATGCAGCGAATGGCAGAACTGCTCTCAACGGCCAACAGATACCAATAGCGGTCCGTGGCAGTAAGGTCAGAGTTTCACGACTGATTTGAATCGTGGCCGTAACCCGCGTGCCCACTCCGGGCATCTGCGAAAGAGTCAAATCCAACGCGGTCGATATCTGATACTGCGAGACTGGCGCGTCGATTACCACTCGCATGTCGTCCTCGCGCGCCTTTTCCGGATCCTTGTCTGACTTCTTCTTTAACGATCAGGGATCGGCAATGTCGTCGTCTTGAAATAGGTATTGCGCAGACGAACTGTCAGATCGGGACGGCCAACGATGCTGGCTTCGATGTGATTGAACTTACCTCGCTTTTGCTCTTCAGTGTCAGGACGCCAGGCGAGCAGATAGTAGTTCGACGTCGCGTCCAAAATCTCCTCGACGAATTCCGACATCGGGCCGGTTCGTGTTACGAAATGGCTGCCCGCCGGTATCTCTCGCCAAAGCGTTGAGTCCATCCTGCGACCTCGTGATCTCGCCGATGTTGGTTCCAGTCATCCATCCGCCCTCATCGATTGGTCTCTGCGATTGGTAACGCTGAGCGACTCGCTGATGATTCCACGCGCATCAAGCGTGTTAATGACGACGCCCGCGCGCCCCGCGGCGCTGGTGATCCTTCTGATGCGGTCGATTGAGCCGGTCTTGCGATCATTCAGATAGAATCCGTCAGACATCATGAAGAGGATCTTGCGCCCGGGCAATTGAGCCGCACTGCGCATCAAAGCCTCCAGCATGATGAGCGTATTGTCGACTGCGGGCGCCGTGAAAGTGGCCATTTCCTGTGCGCGCTCGCGCACCAAAAGCCGCATCGCTTGTGGTGTCGCGGGGCATTGCACAGCTCCGCCGGCCCCGTAACACTGCTGCTTTTGCATCTCGGTTACGTAGTAATTGAGCGCCGCTTCGTCACCTTCACGGATCTTCAGCGCGATGTATTCAGACATCGGCGGCTTATCCACGTCGAACTTGGGGTTTGCCTTGTAGTTGAGCCGGGCCACCGCTGAATGTAGGGCAGTGCGATCGTCGGTGAACTGCTGAAGAAAACCGATCTGGCCGCTGGCAGGAGTAATCGCCACCTGATCGTTATCACCCATGCCGCGATCAATGAACTCGGTGAGGGCCTGCCGCGTGCGGACTAAACTGGCGATCGCCAAATGCAGATCGTCAATGAAAAAGATGATGATTCGTCCGCGATTCCTCGCAGTTGCGGTTGACGTATTCCCCGAATTTGTAACCGTGCCGCCGGCGGTGTTTCGGTTCTGCGCTGGCTTTACCGGAAGTGACCCGGTCAAGGAAAGAAATCGTCTGTGGTTTATCGTCGACCTTGAGCGCGAACTGTTCGGCCTTCAACCCATCCACGAACTGGCCTTTCTTATCAAAGACCATCACGTCGGTTTGGACCAGTTCGGTATTGACGCGAATGACGTCATCCTGCTCCGGGGAAGGAGCTGGGTTTGGCTTTGGGCTTGCGCGGAAGCAACCGCCACGGCGCACGCCACGCCAATAAGAATCCGTTGGAAGTATGCGAATGAGATACCGCATAAGTGCACCTCAACGCGTTCTTCGTCTGGCTTTGAAACCGCTGCGAAATATCAGCGCAGGACATGAGAAACCAGGTCCGCTGAATCACGGCTGATGAAACTCAGATCGTTAGCGAACTACTTTCGGAACGTCGATCCATTGCATCGCACTACCGATTCGTCCGCTCTTGATATCGCGGACACCGACTCGAACCTGATACAAGCCGGCCGGCAGCCAGGCGTGAAAGGCATAGACAGCTTGAGCGCGCCGGTCGACCGAGGCGTCTTCAGGCACCGGAAAAACTCTCAGGCGGCCGACAAAACTATTCAGCGGCTTGCCCTTGTCGTTATAGAAGATTCCGCCGATATCCAGGTCGGATGACCGTTTACCATCACTGAGATCAAAAGTCAGGGCTTCGCGACTGATTTGAATCGTGGCGGTCACCTGCGTGCCCACTCCGGGCATCTGCGAAAGACTCAATTCCAGCACGGTGGGTATCTGAGTTTGCGAAACCGGCGCGTCGATGACCAGGCGCATGTCGTCCTCGCGCGCCTGCGTCGGGATCTTTGTCCGACTTTTTCTTCAACGACAGTATCGGCAACGGGGCCGTCTTGAAGTAGGTAGTGCGCAAGACGAACTGTCAGATCCGGACGGTCAATGATGCTGGCTTCGATCTGATTGAACTTGCCGCGCTTTTGCTCTTCATTGTCGGGACGCCAGGCGAGCAGGTAGTAATTGCCAGTTTCATCCAGGACCTTTTCGACGAATTCAGCCATCGGAGCGTTGGTGTTGCGAAACGCGCGTCCGCCTGTGTCGCCGGCCAGCGCATTCGAGTCCGTCCTGCGATGCCATAACCTCGCCGATGTTCGATATCGACGCCGTCTGCTGACATCGGGCTGGGATTGTCGGCGCCGAGCATCTCACTGATGATCCCGCGCGCGTCGAGCGTGTTGATTACCACCCCGGCGCGTCCGGCGGCATCGGTGATTCTCTTGATGCGGCTCATCGAACCTGTCTTGCGATCGTTGAGATAGAACCCGTCCGAAACCATGAAGACGATCTTTGCGTCCCGGCAATTGAGCTGCCATGCGCATCAGATTTTCCAACATGATCAGCGTGTTATCGGTGGCCGGCGAGGCCATCGTCACCATTTCCTGCGCTCGCTCTCGAACCGCCATTTTCATCGCCTGGGGCGACATTGTGCAGATGAGTTCGCCTTGTGATCTGAAGCAATTCTGCTTTTGCAATTCGGTAATGTAATAACTGAGAGTCGCTTCGTCGCCGTCGCGGATCTTCATGGCAATGTATTCCGACATGGGTGGAGAATCCATGTCGAGCTTGGTACTGGTCCGATAGTTAAGCCGGGCCACCGCTGACCGCAGAGCCACCCGGTCGTTGCTGAACTGTTGGAGGAACCCTATCTGGCCGCTCGATGAAGTGATCGCGACTTGATCGTTTTCCGACATCCCGCGATCGATGAATTCGGTGAGCGCTTTTCGCGTGCGAACCAGACTATCCGGCGCCAGGTGCAGATCGTCCACATAGAAGATCACCAGTCCTTCCCTGGATCGTCGGTCGCTGAGGTTGTGGTATTGCGCAGGATTTGAGCCGTTGCCTGCAGCAGCGGTCGCGGTCGGCAGTCGCTTTACCCGAAGTTACCCGATCAAAGAAGGAGATCGTCTGCGGTTTCTTATCGACCCTGAGCGCGAACTGTTCGGCCTTCAGACCGTCCACAAAATGGCCTTTCTTATCAAAGACCATAACGTCGGTTTGGACCAGTTCGGTATTGACCCGAATGACGTCATCCTGCTCCGGGGACGGGTGGGTTTGGTCTGGGCGCCGACCGAAAGCGCCGCCAGCATTGAACCAGCCAGCGCGACAACGATAAAGCGAGAGTTGGAGAAATGAACGATAACCCATGGCAGAAATGCGCCGACTCACTGACCTTTGCGCAGCTCTGCGAATCGTCTGCTTAATTTTGTCGGCGTCCTTAGCCTTTGGATCCAGCTTCAGATACTTCTTCAATTCATCGGCGGCTTCCTTGTTCTTGTGTGCTGCCTGGTAAAGACCGCCCAGATACCTGTGCGCCAGGGCGATATTGTCGCCGCCATTCTTGATCGCCAACTCTAATTCAGTTTGAGCTTCGGCGTATCTCCTGGTCTTCACTAACGTCATACCAAGATAGTAGTGCGCCGAAGGACCCGGATTATTTAGTTTGATAGCTTCGCGCAATTGGACTTCAGCCAAGCCCAATTTCTGGTTGGCTTCGTCAACCTTTTGATCAGTCAGCAGCACGCTACCAATGTAGTAGAGCGCGATTCCCAAATCAAGGTGCGCACCGGCATCATCAGGCTTCAATTTGACCAGCGCTTCAAAGGTTTCAGCCGCCTTGTCCCATTGAAAGAGCTTCAGGTATTGAGCGCCGAGATCACTGAGCGCCGAGGCAAAGTTCGGATGAGCGCTGACAGCCTTGCTGAGAAAATCGACCGCGCCCTTCGCGTCGCCTTTTTGCGCGGCCGCCGTACCCTTCTGATAGAGATCCAGCGCAGCTCTTTGGCACGCCGGCGAAAGCGGGATTCGATGCATCGACTTTCGGCTTTAAGGCAATACTAATCTGGACAATTCGCCCGCCGCCGACGGGATCGATGGTTACGGGCTCGCGCGTATTCTCGTAATCCTTTCCTCCGTCCACGACGACCTCATAGCTCCCGGGCCGCAGACCATTGAACCTGAACATGCCGTCCTGATCAGTAACCGTAGAGGCGCCACTCGTGGCATTAGCGCTCTCGACATGGAGCTTAATCGTCTTTCCGGTGTTTCGTTCACCGGCGGGAAAATAGACCTTTCCCTGAATGGTGTTGTTGCCGTCACCGCTGGTCAAACCGCGCGAACTGCCCACGCCCTGGGCACTGCGCAATCAGCGCCGCCGACAGCAAAAACATGGTCGCATAAAGAATTCGCATTGAGATATTTTCTTGGATTTGTGAGTAATGAGGCAATACATAGTTCAGTCCTTTCCAGGCAAGTCTATAACGCAGGAGAGCAAATTTGAAGAGTCCGCAGTCGGGTTTATGACTTGGCGCGCAGGTCTTTGATTGTTCCGCGCACACGCTCAGCATCGGGAGCGTTCGGGGTCAGGCGCAGATACGATTCCGAATTCGTCGATCGCACGGCGATAGTCACTGCTTTTGCCAGTATAAGCCGCCAAGATACCGGTGCGCCTGCGCCAGATTTTCGCCGCCCGTGGAGATTGCCGTCTCGAGTTCCAGCTGCGCCTCATCGAACTTTTACGCACTGATCAAGGTCAATCCCAGATACATATGGGCCGTTGGCGTCGAGCTGATCTTCAGAGCGTCGCGCAACTGCCGTCTCAGCCTCAGCGAACTGATGAACTTCCGAGCAACGCGATGCCCAAATTTAGGCTGGGGAGTAAAAGCGTCCGGGCTCAGCTTGGAAGCCGACCTGAGCGGATCGACAGCCTTGTCAGCCTCGTCCCAGCTTCAAGTACTGTACGCCCAACTCATTGAGCGCCAGCGAAAATTTCGGATACAGAGAAACCGCGCTCTTCAGGTTCTCTATCGCTCTTTGGGCGTCTCCGGTCTTAATCAAATCCAAAGCCTTTTGATACACGTCGCGAGCGTCCTCAGGCACCTCGGCCAGAGAAGCATTAATCACTCCCGCCTTCGTCCGGTTTTTCGGGTCAGGTTTCGATTGCAACGTCACCATTACCGTGTAGCGACGCGTGCCCGAATTGAGAACGATCCCCGAGCGGCTGAGGTTGGGATCGCTGTCTATCGTTACTCCTTCGCGCGCGATCTCGTATTGGTCGCCGGCATCTAACGACGACCGTGTAATTACCCGGTGAAAGTCCGGCAAACGTGAACGAACCACTCGAGTCGGCAATGGCGGTGATCTCTGCTGAATTAAGGCTCGTCAATTTAACCTGAATTGTTCCGTCGGCACGCCGGCCGGAAGGAAAAAGATCTTTCCCTGAATCATGTGATTCCCGCCCGTGCCGGTAGCCGCTCTGCCATTACCCTGACCGATGATCGGGAAGAGCAATCAAAGCGATTAAGAGAAGAGCAGGCAAGAGCGCAGCGGTTAGCGATGACCGCATCGGACCGTGGGCGGGAAGAGAAAACATTTCAGGAAACCTCCTTCGATACTGCATTTGAGGTATTGGACAACTGCGGAGTAGATCAAAGAACAAGAGACCCAGCTTCGGGTGGCTGGCAAAAAGAAAAGGGGAGAGGCGCTTAGTATTGCGCCTCTCCCCGATTGGGTCAAATGAAATCGCCCTTAAAGGCTGAACGATTCGGTTAGAAGCTGAACTTGGCACCAAACCTGAACGCCGACGGAGCCTGAATCAGCAACGCCGAACCCGTAGAACGGGTTGACGACTGGCGGAACTCCGGTGACGCCGCTGTTAATCGAGAAGGTTTGATCCAGGGTCAGGGCGCGCTGGCTATTGAAGACGTTGAACCAGTCTCCAGTCAGACGCAACTCTTTGCCTTCACCGACCTTGATTGGGTAGTAGACACCCAAATCGAGGTTCATCGTCGTTGGCGTCCGGCTGCGTGCCGATGCTGTCAACCATGTTCGGGAAGCCAGGCTGAACCGCGGTCACCACCGGAACGGTGGCCGTGCCGCGCTGTACGGCGAAGCCTTCGTTGTTGCCATAGATCGGATGCGGAATCAGCTGATTGAACGGAGTGCCGGACTGCGCGTAGAAGTTTCCACTGATGAGAAGCTTGAACGAGGTCCGATAGCTGCCGTTGAATTTGAACTGGTGCGGACGATCATTCGGCAGACGTCCATAGGTGTTGTCGAGCAGGCTCTGAAGATCGAACAACGAAGTGATGTTCGGGTCAGACTGCCCGTTGTCGTTACGGAACAGGCCTTCGTAGTTACCGGTCAGGCTCGAGTAAACGTACGAAGCGATGAACTGATAATTGTTGGTAAATCGCTTGGTAGCAGTGAACTCAACTGCGCGGTAGAAACGCTGGGCGCGGCCGAAGCAGCGGGGAATACGACCAGTCGCCGGATCTCCGGCGCAAGCGTTGGCTTCCGTAGTGCCGGGTTCATTTCGTCCCGGATTGAAGATGAAGTAGCGTGTCACCATCGTCAAACGAACCGTCTTCGATCACGTTTCGCATGTGACGATAAATGCCGCGAACGCCGAGCGCGACGTCCCTGGCTACTTCGTACTCGAGACCAACGCTGTATTCACCGATGCTCTGGGGCTTCAGAGCCTGGATCGATCGGCGTTGCATCCGATCCCAGGTTCGTCGATCCCGTGCTGACGCCGGGAACGATGAGTGAACCCGCCGGCGCATTGATAGTGCCCGACGTTGAAGTTCTTGTCGGTCTGAACGTCACCGCCAGCGGCGCGAACGTTCACATCCAACGGGATTGGAGTTTCAATAAACGGTGGCATAGTTGGCAAACAACTTGCCTTTGCCCTTGCCAGTGAAATCCCAGGTCAAGCCCAGGCGCGGGGCCAGGTTGTCCCAGAAGTTATTGAACTTGACGTACGAGGCGCCGCTCATTGTTGTAGGCCTGCTCGTAATCCCAGCGCGCGCCGATGCTGAACTGAAAGTCGCGCGCGAACTTGTAGTCATCCTGAACATAGAACGCTTCCGCATTCGTGTAGGTCTTGCCGACCAGCTCGAAATCGCGGACGCGGGTGGTGTTGCGGATGATGAACGGATTGTTGAAAGCCTCAGCCGTGGTGATCGCGGTGACCGTCGGATTGACGGTCAGACCCAACGCCTGCCAGCGTGGCCGCCGGAATGGCTTGCGCACGAAGACACGCTCGCCGCAGTCGGACAAGTGATGGCGTTAGCGCGAGTCGTGCAGACCAACCAGTTGTTGGTGATGCGCGAACCGTTGGTTGACGTTCGAATCGCACCGTTAGTCGGCGTCAGACCCAGACCCGGCGTGAACGCGTAGGTAACTGCCGGACCACTGGAAAGAGTGGCGATGTCGTACATGTTGCGGAACCACTCAAAGCCCCACTTGACCGTGTGCTTGCCCGCGATGTTTTGCATGTGGGCATTGATCTCGTAGCGATCACGATCCTGAGTGCTGAAAGAGACCGAATCCGGGACCGCGCGAGTAATTGCGCTGTAGTGAACCACCGCGGCCATCGACGAAATCGATGAAACCGGTTCCAAGTGCAGCCCGAGCGCCGGACAGGTGACACCGGTCGAAACCGGGGTCAACACTGCGCCGTTTCTCAACACCGCAAAGTTGTCGACGAACGAGCGAGGTCTGATTTCAGTCGGAATTGTATTCGCTCTCTGGAAGTGCAGACCACCCGAGAATTCACCGATGAAGTTCGGTCGAATGGTCGAGTTCAGACGAAACGCATAGTTATGACCACCGGTTTCCTGTCTGCCCGTGAACGCCCGGATGTCGTTGCCAAACCCGTTGACGTTGGTCAGCGCGCCGGTAGCCAGAAAACCTTCAACCTTGGTGAAGTCACCAAAGGTCGAAGCGGTGAAGGTGTTGGCGTTATTCAGCGCCCAGGTGATCTTGCCGGCATAGAACGGAATGGTCACCTTGTTCTCGAGCTGGGTGTGAAGAACGTCTGGGTCAGATAGTAGTTCGTGCGGCGTCTGCGGATTGAAGGCGCCAAAGAACCAAACGCTTGTCCTTGACGATTGGGCCGCCAATGTCGCCACCCAGGTCGACTTCAGAGAAGCCGTTGGCCGACGAACCGGTGAACGAGAAGTTCTTGACTTCGCGCACCAGGCCTTTGGTCGTGCCGTAACCGAACAGGTCACCGTGAAACTCGTTGGTGCCGCTCTTGGTGATAACGTTGAAAGATACCGCCGGTCGATTTGCCGTATTCGGCACCGTACGCACCGGTCTTGATTTCCACTTCCTGAACAAACTCAAACGGAAGGTTCGCACCCGATCCGCCGAAAGCCGGGTCGGTCGTGTTCACGCCATCCAGAATGTAGTTGTTCTCAGGTCCCGAAGATCCGGCCACCGACGGATCGCGATCGCGACCAGTCGCATCGCGCAATCCCGAACGGGTAACGGTCAGAGCGATCGTGTAGAGGCCCTGCACCGTTCGCTGGGTCGGGAAGTTCGAGAACTGCTCGGTCGAGACGTTCGAACCGGTAGTGTTCGCTGCCGTGTCGACCACAGCGGCGCCGGTAACCGTGACGCTCGCGGTCGCGGTTGCCAGACTAAGCGCCGCATCATAGGTCGAGGTTACGGCCCAGGTTCACCGCCGACGCCATCTTGTCTCAAATTTGCCGAAGCCCGAGCCTTCGATTATCACTTTGTAGGCTCCCTGGCGGCAGATTGAGAATCTTGTAACGACCGTTGTCGTCGGTCGTAGCCGTTTGCGGACTGATCAAGTTAGGGCTGGTCACCGCTGACCGTGGCGCCTTTTACCGCGGCCCCATTCGGGTCGGTGACTCGAGCCTTCAATCGAGCCAGTCGTGCTCGTCTGGGCCATCGCGCTGACTAGCAAATAATGCCAGAGCCATGGCCATGACGAACATAAACATTTTTTTCATCATCTCTGTCCTTTCTTAAAAAAGCGCCTCGAAAAAGTTCGGCGCCTAATGTTTCTGCATTCAATCTAAAAGCCAACCACTCCAACCAAATGTCTGGGGCAGTTGGCCATTCATTATTCCGATGTTTGCGATTTGCGGGCGAATTTGCTTGTAACTCTCTCTATGATCATTCCCCAAAACCGCAGATTCATTAAAATCCTGCTTGGCCTTTAAGCAATGACGATGCCATAGGCCGAGGCTGATTTTCGTGGAGCAAATCCATTGATTTATGAGTCATTTGGCGGGCTGTCAAATCCGAAAATTCGGTTTTATTCCGAAATTCCGTAAATGCCATAGTTTGCGATTTTGTTACCGAGCTTTCAGGCTCGACTCATTGCGCCGCAGGGTGACTGGCTAATCGTGTGATAGACTGCGACTCCAATCCAATAGCAGGTCCGAAGAATTGTCCCAACGAATCTACCGCGATCCGGTCCACAACATCATTCCTTTGCGGGAGGACAGTCGCTGAAGGCCGGTTGATGGTTCAGCCTGATCGATGCGGTTGAATTTCAACGGCTGCGTCGCATCAAACAACTTGGTCTCGGACTCTATACCTATCAGGGTGCGGAGCACTCGCGTTTCACTCACAGCCTCGGCGCGCTCCACTTGATGACGCGCATCCTCGGATCAGTTGAGTGATCGGACCAACATCGCGCCAGAAGACCGGGCCGCTGCCCGCGCCGCCGCGCTGCTTCATGACGTGGGCCATGGACCATTCTCGCACGCAATGGAAAAAATTCTGGGTGTCCATCACGAACAAATCACAATGCTCGCGGTCACCTCACCTGAAACAGCACTGCATCAAATCCTGAAAGCCTATTCGTCAGAGATGCCGCGCGCGGGTGGCATCGATTATCGAAGGCACCTTCACGCCATCGGCTCTGGCCCAATTGGTGTCCTCGCAACTTGATGTCGATCGGATGGATTATCTGCTGCGCGACTCGTTGATGACGGGAGCGAAGTACGGCCTCTACGATCTCGAGTGGATTATCAACGCGCTACAGATAGACGAAGACGCGGATCGAATCTATGTCACGGCGCGCGGAGTCCACGCCGTCGAAGAGTATCTGCAAGCTCGCTACTACATGTTTCGACAGGTTTATTTTCATCGCACCTTGCGCTCGGCTGAGGCGGTGTTGCGATCCGCGCTGCGTCGATCTCTGGAACTAGTCGAACGGGGCGAAGAGGTCTGGTGCGCGGCCGGCACCGCTTTTGAAAAATTCTGCGGCGTCAATCTTTGAGTATCACCGAGCACTTGAGCATGGACGATTCAGACGTGATCTTTCATATGAAGCAGTGGCAGCAATCCGAGCGATGACGTGTTGAGCCGATCTCAGCCAGCGATTCGTAAACCGTCGACTCTTCAAAGCCATCGATCTGGACATGCCCTCGATGAACGAAGAGATTTCCTGGCGGCGGCTCGCGCGCGTGGTCGAACGCGCCGGATTCTCGCCCGAGTACTACTTCATCGAAGATCGCGCGAGCGACGTTCCGCTATTATGGTTACTACACCGCCGAAGGTATCGAGCCGCGCACGCGCATCTATGTCGAAGATGGCTACGCGCATCCTCGGATACGTGAAATCAGCGAGGTGAGCGAAGTCGTTCGCGGTTTAGGTCGCGGGTATGAACTGCACCGGTTTGTTTCCCGCCGAAGTCAAAGACGAAGTCTATCGTCTTTATCATGCCTCTCCTCAACATCCCATTCCAGTGGCGATGTCCGCTGATTAATCCTGTCTGAGATAGACCGTGACCGTTTATCTTTCCAATCTCGCAGTGTGGCAGAGCCGGCGATTGTTCGAACTGCTGCGATCGCCTATAGCCGTCGCTGTTCTCTTGTCGGTTCTCGCCCAGGGTCAGCCACAAACCATCCACGTCGGCCGTCCTCGATTTCGGAGCAAGTGCTACCGGCGCCGGCGCAGCCAATGCGCTCCGTCTAGGTCATTCACTGGACGACACGTCCAAACAGTTCGCTCTAATCGACAAAGACTTAGCTACGGCTGCGGCGCGCGGATCTGGTTTCCAGGGCTCACTCAACCTCACTACTCAGGAAGCCCGCGACATCGGCGCGGCTATCGGATGCGAATTCTATTTCATCGGCGACGCTCAAACACTGAGACGATCTCCTTCAACCGGACCGGCCTACTTCGAATCGTACGCTTCAATTTTTATCGTGAGCGCTCGGACCGGCCGCCTGATTCTTTGGGAGCGACCACTCGAGCGACGGGACACGGCACGCCGAAGCCGAGCAGTCCTTGCTTCAGGTACTGACTTCCGGCGAATCACGCCAGCGTTATCAGTTGAAATTCGGCGGGCACTCGAAGACGAGCGCGCGCAAAGAGAAGCGGCGATTGAAAAGCCGGCCTCGATCATCGAGGTGATGTCGGAAGACGAGAACGTCAGAGAACAAAGACACTCGCCCACCTCGGCCTTACCGTCGCCCAAAGCCGCCATATCCTGAATCAGCGGCCCGCGCAGAAGTCGAAGCCGTGGTTGACGTGCTGGTTGACGTCGATGCTCGCGGCGAAATCAGTCACCTGGAAATCGCGCGTTGGGGTGGTTACGGTTTGGATCAATCGGTAATCGACACGGTTAAGCAGATGCACTTTTTTCCGGCGATGCGCGACGGCCTGGCGATTCCGATGCGGGTCCTGTTGCGCTATAACTTTCGCAAACCGCCAAAGCCCGAAGATCAACGTCCCGGTTTCGGTTTATAGCGCTCGATCAGCAGGTCCTGGCGGCTCGGCTCTTTCACTTCACGTCCGCGAATGAAGACATGTTCGACCTGGGTTGAGAACTCAAAAGGATCGCCGCTCCAGACGACCAGGTTTGCTTCACGTCCTGTCTGTAACGAGCCGATCCGATCGCTCAAGCCAAACAGCTCTGCCGGCGTTAACGTCACGGCGCGCAACGCATCGTCGTACGACATGCCGTACGCGACCGCGTTGCCAGCTTCATACTTGATATTGCGCGCGTTGTATCTGGTGACGTCGCTGTTTTCGGTCGCGACGATGACCACCTGCACGCCAGCCTTGCGCAGTAATGCAGCGTTCTCCTGCCGCTGATTCAAAGTAGCAAAGCTGTCCGGAATGTTGCTCATCGCTCCGGTCAGGACGGGGACGCGCGCCGCCGCTAAACGATCGGCGCAGAGCCAGGCTTCAACTCCGCCGGCGATTGCTATTTTGAGACGAAAATCCCGAGCCAACGCGAGGGCAGCGTCTATCTCATCAACCCGGTTCGCCTCGATCATCAGAAGCATCTTGCCTTCGTACGACAGGAGCTAAGGCTTCGAGATCAGACTTGCTGGCGCTGAGCGTGCCGGTTGTCGCCGCGCTCGTAATCAACTCGGTGATTGCATGTAAAACAACACATCTTCAAACAGCGTGCGCAGCTTGCCGATCAACTCGCCCCGCGCAGTTGTGCCGGCGCTGGTGGCGCTGTCCGACTTGAGCCACCATCGCGACCGCCGTGTCGACGCACCATGTCGGTCCGCGAACCTGAAACCAGATCGATGGCCGCGGCCTGACCTGAAACCAATCCGCCCTGCGGGCACCACGATGGCGCTGGTGACGCCTTCGTTTCGGGCCGGTGCAAACAAAACTGATGCTGGATTCAAGCCTTCCCAAACCTCGGAACCGCAGCCGCAATATTGTTATTGCCTTTGGCGGACACGTCGCTCGTGTTTCGAACCTGATCGATCTCAATCACTCCCAGTTCGGTGATGGAATTGATCAGACCCGGCGTCACAACTTTGCCGGTAGCGTCGATCCGTTTGCGCGCCGGCCGGGATCGTCGACTTGAGCGCCCACCGCGACGATCATCCCGTCACGGATTAACACTGTGGCGTTGTTTATCGGAGGGCCGCTAACCGGATAGACCTTGCCGTTGGTGATTGCGATCGTCTGGGCAAAACCAGTTGCGGCGGCGGCGACCAGGATGAAGGCGATGAATAGTTGCGCGCATCTCAGTTGCCCTCCTTCACCGTGCCGAGTTCAAAATCCGTGCGCCAGCGTTGCGCTGGATCGGACGCGATCGAACATCAGCGCGCCATCAATCCAAACCTTTTCAGCTTTGGAATAAACACTGAACGGATTGCCTGACCACAGCACCACGTCGGCATTCTTGCCGACCTCGATCGATCCGATTTTGTCATCCAGGCCAAGCGCCCACGCCGGATTAATCGTCAGCCAGCGCAGTGCCTGCTCTTCAGTGATCGGGATTCCGGCCGCCCGGCCCGCGTACATTGCCTTGGCTACTTCCTGATTGAGACGCTGCGCGCCCAGCGCGCTGTCTGAATGAATCATCGCGCGCGCGCCGAAGCTTCAGTGATGGCCAGATTCGCTTTGACCGCGTCGTTGGCTTCCATCTTGAACCCGCCCCAGTCGGCCCACTCAGCCGATCCGATGTCGTTCGCTTTGAGCAGCTCCGCTACTTTGTACGATTCGACGGCGTGATGAAAGGCGCGAATCTTGTAGCCAAACTCTTTGGCGATGTCGATCATCTGGGCCATCTCGTCAGCGCGATAGCAATGGTTGTGAACCAGGATGTTTCCGCGCAAAACTTCCGCCAGAGTTTCCAATCCGAGATCACGCGTGGGCGCGTCGCCCTTGTGCGTGGCATTCCATGCGTCCCACTTGCGCCGATAGGCTTCGGCTTGAATCCAGGCGGCCCGATAACCGGCCACGTTCCCCATCCGTGTCGATGGACCACGGGTTTGATAGACACGTTTGGGATTCTCGCCGCACGCCATCTTCAATCCATACTTCGCGCCGGGAAATTTCATTCCCTGCACCGTGCGCGACGGAACGAGCTTCAGCACCACGCTGCGGCCGCCGATCAAGTTCGCTGAGCCGGGCAGCACCTGCATGGTCGTCAGGCCACCGGCCAAAGCGCGCGGAATCTGCGGATCTTGCGGCCAAACCGAATGCTCGGCCCAAACGTTAGCGGTGACCGGATTAGTTGCTTCGTTTCCATCGCTGTTCGCGTCAACACCCGGCGCCGGATAATCGCCGATGTGCGAGTGAACATCGATGAGTCCCGGCGTCACGTACTTTCCCGGTTCCGTCGATCACCAGTGCATCAGCGCGGCGCATCAATCGACGTTCCCACTGCCGCAATTTTTCCGTCACGCAAAAGCACTGAACCATTTGCGATCGTTGGGCCGGCGGCCGTCATGACCGTCGCGTTGCGAATCAATGTCGTGCGACGCGGAAACAGGCTGGTAGGTGCTGGGAAACGGATCGGCATTCGGCAAAGACGTTCCGCCTGGACCCGGTGAGGCGCGGGCGACGCTGTGGAGGCGAAGGCTGTCGGCTGTTGCGTCAGCGGAAGCTAGCTGCGTCGCGAATGCGAGCAAAATGATGCCGCAGGCGACGACCCGAATCAGTGATATTCATTTTGTCCTCTGAATGCGTTGGCTGAAGTCGCGTCATTCTCTTACAAACTATTTGCAAGTGTCCAACCTTTTTCGACCTCGTTCAGAGCTTAAGCGCTTCAGCTGCGGTTTTGATGCGAATCTGAAGGCTGAACTCTAAACGCTCATCAAGATCGCGTGCTATCATTCGACCGATCGCGCGCCAGCGTGAATCCAAACAAATGCTTTATCTATCGCAAGTGTTGGGTCGTCCCATCCTCGACCTGGATGGTGAGCGTGTCGCCGCGCTCAAGGATGTAATTGTGCGTCTGGGCGAGGAAGATCATCCGCCGGTCGCGGGTTTCATGGCCCGCTACCGGCGGCGAAATTTCTTTCTGCCACGCTGGCGCATCGAGCATTTCGGCGAGGACGGCGTGCGTTTGAATTCCGACATTCTCGACCTGCGTCCGTTCATGCGACGCGACGGCGAGGTGCTGCTCGCGCGCGACGTGCTCGACAAGCAACTGATCGATGTCGATGGCAAGCGTGTCGTGCGCGTCAACGACGTCCAAATCATCGAGGCCGCCAACGATTGGCGAGTCACCGGCGCCGACGTCAGCCTGACCGGACTGTGGCGACGCCTCGCGCCGTCATTCATGCGCAGCGGCCGGCCGGTCGAAGTGATCGATTGGGCCGACGTCGGATATCTGGCGACCGACGCCGCCACCGTCCAGTTGAAGTCATCGCGCGGAAAACTGGCTCGTTTGCATCCGGTCGAGATCGCCAGACTGGCTGAAGCTTTCTCTTATCAGCATGGCGCGGAGATCGTCGAATCTCTCGACGACGAAACCGCAGCCGAAACTCTGGAAGAAATGGCCGCCGCGCGGCAGGCGCAAATTCTCGGCGACATGGATGAAGAACGCGCGGCCGACATTCTCGAGCGCATGTCGCCGGATGAAGCTGCCGGACGTGCTCGGCGATCTTCCCGAGGATAAAGCCGAAGACCTGCTCAACCGCATGGAAGATGAAGAGCAGTCCGAAGTCGCTGAGCTGCTGACCTATGAAGACGACACGGCCGGCGGATTGATGACGACTGAGTTCGTCACCCTGCCCCGTGACCTGACGGTCGGCGAAGCGCTCGCGCGTTTGCGCGAGATGGCTGAGACGCCGAACATGATCTATTACCTGTACGTCGTCGACGGCGAAGGATCGTGGGCGCTTGACGGGCGTCATCGCGTTGCGCAATTTGATTCTCGCTGACCCTTCAGTGCCGCTCGAGAATGTAATGCGCACCGAGATTCAGGTCGCACACGTCGATGACGAAGCGGCCGAGGTGGCCCAGAAAATCGCTGAGTACAACTTGCTGGCGCTTCCGGTCGTTGATGAGGCCGGCGAAATTCTCGGCATCGTGACTGTTGACGACGCGATTGAAATCCTGCTGCCAAAAGATTGGCGGCAAAGACTGCCGAGGTTGTTTGGATGAGACGACTGCTTTGGTGCGGCGATTGAGCGGAAGAGTCCGATCTCTAAACGAGTCGTTTAGAGAATTTTCAATCGGCAATCATCGAATCGCAATGACCGAGGACCCTCAAGTGACAGGGCCGCAACCAGACGTCCGAGCCGTGGGTCGTCGCACTGTTACGACGCAGCGCCCAGGGTGTATCGACCGTGCGCCGCACCGTCGCGCGTCGTCGCAGTCTGGTTCGCATACTTTGCGATCATCGGTCCGGGTGTAATTACTGCGTGCGCCGGAAATGATGCCGGCGGCATCGCGACTTTCGCCTCAATCGGAGCCGACTACGGCTATCGTCTGCTCTGGCTTCTCATCCCTCTTACATTCAGCCTCGGCATCGTGCAGGAGATGTGCGCGCGCATGGGCGCGGTCACCGGCAAAGGCCTTTCGGATCTGATTCGTGAAAGGTTCGGTGTGCGCTGGACGGCGTTTGTCATGCTGGCGCTGCTGGTCGCGAATGGCGGTGTTACGGTTTCAGAATTTGTGGGTATCGCGGCGGCGTTGGAATTGATTGGTGTCGCGCGATTCATCTCTGTGCCGATCGCCGCTGTGGCGATCTGGTGGCTGGTGGTCAAGGGAACGTATCAACGAGTCGAGCGCGTCTTTCTCGCCATGTCGCTGGTGTTTCTCGGCTACGTGGTTTCAGCTTTTCTCGCGCATCCGCCCTGGGCCACCGTTGCTCGCGAAATCGTGCGACCGCATTTCGACTTCACGCCGGCATTTCTTTTTAGTTTTGTCGCCGTCATCGGCACAACGATTTCGCCTTACATGCAGGTCTTCATCCAATCGTCGGTCGTCGAAAAGGGCGTGCGGGCCGAGAACTACCGCTTTACGAAGATAGACGTCTGGGTCGGCACCGTGTTCGCCATTCTGGTTGTCTTTTTCATCGTGATCTCCACCGCCGCGACTTTGCACGTCAAGGGCGAACACGTTGAGTCCGCGGCCCAGGCGGCCGCTGGCGCTGCGTCCGCTGGCCGGACCTTACGCATCAATCCTCTTCGCCGTTGGTTTGTTTGGCGCGTCAATGCTGGCAGCCGGTGTGCTGCCGCTGGCAACGGCCTATTCGATTAGCGAAGCCTTCGGTTTTGAGAAGGGCGTTTCGAGCACCTTTCGCGAAGCGCCAATCTTTATCGGAGTCTTTACCTTCCTGGTAGTTCTGGGAGCGACTGTCGCGGTGATGCCGGGTTTGTCCTTGATTCACGTCCTGATCGTTACCCAGGTGATCAACGGCGTGCTCTTACCGGTAATCCTGATAGCGGTTCTCAAACTGGTTAACAATCGCGAACTGATGGGCAACCACGTCAACGGGGTTTTCTACAACATCGCTGCCTGGTTGACGACGATAATTGTTTCCCTGCTGTCGCTGTTGGTTATTCTCACGACGCTATTTCCTAAACTCTTTTCGTCCTTCAGTTAAGGGGCGGCTGATCCATATTCTGCTCGCCAAGTTGGGAGTTTGATGATAAAAGTACGTTCACCTGAGCACTCAGAAAGACTTAAATGGCAGCTAGTCAGGCAAATCGAAGAACAGAATCATCGTCTTCGTTCTCGCGACGGTGGTGACTGCCCTGGCCCTCTATTTCGTTTGCTACCCATTTCGGAGGCCTACCCAAGGGAGAACACGCCAAACTCCAAAAGATACCGATCTTCGTCCTTGCAGCACTGCTCGGCTATCTGGTCGTACGAGCTCTCAATGCCGCCATCTTTGACCTTATCTTCCGGCTTCGCAAGGGTTACGAGGCTCCGACACTCGCTCGAAACGTCTTCACCCTGCTCGTCTTCGCGGTCGTATTCGTCATTCTCTTCAGAAACGTGTACTTCGAATACGATTTGGGCGCGCTGTTCACCACGTCAGCCATCTTCGGTGTGATTATTGGTCTTGCCCTGCAGGACACTTTGGGAAATTTCTTTGCCGGGATCTCACTGCACGCGGATCGGCCATTTCAAGTCGGAGATGTAATCGTCGTCGGAAGTCATGTGGGCGTGGTCGAGAGCATTACCTGGCGCGCTATCAAATTGCGCACATTTACGAATCGTATTGTCCTGGTCAGCAACAGCAGCGCGGCCAGAGAAGCGATTGAAGTCTCGCCGCGGAATAATCTTAATGCGCGGCTGGTCTTCTTCGGCACGCTCTATTCCGACTCGCCGGCAAAAACGATCCACGTTGTCCGTGAAGCGGTCCGCGACGCCGACAACGTTTCGGACAAGATTACGCCAATCGTCCGTATCAGAAATTTCGGCGACTCCTCGATTGATTGGGAAATAAAATACTGGCTCGATGACTACGCGAAATATAACGACACTGATGCGCTGGTGCGACAGAGAATCTGGTACGCCCTCCGCCGCAACGGGTTAACCTTCGCGTTTCCGACCCGAACCCTGTCACCTTGAACGCCAATCGGCGGCTCGTCCCATCACTGCCGAAGATCAAATTGCCGATCGCTTATCAGCGGTCGATATCTTTGCGCCACTCTCGCCTGACGAACTGCGGCAACTCTCGAAGGCGACCGTCGTTCACGTATTTGCCCCGGGCGAAACGCTGATCCGCGCCGGCGATGAAGGCTCCTCAATGTTTGTCGTTCACAACGGCCGCGTCGCCGTTCAGATATCCGACCGGGGCACGCCTCGCACAGTCGCGACTCTGACTGACGGCAATTTCTTCGGCGAGATGGCGCTTTTCACCGGGGAGCCCCGGACCGCCAATGTCGTGGCAGTTGAGGAAACCGAGGTTTTCGAGATTGGTCACGCGGCGATGAAACACATCTTCCACACCAATCCCGACCTGGCCGAATCCATCAGCTGGACGATTACTGAGCGACAAGCCGACCTTGCCCAGGGGCTCTGAATCTGCCCAGCCCAGCATTGCCGAAACCGCCGGCCTTCTATCTTCGATCAAACGCTTCTTCGGCCTTCGCTAACCAGTTCAGCACAGCCGCCTAGCCCATAAATTCCGAATAAATACAGCTGTTTCGACCGACTTGACAATGAGACACTCAGCATTTATTATCGCTTCGCGCTCAGGCGGAAGGTGATGTCTTAAAGGCCGTCGGAATCGAGCGCGAAGCACAAGGATTTCTAGGAGGAAATAACTCATGAGTATTGTTCGTTACGACCCATTTCGCGATTTGCGAACTCTCCAGGAAGAGGTCAACAGACTCTTTACCGGAAGCCACACGCGTAACTTTGACGAAGAAGGAATCGCTCGAGGCGCCTGGAGCCCAAGCGTCGACATTTACGAGAACAAGGAGCAGATCGTGCTCGAGGCCGAGTTGCCGGGCATGAATCGAGATGACTTTGATCTCTCAGTCGAAAACAACGTGATCACCTCTCCGAGGTGAACGTCACTTCGAGAAGAAAGACGAAACCGATAACTATCACCGGGTCGAGAGGGCTTATGGAAGCTTCACTCGTTCCTTCACGTTGCCCAACACGGTGTCCGCCGACGGCAGCAACCGCAGAATACAAGAATGGCGTTCTCCGGATAACGCTACCGAAGCGCGAAGAGACCAAGGCCCGTCGGATTGAGATTAAGACCGACGGCGCTCAGCGCCAAAAACGATCGATGCGAAAGCCGACGAATCGAAAGCGGCCTCGGTGAAGGCGTAACTTCAAGAACTGATAGTTCGAGCAATGCGGGGCGACCGGATAGCGGCCAGTCGCCCCTTTTGTTTCCGGCTGCGGACTTGAATGCAATAGTTTGACGGCGCAGAATTAATCAGCAGACGTAATAGAACATTGTGACATGCGTTTAGATAAATTCACACTTCGCGGACAGGAAGCGATTCAGGCGGGCATCGAGCTCGCCGAACGAAATCAGAATCAACAGGTCGAGCCTGAGCACATTCTTTGCGCAATGCTCGAACAGCCCGAGGGGATCGTTCGTCCTTTGCTCGGCAAGCTGGGAGCCAACGTCCAGGTTGTGAAGAACGACTGCGAAGCGGCAGTCGGCCGTTTTCCGCGCGTCCAGGGCGGCCAGCAGTATTTCAGCCCGCGTCTTTCGCAAATCTTTACGGCGGCACAGAAGCGCGCTGAAAAGATGCAGGACGAGTACATCTCGACCGAGCATTTGCTGCTGGCAATCGTCGACGAGAAAGATGGCGAAGCCGGAAAGGTCCTGCGACAACACGGCGTTAACAGCGACGATCTTCTTAAGGCAATTGAGCAAACACGAGGCGGCGCGAGAATTACCGATCAGAACGCCGAGGCGAATTATCAGGCGTTGGCAAAATACGCTCGCGATCTCACCGATCAGGCGCGCCAGGGAAAACTCGATCCCGTGATCGGCCGGGACGATGAGATCCGGCGCACGATTCAGGTGCTCTCGCGACGAACCAAAAACAATCCGGTTCTGATCGGCGAACCCGGCGTCGGTAAAACGGCGATCGTCGAAGGGCTGGCGCAACGAATCGTATCCGGCGACGTTCCGGAGACGCTCCGGAATAAGCGCCTGGTGGGACTTGATCTTGGTTCGATGCTGGCCGGTGCGAAATATCGCGGCGAGTTCGAAGATCGTTTGAAGGCTGTGCTCAAAGAGATCGAAACCGCCCAGGGTCAGATCATTCTGTTTATCGATGAGTTGCACACGCTGGTCGGCGCCGGAGCCGCCGAAGGCGCCATCGATGCTTCAAACATGCTGAAGCCGGCGCTGGCGCGCGGCGAGTTGCGCTGTGTAGGCGCGACTACGCTGAACGAGTACAAGAAATATATTGAAAAAGACGCGGCGCTTGAACGTCGTTTCCAGCAAATCTATGTCGGCGAGCCTACGGTCGAGGACACGATTGCTATTCTTGCGCGGCTTAAAAGAACGCTACGAAGTTCATCACGGCGTACGCATCAAGGACTCGGCGATCGTCGCAGCCGCAACTCTGTCAAATCGTTACATCACCGACCGTTTTCTACCTGACAAAGCAATCGACTTGATCGATGAAGCCGCCTCGCGTCTGCGTATTGAAATCGACTCGCTGCCGCAGGACATCGACGTAGTCGAACGCGAAACAATGCAGCTCGAAATCGAGCGGCAGGCCCTTCAACGTGAAGAAGATGCGCGTTCGAAGAATCGTCTGAAAGAAATCGAACAGCGGATTGCCGATCTCAAAGAAAAGTCCTCGGGAATGAAAGCCAAGTGGCAATCTGAGAAAGAAATAATTGAGCACATCCGCACCGCCAAGGCAGAGATGGAGCAGCTGAAGCTGCAATTGGATCAGGCCCGCAATGCCGGCGATCTGGGACGCGCTTCCGAAATTCAATACGGAACGATTCCCGAGCTTGAACAGAAACTTCAACTGGAACAGGAAAAGCTTGCGAAACTTCAACTGGACGGCGTCACGCTCAAGGAAGAAGTGGACGAAGAAGACGTCGCCCAGGTCGTGGCTAAGTGGACCGGCGTGCCCGTCTCGAAAATGCTCGAAGGTGAAATGCACAAGCTCCTGACGATGGAAGAACGTCTTGGCCAACGCGTGATCGGCCAGGACGAAGCGCTCGAAGCCGTGGCCAACGCGGTGCGCCGGGCGCGCGCCGGACTGCAGGATCCAAATCGTCCGGTGGGCTCGTTTATCTTTCTGGGTCCGACTGGTGTCGGTAAGACGGAAACCGCGCGCGCGCTGGCTGAATTCCTGTTTGACGATGAGCGCGCGATGGTCCGCCTCGACATGTCAGAGTACATGGAGAAGCACGCGGTCGCGCGCATGATTGGGGCGCCGCCCGGATATGTCGGCTACGAAGAAGGCGGTCAGTTGACTGAAGCGGTGCGGCGCAGACCGTACGCCGTAGATCCTGTTCGACGAAATCGAAAAGGCGCACCCGGATGTATTCAACGTGCTGCTGCAGATTCTTGACGATGGGCGTCTGACCGATTCCAAGGGCCGCACCGTCGATTTCAAGAACACGGTTTTGATCATGACATCAAACCTGGGCTCGCGTGAAATCCAGGAGGTTGAGCGAAGACGAAAGAGAGGTTCGCGAAGCAGTAACGCAGGTTTTACACGAACATTTCAAGCCGGAGTTTCTGAATCGCATCGACGATATCGTGATCTTTCATCGATTGTCGCGCGAGCAGATTACCAGGATTATCGATGTGCAGCTTGAGCGCCTGCGGACAATGCTGCATGAACGCGAACATCTCGCTGGTGCTGGAAGATTCGGCCAAGAGAATTGCTCGCTCGCGAAGGTTACGATCCGAATTTTGGCGCCCGGCCGTTGAAACGGGCGATTCAAACACTGATTCAGAATCCGATGGCGATGAAGCTGTTACGCGGTGAAATCCTGCCCGGTCAAACGGTAGTTGTATCCGCTCGGCAATGGCGAGATGGACTTTCTCCACTCAATCGCAGGCCGCCGCCGCGTGAAATGAGCGTGATTTCGACGCGATTCTTCTAGATGGGATTGCTGGCAAGCGAATTGCTTAGAAGATGAGCATGCAGATTCTTGTTGCACTGAAACGCAACGATGCATATGCTCTGAAACATCAAAGCTGGGCGCGCTGCGACGGTTTGCGCGTTCAACCTGAACGAAAAGCGTTAACCAAGATGGCAGATTTAGAGGCATACAAAGACAAATTTGGCGAGAGCGGGCAGCGAGTTTTGCAGAACGCGCTGAACGAATCGAAGCGTCGCGACCAGAATTACATCGCGGTCGAGCACATCATCAGCGGTCTCGCCAAGGAAGAGCCGGACCTCTTCAATGCGACGATGAGCAGCCTGGCTCTGGATCCGGTGGCCGTCGCTCGCGCAATCGAAAATCGGCTGGACAACGGCGCGACAACACGTCGGGCAAGGGCTTTCGCATCGCGCCGGATACAACCGATCTGTTCAAACGCGCCATGGAGCGCGCCCGCGCACACGGACGCAAGACTATCGAATCCACGGACATCTTTGACGTGCTCTCAAAATACGACAGCCTCTTTATCGACGTGATGCGCAGCCTGGGTGCTACTCCTGATGCCGTCGTCGAGCACGTGCGCGCTAATGTCGACGAGCGAGAACTGAAGGAAGAACAGTATCGAAAGAAGTTCGAACTGCCTCCTTATCTGAAACACTTTGGTGTGTCGCTAAACCGGATGGCGCGCGCCGATAAGATTGCGCCGACGATTGGCCGCGAAAAAGAAATTCAGCAAATCATCGAAATATTCTGCCACCGCGAACGGGCGAATTCGCCGATGCTGGTTGGTGAACCGGGCGTCGGTAAGACCGCCGTAATTGAAGGACTCGCGCGTCTAATCGAACTCGAGCCGCAAAAGGTTCCGGCGCGTTTGCGGAACTCGCACGTAGTGCAGCTGCAAATGGGCGGCATCGTCGCCGGCACCATGTTGCGCGGCATGTTCGAAGAGCGAATCAAAGGCATCATCGACGAAGTCAAAGAGCGCGACAACATGATTCTGTTCATCGATGAGGCGCACACGATTATCGGCGCCGGAGCTGCGCTGGGCACATCTTCAGATGCGGCCAACATGTTCAAGTCATCGCTGGCCAAGGGCGAGTTGCGCATCATTGGCGCAACCACCATGACCGAGTACAAGGAATACATCGCCGAGGACGAGGCGCTGGCGCGTCGCTTCCGTCTGGTGAAAGTCGACGAGCCGACGATTACCGAGACCCGAGAGATTCTGCTGGGTTTGCGTCCGCAGACTGGAACGAAATTATTCCGTGCAGATCTCTGACGAAGCAATCAACACCGCGCTCGAGATGGCGCCGAAATACATTCGCAATCTACACCTGCCGGATAAGGCGATTGGCTGGTTGGACACGGCGGCCGTCAAAGTTGAAATCAACGAGCCGCACACGATGATCGTCAAACCGGAGCATGTTATTGACGTAATCTCTCAGGAGTCGCGCATCCCGCGTGACATGATCTTTCGCGACACGTACCGACCGTTTTGCGCTGACAGAAGTCCAACTGTCGCAGCGTGTGATTGGCCAGAAGGAAGCGATTAAAGCAGTCGCGCAGCGGCTGCGGCTAAACAAGGGACCGCTGAAAGAATCGCATTACAAACCGGACGGAGTTCTGCTGTTTCTGGGACCAACCGGCGTCGGCAAAACTGAACTGGCGAAGGCGGTCGCCGAGTTCATGTTCGGTGACGAGCAGAAGATGGTCCGGATAGACATGTCTGAGTATGGCGACGGCACCGTCGGCGTGGAAAAGCTGATCGGCATGCCGCGCGGCATTCGTCGGTTCGGAACGCGGCGGAATTCTGACCGAGCAACTCCGTGAGAACCCTTATACGGTTTTGTTGCTCGACGAAGTGGAAAAGGCTTCGCCTTATCTGATGAACCTGTTCCTGCAGGCATTCGATGAAGGCTGGCTGACCGATGGCCGTGGCCGGCGCGTGTATCTCTCCGACGCGATCGTGATCATGACCTCAAATCTGGGTTCGGACAATTTCAAGAAATTCGAAAAGCCTTTGGGTTTTGGCACCAAGACAGCCGGCGATTTTCGCGCGATTAAGAATGAAGTTTTGAAGGCGGCCGAACAGCGCTTCTCGCCCGAGTTCCGCAATCGGATCGACGAGATCGTGGTCTTCTCGCCTTTGACGATGGACGAGGTAAAGCAGATTGCTCAACTTTATCTGGAAAGAACCAACCGGCAGATGAAGCGTCAGGGCAAATCGTTCGAGGTCACCAGCCAGGCAATCGACGTGATCACCGAAAAAGGCTATAGCATGCAGTATGGCGCCCGCTTTTTGAAACGTTTCATCGACGAGCACGTGAAGTTGCCAATCACCACGATGTGGAAGACTGGATCGAAATTCCTGGTCGACGTGGAAGAAGGCGAAGTCATCACCAGGCTGGCCGAGCATATTGAAATAATTGAATAAGCCTGAACCTTGGTCGCCTGCAGGATTGAGCCTCGAACTTTTCGAGGCTCTTTCTGCATCGACGCGCCGCACATTGATTAAGATGAGGCCCCTAACCCTTACTCGACTCTGCGTCTCAATTCTGCTCTTTATCCTGGCGCCGCTGTCTTTCGCTCAAGCCGAGAAGCCTTCACCTTCGCCGAGCGAAAAGCCGAACAGATTTTGCAACGCGCGCTGAAAGCTTTCGGTGGTGATCGCTATCTCCAGGTGAAGACACAGATCGGCAGAGGTCTTTTCACCGAGTATCGTGACGGCATCTCAGGTCTGCCAATCAAGTTCGTCGACTATATTGCGTTATCCTGACAAAGAGCGGACCGAATTCACTGGCGGCGGCGCGCGGACGATTCAAACCAACTTCCGCGGCGGCGGCTGGATTTATGACGGCGCGGCCCTGACCCTGAAGGATCAAACCGCCGCAGCAATTGGAGGAGTTCAAGCTGGTAACGCGGGTCACGGTCGAGAATCTTTTGCATGGCTGGTGGCGACAACAGGGTGCGAGCTTGAGCTATGTTGGCCGGCGCGAGGCCGCAATTGGTCGCCGCAACGAGGTTGTGCGCTTAACCTACGAGGACGGATTCTGGGTTGAATACGAATTCGCGGCGGATGATGGCGTGCCGGCGAAGGTTCTGTATCAACGAAAGCAGACCAAATCGCGACACGGAAGAGGTGGAAGTGATCAAGGAAGAAGATCGGTTGCACAAGCTGATTTCTCTCGATGGGATACTGGCCCCCTTCATCATTGACCATTATCGCAACGGGATCCAGACCAGCCGAATTGCTTACGAAACCGTTGAATACAACAAGCCGATTGCCGATGCGCTCTTTGCAAAGCCGGCGAACTTTAAGGCGATTAAGTAAGCCCGCCCAAGCGTCCGTTCCGCATCTGGCTTAAGTCCTGCCTCGCTTAGCGATGACTCTGACAATTTCCGAGGGTAGTTGGTGCACTTCAGTCTTGCGCAAAAGCTGATCGACGCCGGCCCGCCAGGCTTCTCTTTCGCATTCGTCGGCCGAAAGCATGATGATCGGCAAATTCCGCCGATGGGGCATACTGCGAACGCGCAGGACGAGCTCGAGCCCGCTGACCGCCGGCAGGTTGTTATCGACAATCAAGGCATCATAATGATCATGTCGCTTTAGAATCTCCCAGGCTTCAGCACCGCTGGTACAGGCCTCAACTTCAATTCCTTCCGTGCTCAAAATCTCATGCACCAGATCGACCACGGGCTTGTGATCTTCAACGTGCAAGATAGTCAGCGCACCCGGAATACGGGTGACGGGCCTTTCTTTTCTTCCTTTAACAGCTGAGATTAGGTGACGGTTTCGTTTTCGTTTTATTGACCGGCGGTCCTGCAAGTCCTGATGGCGCGCACCCAGGAGCGAAATCAAACTCTGATGGTGCTTGAAGCCCAGCAAGCGGCTGGCCTTGCTGACAGAGCCGCCCGCGTCTCGCAGTGCTTGCTCGATGAACCGACTTTCGATCTTCTTGATTTCGCGTCTCAGGGAAAAATCCTGCCACGACCCGGTGGGTTGAGGTGATTCGTATTTCTGAATAGCTCCGAGTAAAGCTTCGATTACTTTCGAGCCACACTCAATCAGTCGCTTGCGGGCTGAAGGGTCCTGGGTCTTTTCCAGGAGATCCGCTGCCGCATGAAAAATTGAGGCCAACTCTCCAGCGGACGTCTGGTTATAGAGTTCTTCGATGACGCTTAGCCTGGCGCGCCCCGCTCCTTCGAGGTCTCCGCAAGTCTCGGCCACGTCTATCGCCCGCTGCAGAAGTGTCCGAGCGCGAGGATGGTTGCCCATCCGCGCCATGATCGTGCCGTAGGTCGTCAAAGCTTCGACGAGTAACGAACATTCGTCTCCCTTTTCCAGCGTCCTGACCGCCAGGCGAGCGAACCGTTCGGCTTCCTTTAGCTTGCCGTCGGCAAGGAGTGTGCGCGCGCGCGTGTCATCAACCTGAGCCATCGTCCCAATGTCTTTTAGCTCAAGGAACAGCCGCCGGGCTCGATCTAAGTGCTTGTGGGCCTCGTCATATCTTCCAACTGTAAAGAACAAATAGCCGAGATTGTTTTCAACGCGGGCTAAAAAGCGTCGATTGCCGGCCCTCTCGAAATGGAAGCTCGCTGCCGCGAACTCTATCAACGACTGGTCCACATACCCTTCTTGTTGCTCTGAAAGACCACGACAATTAAGCAGAGTCGCTAAGCCATTATGAAAACTTCCTTTAAGTGCGTCATCGTCAGTTGATTCAACCAACGGCTTAGCCTCCATGAAGAGATTCCAAGCCTCCATATATCTTCCCGCAGTCTTTTCAACCACTGCGCTGCGAATCATGACCATGGCTCTTAACTCACTCTGACCACCATCGAGTTCGCCCATTAGCTGCCTGAGCACCACGCGCGCTTCGTCAAACGCTCCTGCCCTCCAATAACAGACGGCAAGATCAGCGCGCGCTTCAGTGGCTTCGTCAGATTGGCCAAGACCGTCAAAGATACTAATACTCCTACTAATTAGATCCTTGGCGTCCTCTTGACCGCCTTCGGTCTGCCACGCACTACCTAACCAACCAGCTAAAGAACCAACTCGAAGTAAGACTCTTGCTTCACTCGCACTGTCGAGATGACGGATGTTGGGGGCGCATTTCGATCAGGCCAGAATTCACGTAGGGCTTCGTAAGCAGCCTCGTATTCGCCCATTTTCTCAAACTGCTTAGCTACATCGCATGCGCGGACGGTTCTTTCCGCAATCGTAGTGGTTCCGGTTTCCGGAATCGATAGTACTTTGGTGGCTAAGTTCATGTGAGGCTTTCCTTTCCTGTAGGGTGATAAAATCCTTGCGCAACAAACGCTGGAACAAAACCCCATGCGTTGGCCGTTTCTGGGGGCGTTCCGATTTCGCGTTAGAAAATTCTCGCAAGACCAATTTCACAAGTCCTTGAGGAGATACTATGACGTACCTACTAACGAATATCGGCAGCGGTTGTCTTAACAGTTGTTTTAGCAATCGCCGCCTTATCAGGTGAGAATGGCGTTCTTGCTTGCTCACCGCCCATACCCTGGTCAAACAGAAACGATGCCCTGTACCGATCCTCAAGTAGCGGCCGATGATCAAGCGGGTCTCGCTCAGACCACAACTCTGCCGAACTCGGACCTGGTCGACCTAACATCAGCTGTCGAAGAGGCCTTGATCGCGTTCCTTCTGTTCTAAGGCTCGTTGGCCGCTGCCGGAAGAGCGACCCGTCAGTGGCTTAGCAGGTCCGCAGGTTCTCTCAATTTCACCTCATCGTGGTTGCCGTCCATGGGCTCCATCGGCAGCACAGTCTAATTGTGCCTTGTGCCCTTAACCTGCTACGAGCGTGTTGGATAGTCGTTATAGCACTGCCTCAATCGGCAGCGAGCATAGTCCGAGCCGGGATTTGATGCAACCACAAATTCACGTTCTCACGGCAAGCAGTTGACACGATCTAGCGTTAACGGTTTTTGCAAACTACAGCACAAATGCAAGACCAGCAGCGAAAGGCTTGGCCTAGTCTTTTGAAGCGAGAAGGGGAGAAAGTGTGACCTGTCATTGCCGGCCATTCGCCGGCTGGCTACAGCTTTCAGGATGAGGCAGATCGAGTGAGCGACTTTTCAGCTGTATTCTTTTTAGCGGTGGCCTGATCTTCGGCGAGTGGACGATGAGAGAGAGAAAGCCCCGCCATCCTGGCAAAAGATCTTCGTACTGGTCGACGACGTAGTCCCAGTCGTAAGCGTCCTGCACCCGCGCCTGGGCACGGTGGCGGTAGGATTGAACCAGCGAACCGTCGCGCAAAACTCTCTGCAACTTGTCCGCGAGGTCGGTTTCGTCGGAATAGGCGATGCCGGCATCGCCGATGGCTTCGATGTTCTCCGGCGCCGCGAGGGTCAACACGCAATTCCCAAATCCCATCGCTTCCAGCAGCGCCGGTGCGTCCCGCCCACTTCAGTGGCGTGAATATAGCAGTAGGCGTTCTGCTGCAATGCCCGGTAATCGCGGCCGAAGACAAAACCTGTAAAGACGATGCGCTTGTCGCGGCGGGCGCGAGCTTTTAGATCGTTGATGTATTCGCGAGCGTAAGGAGCGTCGCCAACAATCAGCAGCTTATGCGCGGTGCGCACCCGTTTAAATGCTTCGATCACCAGATGAGCATTGTTCTCTGGTTCCAGGCGCGAAACATACGAAAACGTAACGATTAGGCTCTACTCGCCAGCGACGCACCAGCGGATCAGGCCGGCGCTCAACCTCTGCGCCGTAAGCGATCATCGTCGATACCGCGCGATGGCGCGCCAGGTAATATTCCTGAATGACTTTGGCGTCGGTAACGGTTTCGGTCGGCAAAATCGTAGCCAGGCGCTCGGCCATCAAATAATACTTACGGGCAATCCAGTTCCACTTCTTGCGCTTGTGTTCCAACCCATCCACGTTAAGAGCCACCGGAATGCCGGCGACCCGAAGTATCGACGCGAAGGGCGCGTTAGCGGCATTACAAATCAGCGCAGCATCGTAGCGGCTGGGGACCGCATGTAAGGCCGAAAGAAACGTGTGCACAATCGTATCGAAGTATTTATGACGAATAGTCGGCAGGACTTTGAGGCGGACGCCCTGGAACTCGATCTGACGAGGACTGACGTAGTGTGCGCGACAGTAAACCGTGACCTCATGGCCACGGGCCACCAACCGAGTTGAGAGATGCTCGGCGAAAGTTTCGAAGCCGCCGTAGTTGGCGGAACTCCCTCGTACCTAGAATCGCGATGCGCATCGTCAAATGAAAGTGAATCAGGCAGGGGTCAGTGATTCACTCTGTGTGCTCGTACCCGGTAATCCCACCGCTTTCTCGTAGACCTTCAAGGTCATTTCGCGCGGTCGTCTTCCAACTGAACTCGGCGGATCTTTTAAGCCCTTCCTCCGTAACGTGGTGCGATACTCTGCATCGTCCAGGGTGCGCTTCAAGGCATCGGCCAATGAAGCTGTGTCGAAGGGATCAAACAACAGACCCGCATCGGCAACAAGTTCGGGAATACTGGTCCGGTTTCCGGCGATCACCGGTGCGCCGCACTGCATGGCTTCCAGCACCGGCAAACCAAATCCTTCAAAATAAGACGGATAGACGAAACAGGTAGCACCGCTGTAGAGGGCAGGCAAGATCCTTATCCGGAACATATCCCGTGAAGAGGATGTCCCCACCGCGTACGTTTCGTTCAGCGGCATTGAACGTCTCGCTATCCAACCAACCGCGTTTTCCGGCCAGCACAAGCTGCGGAAGCTTAACCTCTGGACGAGATTGGCGCAAGAGTGAATATGCCTCAATCAGCCGGACCAGATTCTTGCGCGGCTGGATCGAGCAGAGCGAGAGAATGTAATCGCCTCTCAATGCCGTAATTTTCTCGAACTTTTCTCAGTTCTGTTTCATTCGTGACCTGAGAGAACCAAGCCGGGGCCGCTTCGGGAGTGACGGTAATGAGTTCCGGGTCGACTCTATAGCTCTTGCTAATGTCCTGCCGTGAATACTCTGACACAGTAATGATCTGAGCAGCGCGCCGCGCCGTGCGCCGGACCGTCAAACGCAGCTGCATCCAGCTGCGACGATTGAAAGTCCGGGGAATATGTTCAAACGCCAGGTCATGAATTGTCGTGACCACCGGACAGGGCGCAAGTGGCGGCGCCGTATATTGAACATGCAAGACGTCTACCGGATTACGACGCAGCTCGCGGACAAGCGTCAACGGGATTCGCACCAGCGGCGTGTGCGGCAGAGTCTGTCTAACGGTAAAGTTCGGCCAGCGATTCGCAAAGCGATCGACAGCTTCGGGTTTGGTGACGTAGAGCGTGTAACGATTGGATTGATCGATTTCGGCGAGGGCCTCGATCAAATTAATGGCGTAGGTTTCGTTGCCGCCCAGTTTAGCTCCGACGGAATGAGCATCAATAGCGATACGCAAAACGAATGATTGGCTCGGAAGCCCGTCTCGCAGAGAGACTCTTCAGAGGCGGACTTCCGATAAGAGGATTGAATTACTTTTGCCTTCGGCTGCGCCGCCGCCAACGGCTGCGGCTCCAGCGCTGTCAGCGGTTTGCCGCGTATCGCGTTCGCGTATGCGGGCCGCCTTGCCACGGAGTTGACGCAGGTAGTAAAGCTTGGCGCGCCGAACGTGACCTTTCTTCACCACATCGATGTGATCGATGATAGTCGCGTGCAGCGGAAATATTCTTTCAACACCGACACCAAAGCTGGTTTTGCGCACGGTGATCGTCTCGCGCACGCCGCCGTGCTTGCGCGCAATGCAGACGCCTTCAAATGCCTGTAGGCGCTCTTTGGTTTCGGATTCCTTAATCCGAACATGAACACGCACGGTGTCGCCGGGCTGAAACTCTGGGAACTTTTCGTAATTGTGTCTTCTCGACGCTATCTAAACGATTCATAACTATTGCTCCAAAAACTGGTCTATGTACTTAGTGCTTTGTACTTTGTTATCCGACCAACGATCCGCATCTTCGCTTCGAGCCAGGTACAAAGATCAAAGAAACGAAGATCATCTTTTCAAAAGATCGGGCCGGTTTCGTTTCGTCTTGGCGAGGGCAGCTTCGCGTCGCCATCGGGCAATGTCGGCGTGATGACCGGTCAACAGAATTTCCGGCACGCCTAGTCCTTCAAACTCTGTCGGCCGCGTGTAATGCGGATAATCCAACAAGCCATCCGAAAATGACTCAGTCGTCGCCGACGTTTCGCTGCCAAGCGCTCCGGGCAATAATCGGATTGCCGCATCGATTACTACCAGGGCCGCCGGCTCGCCGCCCGACAGAACGTAATCGCCAATCGAAACTTCGTCGGTTACCAGCGCATCGGCGACGCGTTCGTCGACGCCCTCGTACCGGCCGCAGATCAAAACCAGCTGCTCGCACTCCGGCTAACTCAGCCGCTAACGATTGATTTAACGTACGTCCCTGAGGCGAAAGCAGGACCACTCTTTTGCCGCGCGGGATTTGTTCGCGCCGATTTGCGCCTACCAGCGATTCAACTGCTGCAAAGATCGGTTCGGGCTTGAGCACCATGCCGTCGCCGCCGCCGAATGGCCGATCGTCAACCATGTGATGCTTGTCCGAGGTCCACGAACGTAAGTCGTGGGCCTTGATTTCAACCAACCCTGCCGCTCGGGCTCGACGGATAATCCCGTAATCGAACGCTTCGCGAAAAAGTCAGGAAAGATCGTTACTGATATCGACGCGAAGCATTGCGATTGATCCATTGAGTCATTCTTCCATTGATTCAGTGAATCAATGAGTTAAAGAATCAATCCTACAACCCAAAAGCCCTTCCGGCGGATCGATCCGAATCAGCTTGTTCTCAATATCAATAGCCACGCAAATATCGGTAACCATGGGAATCAACATCTCCCGGCCGGCCGGATCCACGACCGTAAGAATATCGCCAGCGCCCGTTCGCATAGTCCTCTTTAACTTCGCCAACGTGTTGCCCACTGACGGTTTCGACCCGACAACCCGCCAACTCGTACTCGTAGAAGCTGCCGCTGGGAAGTTCCACCCGCTCTGCGGCCGGCACCGCCAACTGCAGACCCACCAGTTCTTTCGCTTCTTCAATTCGATCGAAACCGGCAAACTTGAGCACCAGCCGGTCACCGTGAAACCACCGCTCTTCAATTTGCAAAGATCTTCGAGCCTGTTCGGCGAGTAATTCCGATTAGACTTTCAAGCGTTCTCAAAACGATCTGAAAATCCGTTAGCAGATCCGCGACGACTTCACCGCGCAGGCCGCGCGTTTTGGCTATCTGCGCGACCACTATCAGATCGTCTCCGGCGCGTGGCTCAGACACTACTCAACCACATCCAAAACAAACCGCCGATGCTGTTTCAATCCGGCCGCATAGACCAGCGATCGCAGCGCCCGGATCGTCCGACCCTGCTTGCCAATGATCTTGCCCATATCAGGCTGCGCCACGCGAACCTCGAGACGGGTTGTGCCATTACGATCGACTTCGCGCACCTCGACCGACTCAGGGTCGTCTACCAGGGCCTTGACTACCAATTCGATCGTGTCGCGCATAATCTGAAATAGTCTGTGTTTAGCGGCCGGGGCCTAGCGCAGCTTCAGCCAGTTGCGACTCAGCGGTCCGCAGCCTGGGACCTCGCGGCCTGTTTGATCAACTCGTGCGACCGTGTCAGTCGGCTGCGCACCCTTGCTCAAGCCAATACTGAACGCGATCGGCCTTGAGATTGATCTCCGCCGGCTCGCGGGTTGGATTGTAAGTTCCGAGATTCTCCAGGTAAGCACCGTCGCGCTTGGACTGCTTTTCCTTACCACGACGCGATAAGACGGGCGCTTCTTGGCACCGGTGCGCATCAGTTTAATTGCTAACAAAGTATCTTCCTCCTAAATCGTTTCGTTTAAACGTTCCGCTTGTGCGCTGCTAGCGCGCGCCGCTTAACGATCGGTTTGCGTAAGTCTATCGCCTTCGCTTCTTCTTCTTCTTCTTCTTCGCTGACCGGTAACCGGCCGGCAAACCTGCCATCATCGGATCGCCGTCGCCGGCATCCATGCCGGGAATACCGGCCATTCGTCCGCATCATCTTGCCGCGCAGGCCGCCGCCACTAAACATTCCCTGCATCATGCGCCGCATTTCGGTGTACTGCTTGATCAGCGAATTCACCTGCGCCACTGTCGTTCCTGAGCCACGCGCGATTCGTCGCCGCCGGTTCGCGTTCAGAATGATGTGATTCAGTCGCTCTTCGCGCGTCATCGAATCGATGATCGCCTCGGTCCGCTTCAGTTCCTTTTCCATCAACTCTGACTGTTCGTCGGTCAAATCCGGCATGCCGACGCCGCCCAGAAGCTGATCCGGCAGCAACTTCAGAATCTTCGAGAAAGAACCGAGCTTCTTAACCTGCCCGAGCTGCGAACGAAAATCGTCAAGCGTGAATTGGTTGCGCTGAAGCTTCTGTAATTGCGCTTCAGCGTCCGACTGATCGATCTTGTCCTGGACCTGCTCGATCAGCGACAGCACGTCGCCCATGCCCAGGATTCGCTGGGCCACGCGATCGGGATAGAACGGCTCGAGCGCATCGTACTTCTCGCCGACGCCAACAAACTTCACCGGTTGCCCGGTGACCTGTTTGATCGAAAGCGCAGCGCCGCCGCGCGCGTCGCCATCCATCTTGGTCAGCACCACACCAGTGATGCCGATACGCGCGTGGAACTCTTCCGCCGACCGCACCGCATCCTGTCCGGTCATGGCATCAGCCACGAAAAGGATTTCGACCGGATGAGTCTCGCTCTTTGATCCTGACCAGCTCTTCCATCAACTCGTCGTCGATGTGAAGACGGCCGGCCGTATCAATCAACAGCGTGTCATAACCCATGTCACGCGCCTGCTTCAGCGCTTCGCGAGTCAGCTCCAGCGGATCGTTCGTCTCAGGCTTTTCAAAGATCGATTGGCCAGTCGCCTTCGGCGATGACCTTCAATTGTTCTCGCGCTGCCGGCCGGTAAACGTCAGTCGAAAGCAGCAACGGCTTGCGCTGCTGATTCTGCGCCAGCCAGCGCGCGATCTTTCCCGTCGAAGTCGTCTTGCCTGAGCCTTGCAGCCCGACAATCATGACGACGTTCGGACTCGTCTTGGTAAATACCAGCCGCGACGACTGCCCGCCCAGCAGTTCGACCAGTTCATCGAAAACAATCTTGACGACCTGCTCAGAAGGCTTTAATTCAAGCCAAACCTGCTGTCCTTCGGCCTTCTCTTTAACCGACGCGATAAAGTCTTTGGCGACTTTATAATTGACGTCGGCTTCGAGCAGCGCCAGCCGAATCTCGCGCAGCGCCGCGTCGACGTGTTCCTTCGTCAGGACACCTTCGCCCCGCAGGTTCTTCAGCGTCCGCTTTAGCTTGTCGGAAAGAGACTCGAACATACATCAGACAACAATCCTGAGCAATGCGGAAACAAGCATGATAAGGGGCGGTCTGAGGGGTGTCAAGGAATGGACGGACACGGTAGAATTCCCGCGAATCAAAGACTTAGCGACGCAAACTCGAGCCAACCATGACCATGAGAATCACTTACCCGGACGGATCTGCCGAAATAATTCCGGGAGGCGACCCGCGTCGACGAGCAGAATTTCCACGAAGGCATGTATGATTTTTACGATGAACGTGGGAATTTACTTAGGCAAATAGACATGCACAGCGGCATCAAGTGGGAAATTGCCGACGACGCTAATGACTAAATCTCACGGATTAGGTGCGCGCTCACGGTTGGTGTGATTCCCGCCTGTGATGATGCGTCAGCGGTGCGGTGCTCATCCAACCTCGCGTTGGTCAAACTCTCTTATGGGGCTGATCTCGGACTCCGGGGGCCCCTGCTCTGTTTTCACGAATCAACCGGTTGATCCGCTGAGAATTACCGGAGAGTTGTGAAATAATGGGCGCCCCCAGCCAGGATTCCCCAGGGCGCAATATGCTCACAAAGAGTTGCCAACGATAACAATGAACACCTTATCGATCTCACGCAGCCCTGCGTCTCGTTATGGTCTTATTGGTGCTGATCGGAATTGCTCCGAATATTACTCAGGCACGGCCAGAACGCGCCTCAACAATTACCGCCTACAGCGGAAGTCACAACTCTTGAAATAGGCTACTCGCTACCGACGCGAAATCGACGGCGGTCAAAAACACGTCTATCAGCTTCCGGTGACAACCGGCCAGTACGTCGAAAATATTAGTCGAGCAGCGCGGGGTTGACGTCGTCGTCCGGCTCATTGGTCCGGATGATAAGACGATCATTGAAGTCGATTCGGAACAGCCGGCCCGTGGGAGAGGAGGTTTTGGAGCTGGTTGGCTCAGTCACAGGCAATTACAAGATCGAGATTCAGCCCAGATACAAATACACTTCCGGTCCGGGCTTTACGAGATCCGCATAATTGAGTCACGCCCGGCGACCGAAAGCGACAAGTCTCTTGACGAAGCACGCCGGTTACATGCGCTGGCGCATCAGGAGTATGTCGCGGCCAAATATGATGACGCGATTCGCGACGAAGAGCGCTCTTGAACATTCGGGAAAAGATCTTAGGGGCCGGATGACCTGTCTGTCGGTCAGTCTCTTTTTGACCTGGGCCTTTATTGCCGCAACGCCGGCGACATTCCCAGGGCCGAGGAATCATATCTGCGCGCATTGGCAATCAGAGAGAAGGCCCTCGGCCGGATCATCCTGACGTCGCCCTGGTGCTGCATAATCTCGGTTATCTGTATTACTACGATGTACGCGATTACGATCGCGCCGGGTCGCTCTGGACGAGCGCTCACTGGCGATCAAAGCAGAAGGCATTCGGAGCCGACCATCCGCTGGTGGCCATGACGCTAAAACAACATAGGGCTGTTGGAGTGGAAGAAGAAGGATTACGCGCAGGCCGAAAGAGGTATTTTCAACGAAGGTCCCTGGAGATTCATCGGAGAAAAACGAAGGGCCTGAGAGTGCGCTCGTTGGAACCGCCGCGCACAATCTCGGCCTCGTCCTCTTCACAAGGAAAGTGGCGACTACGCAAAAGGCGAGACCTTTTACCGGCGCGCCTCTGCAAATCTGGGAGAAGGCGCTGGGCAAAGATCAACCCGCGCACGGCACTTTGCGCTCGTGAGAGCCTGGGGATTACTTCTATCGCGACAAAGGCGATTATGTAAGCGCTGAGCCTTTACTCCCCTGAGGGCGATCTAGAGATCGAGGAAAGGGCGACGGGGCGCAGATCATCCTGACGCGTTGCCAACACCCTGGTAATCCTCGCCCGACTCTTACAGAAGCGGAGGGACGCCATTAGCCCGCGCCGTCGAATTGCGCAAACACAGCGCGGCTGCGATCGAAGAAGAAAGAATATCGCGCTCAATCTGACGTTGGGCTCGGAGCGTCAGGAAGTTGGCTTTTACTTTTCTTCCATGACCAGAGCGAGCGAGCGCCGTATTTCCCTGCACGTTCGATCTGCACTCGAGCGACCCAAAGCCCGCGACCTGGCATTGACCATGATCCTCCAGCGCAAAGGGCGAGTGCTGGGACGCGTTGGCCGATACGTCTGGCGGCGCTGCGCAAAGATCGAGCCCCGCAGGATCAGGCCCTCTTCGATCAGCTAAAGACTCGTGACTGCGCCAGCTGGCACGAACTGAAGTCCTCGATGGCCCGGCTAGTCGGTTCGGCTACTGCGGCGGCTGAGCATGAAAAGAAAATCGCTGCGCTTCAACGGCAGCGCGAGGATCTCTGAAGAACAGGTTGGCCGGGTCAGCTTCCGGGCTCTACCGCAGATCACCACCGGTCACGCTGGACGCCGTGCGAAATGCATTACCTGACCACGCATCGTTAATTGAGTTTGCGATGTATCACCCCTCAGATCCGAAGGTGGCGGTCGAGCACGATGTGACCTGCCGAAGCCGCACTATGTCGCCTCACGTCATCAGCAAGCGCGGCGATGTTCAGTGGAAGGAATTGGGTCCGGCGAGAGAGATTGACCACGCAGTGACGGCCTTCCGGCAAGCCTTGCGCGATCCCAATCGCCGAGACGTAACCCAGTTGGCGCGCGCGCTTGATGAAAAGTTGATGCGACCCGTTCGCGCGCTGCTGAATGGCGCCAACCAACTACTGATCTCGCCTGATGCGGGAATTGAACGTGGTCCCCTTCGCGGCGCTGGTCGACGAGCAGGGTCAGTATCTGATCCAAAGTTATTCCGTAACGTACTTGACCAGCGGACGCGATCTCTTGCGCCTCCAGGTCGGGCGTCAAAGCCAGAGTGGTCCAGTGGTAGTGGCCGACCCTTCGTTTGGCGATCCTGCTTTGCTTACGAACGTGACGCATCATCGTCGAAGCGGTGGCGTAAAGACTGCGGGCGGCGCGCAAATAGATTTTCCTCAGGTCTTCCCTGGTCCGTTACCCGGAGTAAGCGAAGAGGTACGCACGCTTCGCGTGCTCTTACCAAACGCCAGTTTCCTCACTCATGAAGAAGCCACGAAGGCGGCCCGCTGCAAACCGTCAATGCGCCCAGTATTCTGCACATCGCCACCGCATGGCTTTTTCTTTCAGAACCTGGGAAGTCGTGAAGGAAGTCCCACCCAGGCGCCACTCGCGGGGTTCACGCCGGCGCCAGGATAGAGAACCCTCTGCTCCGCTCGGGACTGGCGTTAGCGGGAGCCAATCGCAAGGACGAGAGCGGCATTTTGACGGCGCTGGAGCGTCGGGCCTGAATTTGTGGGGCACCAGGTTGGTGGTACTTTCCGCCTGCGATACCGGTATCGGCGAGATCAGAAACGGCGAGGGGGTGTATGGACTCAGGCGCGCGTTTGTGCTGGCGGGCGCGGAAACTCCAATGACTAGTTTGCTTGGCCGGTTTCCGACCGCACCACTCACGAGTTGATGATCAGCTACTACAGAATTTTGTTACGGGTAACGGCAGAGGCGATTCGCTGCGCGAGGCGCAATTACAAATGCTCCAAAGCAAATCACACAACCATCCATTATTGGGAGCTTGTATCCAAACCGGTGAGTGGGCCAACCTGGAAGACGCGTTGAGGCGCATCCCGACATTCCTTTGACAATCAGGCACTCTTGGTTTTGACTGTGGCTCATCGATGGCCGCCGGTCTAACTAGCGATACGTTTGCGAACCTCTTGCTCCGCCTGGATTCGGATCCGGACCGGGCCAGGCGAGCAGTATGAAGAGGTTGCGACGCAAGTTGATCCGGTTTTTGAATGGCGCCTCGCTCCTTTTCCCGAAGATCACGCTGACGAAGTTTTCAACCGACTGGCCAAAGACTCGCGGAAGGGGTGTCGCCGTCCGGAATGTTGGCACCTACTGTTACGAGATTGCGCGTCTGGTCTTACTCGAGGCATTAAAACGCAGCGATAGTCGACCGCCTCACTGAAGACGTGAATGTTCGCGTGGTTGATGAAGGCGGTGACGAGGCGGCGCTACGGGAGACCCGTCTGGCGTGTCTGGATGATTGCCTGCGGGCCTTGCCCGGAAAACGGTCGAGAGTTGATCGTCGAGTACTACCAGGACGACAAACGTGATCGGATCGAACGCCGCAAGGAACATTGCCGCCAGGTTTGGATTACAGCGGGAAGCACTCGCCAACCCGCGCGCAGCGCTGCGCGACAAGCTGGAGCGGTGCGTCGATCGATGCGCTGGCAAAGAAATTTTCGATATGAATGAGGAAAAGATTGCCACTAATTAGTGACGAGAGCAGCTTTCCAGTTTTCTCTGGGTCTCTTTGTGTCTCTTAGAGCTATTTTTCGACGAACATGATTTGAACCCCCATTTGCGAGGCTGCGAGCGACAAATCGGATGACCGGGTCAAATCAGACATTGAGATCGTTACCTGCTCGGCGAAATGGATGAAGCCGAACGAACCGCGCTCGAAGAAAAGTACTTCGCGGATTCTCCAGCTCTTCGATCAACTCGTCGCAGCCGAGAACGAGCTGACGGATAAGTATGCGCGAGGCCAACTCCCTCCGCCGGACGCGACAACAATTTGAAAGGTATTATCTGGCCCATCCCAGACTACTTGAGCGGGCAGAGGTTTGCTCAGGCGCTGACGGCGCACATCGATCACTTAAATCAGGCGAATCGTTTCAACCAGTTCGGTTGAGCCACGTTGGAGTCGCCGGTGGATACTCAATCCGAGGCCCAAAGCTGGCGTGAGGTCGCGCTGGTCTTTGTTACTGGTCGCCGGTGTCGGATGGCTCGCAACGTCAAAACCGTCGATTGCGTCAGGACATCGCCCGAGCGAAACCGGAACGTGCCAGGCAGGAAGAAGCGGAGCGCCTTCCGCGAACAACAACCCGCCGGAGCAGCGAAGGCGCGCGGATCAAGAGTCGAGCGAGTTGGATCGCGCTCGATCAGTTCAACCCGGCACGAGCCCGACTCCGTCGCCTACAAGCCCTTCAGCGTTCGCCACTTTGATTCTCAACATCAGCGGCGTCCGAGGCCCCGAAACCGGAGCACCACCGACGCTCAACCTTCCCTCCGGCACTGAAAGGGCACGAATTCAATTGAATCTGCGAGACCGTCGATTACACCGGCTACTCCGTCATAATCCACAGCGCGGATGGCCAGGAAATCTTCGAGCGCGACGGCCTTAGGTCGACTGGTAGGACCTGTAGGTTCTCGCGTTGATCGTACCCGCGAAGTAGACTTGTCCCCGGCGATTACATCCTCACTCTGAAAGGCGTCACGCCAAAATGGCGAAGTCGAAGACGTTAGCAAATCGCTTTTCCGCCGTCAGCCAAGCCGGAAGCCTTAACTCCTGCGACCCTCAACTCGCCCGCAAAAAAATCGATATGGTTGCGGGCCTCCTGACACTAATGATCAGAGTAGCCCGAATGCCTTCCCCCGGGAGGAATCAGCAGTGTCATATCGATTCTTTTCTAAGCGCCCACATTTCGTTTGTGCGCTTGTGTTCATTCTGATTGCACGTAACGGGAGCCGAGCGCCCAATCCAGCAGCTTCACCTATCAAGGCCGCCTGACTGATGGCGGCACGCCGGTAAGTGGAAATTATGATTTCGCAGTTTGCGCTTTGGGACAGCGCGAGCGGTGGCAGCCAGGTTGGCTCTGACGCTGACACTCAACTCGGTCGCCGTCAGTAACGGTGTCTTCTCAGTGACGCTGGACTTCGGGGCGAATAGCTTTCCCGGCTGCAAGTAGATTTCTGGAGGTCAGTGCCCGAACCATCGGCGCGGGATCATTCACGCTGTGCTGACGCCGCGACAGCAGGTTACCTCGACCCCTTATGCAGTGCGCAGCGCTTCATCGGCCAACGCTGACAGCGCGACGTAATGCCATGACGGCTACGAATGCGACTCAGCTGGGAGGTATCGCTGGCCAGCCAGTACGTGCAGTCTAATGATTCGCGTCTGGCCGATGCCAGTTGCCCACCGCGGGTTCACCGCAACTACGTTCAAAACACGAACAGTCAACAACCCGCTACCAACTTCAACGTCAGCGGCAACGGAACTATTGGCGGCACCCTGACCGGGAATATTGTCAATTCATCAACGCAGTTCAATATTGGTGGTCTTCGTGTCTCGGCATAAGCGGACTGAATACAGATATGAACACCTTTGCCGGGATCAGCGCCGGCGGAGCGCTAACCCCTTCCCCGATAGCGCCATCGCGACCGGCAGTGGTAATTCAGCCTTTGGAAATGAAGCCGGCCGAGGCAACTCACCACGGGCTTCTCGAACTCATTCTTTGGCCTCGGTTCTGGGACTCAGAACGTAACGGGCGGCGCCAAACGCCTTCCTCGGATTCAACGCCGGTTTCGACCAGACATCGGGCAACTTCAATGCGTTCTTTGGCCTCAGATGCAGGTCAGCACAACATTGCGGGCAGTGGCAACACCGCCCTCGGTTTCTTTACCGATGTGGGAAATAATCTCACCAATGCCACCCCGCCATTGCGGCGCTAATGCCCAGGTGTAGCCAGGAGCGAATTCGCTCGTGCTCGGGAGCATCAAAAACGTTAACGGCGCTACCGCCGATACGAAGGTCGGTATCGGCATAGCTGCACCCACGCTGCAAACTTCACGTCATCGATTCAGGGCACACGCGGCCTGCGGGTTGAAGCGGACACCGCTGGCCGGGACGGTTGCCGCTTCTTTCGGAGGCTTTGGAGAGTTTCAAATTGATGCGGTGAATGTGGTGGGCGGCAGGTTTCCTCGTTAGAGAAAACGGTAACGCGGGCATTGGCACCCGCTGTCCCATCAGCCAAATTAGAAGTCGAGGGCGATGCCTGGATAGTAGGGAAACTGAACCTGTTTAGTCTCGAGTTCGGGCGGTAGCACCCGCTGTGCCTCAACCCAATCCGGCGCGAGGTATCTACCCTGCTCGTCAAGCCTGCGCTACAAGACGAATATCGCTCTATTTCGCGGCGGGGCTCGAAATTATCAATCGCCTTCGCCCCGATCTCGTTCGAGTGGAAGCAGAATCACCTGAAGGATATCGGTCTCGGGGGCAGAAGAAGTCGAAAAGGGTTGAGCCGTTGCTGACTTCTTCCGCAACGACAAAGGCGAGATCGAGGGCGTCAAAATACAATCAACTCTCAGCCGTCTTCATCAACGCTTTCAGGCTGCTGCAGCAGGCGCAAAATCTCACATCGAAAGCAGGAACAGATCGAGCGGCAGCACAGGCAGCTTCGCGAGCGGCAATCATCTGCCACGCTGCAGGAAGCCGGAAATCAAGAAATTGAATTCCCGCCTGCAAGCGATCGAACGAGTGCTGCGAAAGCGATCGGCCCCACGGAAATAATTTTGGAGTATGAGAATTGATCGCCTTTGGAGAGTGCCTTTTAGGCCATTCCTAAAGCTTCGGGAGTCACCAATATGGATTCTTTGATGAGTTACCGAAAGATTTCAATCAGGATTGGCAGTCGTCGGCGCCGCGCGATCCCATCTAGCCGGCAGACGCCGCGCGCGGCCGAGTCCGAGTACAGCTTCAGCTACCAGGGCCGTCTGACCGATGGCGGCACGCCGGTAACTGGCAATTACGATTTGCAGTTCGCGCTTTGGGACAGCGCGGAGCGGTGGCAGCCAGGTTGGCTCTACGCTGACATAATCAACTCGGTCGCGGTGAGTAACGGTGTCTTCACGGCGACTCTGGACTTCGGGGCGAATAGCTTTCCCGGTGCAAGTAGATTTCTGGAGATCAGCGCCCGACACAATTGGCGCGGGATCATTCACCTTGCTGACGCCGCGACAGCAGGTAGTACTTCGACGCCTTATGCAGTGCGCACCAGCGCGGCGTTCGCCAACGGCAGAATGCCACCAATGCCGCGACGGCTACGAATGCAACACAGTTGGGGGCGATTGCAGCCAACCAGTACGTCCAGAGTAACGACTCGCGCCTTACCGACTCTCGACCTCGACTGCTGGTTCCGCTCCAATTACATTCAAACGAATCCGAGTTCGGCTGAGAACGCAAGCTTCAACATTTCTGGTAACGGGACTGCGGGTGGCAATCTTACTGGCGGCAATCTGATTTCCGGCAGCAGCGTGGGCAGTCGGCACAGCAAAGTTTCCTGCGTCCCTCTTCACTGCAATTCGGCGCGGACATCAATGCTGCTTTTACTGTCTCCTCGAATGATGGCACGCCTAACGCCGGCTATATCCGTTTCGGCGACAATACTGGTTGGAAGTTGCACTTCAGTCGCTCACGCGAAAAGTCCGCGACGACCGGTGGCACGCTCAACACCGGAACGACCGGTGCGCTGTTGACGATTCAGGACAATGGCAACGTCGGCCTTGGCAACACTGCGCCGAGCTTCAGACTCCCATCCTGGACACGTCGAACACGGGGCTGCGAGTGCAGACCAACACATCGGGCGGCACCGTCGCATCCTTCGGCGGCAACGGCGACTTCCAGATTGATGCCGTCAACATCACTGGCGGCAGATTTACAGTAAAGGAAGCCGGCAACGTCGGGATCGGAACTGCGGCCCCGCAAACCAAACTGGATGTCCGAGGCGATATCAAGTTGGGCAGTACTGGACAGTTGTTTGCGCCGGGGCGGCCGAGAACCTGCGCATCCTGCGGGGCAACCTCGATCAGGCCGGTAACATTGATGCGGGGTCTGGTTTCACCGCGACTCGCGTCGGGCAGTGGGATTCTATGGCATCCAGTTCAATACGGCGTTCGCTGCGACCCCAACTGTTCACCGCCAATTGTGCTGATCGCTGCATACAAACGGTATCTGCAACCGTAACGCCCATCAACATCACCACCCAGAGTGCCACGCTTGTTTGTGTTCAATGCCAGTAACAATTTTACCGACGCTCTAATCTACTTCACCGTCGTCATCGGGCCGCGCTTGAGACGGGCTGCGGTGTGTCGACATAGACCCCGGCGCGTTAAGACAAACCGTAAACTCTGAAAGTTGTGGGGCCGGGAAAAATGAAGACTCGATTTGTGTTTTCTGCAGTCGCCGGATCATTTTGACTGAAAGAAAAAGGAGAACCAACCATGAAAGAGATTGACGTAAGCGACCGACGGAATTTTCTTAAAGCAGGTGGCGCCGCGTTGGTGGCCGCTTCGACTGCCTCTGTAGCGCTGGGAGAGCGGGATGATGACCAAAAGGCAATTTATCTTCACGGCATGGCGTGGAACCGCGAACTGCCGGGACTATTCGGAGAGTTGCTGCTGACCTTCGACATCAAGGTGCAACTCGGAAAGACAGGACAGCTTCGGCACCTTTAGTGATGATGTACACCCTGAGGTCAACTCGCACTTCTCAATCAATTCCGTTAAGAGGCAGCGGCGACGTGTATACGCCTCTTGCAGGTGAAATCATCGCTGCGCGCGATCCCGGGAGCGTCGGAACACCGCTCACGATTGTCGCCGAAGTAGATGGCGAAAAGACGGCGCTGCGATCCACTTGGGAACGCGGAAACGTTCCGGGGTGCGGGACTGCTCGTGGTGATTGCAATCATCGCCCATCCTGATAGCTACGTAAATATTTCAGTTATCAATAGGCCGGTGCGAACGCGTTTGGCGGCAATATCGAAAATCCCGCCACTCATGGGGATTTCCAGTTGTCGCACGAGATAGCCATTTAACAGCCAAATGAAAACACGACGAAGAGTCTTATTGCTGCTTCAGTGCGCTGCTGTTCGCCTTGACGGGTGCGGGGGCGGCAACGTTGCGTTTCATGTCTCACCCATCGCGCGCTTTAACTGTAAACAGAATCAGTCCCACGAAGCTGAACTTCGGAGACCGGCGGAATTCGGTTGCGCTACGCAACAGGCGCCTGTCACTCCACAGGCGATTAGGCGCTGGACCCGCATGTAATCGCCGGAGGGGAGGAGGAACAAGCAGCGCGCGGCAGCATGACTGTCACCGGAACGATAGGTGAGGGGTTAGCGCTGCGCAACCAATGAGCGGCGGTTCGATCACCGTCACTGGCGGTTTCTGGCCATCGACAACAGCAGCGTCGGGCCGCCACGCCGACTCCGACACCGGCATCGTCGCCAACCCCCACCTCCCAACACTCGACGCCCACCCCGCCTGCCAACGTCAACCACCAGTTCAGCGCTTCGAAACTGCAGTATTCCGGGAAGATTGCACGACCGTGACGCTCGACCGTAGGTCGTGTCGGCGATACTGCGGCATGGCATCGGTTGATTACGCACCACTTCGGACGTGACCGCGACTGAACACAAGGACTACATCACGGCCCTGGGCAGGACTCTGTCTTTGGGCCCGGCAGAAACGTCAAAGAGCTTTGCCGTACTCATCAACGAAGATTCCTTCGTCGAAGGTAACGAAACCTTCAATGTCACGCTGCTGGAGCAATCCCTCCCGGGCGCCACGGCGTTGGTGCGCCGGCGATCGCCACCGTTACCATCATCGATGACCCGACAGAGCCGGCCACCAATCCGAATGATGACCCGCAAACCTGCGTTTGCCAGCACTATCACGACTTTCTTAACCGCCAGCCTGACGCGCCCGGACTCGCCTTCTGGACCAATGAAATAACTTCGTGCGGCAGCCGACGCGCAGTGCATCGAGATTAAACGCATCAACGTCTCGGCCTCATTCTTCCTCTCGATTGAATTTCAACAGACCGATTACCTGGTCGAGCGTTTGTACAAGACTGCGTTACGGTGATGCCAGCGGGACTTCGGCTTTCAACGGTACGCACCAGCTGGCAGTTCCCATCGGTCCGTCTGAACGAGTTCCTGCTGGACACGCAGCAAATTGGACAAGGTGTCATAGTCGGCCAGGGTAACTGGGAGCAGACACTCGAGAATAACAAACAGGCCTTTACGGCAGAGTTCGCACAGAGAGCGCGATTTATCACCGCATTTCCCTGTCCATGACAGCAGCACAGTTCGTTGATGGGCTGAACCTTAATGCGGGTAGTCCGCTGTCGCCATCAGAGGATCAACTGGTGATGGATCTATCGACAAATGCCAGGACCCGAGCACAGGTCTTACGCGCAGTGGCGGAAGATACAAACCTGAGCAGTGCGGAATTCAACCGCGCGTTCGTTTTGATGCAATACTTTGGTTATCTGCGGCGCAACCCCAATGACCCACAGGATTCAGATTACACCGGTTACGATTTCTGGCTGACCAAGCTGAATCAATTCAACGGCAATTACATTAACGCTGAGATGGTCAAAGCCTTCATCACTTCAATCGAATATCGTCAGCGTTTTGGTCCGTAGACACTTCTGTTTCCAGGTGCCTCTCTCACGGTCAGGCTTCGGACACGATTGACGATCTCTTCGCGCCGTATTAGTCTGGCGGCCTATTGCAATCGCATCATCTCAACAGGCTCTTGCGAGCGCCATTGGTCAATCGAACTAAGTCGGCTCGCGTGTGCTGCGTCCTGTCGTTCTGTTTGATTGCAGCGTGCCTCAGTTGGGCACAAACATCCACTCCGCCCCAAACTCAATCCTCTGCTCCCAAATCGGAGTTCATTGCTCCCGGCATCGAGCACATCCAAATCACCCGCGGCTACAAATCCGACAAAGAAGCGACCGGCCCCATGGTTCATCAATATGCTGCGCATCGATTTGACAAAGGCCCGTCTGCGCATGGTCCACGCCATGGATGAGGCTGTCGGATTAGAGACCGTGAGCTCGATGGCCGCGCGTTATGGTGCGCTGGCCGCAATTAACAGCGGGTACTTTCGCACAACGGGAACCTATCGAGGCGATTCTGTAGGAGTGGAAGTACTCGACGGAAAGATTCTCAGCGAATCGAATAACGGGCGCGCCGCGGTCGGTTTGATCGAGGCGAATGGTGCGCAGCAAATGGTCTTCGGACATGTGGTGTTTACCGGCGAACTGATAGCCGGTGCGACAACGAAGCATCCAATAAATGGCCTGAACCGCCCGCGAGCCGACAATGAGCTGATCGTGTTCACTCCCAGAATTTCATCGCACAACCCTGACGGATCCCAACGGCGCTTGAGCTGATTGTGCGTCGCGATCGCGTAATCGAAGTCCGCGACCAGCACAGGTAGCAGCGCCATCCCAGCCGACGGTTTTGTGATCTCAGCTTCGGGAACTGCGCGCGAGTGGGCGCAGCAAAATCTGCGCCAGCAGGGCGGCCTGGCGCGATTGAGCTTGGAACTATCGCCAGTTGAAACCGGATCAAGCAGGACAATGGCAAAAAGGCGAACAGCATCGTGGGCGGTGGACCACAGTTAATAAAGGACGGCCGGATCGAAATCACCAACGCCGCCGAGAAAGATCTTGCCGGCTTTCGTCAGCGACGGTCATCCACGGACGGCCATCGCGAAGACTCAAATCCGGGCAGATTCTGCTGGTAACTGTTGATGGCGCCAGCCGGAGAGCAATCTGGCATGTCTCTCACGATGCTCGCCAATTTGCTCATCGAATTTGACGCCGTGGAAGCAATTAATCTCGACGGCGGCGGCTCCACTACGATGGTTATCCGGAACAAACTGGTGAATAGGCCTTCGGACGCGACCGGCGAGCGATCGGTAAGCGACGCCATCCTGATTTTACGCTCGATAACGCTCAAGATTGAAGTTCCCCTAAACTTAGTGACCGCGGCCTCGGAACTGTGCTATTTTCCCGTCGTCTGCTGGTCATCGTACTAACGTTTGCCGCCCCGCCCGATCTTAGTAAAGGTGAAAAGCGCACGCTATTCGGCGTTTGTTGATTATTCTGATATCGACATTATTCGCGCATCCAGCGTTGTCTCTGCCTGGGAGTGCCGATTGAACAAAGATAAGCATAATCAGAACTAACTCCGTCGTTGACCTGGAGGATGCCCGAGTACGGCTCCGATCGCTGAACACCAGGTCATCGCCTGAGTCACTCTCTGGCGGAACTTGATGCTGTGCGCGAGTTGCTCGATCAGGATTGAGCACCGAGGCCCGCGCCCGCCTTAACGTGATTCTGTCCGCGGCGCGCAGCCACCGCGCGCTATTGGCCCAGGCGCGTTGCGCGTTATCGATCGCGCTGGAGATGCAGGCCACTTCCGCGAATCGCTCGATGCGGTCTCAATGTACGAAGACCCTGAGATGCGCGCCAAGCTCGACCTCGCGCTGATCGCGCGGCTCCAAACTCAAATCGCGCCTCCTGATAACTACAACCGCGATCAGCCCAAGGCAATTTCGCTGCTGAAAGCCGACGCTGCGAGAAGTTCCGGAAGAAGGCGTCGCAGCCGGAGCCGCCTACACAGCCCTGGCTCGCGTCTACCGCAACATCACTGAGTACACAATTGCGCGCGACTATTCGCATCGCGCGCTGGAGTGTTACCGGCAAACGGGCGATTGGCGCGGTCTGGCTGAAGCTTACTTCGGGCTGGCCATCGCGGACATTCAGGAAGGCAATCACGACGCGGCCCTGGATAATTTCAACCAGGCAATCAATCTCGTCGGCGATCATCCGGCCAGTTACATGCTGGGCCGGATCTACGCCAACATGGCCGGCGCGTGCTGGTTTCTGAAGCGAACCGCAGGAAGGAATCCGTTATCTCGAAAAGGCGATCGGCTACTACGAGCGCACCGGATCACAAAGCCAGCGCGGCCGAAGGCTACAACAATTTAGGCATCAACCTGGTGCTGATTGGGCAGTGGGATCGAGCGCAGGAAGCTCTGGAGCGGGCGCTTTCGATTGCCACCGAACTGGAAGATCGCTGGCGCCGAACTTCCGATGATTCTTGATTCGCTCGGCGAGCTGTTGATGCTGCGCGGCGATCTGGAAGAGGCCCATAGTTACCTGGAAAGAGCCGTCGCGCTCGCTGACGAGAAAGGCCACAACTGGTACCGTTGCCAGACGCATCGCACCTTCGGCCGCTGCCTGGTCGCGATGAAAGATGGCGACCAGGCGCTGACTCACGCAAAGACGACGCTGGAACTCGCAGAGCTGATTCGTGATCGACATGCGATTTGCGAATCGCGACTACTGCTTAGTCGAAGCGCTGATGATGTGCGGCAACGCTGCGGAGGCTGCGCGACAATCTGCAGATCCTCAGCGGAACTCGTCACCGATTCCGAAAACGACTCTGTTGCTCGCCGGAGAGACCCAGACGGCTGAGCGGCTTGCTGGAAATGGCGAATGGCGATGCCGGTCTGGCGGCGCAACACTTCGGACGCAGCGTTTCGATCTTCGATTTGCTTGGCGATCGCTATCGCAGCGCGCGAGCTCATTACGAACTGGGCGCGCGCTTATGCCGTTGGCCCAGCCGGACCGAGCTGCGGAGCATCTCGCGCGGGCGGTAAATATCTTTCGCGAGCTGGGAGCGCGCCTCGATCTGGCCCAGGCGGAGCAAGCCGCTACGGCGTTGGATCGCAATGCGCCTGATCAATCGCGGCAGAACGAAACAGTCGCGCAGCTGCTGACGCTGCGGCTCGCCGAAGCCGTGGCCTCGAGAGAATTACTGCTCCACGAACTGGCGGCGGTGGTGCGAGCAGGAGACGAATTGCCGTCGCGTGATGATCTTCGAGCCGGACGCCAGTGGTCAGCGGGTGGTGGTGGCTCACGGCTACTCGCCGGACGAGTCGTCGGTTTTGGCCGCCGAGTACGCCGCTCTGAAACCAGACGCGTCAATCGAGCCTCTCGCGAAAAAGCGAGACGTGGCGGTCATCAACCTGAAATCGAGCAACGCGCCTCCGGCCACTCTCATCATTTCACCGCGCGATCGAGTTCAGCTTCCCGGCGGCCTCTCGCTCGATCCATTGCTGCGAGTTAGTCGAGTTGGGCATGGACGTTTGTGCCTTGCGCGAGCGAAGCCGCGGCAATCAGGGTCCGGCAGAAGAAACCGCATCGGCCGGCGCGAGCCTCGATGCCCGGCTTCATCCATTCGAGCCCGGCGATGACTCGCCTGGTCGAAGAAGTGCACAAGATTCGATCGTCCGACGTTACCGTGCTGCGTAACCGGTGAATCGGGCACCGGCAAAGAACTCGTGGCCCGCGCCATTCACGCGCTTTCGTCACGGCGCGACAAAGTTTTTGTACGCCTTCAACTGCACGGCGGTGCCCAAAGAACTTTCCGAAGGCTACCTCTTCGGTTATCGACGTGGCGCGTTTACGGGTGCGGTTAAGGATTCGGACTGGCGTGATTCGCACCGCCGGCCGGCGGAACGCTCTTTCTGGATGAAGTTGGTGATTTGCCGATCGATGTCCAGCCGAAGCTGCTGAGGTTCCTGCAGGAAGGCGAGATTCAGCCATTGGGCGAGCAGCGTCCGGTCAAAGTTGATGTGCGCATCATCGCAGCCACCAACACCGATTTGGAAGAGATGGTGGCGCGATGGCCGTTTTCGCGAAGACCTCTACTATCGGCTGAACGTTATTCGTTTACGAGTGCCGCCGTTGCGCGAGCGCCGTTCCGAGATTCCCACCATCGTCAACTACTACGTCAATCATTATTCGGCGAAGTTCGGCCGTCACGACGTGCAAATCACGCCGCAGGCGATCGACCTGCTGATGGTCGGCGAGTGGCCAGGCAACGTGCGCCAGCTTTGTAACGAAGTTCAGCGGTGTGGCCCGGGCCGAAGACGGCGCGGTGATTACTCCTGAACAGCTGTCGCCGGAACTGCGGCGCGATGGGGCGCCGGTCACGCCCCGCGGGAACAGTCACTTCAATCAGCGGCGTGGCCGGACTCCTCGGTAACGGTCCCACTGCAAAACATCACCCTGGCAGACGCCCTGGCCGAGGTCTGAGCGGCGCATGATCGGCGAAGCCTTTGCGCAAGCACAACGGCAACATCTCGCGCGCCGCGCGCGAACTGGGGCCTGACCCGTCGCGGTCTTTATTTAGAAGCTGGATCGACTGGAAATGACGGCCAGCGCCTAAGACCCAACTCTTTCCGCAACCTCGCTCATCCAAGAACGTGTAAGTGTTTACGGCGCCGGGAGAAACCCGTTTGCGCCCCTTCACGGCACGCGTGTATCCTTTTCGTGAAGTTTCGTTTGAGGGTTCGTAAGTAATGTCAGCAAAGCTCAACCTGGCCAGTCGACCTTTTCGCAATCGCGCGTTGCCATGGACCGTGACCGCACTGGTCGCGATCGCCTCATTTGCTGCGCTCTCTGCTCATCGCTCAGTCAACTTTTACTACCAGGGCAAAGATTGAACAAGACTCAACGCGAAGTCGACGATCTGCAAAAGGAAACTGACTTTGCTCGCCAAGACGGGCGAAAGATATCGAGATTGCGCTGACTCCGGAACAAAAGAAAAGAACTGAAGATACGCTCACGCCCTGGTCGACCGGAAGAAATTCTCGTGGGCGCGGCTGTTCTCAGATCTGGAGGCATCATTGCCGGGCAGCGTCAGGGTCAGCTCGAATCACTGGTCAAGGAAGTTCGCATGGAGGGCGATCGCCCACAGCCGATCTGGATTTGGGTGGTGGCGAGCAAGGCTCCCACGCAAACGTCACCGACATGATTCAGGAAATGCAGTCGCAGGGAATCTTTAGCGCCGTGCTCGTCGCTGCAGAATCCGGGCAACGAGGCAAAGGCGAAACGGGTTCGGAATACGAATTGAACGTGCATTACGTTCCGCGCGCCGGGTTTGCCAATCGAACCGTCGGATACGAAACACTCCTGTCGATACCGCCAAAGAAGGAGGCAAGACTCGATGAGCCAGGAAAGACCATTGGCTGAACCGGATCTGGCACCGCGCCGGCAAATGTCGATTCGCTTCGATCAATTGAAGCGGACGCCGGCAATGAACATCATTGGCCTGCCGGAACTCATCGGACTCGCCGGCGCTGCGCTCATCGCCATCCTTACCATCTTTGCTTATTTCTACTTTTACGTGCCGGCCGGATTTAGACTGAGATCAGTCGAACTGGAAAACAAAGATTGCTGGGACAGCGCCAGGCGTCGGGCGTCGCGCTTGAACAGGGCGTCACGACCAAAGAGAGCGTTGATAAAATCAACACCAGCCTGACAGTTTCGAAGGCCAGCTGGCTGTCGAGCGAAGCTTGCGGGCCGCAATGTCGCTGTACACGGTCCTGAACAAACTGATCAAGAGCAATGGATTACGGAACACTGCGCCGGTCCGACCTACGCGCCACTCGATCCCGTCGGCACAAAGCACGCAGGCCCAGCTCAGCCGTCACCGCTGAGAAGCAAAGCAATGCGAAGTGGCAAAGCATCTATCCGGGTATTGCCGTAAGCGTGACGGTCGAAGGCCCATATCAAAATGTTCGACACTTTGTGCGCTGAGATCGAAATGAGCCGGCAGTTCCTGATTATTAACGCCGTCGAACTCGAGCGAGTCACCCAGTCGGGAGTCTGCGCTCGACCAATCGTTAAGCTTCGCCGGTCAGCGCCAAGCTACGCCGCGCAGGCAGCACGCCGGGCCCGCGACCCCGGCCGGCAGCGAGCGGAACATTGGTTAGCCTGCTCGTATCGATCTGGCAACGTACTTTCGGCGGGCCGGCACCAGCGAGTACAGCTCCATAGGTTTTTGAGCGTATGAAATTCTTTGATCCGAATAATCCCAACTGAGAAGAAAAAGATGATCGCGGCTCGCGGTCCTCGCGCTGGTCGCAATCGTCGTGCTCGGCTATGTCTTTTTGGCGGCAGCTCGTCAGCCGCCAAATACGAATAAACTGATCGCGCGGTCATCGCCCTACACCCTCCGCCTCGGCAAAGAAGCCACCACCCGACGAAGGCACTGCCGCTGACGAGCTCGACGATCTATAAACCAGTTGTGTGCAATCCGGGTCATGCCTGCGGTGGGTGATGCGGATCGAAATATCTTTGCTTTCTACGAAGCGCCGCCGCCGACACCGAAGCCGGTCTACGTCCCAACGCCGACTCCGACACCGACTCCGCCCGTGATGGTTTCATCGCTGATCGCCGACAGACTGGTCTACGCAGGCACTCCGGTCCGACTTCAGCTTGCAGGTGAACGGAGACAAGTTCACGCCCGCGGTGCACATCTTATACTTGATGGACGAGATTTGCCGACGCGATTTATCAACTCGCAGCAGCTATTCGCAACCGTGTCGCAAACGCTGATCAAGAACGCCGGCGTTCGTCAGGTCATGGCCCGGAGCGCTGATGGGAAACTGTATTCCAACACGATTACCTTGAATATTAGTCAGCCTACGCGCCGACCGAACTTCACATACGTTGGAATCATTGGCAAGCCGCGGTTCAACGATACCGCCGTCCTTCAGGATAAAGGCAACAAAGAGTTCGTCCGCGTGCACAGCGCGGCGATTCCGGTCGGCGACGCTTTCGCGTGGTCAGCATTTCTGAGAAAGAGGTGGTTCTGATCGACGCGACGTTGAAGATTCCATTTCGCCTTGCCTTTACCGCCGATCAAAACTCGAACACCGGATATCGGCCTCCGGCCAGAAGCACCGACGATGAGCCCTGAGATAGAGGCAAGACCATGACCAGCATTAATCTGACTAATTACTCAGGGATTTGCGGCAACGTGCGGCGCAGCTGCGCCGGTCACGCGACGGCGCGATTCTGAAGGTGGCTATACGCTCGTCGCTTTGTTGTTAGTGATGAGTTTACTGGCGCTTTGGGCCGTAGCCGCGGCCGAAAACGTACGACAGCAGGGCCAGCGAGAACGGGAAAAGGAAGCTATGTTTCGCGGCGAACAGGTCGCTGACGCTATTCGCTCGTACTATCGCTTTCGCGGTGCGCAGGGCGTGAATTCACTGCCCACTTCAATGGATCAATTGCTGGAGGGCATCCCCGCGGCACAAAGAAACTTCAGATACTGCGAGTTGAAGCCGCGCGCGATCCGCTCTCGAGTTCGGGAGAATGGAAGTTGATCGGCCCGACGTCCCAGGATGTCGCCGGCTTCGTGAAGTCATTGACCGTTTATTCCGGCGGCACGCCACCGACGCCTCGTGGAGACATGGGTCGGCTCGCTTCGGTAATTCCTCAAATGGCCAACGTACTCGATACTGAATCCACTTCGACGGCGCCGGGCGGCGAAGATGATTCTGCAAATTCCTCTGGACCATTCCTCGGCGTTGCCAGTCGCAGTCAGCGTAATTCCGTCATGACATATTACGGAATTGATCGACACGACGGATGGATCTTCACACCGTTGTTTCGATAAAGAAATTCTTCCTGCGCGATCTTTTTCATCACTCGATCGTCGTTTCAACAAGAGTTGAACATCAATCACCAGCATCACCAAAAACTCATCTTCATCTGTCTCGAGCATGGTTGTCTCACGCGTCACCATACACTCTTACTAACGCGAAAGCGGCGGCAGATTTTTCTTATCTGCTGAATTAATTTGTTGACATTGATCGTCATTTAAGTTTATATAGCAAGATGTTGTGCGCCGTTTTCTCTAGACCACAAGAGCTACATCAACACAGTATCTTGTGGTCATGACTTGGAAAACCTGAAAAGGAGAGAAACCAAATATGGCAACTAAGAAGAAGGCCGCTAAAAAGGCCGCCAAGAAAAAAGCAGCCAAGAAATCCGCGAAGAAGAGATAGCTCGTTCACGCAGGAAACAACGACCACGTTCAAGTGGCGCACATCGTCTGAGGCCTTAAGGCCCTTGAAGGGAACGGCGAATGCTTTAGCAAACCGCCGTTCCTATTATTTTGTGCGCACGTTTCTCAAGAGCTGAGACTCACCAATTGAATGACGAATGTTGGCAACCAATCAAGTTAAGTCGATGTTTCATGTTGCTCTGGTTGAGCCCGAAATTCCCCAAAATACGGGCAATATTGCTCGACTTTGTGCCGCTACCAGAACCGATTTGCATATCGTTGGCATGCCCGGATTTCGTTTGGATGACCGCGCCGTGCGACGCGCCGGTCTTGATTACTGGGATCAGGTTTCCATCCAACGTCATCGCGATCTGGAAGAGTTATCAGCATCGCTAAGTCACGCACGTTTTCTTTTCTTCTCAACCAAGGCTGAGCGCAACCTCTGGGAACAAACATTCGAGCACAACGACTTGTCTGGTGTTTGGTCCTGAAACTCGAGGTTTGCCGGAAAGCCTGTTGCGAGAAAACTGGGATCGCTGCGTGAGGGTTCCGATGACTAATCCAAACGTCCGCAGTCTCAATCTGGCCAACACGGTGGCCATTGCGCTTTACGAGGCCTTGCGACAAACAACAGATCCGCGCTCGTGATCCCGGCGAAAACTTTCGTTGCTCAAATTATTTTTCGTCGCGCTCGTCCTCATCGTCGTCGTCGTACACTTCGTAACCTGTCGAGTCGTCATAGTAATAACTACCGGTTGAAGCATCGTCGGCGCTGCCAGATGATTCGGATCGCTCTGCATGTGCGGGTCGATCAAGATCGCGGTTTGAATTGTCTGGTTCGTTCTGATGATCAATCATATTCAAAACGTGAGACATTCAACTTCCTAAAGTATACCCGATTACCGATACCACGATATCAGGACTGTCTCACTGTGAGCAGGTAAAGCGATTGATTGCAGGCGGCGCTGCATTGATCCAACTCCGCGATAAGCGAGCGTCGTCGCGCGTGTTTTATTCTGACGCTCAAGCCGCGACTCGAGATCGCCCGGTCTGCAGGTGTCAAACTAATCATCAACGATCGTGTAGACATAGCATTGGCGCTGCGAGCCGACGGCGTCCATTTGGGACAAGAGGATATGCCGGTTGATGCTGCTCGCCGGATACTCGGAGATCAAGCAGTAATTGGTTTCTCCACACACAACCTGGAACAGATTCGGGAAGCCCTGCTTCTTCCAATTGACTATCTTGCCTTTGGACCAATCTTCCCGACCACCAGCAAGCGCAATCCGGATCCGGTCGCCGGTCTTAATCAACTGAAGCGAGCTCGTGAGATGGTTTTGCCAATGCCGGTGGTGGCAATCGGCGGGATCAACCGCTCCAACGCGCCTGGACGTGTTCAACGCGGGCGCGAAGTGCGGTCGCGGTGATTTCCGCCGTCCTGGTCAATCCCAGCCGGATTGCGGAAAACCTCCAGCAGATAATCTCGTCGCTCGATTAGATAACTGTCCTGCGCAAGCTAACAATGGTTCAATATTTTGCTTGCGTTTTACGCTCCGCATCGGTCAGAATGGGTGAGCCGGTTTCTGCTTCCGGCAGATTTTACCTCGTCACCGCTTACGCTAACCTCCTGATACCGATAGACTTTGCACCAATAAATGAGCTTCTTCGACCTGCCGCCCATCATCGAACGCATGCTGTTGGTCTCTGACAAAATCAGCGACCTTAATTTTTCTGTAGGCCAATTGCCGCAGGTTGAAATCAAGCAACACGTAACTGAACGAAGTACAAT
>ERZ1370068.5756-contig-4768_pt1 | contig 68068 bp, 91 predicted proteins | sample MGYA00561227_ERZ1370068 | MGnify/ENA primary metagenome ERZ1370068 (study PRJEB38410, sample SAMEA6850437) | metagenome | study: Metagenomic assessment of the ecological functions of the soil: analysis of the soil microbiota associated with the... | reverse complement strand
GGTATTGCTTCGTTCAGTTACGTATTGCTAGGGCCGCATCCTCCGCCAGGGACTCGCGCGCGCATCCGGTCCAGTCGGACAGGAGCGCGAAATGGATCGCGCCGGCGGGATTGGAGAGGTAGTGGACCTCGAGCCGCTCGGATCTGCTCGTCGACCGCGGCACGGCTCGTCAGCAGCGTCGGGATGCGCGACCAGGGTGCGCAGATGCGGCGGCACCCCTCGCGCAGCGCCGAGGCCGGGCAGGAGCGTCGCGCCGAAGCCGCCGGTGATCGCGCGATTGACCAGCATCAGCGCCGCATCGATCGCCGGCAGCAAGACCGATCAGGACCATCGCCGCGAGCTGCCAGCCGGTGACGCCGACCTGCGCCAGCACGAGCAGCGGCAGGAAGAGAACGACGGCAGCCGTCAGGCGAAACGCTGGCGACATAGCCCGCGATGCCGGTCGCCGCGAAGCGGCGGCGCAACGCGAGACCGGGCGGGCGGAAACCCGAGCGAACGCTCGAAGGCGGCGACGGCCGCCGCCGATCAGGTGATAGCCGGGATCGCGCTGACGGCGATCGCCGTCGCACGTGTCTGGGCCGACGACGGCGACCTGCAAGGCGCGCGGCGCGCGATCTCCGGCTCGCGTGAGGTCGGTGCCGCGGGCCATCTGCTCGATGGCGGTGCGGTAGAGGTTGCGGGTGGCGAAATCCATGGCGGCGAAAGTCGCTGCCGGCGCGCAGGATTTCGTCGACCGGGCTCACCGCCTCGAACAGCTTCGCCCAATCGACGTCGGAGATCAGGCGCATGCTGGTGATGATGTTGCGCACCGTGACGTTGGTCGCGCCCTGGAGCTGATGCTCCTTGCGCACCAGCTCGTCGGCGTTGGTGCCCTCGCGCGCCAGCCGCTCCTCCAGCCAGCCGACGGCCGGCGTCGCCTCGGGATCCTGGTCGCGCAGGCGCTGGACGAGCTGGACGATGAAGCTCTCGGAGAACGGCGCCTCGCTCGTAGGGCGCGAGTGCCGCCGGGTCGGCCGACGAGGTCGTTCACGCCCAGCAGCCGGTCGGCCACGACGTCGGCCTCCTCGCGTGCCGACCGCCGGCTCATGATGCGCACGGCCGAGCGCCGGAGATTCTCGACCAGGACGATGCGCAGCGTGATCGCCACGGCCCACAGCTCGCCGATGCTGAGCGGCTGGACGGTCTGATAGGCGCGCACGAAGCGGGTCAGCGCCTCCGGATCGAACCGGCTGTCGGTGTGGGCGACGAAGGCCCAGGCCACGCCGAACACGCGGGATAGCCGGCCAGCGGGCCGCTCGCTCAGCTTGGGAAGCTGGCGGTAGTAGCCCGGCGGCAGGTCGGTCCGGACCTCGCGGACCTGCTGTTCGACGAGATGGTAGTTGTCGAGCAGCCATTCCGCGGCGGGCGTGATCGGGCGGCCCTCGTCGGCAGCCTTGGCGATGCTGCGGTAGGCATCGAGCAGCACGCGCTCGTTGTCTGCCAGCCGATCCACCAGCGATCTTGCCGGTCGTCGCCGTGGCGAGATGGGCTGGTTGGCGGCGAGGCTTTCGCGCGTGCTGCTCCAGCCGCTCGACGCTGAACAGCTCGCTGCGGATGGGCTCTTCGTCGTCGCGCAGCAGCAGGTCGCGCGCGCCCAAGGGCGCGCCGCACAAAACGTACTTCAACGGGTCCTGGCCTTTCCGGCATTGACGCCAGCCGCAATCCCGGCGTTGCGGCGCGCGTCGGTGAAGCGCCCTGCAATTGGGTCGCTACAGACGCACTTTACCGCAAATGACCGGTGCGAACGAATAGGTTTTCCGGAGCTTATCCGCCAGATTATCGGCAATTTCCAATACCGCGACATCGTTCGGAATTGCGCTACCGTTGTCGGGTCAAGCTCTGTGGCCGTCAAGGGCGTCGACCTTGCTGCCACGCACCGCTACACTGAATACTTTGCTTCACGCACAAGGGTCGGCCATTGCAGATGCCCATGGCAACCCTGTGGGACAAGCGACGCACGCGCTACCGGCATTCGCGCGGCTGCTTTGTATTGGCGCCTTCGACCGCCATACCTACGAGGGGCATCAGACGGCCGGGGCGCGCCGAAGCGTAAAACGCCTTAAAGCGCGCTCAAGCTCCTTCTTCCGGGTCGTAGGTAGCGAAGTGGCGTCCCGGAAGGATTGAACCTCCGACCCCGGTTTAGGAAACCGATGCTCTATCCCGGCTGAGCTACCGGGACGTGGGCCCTTTTAACTCATTCAGTGCGCGTTTGTAGCGACTCCCCGTTTGCGCGTCTCTGTTCGCTTTTTCCCGGCTTCCGCGGCTGCCGCTCCTATCGTCGGCCATGGCGGATTTTCGCCCGCTGGCCTTTCACCACCTTCGGCGACTTCAGCGGGGAGTTCGATCCCGCCCTGGTCGTAAGGTGCTGCGCGGGCCGGCGCTGAACTTTCCGGGTCTCGGCGACCACCGCGTACGCTGCTCGGCCGGCGCATCCCTTCCGCCGCCGCTATGGCCGCTTGAAAAAGGGCTGCTGCCGGGATACCCAGGGCAGGCACTCTTCAGCAGGGCTTTGGGGAGGTATCGCGTGGAGTCGGGAAAACCGGCAAGTACCAAATGCAGCGGCGGCGTTTCTATCTGGAGGATCGGCTTAGAGGACATCGACAGCGAGATGGAGCGCTTCCGGGATGAGGCGGAGCGCCTGAAGGGGGCCCTCGCGGCCAAGCCTCAGGGCGATGCCCCGACGAAGGCCCAACGCAGACTGAACTATGTTCGCGAGCGGTCCGTGCTTGCTGCGGGCCGAGAGCGCCTGGCGGAGGAGCGCACCAGCCTCATCAGGCAACTTCGCGAGGCGGACGGGAACTCGGCATGAGCGACACAGCGGCAGACAAGCGGGCTCTCAACCGCCGGTGGACCTACGTCCGGGGCGTCTTCGCGAGATCAAACAGGAGCGGGCGCGGCTGAAGGAAGAAATCCGGGACGCGATTGCTGCTCTCAAGACCGCGCAACCGACTCGGCGGACAAGAAGGCCCGGCGATTCAGGGTCTCCCTACGCACCAACGGGCGCCCCTGCTCACCCAGGAATCGGTGGCCCTGTCGGCCGAGCACAAGACGCTGTTGACGAAGGTGCGTGAGAGCGCGACGCCAAGGCCGCCCCGGAAGAATCGGAAGAAGAAGAATAAGAGAGGCGCCGTCGCCTTCGCGGCCCGGCGGGCACCAGCCGGGTCAGGACGGCTCCGGCCGGACGCGGCGCAGCGATTTCAGCGCGCCGTGGCGCTTCTCGTCCTGCAGGCGGCGGCGCTTGCTCGCTTTGCGGGCTTGGTCGGCTTGCGCGGCGTCGGCCGGCGGGCGGCGGCGCGGACCAGCGCCACCAGGCGGGCGAGCGCCCTCCTCGCGGTTGCGCAGCTGGCTGCGCTCGCCCTGCGCCTGCAACACCAGCACGCCCTCGCGCGTCAACCGGTGGCCGGCCAACCGCTCCAACCGCTGGCGCACGTCGTCGCCGGCAGCGACGGCGAATGGCGCACGTCGAAGCGCAGCTGCACCGCGGTCGAGGTGGTGTTCACGTGCTGGCCGCCCGGGCCGGTGGCGCGCACGAAGATCTCGTGGATCTCGGCCGGATCGATCGACAGCGCCGCCGGTGATGCGGATCGACCGCGGTCCTGCCTCGATCCTGGCCGCCGCGCCATCACTCGCGTCCGCCGGCCTTGCGCAGCATCGCCTCGATGGTGGCGCGGTTGCCCTGGCGGGCATAGGTGAGCGCGGTGCGGCCGGTGAAGTCGGGCGTGTTGGGATTGGCCTTCCTGTCGAGCAGCAGGCGCACGACCTCGGCATGGCCGAGGCGGGCCGCCACCATCAGCGCCGTCACGCCCTGGCGCGTCTGCGCGTTCGGCTTGGCGTTGCGCTTGAGCAGCAGTAGCTCGGCGATGTCGACGTCGCCCTTCTCGGCGGCGCGGATCAGCGAGGTATAGCTCTCGCGGTCGACGGCGTCGGCCACGGCGCCGCCCTTGCAGCAGCGCTGTCGACGACGGCGAGCTGCCCGCCACGGCGCGCCACCATCAGCAGCGGCTGGCCGTTGCTGTCGAGCTGGTTGGGATTCTCGCCCTTGAGCAGCGCCTGGCGGACCTTCTCGTCGTCGCCTTCGCGCACCGCCTTGACGATCGGCTTCAGGTGTCACGAAGCTCGAACTGCGCCAGTGCCGGGCCGGCCGGCAGCGGCAAGCGCGACGAGCGAAACGTGCGGCGGATCACGCGCTTCCTCCGCGCTGCCGCCGCCGCTCGAGTCGCCGCGCGTACGCCATAACGCGCCTCGATGCGGTCCCAGATCTGCGCCTCCAGCGACACGCCGTCGAAGCGGTTGATCTGCTGCAGGCCGGTCGGCGAGGTGACGTTGATCTCGGTGAGGTAGTCGCCGATCACGTCGATGCCGACGAAGATCAGGCCGCGCCGCGCAGCGTCGGGCCGATGATCTCGCAGATCTCGATGATCGCGCTTGCTGAGCGTCGGCCTTCACCGCCTTGCCGCCGACATGCATGTTGGAGCGCGCCTCGCCCGCGGCCGGCACGCGGTTGATGACGCCCGACCGCCTTGCCGTCGATCAGGATGATGCGCTTGTCGCCCTGCGCGCACCTCGGGAAGGTAGCGCTGGGCGATCACCGGCTCGCGGCTGCGCTGGGAGAACATCTCGAGCAGCGAGTGCGAAATTCTCGTCGTCGGGCCTGACGCGGAACACGCCGGCGCCGCCGTTGCCGAACAGCGGCTTGAGGATGATGTCCTTGTGCTCGTCGCGGAACTCGCGCATGCGCGCGCTGCGTCGGCGGTGATCAGGGTCGGCGGCATGACGTTGTCGAAATGCGTGACGAACAGCTTCTCCGGCGCGTTGCGCACGCTCGCCGGGTCGTTGACCACCAGCGTCCTGGGATGGATGTGCTCCAGGAGATGCGTCGTCGTGATGTAGGACATGTCGAACGGCGGATCCTGGCGCAGCAGCACCACGTCGAGGCGTCGACAGATCGACCGTCTCGGCCGCGCCCAGGGTGAAGTGGTTGCCCTTCTCGCGCCTGAGCTTCATCGGCTGGGCCCGCGCCAGCACCTTGCGGTCGCGGAAGATCAGGTCGGGCGGCGTGTAGTGCCACACCGCGTAGCCGCGCCGCTCGGCCTCCAGCGCCAGCACGAAGGTCGAGATCGCCGTCGATGTCGATGGTCGACACATGGTCCATCTGGATGGCGACATTGAGCTTCATGCGGTTCTCCATCAAGAGCTGCCGTCACTGCGCAGCGAAGGTTCCGCCAGGCCGGACTCGAGTGCCGGTGCGAGAGCTCGCATCTGGTCCGTATGCGACATCCTCCGCTGCGCTCAGGACGACATGAGCGGCATCAGTTAAGCCCGCGCCGCAGTTCCTGCAACAGGGCCGAGCGCGCGCTGGCGCAGGCCCGGGTCGCTCTGTCCGCCGTCGACGGCGAGAAAGCGCTCGAAGGCGGCGATCGCGGCGCGGCGCTTGTCGAGCCGGGCGTTGAGCTGGCCCGCCTCGAACAGCAGCTCCGGCCGGTCCGGCGCGATCGCCAGCATGCGCTCGAGCGACGCGCCGACGCCGGCCCAGTCCTCGCGCCTGGCCAGCCGCAGGCGGACGTTGTTCTCGAGCCGCAGCAGCACGTCGCGGTCGGGCACCGGCATCGAAATGCGCGGGCGTCAGCTCGGCGTCCGGTCCCAGCACCTGGCTGCAGCAGGTCGCGCAGCTCGGCGGCGTCGCGCACCGCGCCGTCGTGGAAGGGATCGACGCACGTGCCGCGCGCCGTCGATGCCGACGCGGATCAGGAAATGGCGCGGGAAAGGCCAGGCCCTCGGCGTCCCAGCCCTGGGCGCGGCGACGTGCAGATAGAGGATCGACAGCGCCACCGGCAGGCCCTTGCGCCGCTCGATCACGCGCACGAGGTCGGCAGTTCTGCAGGTCGTCGTAGGTCTCGCTGTCGCCGCGATAGGCGTAGGCGCGGGCGATCACCTCGGCCAGCGATCTCAGGCATGCGCGCCGCGGCGGTGCACCAGGTCGGCCAGATCGGCCGACCATGGCCGCCACGTGCTGGCGGAAGTGGCGTGAGGTCGATCGCCTCGCCGCGCTGCAGCACGCTCAGCGACAGCGCCGCCTCCGAGCAGGTCGAGGCGCGCGCGCCGTCGCCGGCTGCAGAGATCGCGCAGGCGGGTGAGCTGTCTCGCTGGTCGCCGACTCTTCAAGCGGCACGCGTGCTACTCCGGCGGCCGCCAGACGTCCGGCAGATGGCGCGGCCACAGGCCAGCCACCAGCACGGCATCGAAGCGCAGCGAATGAGCGGCATAGCGCGGATGGTGCGCCAGAACAGGCTGGCCGCGCCGCGACACCCGGCCGAACTGGCGGCCGTAGAGCGAGAAGCCGCGCGGTCTCGAGATCGGCCCGCGCCTTGACCTCGACGAAGGCCAGGATGCCGCCGCGCCGCGCGACGATGTCGATCTCGCCGAGCTCGGTCTTGTAGCGCCGCGCCAGGATCGAGTAGCCGGCGAGCCGCAGGCGCCACAGCGCGCGCCACTCGGCGGTGTGGCCGAGGCGGTGGGCCTTCTGGCGGGTCTCGGTGCGTCATGAGCTGCGGCGCCCTCGCGCTTGAGCTCCAGGGCGCGAGCATAGACGTCGCGGCGCCGGAGTCCAAAGCGCGCCGCGACCTCGGCGGCGGCATCCTTGACGCGAGGCGCCGGCCATCGCCTCGCGCAGCGCCGCGTCGAGCGCTCGGCCGACGGGCGCGGCGGCCTCGCCCGGCGGGCCGATCACGATGACGATCTCGCCCTTGACCTCGACTTGCGCGGCATAGTGCGCGGCAAGTTCGGTCGAGCGGCGCGCGGCGCACCTCCTCGAACAGCTTGGCGAGCTCGCGCGCCACCGCGGCGCGGGCCGTGCGCCCAGCAGCTCGGCGAGATCGGCGAGCGACGCGGCCGAGCCGGTGCGGCGCTTCGAAGAACACCAGGGTCGCCGGCACCGTCGGCCGCCTCGGCGATGGCGCGGCGGCGCTCGCCTCGCGCGGCCGGCAGGAAGCCGCCGAAGAAGAAGCGGTCGGTCGGCAGGCCCGACAGCGCCAGCGCCATCGGCACCGCCGAGGGCCCGGGCGCAGATGTCACGGCATGGCCGCCGGCGATGCGCGGCGCGCACCAGGCGATAGCCGGGATCGGAGATCAGCGGCATGCCGGCGTCGGACACCAGCGCCACCCGCTTGCCTCGGCCAGCGCCCGCACGATGCGCGGCTCGGCGGCGTCCTGGGTGGCGTCGCTGTAGGCCACGGTGGGCGCAGCGATTGCCGTGGTGGCTGGCGAGCTTGGCGAACACGCGCGCGTATCCTCGCAGGCGATCAGGTCGGCGGCGCGCAGCACGTCGAGCGCGCGCGAGCGTGATGTCGCCGCATGTTGCCGATCGGCGTGGCGACAATATGCAGTCCCGGCGCCAGCGGCGGTTTACGCGCACGGCCTGCCCGCCGCTAGCTTGTGACCGCTCGTTGCCGTCCATCTCAATCCGTCCGCCGGAGTTTCGCGCCGATGCGCTCGTCTCTCTTGCGCTCGCCACCGTCGCCTTTCTGCTGGGCGCCTGCACCGAGCGCCCCAGCCCTAGCACGCCAGCCCGCCGCCCGCGGCCACCACGCCTCCGGGCGGCCCGACCACCACCGCTTCGGGCAAGACGCGCATCGCGCTGCTGCTGCCGCTCAGCGGCCGCAGCGCCCCGATCGGCCAGGCCATGCAGCAGGCCGCCGAGATGGCGCTGTTCGACACCGGGCGCCAAGGAGCTGGCGCTGGCCGCCTACGACAGCGGCGAGAGCGGCCGAGACAGCCGATCGAGCCTATCGCAGGCGCGCAGCCGACGGCGCGGCCCTGGTGCTGGGCCCGCTGTTCGGCACCTGCGGCCACGGCGCTCGGCCCCGCTGGTGCGCCAGGGCGGCGCCAACGTCGTCGTCCTTCTCCAACGACGAGCGCAGCGCAGCGCGGCGTCTGGGTGATGGGCATCGCCGCCCCGCCGCAGGTCCGCCGCGTGGTCGACTACGCGGCGTCGGCCGGCATCAAGCGCTTCGCCGCCTTCGCGCCGCGCACGTCCTACGGCGAGCAGATGGTGCGCACGCTCGAAAGCCACGTCGCCGTGCGCGGCGGCACGGTGGTCGGCGGCCGGAGCTCTACGACCGCAGAGCGCCGATCTCGGCGCCGCCGCCAAGCGGCTCGCCGGCGAGCCAAGATCGGCGGAGCGAGCAAGCTTGCCATCCTGGTGCCGGTGGCGCCGCCCCGCCTGTCGACGGTGCTGGCCTCGCTCGCCGCCGCCGGCATCGACAACCAGTCCGTTCAGCTGATCGGCACCGGCGTGTGGGACGTGCCCGGCATCGGCTCGGAGGCGATGCTGCAGCGGCGCCTGGTATGCCGCGCCCGATCCGGCGCGGCGCGCCGATTTCGAGCGCAAGTTCGTCGCCACCTACGGCCGGCCGCCGCACCGGCTGGCGACGCTCGCCTACGATGCCGTGGCGCTCGCCGGCCATCTCGCGCGGCTGAAGCCAGGCGGCGACTTCTCGGCCGAGGCGATCACCAGCCCCAACGGCTGGTCGGGCGTCGACGGCGTCTTCCGCTTCCTGCCCGATGGCCGCGCCGAGCGCGGCGCTGGCGGTGATCGAGGTGCAGGGCGAGCGCAACGTCGTGGTCAGCCCCGCGCCTTCGAGCTTCATGTCGGGCGCCGACCAACTGACTGTCGCACATGCCGGTCTGCCGCGCGCCATCCTGTTCGATCTCGACGACACGCTGATCCGCGCCTACGCCCAGCCGGAGGAGGCGTGGACGGCGCCTGCTGCACATCTTCGCCGCCCATCTCGATGCGCACGACGAGGCGTCGATCGAGCAGGTGCGTGCGGCGCATGCATGGACGAGGCGCGCGCTTTCTGGGCCGATCGCGGTCGCGGCGGCGAAGTGGCGGCTCGACATCCCCGGCGCGCGCGCGGCTTTCGGTGCGGCGCGGACTCGCCAGGCTCGGCCGGCCGGACGACGACGCTGGCCGATCGCATCGCCGACGCCTTCACCGAGATGCGGCGCAACGAATACCGGCTCTATCCCGACGCCCATGCCACGGTCGACGCATTGCGCGCAGGCGCGGCGTGCAGGCTCGCCCTGGTGACCAACGGCGCGAGCGAGACGCAGCGCGCCAAGATCGAGCGCTTCGATCTCGGCCATCGCTTCGACCACATCCAGATCGAGGGCGAGTTCGGCCAGGGCAAGCCCGAGCTCGTCGTCTACCGCCATGCGCTCGAGCGGCTGGGCTGCCGAGGCCTGCGATGCCTGGATGGTCGGCGACAATTACGAATGGGAAGTCGTGGCGCCGCAGAAGCTCGGCATGTGCGGCATCTGGTACGATCCCTTCGACGCCGGCGTGCCCGCGCACGCCACGGCCCGGCCGACACGGATCATCAAGCGGCTGGGCGAGCTCGAGTAGCCGAATCACTCTCCCCGCCCCGGCATGCGGGGGCAGGAAATCAGGCCTTGACTCGGTCCTTCGGCAGCTTGTCCGCCGGTCTGCAGCATCAGGCGCTCGACGCGGCCGCCGTTCGAGCAGGTGCGTCTGCAGCACCTCGTCGATGTCTTCCTTGGAACCGACAGGAATACCAGACGCCTTCGGGATAGATCACCATCGCTCGGCCCGAGCTCGCAGCGATCGAGGCAGCCGGAGCTGTTGATGCGCACGTTCTTCAGGCCCAGCATCCTTGGCACGGCCTTTCATGTAGTCGCGCAGCGCCTCGCTGCCCTTCTCCGCGCAGCAGCCGCGCGGATGACCTGCCGGCCGGCGGTTGGTGCAGCAGAAGACGTGGGCGTCGTAGTAGGGCTCTGGGGTCGGACGGCTTCTCGCGCTCACTCATGTCCGTCTTACTCCTTCTTGCCGCTGACGGCGATGTTGGCGAGTTGCGACCAGAAGGCCTGCTGCATCTGCTGCATCTGCTCCATGCCCTGCATCGAGGCGGGCAGCCAGGTCTTGAAGATCGTCTCGGGGTTCATGGCGTCGAGGCTGGAGCGCAGGCGCTCCTCGATCTCGCCCATGATGCGATCCTGCATCGGCGTCATGATCCGGCAGGCCGAAGAAGGCGCGCGCCTCCTCGGGCGTGCAGGTCACTTCGACGTTCACCTTCATGGCATCGCTCTCCGTTTGCGCCAGCTTACGCGATCTCGCCCGCGGCCAGCCATGCTATGAGCGGGCATGGACTCCTCCTGGCTGGCCTCAAATCCACGCAGCAGCGGGGACTCGAGCCTTCGGCCGCGAGCAGCAATTCGTCGGTCAATCCCAACGGCGTGCCCGAGCTGCTGCGACATGCTGAAGGCCTGCCCGACGCACAAGGAGACGCCGCTTCACTCCCTGCCCGCGCTGGCCACGACGCCTGGGCCTCGGCGAGATCCGCGTCAAGGACGAGAGCCAGCGCTTCGGCTTCGGCGCCTTCAAGGCGCTGGGCGGCGTGCTCGCCGTCTACGACGCGCTGTCGCGGCGCGGTCGGCGAGGCCTATCACGCCTCGCCCGACCTTCGCAGAACGTACTGAACGGCGAGAGCATCGCGAGATCACCGGGGTTACACCTTCGCCACCGCGAGCTCGGGCAACCACGGCCGCTCGGTCGCGGCCGGCGCCAGGCTGTTCGGCAACCGCTGCTTCATCTTCCTGCCGAAATTCACCAGCGCCGAGAAGGAAGCGGCGATCCGCGCGCGCGGCGCCGAGGTGATCCGCGTCGACGGCGACTACGACACCGCTGTCGCCGAGTGCCGGCGCACAGTCCGACGGAGAACGGCTGGACGATCATCTCCGACACCTCGTGGGAAGGCTACGAATCGATGCCGCGCAGCGTGATGCGCGGCTACTGCCGTGCTGGCTCACGAGGCGATCGTGCGCAATGGCGGCCGGGCGCCACGCATGTCTTCGTGCAGGCCGGCGTGGGCGGGCTTGCCGCCGCGGTGATCGGCTATCTGTGGGCGTCCTGCTACGAGCCGCGCCCGAGCTTCATCGTCGTCGAGCCCGAAAGCGCCGACTGCTGGTTCCAGAGCAACGCTCGCCGGCAAGCCGGCGCTGGCCAGCGGCAATGCCGACACGGTCATGGGCGGCCTCGCCTGCCGCGAGATCTCGCCCGTGACCTGGCCGGTGGTCGGCCTGGCCACCGACTGGTTCATGACCATCGAGGAGGACCAGGTGATGCCGGCACGCCGGCTGTTCGCCCATCCGCTGGACGGCGATCCCGCCGATCGCCGTCGGGCCCGTCGGGCTGCGCCGGCCTGGCCGGCCTCGATGCGCGCCTGCACCGACGAAGCCGCCTTCGAGGCGCTGAATCTCGACGGGCACTCGCGCGTTCTTCTCGATCAACAGCGAAGGGCAATCTCGGCGAGCGGCGCGGCATGAACAGGCCGAGTGCGCGAGACCAGCCCCTACCTGCTGCAGCATGCCAACAACCCCGGTGCATTGGTGGGCGTGGGGCGAGGAGGCGCTGGCCGAGGCCAAGCGCACCAACCGGCCGATCCTGCTCTCGGTCGGCTATGCCGCCTGCCACTGGTGCCACGTCATGGCGCACGAGAGCTTCGAATCGCCGGAAGTCGCGGCGGTGATGAACGAGCTGTTCGTCAACATCAAGGTCGACCGCGAGGAACGGCCCGACGTCGACGCCATCTACATGCAGGCGCTGCATATCCTGGGCGAGCAGGGCGGCTGGCCGCTCACCATGTTCTGCACGCCGGCAGGCGAGCCGTTCTGGGGCGGCACCTACTTCCCCATCCCGCGCGCTACGGCCGGCCGAGCTTCATCGACGTGCTGCAGGGCGTGGCGCAGGCCTTCCGCGACAAGCCGCAGGACGTCGAGACCAATCGCGCCGGGCTCCTGAAGGCGCTGCACCAGAAGGCCGCCAACAAGGCGATCGAGATCAAGGGCGACGGCCCGCTGATCCCGCTCGGCGCTGCTCGACCAGATCGCCGGCCGCCTCGCGCGAGGAATGCGATCCGGTATGGGGCGGTTTCGGCCAGGCGCCGAAATTCCCTCGCCCTACGTGTTCGAGACTGATCTGGCGCGGCTGGCTGCGCGACCGCACCAACGCCAGGCTGTTCGACGCCGTCACCGTCACGCTCGACCGCATGTGCCAGGGCGGCATCTACGATCACCTGGGCGGCGGCTTCGCGCGCTACGCCACCGACGACGAATGGCTGATCCCGCACTTCGAGAAGATGCTCTACGACAATGCGCAGCTCATCGATCTGCTGACGCCTGGTCTGGCAGGAGACCAGGAGCCCGCTCTACGCCGCGCGCATCGCCGAGACCTGCGACTGGGTGCTGCGCGAGATGGTGGCCGAGAGGCGGCGGCTTTGCCGCGACCTACGACGCCGACAGCGAAGGCGTCGAGGGCAAGTTCTATGTCTGGGACGAAGCCGAGATCGACGTCGATCCTGGGCGCCGATGACGCGCCTTCTTCAAGCAGGCCTACGACGTCACGCCCGCAGGGCAACTGGGAGCATCACACCATCCTGCACCGCAACCGCGCGCCGCAGCCTTGCTGGGCGACGCCGAGGAGCAGCGGCTGGCGGGCCTGCGCGCCAGGCTGAAGGCGGTGCGCGACAAGCGCGTATGGCCGGGCTGGGACGACAAGGTGCTGGCCGACTGGAACGGCCTGATGATCGCCGCACTCGCCAACGCCGCCGCCGTGTTCCAGCGCGACGACTGGCTGGCCGCCGCGGTCCGCGCCTGGCGCTTCGTCGATGGACAGGATGCGCGACGACGGACGGACGGCTGTTCCATTCGCACCGCGCCGGCAAGCGGCTGCATCGCGGCACGCTCGACGACTACGCCAACATGGCGCGCGCCGGCATCGCGCTGTTCGAGGCGACCGGCGAGGCGCGCTACCTCGACGAAGCGAAGGCGCTGATCGCCGTGCTCGACCGGCATTTCGCCGACGCCGATGCGCGGCGGCTACTTCATCACCGCCGACGATGCCGCCGACCTGATCGTGCGCAGCAAGCACTGCCACGACAACGCCGTCCCGGCGGGCAACGGCACGCTGGTCGGCGTCTTCGCGCGGCTGTGGGTGCTGACCGGCGACGCCAGCCTGGCATGACAAGGCGCCGACGCCAGGTCGCGGCCTTCGCCGGCGAGCTGCGAAGGCAACTTCTTCCCGCTGATGACGCTCGCTGAACGGCTACGAGACTGCTGCAGAGCGCCACCGAGCTGGTGATCGTGGGCGATCCGGCAGCACCGGCCACCGAGGCGTTGCGCCGCGCCGTCTACGGCAAGAGCCTGCCCAACAAGATCGTGCGGCGGCTGGCGCCCGAGGCGGTGCTGCAGGCGGATCATCCCGGCCGCCGGCAAAGGGCTGGTCGGCGGCAAGCCCGCACTCTACGTTTGCCGCAACATGACCCGCAGGCGCCGGTGACCAATCCGGAGGCCTTGCGTCTCTGAAGGAGTTGGCTTCGTGCAGCTTCAGCTCAAGACTTGGCAGCTTCGTCGAGGACTACCTCAAGAGCAAGACCGGCATCATCATTCCCATCGGCTCGACCGAGCAGCACGGCCCGAACCGGCCTGATCGGCACCGACGCGCTCACTGCCGAGATGATCGGCGCGCGGCGTCGGCGAAAAGGTAGGGGCGCTGGTGGCGCCGACCATCTCGGTCGGCATGGCGCAGCATCACCTCGGCTTCGCCGGGCTCGATGACGCTGCGGCCGACGACCCTGCATCGCCGTGGTGCGCGACAACGTGATCGTCGCTCGCCCGCCACGGCTTCACGCGCTTCTATTTCCTCAACGGCCATGGCGGCAACATCGCCACGGTGACCGCGGCGTTCTCCGAGATCTATGCCGAGCGCTCGATGGAGCGCATGAGCAACCAGCCGTCGATCAAAGTGCGCGCTGCGCAACTGGTGGGAAGCAATGGCGGTCACCGCAGCTGCGACGCGAAGCTCTATGGCAGTGCCGAGGGCAGCCACGCCACGCCCTCGGAAGTGGCGCTCACCTGGCACAACTATCCCGAGACGCACGCAGCATGAAGCTCGATGGAACCGCGGATCGCACCCAACGGCTCCTTCGCCGACGCCGAGGACTACCGCCGCACCTTCCCCGATGGCCGAATCGGCTCGGACCCCAACCTGGCCACGCCCGAGCACGGCAAGCGGATACTACGACACCGCCGTCGAGGACGTGGCGCGCGACTACCAGACGTGGGTTTCGCGATAGGACTCCGCAGAGCCACCCAGCAGATGTGTGTGGGAAAGTAGGAAAACCACCTGAGACCCTTGGGCCATCGGCATCCGCAGCCGCCCGCAGACCGGTGGGAAAGACGGTGGAAAACCGCGGGCGAAGTCAGCTTCGGCGCATGCGCTCGCGATGAAGGATGTAGAGGCCCGACGCCACCACCACGGCGATGCCGGCCAGCTCGCCAGGTTCGGCACGTCGCCCCACAGACGTAGCCGATGCCGATCGCCCACAGCACCGAGGCATAGCGGAACGAGCCGATCACGGAGAACGCCGCACCGGTGCGCAGCGCCAGCATGAGGAGCTGGTAGCCGGTCGCCAGCAGCAGCGAGGAGCCGACACGAAGCCGATGCCGTTGAGCCGGTCATGGGCTGCCAGCCCGTCGATCATGGCCCAGGCGCAGCCCACCACCGCCGACCGTCACCGCGGAACTGAGCGACACCATCGAGCGTCGGCACGGCGGGCGGCACGTAGCGGCCAGGATGTCGCGCAGAGCGCCGGCGAAGCGAGCAGAACACGACCAGCCAGGTCCAGGCATTGACGTCGCCGGGGTGCGGCTGGATCACCATCAGCACGCCCACGAAACCGACGGACGATGGCGCTCCAGCGCCGCCAGCCGCACCTGCTCCGTTCAGCATCAGCACCGCCAGCACCGCGAGAGAAGCAGCGGTGTCGAGAGGTTGATGGCGGTGGCGATGGCGAAGGGAATGTGGAACAGCGCCACCAGGTAGGTGATCGCTGCGGTCGCCTCGAGCAGGCCGCGTAGACCACTGCCGGATGGCAAACGCCAGCGCACCTGCCGCCAGACGCCCGCTGGCCACGCATCGCCAGCACGCACCAAGCCGTGGCGAAGACGCCGCGCAGGCCGATCGCCTGACCAACGGCATGGTCTCGGCGGCGAAGCTTGACCAGCGCATCGTTGAAGATGAAGACCACGACCGACGCCGACATCAGGACGACGCGTGTGGCGCCCGTCATGCCGTCATGTGTTGTCCGATCACTTCGGCCGTCACTTGCCGCCGGACATCTTCAGGATGAGCTTCCAGTGCTCGTCGCTGACCGGCACGACCGAGAGCCGCGACTGGCGCACCAGCTTGAATTCCTTGAACTTCGGGTCGGCCTTGATGGCGGCGAGCGTCACCGGCTGCTTGACCGGCTCGACGGCCTTCGACAGTCGACCGTGACGGCCTTGCCGTCCTTGTCGGTGGGATCGGGATAGGCCGCCTTCACGACCTCGGCGATGCCGACGATCTCCTTGCCCTCGCCCGAGTGATAGAAGAAGCAGCGGTCGCCCGGCCTTCATCGCCTTGAGATTGAGCTGGCGCCTGCGGGTTGCGCACGCCGGTCCACGAGGTGCGCTTGTCCTTCACGAGCTGGTCCCACGAATACGCCGACGGCTCGGATTTGATGAGCCAATGAGCCATGTCACGCTCTCCACTTCGTCCGCGCGCAGCGGACGCGCCAACAAGGCGCGGATCGCCTCGTCGAGGTCCGCGCCGCGATGCAGGATAGCATCGACGGCGGCACAAATCGGCATCTCGATCTGGTGCCGCGCCGCGCTGCGCCAGCACCGCCGGCGCCGTCGCCTCGCCTTCGACGACCTGGCGGCGTGCCGGCCATGTGGTGGGCCAGCGGTCGTGCCCTTGCCGAGCGCCATGCCGAGCGCGCGGTTGCGCGACAGCGGGCCGTGGCAGGTCAGCACCGAGGTCGCCCAGGCCGCTCAGGCCGGTCAGCGTCTCGAGCTCCGGCGCCCATCGCCTGGCCGAGCCGCGCCATCTCGGCGAAGCCGCGCGTGATCAGCGCCGCGGCGGCGTTGCGCCCCAGCCCGCGGCCCTCGACGATGCCGGCGGCGATGGCCAGCACGTTCTTGACCGCGCCGCCCAGCGCCACGCCCAGCACGTCGTGGTCCAGTAGGGCCGGAAGGCGCCGGCCGCCAGCGAGCCGGCCAGCGTCGCGGCCGAGGGCTGCGTCGGCCGGTGGCGATGCTGACCGCCGTCGGCAAACCGCGCACCGCCTCCTCGGCGAAGCTCGGTCCCGACAGCACGGCGATGCGGCCGGCCGGGCAGCACCTCGGCCAGCGACCTCGGGCATCAGCAGCCCGCTCGCGGCCTCGATGCCCTTGGCGCAGATCACGACCGGCGCCTGGCCGGGCAGGCCGCGCGCCGAGCGCGCGCACGGCCTGCGCCGGGCAGACCAGCAGCAGCGACGTCGCAGGCGGCCGAGCGCTGCGAGATCGACGCGCCGCCTCGATGCCGGCCGTCGAGCGGCTACGCCCGGCAGATAGACCGGGTTGGCGCGGTCGCTGGGCGATCGCCTGGGCGATCGACGGATCGCGCGACCACAGGGTCACGCGCCGGCCGGCGCGGCGGGCCAGGCAGGCGAGCGCGGTGCCCCACGCGCCGCCGCCCACCACGCCGATATGGCTTACCGTTCACGAGCTGGCGCTCACAGGCTGAGGTTGAAGGCGATGGAGATGCGCTCGGCGCTGCCGCGATAGGGCCGCACCTGGTGCAGCAGCCAGGCCGGGAACATCACCAGGCGGCCGGCCTTGGGCCGCACCGTCTCGTTGGCGCCGACCGACAGGCCGCGCCGGCATGGCGAAGGCGAGATGCGGCGCATACATCGCCGGGCCCGGCCCGCGCGGGTCCATGAATTCCAGCTCGCCGCCCAGCGACGGATCGGCGGCGATGCCGCCGTCGTCGACGTAGTAGACGCCCGACCAGAAGCTGCCGGGATGGGAATGGAACTCGTTGCCGTGGCCCGCTGCGGTTGATGTTGGCCCACATGTTGGCGCTGCCACGTCACGGTGACCGGGCTTGCCTTCGCGGTCGGTGGTCACGCGATTGGCGGTGTTGCGGCCGATCGCCAGCAGCTTGATCGCCGCGGCGCCGCCCCAGCGGTCCATGTCCCAGCTCGACTGCCAGCCGCCGAGGTTGGAATGCTGCGTGCCGGGATGCGTCTTGTTGCACGCTGGTCGATCGCCTTGCGCAGCTCGGCATTGAGCGCGGCCGCGTCGGGCAGGTCCGAGATGACCACCGGCGTGGCGAACAGGGCGTCATCGATGTTCATGGCCGCGAGCTCTACACCACTCTACATCGGACGAGCGGACGGGGTCGAGCGGCCAGCGCGGCCGCGGCCGAAATCGAGCGCGTCGGTCCTGCCCAGCCGCAGCCGCTCGATGCCGGCCCAGGCGATCATGGCGCCGTTGTCGGTGCAGAGCTTTACCGGCGGCGCGACCAGACGCGCGCCATGCTCGGCCGCGAGCGTCCTCCAGGCGGCCGCGCAGATAGAGGTTGGCCGCGACGCCGCCCGCCACGACCAGCGTCGGCGACGGCGCCGATCGCGCAGCGCGTTGGCGCAGCGGTCGGCCAGAACGTCGCCCACGGTGCGCTGGAACGAGGCGCAGAGATCGGCGATCGGCGCGGTCTGTCGCCGGATCGAGCTTCTCGACGGTCTGGCGCACCGCCGTCTTGAGGCCGGAGAAGGAGAAGTCGCAGCCCGGCTTGCGCCACATCGGCCGCGGCAGGGCGAAGCGCTGCGCATCGCCGCCGCTTGGCCGCCCGCTCGACCGCCGGCCCGCCGGGAAAGCCCAGGCCCAGAAGCTTCGCGGTCTTGTCGAAGCATTCGCCGACCGCATCGTCGATGGTCGTGCCGAGCCGCGTGAAGTCGCCGGGACCGCGCACGGTCAGGAGCTGGCAATGGCCGCCCGAGACCAGCAGCAGCAGATAGGGAAAGCGCCACGTCCTCGGTGAGCCGCACCGACAGCGCATGGCCTTCGAGATGGTTGATGGCGAGGAAGGGCTTGTCGTGCGCGAAGGCCAGCGCCTTGGCGGTCATCACGCCCACCATCACGCCGCCGATCAGGCCCGGCCCGCCGGTGGCGGCGATGCCGTCGAGATCGTCGAGACCGAGGCCGGCCGTCGTCGAGCGCCTCCGTCGACCAGCCCGTCGATGCGCTCGAGATGGGCGCGCGCGGCGATCTCCGGCACCACGCCGCCGAAGCGGCGATGCTCGGTCAGCTGGCTGTAGATCACGTTGGCCAGGATCGCGCCCGATCGGCCGCCGCCGTCGGCCGGCGCCTCGACGATGGCGACCGCCGTCTCGTCGCAGCTCGTTTCGATACCCAGCACGCGCATGCGTGTCTTCTAGCCTCGGCGGCCGACCTACGCTAGAGCAGGCGCCATGGCGGTTCCTCTCCTGCGACTCGGCACGCGCGGCAGCAAGCTGGCGCTCGACCCAGGCCGGCCTGGTGCGCGACGCGCTGGCCGCGGCGGTGCCGGCGCTGGCGGCGCCGGACGCCATCGAGATCGTCGCCCATCAGGACCACGGGCGATGCCATCCAGGACCGGCCGCTGTCCGAGGCCGGCGGCAAGGGCCTGTTCGTCAAGGAGATCGAGGAGGCGCTGCTGGCGCAGCGCATCGATGCCGCGGTCCACAGCATGAAGGACATGCCGACGGCGCAGCCGGCCGGCCTGCTGATCGCCGCCTTCCTGCCGCGCGAGGATGCGCGCGACGTGCTGATCGCGGGCGACGTCAGGCGCATCGCCGACTTCGAGGCAGGGCGCCATCGTCGGCACCTCGGCGCTGCGCCGGCGCGCCCAGCTCCTGCATCGGCGGCCCGACCTGCAGATCGTCAACTTGCGCGGCAACGTCGACACGCGGCTGGCCAAGCGCGAGGCCGGGCGTCGTCGAGGCGACTCTGCTGGCGCTGGCCGGCCTGAAGCGGCTCGGCATGGCCCATGTCGGCACGCCGGTGCCGGAAGACGAGATGCTGCCCGCCGTCGGCCAGGGCGCGGTCTGCATCGAATGCCGCGCGGACGATGCGACGACACGCGCGCTGGCTCGCCGCCATCGATCACGCGCCGACCGCGACCTGCGTGGCGGCCGAGCATGCGCATGCTGGCGGTGCTCGACGGCTCGTGCCGCACGCCGATCGCCGGTCACGCCGTTCTCACAGACGGACGGTGCACTTCATCTGCGCGGCCTGATCGCCAAGCCCGACGGCTCGGAGCTGATCGCCACCGAACGGCGCGGCGCGGCAGCCGATGCCGAGGCGATGGGCCGCGACGCCGGCCACGAACTGCAAGCGCCGCGGCGGTCCGGGCTTCCTCTCGACCTGATGGCGTGCCGACCACTAGAGTCCGGCGCATGCGCCTTGCCCGCGATCGCCTGTTGGCTCTGTGCGGCGCGGCCGCTCTGCTCGCCGGCCTGCGAGTCCGGCGCCGGTCACCGGCCGCTCGCAGATGATGCTGGTGAGCGAGAGCGAGGAGCGCCAGATGGGCCTGCAGGCCTATCAGCAGGTGCTGTCCAAGGAATCGCTGTCGTACGACGCCGACGACCAACGCGCTGGTCGAGAAGGTCGGCCGGCGCATCGCCGCGGCAGCGGAGCGGCCGCCCAACGAGTCTGTGGCGCGCGCCGCGCTTTCGCTGGGAATTCAAGACCGTCGACAAGAACGAGCCGAACGCCTTCTGCCTGCCCGGCGGCAAGGTCGTGGTCTATACCGGCATCCTGCCGATCACGCAGCACCGAGGCAGGCCTGGCCGTCGTGATCGGCCATGAAGTGGCGCACGCGCTGGCGCGCCACGGCGCCGAGCGCATGAGCGATCAGATGGTGGCGCAGGTCGGCGCGACGGCCGCGGCCGTCGCGCTTCGGCGACCGTGAGCGGACGCAGCCGCGCCTACGTGCCGGCGATGATGGCGGCGCTGGGCGCCGGCGCGACGGTGGGCTTCATCCTGCCGATGTCGCGGGCGCAGGAATCGGAGGCCGACCGCATCGGCCTCGTGCTGATGGCGCTGGCCGGCTACGATCCGCGCGAGGCGATCGCGCGTGTGGGAGCGCATGCGCGCCGCCAGCACCGGCGCCGCAGCAAGCGGAATGGCTGAGCACCCATCCCGGCCGACACCACGCGGCTCGCCGACATCCGCCAGTGGCTGCCCGAAGCCATGAAGTATTATCGCCCGCGTGAATTGAGACCGTGACCGACACGCTCGAATACGACGCGACAGGGCTTGCTCTGCCCGCTGCCGGTGCTGCGCGCCAACCGCAAGCTGCGCGAGCTGCCGGTCGGCGGCCTGCTGACCGTGCGCGCCACCGATCCGGCCGCCGAGCAGGACTTCCCGCCTACTGCAAGCAGACCGGCCACGAACTGGTCTCGAGTCGCGCGCGAGGGCGATGTGCTGATATTCGTCATTCGCAAACGCTGACCGAAGAGTAGGTGCATGCCCAGGCGACTTTCAAGACGATCGATTCCTGCGACGTGTCCGGCAAGCGCGTGCTGGTGCGCGTCGACCTCAACGTGCCGATGAAGAACGGCAAGGTGACCGACGCCACGCGCATCGAGCGCGCCGCGCCGACCCTGCACGAGCTCGCCGCCAAGGGCGCCAAGGTGATCGTGCTCAGCCACTTCGGCCGGCCCGACGGCAAGCGCGTGCCGGAGATGTCGCTGAAGCCGCTGGTCGAGCCGCTCGCCAAGGCGCTCGGCAAGCCGGTGGCCTTCGCCGAGGACTGCATCGGCCCGCTCGCCGAGGACGCCGATGCGCGCGCTGAAGCCGGCGAGTGCTGCTGCTCGAGAACCTGCGCTTCCACAAGGAGGAGGAGAAGAACGACGCCGCCTTCATCGACAAGCTGTCGGTGCTGGGCGACGTCTATGTGAACGACGCCTTCTCGGCGGCGCATCGCGCGCACGCCTCGACCGAGGGCGTCGCCAATCGCCTGCCGGCGCGCGGCCGGCCGGCTGATGCAGGCCGAGCTCGAGGCGCTGCACAAGGCGCTGGGCAATCCCAAGCGGCCGGTGTGCGCCGTGGTCGGCGGCGCCAAGGTCTCGACCAAGCTCGACCTGCTGGGCAACCTGGTCGGCAGGGTCGACAAGCTGATCATCGGCGGCGGCATGGCCAACACCTTCCTGCAGGCGCCAGGGCATCAAGGTCGGCAAGTCGCTGTCGCGAGAAGGATCTGGCCACGACCGCGCTCGAGATCCTCGACAAGGCCGAAGGCCGCCAAGTGCAAGGTGCTGCTGCCGGTCGATGTCGTGGTCGCCGGCGAGTTCAAGGCCGGCGCGCCGCACAAGGTGGTCGACGCCACGGCCTGCCCCGACGACCAGATGATCCTCGATGTCGGGCCCAAGTCGATCGCGCTCTACTCAGAGGAAGTCGGCCGAGTGCGCGACCCTGGTGTGGAACGGCCCGCTCGGCGCCTTCGAGATCAAGCCGTTCGATGCCGGCACGGTGGCGCTGGCCGCGGACCGTGGCCGAGCTCACCGGCGCGGGCAAGCTGCTGTCGGTGGCGGGCGGCGGCGACACGGTGGCCGCGCTGGCCGCGGCGGGCGTCGAGGAGAAATTCTCCTACGTCTCGACGGCGGGCGGCGCCTTCCTGGAATGGATGGAAGGCAAGACCCTGCCCGGCGTTGCGGCCCTGATCCGGGCGGCGTAAGACCGGGAGGCGATGAGCACGCCGCCGCCGCTCCTGACCGCCCGCGGCTGCCCTGGGATCCGCCGGATCATTTCGAGAAGCGCATTCCCGACGGCGACAATCGCGAGCGGCTGGTCTGCGCGCGCTGCGAGTTCATCCACTACCAGAACCCCAAGATCGTCGCCGGCGCGGTCTGCACCTGGAGCGACAAGATCCTGCTGGCCAAGCGCGCGATCGAGCCGCGCAAGGGCTTCTGGACCCTGCCGGCGGGCTACATGGAGCTCGGCGAGACGACCGAGCAGGCCGCCGCAGCGCGAGGCCAGCGAAGAAGCCTGCGCCACGCATCGAGATCGACCGCCTGCTCGCCATGTACAGCGTGGCGCGCATCGGCCAGGTGCAGATCATGTATCGCGCGCGGCTGGTGAGCGCCGACGTGGCAGCCGGGCGTGGAGAGCGAGGAAGTGGCGCTGGTCGACTGGGCCGGACATTCCGTGGGAGCAGCTCGCCTTTCCCGACCGTGGTGTGGGCGCTCGCCCACTTCCACGACTCGCGCGGCAAGACGGATTTCGCGACCTACTCAATCCCACAGGCGATCTCGCCCGCATGTGGCCGCCGCGCAAAGCCGGCGGGACGGTCCTGAGCCGCATAGCCTGCGTTCGACTTGCCGGGCTTTATGCCATGGCTTTTGCTATCATCGTACGAACGTTCGGCACACGGACGAATCTGGAGGAATCCATGCTAACTGCAGCCAACAACGAGATGCTGACGCGCGTTGGGCCGGGCACGCCCATGGGCAACCTGATGCGCGAATACTGGATCCCCGCCTGCCTGTCCTCGGAACTCAAGGCCGACGGCGAGCCGATGCGGCTCATGCTGCTGGGCGAGCGGCTCATCGCCTTCCGCGACACCGACGGCCGGGTCGGCGTCATGGAGCATCGCTGCCCGCACCGCTGCGCCTCGCTGTTCTTCGGGCGCAACGAGGAAGGCGGCCTGCGCTGCGTCTATCACGGCTGGAAGTTCGACGTCGAAGGCAACTGCCTCGACATGCCGAACGTGCCGCCGGCGCAGGACTTCAAGGCACCGCATCAAGGCCAAGGCCTACAAGGTGGTCGAGCGCGCGGGCTTCGTCTGGACCTACATGGGCAGCGCGCGAGAAGCGCCGCCGCTGCCCAACGTCGAAGTGCTGATGCTGCCCGAGGAAGAGCGCCTCACGCGCGTGCACATGCGCGAGTGCAACTGGTTCCAGTCGCTCGAGGGCGACATCGACACCTCGCATTTCGGCTTCCTGCATGTCGGCGGCGTCAAGACGGAGGACGTCGATCCCGACCACGATCAACCGCTGGGCGGTGGGCGAGCGAGCGCCGGACTACAAGTCGACCGAGACCGAGTGGGGCACGATGTACGCGGCGTACCGGCCGGCCGAGCCCGGCACCTACTACTACCGCTTCGCCCATTTCATGTTCCCGTTCATCACGCTGACGCCCAACGGCTTCTTCGAGGACCAGATCGCGTGCACGCTCGAACGTGCCGATGGATGACACCCACACCATGACCTACAACCTCGCCTGGAAGAAGAAGACGCGTCCGCTCGAGACGCTGAAGAACGGCGACTGGATCCCCGGCCTCGAAGCCCGAGGTCGGAGTACCTGCCGAACACCAACGACTGGTTCGGACGCCATGGCGCCTGGTGGCGCGGCGCGAGAACGACTACCTGATCGACCGCGACATGCAGAAGAACGTCAACTACACCGGCATCCAGGGCATCGGCCGGCAGGACCAGGCGATGATCGAATGCATGGGCGAGATCGTCGACCGCTCGCTCGAGCACCTGGCGCCGTCGGACCGCATGATCGCCCTCACGCGCAAGCGGCTGCTGCGAGGCCGCGCAGGAACTTGATGAACGAGAAGGCAAGGTGCCGGCGACCGTCGACAATCCCGACATCTATCGCGGCGCGCGCGGCGGCGCCTTCATCGCCTCGGCCGAGATCGGACTGGCTCGACGCCTATGCCGACAAGCTGCAGACGGCGAAGAGCCCGCTCGGGCTTGCTGAACAGAACCGGTTGCCGCTGGCGGCCGAGTAGGTTCAGGCGAGACGGCTGCGGGAGGCGGCCGCCTGCTGGCGACGGAGGCTGCGTCGGCTGCACTGACGGCTGCGCGTGACAGGTGACGGTTGCCGCGAGCGTCCGAGCGCGCGGTTGCTCGCGCGGCCTGGCGCGCCATGGCCAGCCCGCCGGCATCGCCCTGCTGATCCTGCTCCTCGGCTTCCTGACGCTCTATCCGATGGCGATGCTGCTCTACGGCAGCCTTCATTCGACGCCGCCCGGGATGGCGGGCAAGTTCAACCTCGACGGCTATGCCGGCGCTGGCCACGGCCGAGAACCTGCGAGGTGCTCGCCAACACCGCCGGCATCTCGCTGGTCAAGACCGATGCTGTCGCTGGCGCTCGCCATCCTGCTCGCCTGGATCGTGGCGCGCACCGACACGCCCGGCGCGCGGCGTGCTGGAAGTGCTGATCACGCTGCCGTTCTTCATCCCGCCGATCCTGACGGCGACCGCGCTGGGCGATGCTGGGCAACGCCCAGGTCGGCACCATCAACCTGGTCTGGCGCTGGCTCACCGGCTCCGACGGCACGCTGGTCGACGTCTATTCCTACGGCGGCGTGATCTGGCACATGATGCAGTACTCGACGCCGTTCATCTTCCTGTTCGTCGTCGACGCCTTCCGCGCCATGGATCCCTCGCTCGAGGAATCGAGCCGCATGTCGGGCGCGACGCGCTGGCAGACCTTCTGGCGCATCACCTTCGCCCTGATGCTGCCGGTCACCACCAGCGCCTTCATCCTGAGCTTCATCCGCGGCATGGAGTCCTTCGAATCGGCGGTGTTCTTCGGCACGCCGGTCGGCATCAAGCGTCATCACCACGCAGATCTACCAATCGATCACCCAGCGCGCGCAGCCCGACTACCAGTCGGCGACGGCGCTGGGCTTCGCCGCCATGGCGCTGATGTTCCTGCTGCTGGTCCTGCAGAGCCGGCTGCTGGCGGCCGCAGCTTCACCACCGTGACCGGCAAGGCCTATTCGCCCAACGTCACGCGGCTCGGCTGGATGCGCTGGGTGACCTTCGCGGTCTGCGTCGCCTTCTTCGCGCTCACCGTCGCGCTGCCGATCGGCCAGCTCCTGCTCAGCTCGTTCTTCCAGTTCTTCGGCTTCTACCAGGCCGACATGCTGACCCTCGATCACTACCGCAACGTCTGGGAGAACAGCGAATTCTGGCGCGCCTTCGGCAACACCATGCTGCTGGGCTTCGTCGGCGCCACGGCGACGATGGTGCTGGGCGGCATCGTGGCCTACATCACCACGCGCACGCGCTGGCGCGGCCGGCGGCTGATCGACATGCTGGCCTGGCTGCCCTGGATGATGCCGGGCATGGTGCTGGGCATCGGCTTCCTGTGGGGCTTCGCCATCCTGCCGCACGCCATCCCGATCTACGGCACGCTGTGGGCGCTGCTGCTGGCCTATGTCGCGCTCGGCACGCCGGTCGCGGTGCGCGTGACCGCGGGCGCCTATCAGCAGATCGCCACCGACATCGAGGAATGCTCGCGCGTGCATGGCGCCAGCTGGTGGCAGACGCTGGGCCGCATCCTGGTGGCGCTGGCCTGGCCCGCCTTCGCCGTCGGCTGGGTGCTGATCTTCTTCGGCATCATGCGCGAGCTCAGCGCCTCGATCCTGCTCTATGCGCCGGGCACCGAGGTGCTGTCGGTGGTGATGCTGAAGATGTGGAGCGAGCGGCAAGCCCGAGGAAGTGAGCGTCATCGGCCTCGTCATGCTGGTGCTGGTCCTGCTGTTCCGCTGGGTGCAGCTCAGCTTCATCAAGAAGCGCATCAGCACGCTATGAGAAGAACAGGGAAGGATCGGACCATGCTGAGGAGAAGCGTCCTGGGAGGCTCGCCGGCAAGCGCCGCCCTTGCTCGCGCCGCGGCCGCAGGATGACGAATGGGCAGAAGGTCGTCGAGGCCGCCAAGAAGGAAGGCAAGCTGGTGATCTACACCGCCTCGATCGGCTCGCCCTTCCACAAGACGGTGATCAAGGCCTTCGAGGCCGAAGTACGGCATCACCGTCGAGCCTGCTGGAGGCGCGCGCCAGCGAGGTGCGCGAGCGGGTGCGCGTCGAGCAGTCGGCCGGCCGCTTCCTGGGCGACATCCATCACAACGGCACGCACCACCACCTGGCTGATGACGCGCGACGGCAACTTCCAGCCGCACGGCGCCATCCCCAACGTCAAGAACATCGTGCCGCCGTACGAGGCCGACGACATCACGATCCCCGGCCGAGGTGATCAGCTACGGCCTGCTGGTCAACCGCAACCTGGTGAAGCCGGCCGACGAGCCCAAGAGCTGGAAGGACATCCTCGATCCCAAGTGGGCCGGCAAGATCCTGTCCGACGACTATCGCGCGCTGGGCGGCGGTGCGGTGTTCTTCGTGGTCATGCAGAACACCTTCGGCCGGGAGTTCCACGAGAAGCTGGCGGCGCAGAAGCCGGTCGTTCTCGCGCGACATCGCAGAACAGCGAGCGCCGCGTGGCGCGCGGCGAGTATCCGCTCTACATCCCGTTCTCGCTGCAGGACACCAACAACCTGCAAGGGCCTGCCGGTGAAGCCGATCGTGCCGGCGGAAGGCCGGCCCTATGTCCGCTTCGACCTCAGCGATGCTCAAGAACGCGCCGCATCCCAACGCCGCGCGCGTGTTCATGAACCACTATCTCGAGCCCGAGTCGCAGCTCGTCTTCGCCAACGCCGGCTACAACCCGGTGATCAAGGGCGTGGTCGAGAAGACGCTGCGAGGAGATCCGTCCGCTGCTCGCGACCAAGGCGATGGGCACGACCGATCCCCGAGAGCAGGACGCCATGCTCGAGCTCGCCAAGCAGATCTACAAGTAGCGAGCGGACGCCGTGCCCAGCGTCACCCTGCACGCGGTCGGCCGGCACTTCGCCGACGTGAAGGCCGTCGACGGCATCGACCTTGCCGTCGAGCACGGCGAGTTCGTGACGCTGCTCGGGCCCTCGGGCTGCGGCAAGACCACGACCTTGCGCATGGTGGCGGGGCTGGAGCGCAACGACACCGGCACGATCGCGATCGGCGGCCGCGTGGTGAGCGACGCGCCGGCCGGCCTGTTCGTGCCGCCCGACCATCGCAAGCTCGGCATGGTGTTCCAGTCCTACGCCATCTGGCCGCACATGACGGTGTTCGACAATGTCGCCTATCCGCTGAGCGGTGCGGCATGTCGCCAAGGCCGAGATCCGCGACGAGGTGACGGCAGCGCTCGAGCTGGTCGAGATGGAGCGCTTACGCCGACCGCCCGGCGCCCGCCCTGTCCGGGCGGCCAGCAGCAGCGCGTGGCGATCGCCCGCGCGCTGGTGTTCGAGCCCGAGGTGCTGCTGCTCGACGAGCCGTTGTCGCAACCTCGACGCCCGCCTGCGCGCCCAGATGGGCGATGAGTTCCGCGCCCTGCAGCGGCGGCTCAAGATCACGACGATCTACGTCACCCACGACCAGGAGGAGGCGATGGCGCTTCGCGACCGCGTGGTGGTGATGCAGAAGGGCCGCATCCTGCAGATCGGCGCGCCCGAGACCGTCTATCGCCGCCCGGCCAGCCGCGAGGTCGCCGCGTTCTTCGGCACGCCCAACCTGATCGAGGCCACGGTGACGGCCTGCCGGCCGGCCGACGGCGAGTATCGTTCTGATCCGTCGAGAGGCGGCAGCGGACGCGGCGATTGCCGCGCCGGCCAGGCCGTTCGGCCCGGGCGAGCAGGTCGTCGGTGATGGTGCGGCCGGAAGACTGTCGCGCTCGCCAACGGGGCCGCCGCATCGTCGCTGGTCAGCTCAGCTGGCCGGGCAAGGTTGTCGACGGCGTCTTCCGCGGCCCGCGGCGCTCGCTCGCGGTCGAGACGGCCAGCCTGCGCTTCATGTCGAATGCCCGGCCACACGGGCGGCGCCGTGGGCGAGGCGGTCACCTTGCTGGTCGACGCCGGCAATGCCTGGGCATTGAGGCCCTAATCGGATCAACTCCCTCCCCATCAAATGAAGTGCCTCGTCAGACGAGGGTCGATGGGGTCATGGGATTGCGGCCTTTGACTCCTCCGTCGTAGACGACGACACCTCCCCATTTGAATGGGGCAGGCTGGTTCAATCTGCGCGGATTTCGTCCTAGCCGAACGGATTGTCCTTGCCGTCGTAGTGGCGCTTGAGCAGCGGCACCTGCAGGACGGCGAACACCAGGGTGAGCGGGAAGCTCAGGAACATCTTGCTGGCGATCCAGGTGTCGGTCGAGAAGCTGCGCCGCATCACCTCGTTGACCGCCGCCAGCACGAAGAAGAACAGCGCCCAGCGCACGGTGAGTTTCCACCAGCCCACATCGGTCAGCTGGAAGGCCGCGCCGAAGATCGGCTTCAGCAGCGGCCGGCGGAAGAACAGCAGCCCGCCGCCCAGGATGAGGCCGAACAGGCAGTTCACGATGGTGGGCTTCAGCTTGATGAAGATCTCGTCCTGCAGCCAGATCGTCAGGCCGCCGAACACCAGCACGAAGAAGCCGCCGACCAGCGGCATCGATCGGCCAGCGGCCCTCCATCCAGCGGTAGCAGGGCAGCGCGATCGCGGTCGCGACGATGAACACGCCGGTGCCGATGAAGATGCCCCACTTGGAGTTGACCGCGAAGAACAGCAGCAAGGGTCCGAGCTCCAGCGCCGTGGCGTAGAGCCTGCGCATGCCTTTCTCTTCCTTGATCTCTTCGCTCATGCCGGCAACCCCATCAATCCGCGCGCGAAAGCCCGCGCCTCGAACGGGCTGCAGGTCGTCGATGCCCTCGCCGACGCCGATCGCCACCACCGGCAGCTTGAACTTCTCGGCCAGCGCCACCAGCACGCCGCCCTTGGCGCTGCCGTCGAGCTTGGTCACCACCAGCGCGTCGACCGGCGACATGGCCTTGAAGGTCTCGACCTGGGCATGGGCATTCTGGCCGGTCGTGGCATCGAGCACCAGCAGGCAGGAATGCGGGCGCCGAAGGGTCGAGCTTGCGGATGACGCGCACGATCTTGGCGAGCTCTTCCATCAGGTTGGTCTTGTTGTGCAGGCGGCCCGCCGTGTCGATGAGCAGCACGTCGCACCCGTCCGAGCGCGCCTTCTCCAGCGCCTCGTAGGCCAGCCCGCGGCATCGGCGCCAGCCTCCTTGGCGATCACCGGCACGCCCGCCCGTTCGCCCCAGATCTTGAGCTGCTCGACCGCGGCGGCGCGGAAGGTGTCGCCCGCCGCCAGCATCACCTTCCTGCCCTCGCCTTTGAACAGGTGGGCGAGCTTGGCGATGGTCGTGGTCTTGCCGCTGCCGTTGACGCCGATCACCAGCACGACATGCGGCCGGTGCGCCGGATCGACGGCGAGCTCGGTCGCGACCGGCTGCAGGATCTCGGCGATATGGTCGGCGAAGGCCGTCCGCACCTCCTCGTCGGTCACTTCGCTGGCCGAACCGCTCCTTGCCGAGCTTCTCGACCAGGCGGGCGGCCACGCTGACGCCGAGATCGGCCTGGATCAGCGCGTCCTCGAGTTCGTCGAGGGTCGCCTGGTCGAGCTTCTTCTTGGTGAAGAGACCGGTGATGCTCTCGGTGACGCGCCGGGTCGACTTGGAAGGCCCGCGCGCAGCCGCGACAGCCAGGAGCCCCTCTTCGGCGCAGTCATCTTGTCCTCGCTCACAGCTCGCCTTTATAGGAAAGCGAGATGCCGCCGGTCATCATGACGTGATCGTCGCGCATCCAGTCGATGGTGAGCGTGCCGTGCTCGACCATCACCTCGACCTGGCGGGCCACGAGACCGCGCCGCGCTGCGGCGACGCCGGCCGCGCACGCGCCCGAGCCGCAGGCCAGCGTCAGCCCGGTGCCGCGCTCCCAGACGCGCAGCCTGAGCCTGTTCTCGCCGACCATCTGCGCCACGCCGATATTGGCGCGCTGGGGAAAGAACGGGTCACGCTCGAGCTTAGGCCCGAGCTCGCCGAGCTGTTATCGCCGCGAGATCGTCGACGAAGAAGGTGGCGTGCGGATTGCCCATGCTGGTGCCGACCGGATCCTGCAAGGGTCCCAAGCCCGACCGGCAGGTGATTGGTGTCGCACGCCTCGCGCACCGGGATGTCGCGCCAGTCGAGCAGCGCCAGCCCCATGTCGACCGAGATCACCGGCAGGCCGTTGGCGCCCTTGCCGGTCTTCTGCGATTCGAGCAGGCCGGAGATGGTCTGCACCGTGACATGGTCGGTCTTGCGCTCGTCCATCACCAGCGAGGCGACGCAGCGCGTGGCGTTGCCGCAGGCCCCGGCCTCGCTGCCGTCGGGATTGTAGATGCGCATGAAGACGTCGGCGTCGCTGCTCGGTCGGCGGCTCCAGCACGATCAGCTGGTCGCAGCCGACGCCGAGCTGGCGATGCGGCGATGGTGCGGCGGCGCTCCAGCGACAGGTCGAGCGCCGTCGTGCGACCGTCGAGGATGACGAAGTCGTTGCCCAGCCCGTGCATCTTGAGGAATGGCGTACCGCCCATGCCGGGCTATATGGCCGTTCGACCGGGCCAGCGCAACGAGCGCCGTAGAAGGGTCACTTACCTCATCCTGAGGAGGCGCGGAGCGGCGCGTCTCGAAGGATGGGCAACGGACGCTGGTAAAGCTCGTTCCCAGCCTCGAGACGCGCCGCTTCGCGACGCTCGCTCAGGATGAGGTGGTTCACTGTCAACCTGAGACAGGCGGCGCCCGGGCCAGCGCAACGAGCGGGCGCGCGGACCTCACCGGCATGCGGCCCGCCCAGCTCGCGCACATCGAGCGTCGCGAGCTTCTTGGTGTAGATCGTCAGGTGCAGGATGCCGAGCGGCTCGTAGGGGCATGGCGGGCTCGACGAACAGCCCGCGCTCGGCGTCCCAGACGGGCGTCGCGTGATGGACCGGCCAGTTGCAGCGGCTGGGCAGCGGCTCGTGGCTGAAGCCCTTGTCGTAGACCAGCACGTTCAAGCGCGATCTGGTCGGTCATGTCGGTCGAGCGCTGCAGCGCCTCGCCGCAGCAAACGCGGCCCAGCCGGCCCAGTGCGGCGCATCGGCCTTGCAGCGCGAAGACGCCGGCGTTGATCAGCGGATAGCGGATCAGCCGCTCGGCCGTCGTCCTTGTCGAAGCAGGCCTCGTAGGCGGCGCCGTTGACCGAGCCGAGAACTCCTTCCAGGCATGGTGGTAGTGGCGCATCGAGCGGTGGATCTCCGGCGCCACCGCCAGCGCACCGGTGCGGGCCGCGGCGAGGAACAGCGAGAGCGCATCGCCCTGCTGCACCCAGCAATCGCCGTCGATCCAGAGATAGAGGTCGAAGCCCGGGAAAATAGCGCGGCAGGAACGGCCGCGCCGTCAGCGCCTTGTAGCCGTCCTTGAGCCCGCCGCGGCCGGGAAAGTCGAAGTCCCATTGCGGCACGACCAGCGTCGCGCCCTGCGCGCGACACCAGGCGCGCTGCTCTTCGGTCAGGCCGCAATCGAGCGACGCCCGAGCGCCAGCGCGCGGCCCTCCGCCGTCGCGCGCAGCGAGCCGATGCAGTCGCGCATCAGGTCGAAGTAGGCCGGCGTCGCCGCCGGTGATCGCGATGGCTTCGTTCCGTCACGCGGTCGAAGATGGGGCTTTGCTGTCGCCTGGCTTTGCGCCACAGTCGCGGCAACGGAGGACAACCATGGCCAAGCACGTCGACTACTACGTCTCGCTCAACTCGCCCTGGACCTACCTCGGCTCGAAGCGCTTCGAGGCGATGGCCAAGAAGCACGGCGCGCGACGTCACCATCTGGCCGGTCGATTTCGGCTCGGTGTTCGCCGTCTCGGGCGGCCTGCCGCTGCCCAAGCGCGCGCCGCAGCGCCAGGCCTATCGCATGATGGAGCTGAAGCGCTGGCGCGATCATCTCGGCGTGAAGCTGACGCTCGAGCCCAAGTTCTTCCCGGCCAACGAGGTGCCGGCCGCCAAGTGCGTGATCGCGCTGCGCGAGCAGGGCCGCATGGCCGACGCCATCAAGCTCGCGCATGCCGTGCTGAACGCATTGTGGACCGAGGAGAAGAACACCGGCGATCCGGCGACCCTGCAGGCTCGATCATCGCCGGCTGCGGGCTCGATGCCGACGCCGTGATCAAGGCAAGCGAAGCGCCCGCGCATGGCCGACAAGCGCGAGGCCTACACCAAGCACGCGATCGACGCAGGGCGTGTTCGGCGCGCCGTCCGTTCGTGATCGACGGCGAGATCTTCTGGGGCCAGGACCGGCTCGACTTCGTCGACCGCAAGCTTGCGGCCTACGCGTACGGGCCGTCCGGACGCCAAGCGGTCCTATGTCAGACCGCGGCGTCCAGCGACGCGAAAGCCGTCGTCTTCCCCGTACCCCCGCGGACTGACGGCTGATCATGCCGCCTGTTCGACCACGTGGCAGCTGCGAATGGCAGCGAGCGGCGCGAGCCAGCGCGGCGACGGTCGCCGCCGCGCGTCAGCCAGCCGGAGGCAGCCTTGACAGGCCTGTTGTCGGCGCGGCGCCGAGGATGCGCGTGGTCAGTTCGACGCAGCGCCGCACGTCGAAGGCGAGCGAGCTCACGATCCAGGCGACGATGGTTCCCTCAGCGACCCGCCAGCCAGCCATAGAGCAGGCCGCGAAAGACCAGCTCCTCGACCAGCGGCTGCCAGCCCGCCAACACGACGAGCTGCGGCGAACAACGCCGGCTCGCGGGCAATCTTGACCGCTTCCTTCATGCCCTGGGCTCGATGCCGACCTGGCTGACGGCCACGGACAGCACCGTGGTACCCAAGGTGCCGAGCACGACGGGCCGCCAGCCGGCGCGACGGCCGAGCGCCGGCAGTGCCACGCCCCATCGGCGCAACGGCCACGACGAACCGCAAGCAGGCCGACGGCGAAGAAGACGGCGATGAGCGGCAGCGCGCGCCGCGGCTCGCGCACAAGCCATACGGCCGGGACCAGCAGGCAGCGGCAGGCCGCCAGGAAGATCAGCGATCGCCCATCCGCCGATGGGGATAAAATCCTTCTGGATCAATGGGTTGTGGTCTGACCGCCAAGCCTTTTGACTCCTGCCTGGCAGGCCTTATACCCCGGCCGCTCAATCGGTCGTGCCGATTTCTAGGTTCCCCTGCGGGGAGCACCGCTCGATCCGCGAAGGTTCGCGCATCGGCGCGATATCGTTTGGGCGGATGTGGGACCGGATGTTCGAGGGTCTGAGCAAACGTCTGGGCGACGTACTTCGACAAGCTTCGCGGGCGCGGTGCGCTCTCGGAAGCCGATGTCGACGCCGCGCCCTGCGCGAGGTGCGCACCGCGCTGCTCGAGGCCGACGTGGCGCTGCCCGGTGGTCCGCCAGTTCATCGACGAGGTCCGCCCCAAGGCGGTCGGCGCCGACGTCATCCGCTCGGTGACGCCGGGCCAGATGGTGATCAAGATCGTGCAACGATCACCTGGTCGAGATGCTGGGCGGCACCGTCGCCGACCTCGACCTCAACGCCATCCCGCCGGTCGTCATCCTGATGGTCGGCCTGCAGGGCTCGGGCAAGACGACGTCAGTCGGCCAAGATCGGCCTATCGCCTGAGCCAGGCCCGCAGGGCATGGCGGCCGAGATGTTCGGCGGCAGCTTCGCCACCAAGCGCAAGGTCATGATGGCCTCGCTCGACACGCCGCCGCCCGGCCGCCCAGCAGCAGCTCGACGTGCTGGGCCAGCAGACCGGCGTGCCGACCCTGCCGATCGTGCCGCTCGAGATGCCGCTCGCCATCACGCGGCGCGCGCATGGAGACGGCGCGGCGCGAGGGCTTCGACGTCGCTGATCCTCGACACCGCGGGCCGGCTCGCGATCGACGAGGAGCTGATGAAGGAGGTCAAGCAGATCTCCGACGCTCGCCAAGCCCAAGGAGACGCTGCTGGTCGCCGACGCCATGACCGGCCAGGACGCGGTCAACGTCGCCAAGGCCTTCAACGAGCGCCTGGCCGTCACCGGCATCGTGCTGACGCAGCGTCGACGGCGACGCGCGCGGCGGTGCCGCGCTCTCGATGCGCGCCGTCACCGGCCGGCCGGTCAAGCTGATCGGCGTCGGCGAGAAGTTCGACGCGCTGGAGCCGTTCCATCCCGACCGCATCGCCGGCGCGCATCCTCGGCATGGGCGACATCGTCTCGCTGGTCGAGCGCGCCGCCGAGACGATCGACAAGGAAGACGCCGAGAAGCTCGCCGCCCGGGTCCGCAAGGGCCAGTTCGACATGGACGACCTGCTGAGCCAGCTGCGCCAGCTGCGCAAGATGGGCGGCCTGTCAGGGCCTGATGGGCATGCTGCCGGGCGCCATGCAGGCCAAGGCGGCGATGTCGAAGGCCAAGATCGACGAGAAGCAGCTCAAGCGCCAGGAGGCGGTCATCCTCGTCGATGACGCCCAAGGAGCGGCGCAATCCCGACCTGATCCACGCCTCGCGCAAGAAGCGCATCGCCAAGGGATCGGGCGTGCAGGTCCAGGACGTCAACAAGCTCCTGAAGCAGCACGCCGACATGCTGAAGATGATGAAACGCGTCAACAAGCTCGGCGAGAAAGGATTCATGCGCAGCCTCGGAGGCATGACGCCGCCGCCCGGCTTCCCGCGCTGAAGCTTATCCGAAGGAGACAAGAATGCTAGCCATCCGTATGACCCGTCACGGCGCCAAGAAGCGGCCGTTCTTCCACATCGTGGTGGCCGATCTGCGCAGCCCGCGCGACGGCCGCTTCATCGAGAAGCTCGGCACCTACAACCCGCTGCTGCCGCGCGAGCACGCCCAGCGCATCACGCTCGACAAGGAGCGCATCGCTCATTGGCTCAAGGTCGGCGCCCAGCCGTCGGACCGCGTCGCCAAGTTCCTCGCCGCAGGCCGAGATGATGAAGCCGCGCGAGCGCCGCGAGCAGACCAAGAAGACCGCTGCCGCGCGCCAAGGCGCAGGAGCGCATGAAGGCTGCCGCCGCCAGCGCGCTGCCGCTGCAGCTGCCCTGCCGAGCGGCGGCTGAGAAGCGAGGCCGCGGCGCAGCTGATGAGACGGCCTGCGATGAGCAAGGGCCGCGTCCTGCTGGGCGTCGTCGCGGCGCCGCACGGAGTGCGCGGCCTGGTGCGCATCAAGAGCTTCACCGAGGACCCGATGGCGATCGCCGCCTATGGCCCGCTGTCGGACGAGACGGGGAAGAAGGCGTACCGGGTCGAGGCATTGAGCGCCGTCAAGCGGCGCGGTGCTGGCCCGGATCGAGGGCGTAGCCGATCGCACGGCGGCCGAGGCGATTGCGGGGATTGCGGCTCTATGTGGAGCGCGAGCGCATTGCCGGCGACGGGCGAGCGGGAGTGGTACGAGGCCGACCTGGTCGGTCTCGCCGCGGTCGGCCGGGACGGCCGGGATTGGGGCAAGGTGATCGCCTTCCACGATTTCGGCGCCGGGTCGGACGATGGAGGTGTCGGGAGGCGGGCGTCACGCAGTTCGGTGATGCTGCCGTTCACCGACGAGGCGGTGCCCGAGATCGACGTCGAGGGCGGCAAGGTGGTGGTCGATCCGCCGGCGGGTCTGCTGGCGGGCGGCGAAGACAGAAGGAGGCGTAGGACCAACGTGTGGCGCGCGACGGCGCTGACGCTCTTCCCGGAGATGTTTCCGGGCCCGCTGGGCGAGAGCCTGGCCGGCAAGGCGTTGAAGGAAGGCGTGTGGTCAGCTGCGAGGCGGTCGACATCAGGCGGTTCGCCAAGGATCGCCATGGCACGGTGGACGATGCGCCGTTCGGCGGCGGCGCCGGCATGGTGATGAAGCCCGACGTGCTGTCGGCGGCGCATCGAGGCGGTCGCCCGCGCCGGGAGTGCCGAAGCGCTGAAGCTGCTGCTCGCCGCGCGGCGCGCCGTTCAGCCAGGCGCGCGGGCGGGAGCTGGCGAGCGGGCCGGGCGTGGTGCTGGTGTGCGGACGGTCCGAGGGCGTCGACGAGCGCGTCATCGAGGCCCATGCGCTGGAGGAGATCTCGGTCGGCGATTTCGTGCTTTCGGGCGGCGAGATCGCGGCCATGGCGGTGATGGATTGCTGCGTGCGGCTGCTGCCCGGCGTGATGGGCGCGGCCGCAGTCGGCGAGACGAGGAGAGTTTCGAGGACGGATTGCTGGAGTACCCGCACTACACGAGGCCCGCGACCTGGACCGGGCCCGGACGGAACCGAACGGCGCGTGCCGGAGGTCCTGGTCTCGGGCCACCACGGCAAGGTCGCCGAATGGCGGATGCAGGCAGCGGGAAGAGATCACGCGGCGGCGGCGGCCCGATCTGTGGGGCGCCGGCGGACCGCGAAGGTGAACGAAGAGAAGTGACGAAAGGATGGATGCGATGAACATTCTCGACACGATCGGCCAGGCGACGATCGACAAGGTGCAGGCCGAGCGGCCGGTGCCGCGCTTCGAGCCGGGCGACACGCTGCGCGTGCACGTCAAGGTGCAGGAAGGCAACCGCGAGCGCCTTCAGGTCTATGAGGGCCTGTGCATCGGCCGCAAGAATGCCGGCGTGAACTCCTCGTTCACGGTGCGCAAGATCAGCTTCGGCGAGGGCGTCGAGCGCGTGTTCCCGCTCTACGGCCCGGGCATCTGGGAGATCGAGGTCGTCCGCAAGGGCGCGGTGCGCCGCGCCAAGCTCTATTACCTGCGCGACCTGCGCGGCAAGGCGAGCCGCATCGCCGAGGACGTCGAGGCCCAGCGCGAGCTGGTCGCCGAGCAGGCCGAAGAGGCGGCCAGCTGCCGCGGCGCGAGAAGCTCAAGAAGGAGAAGCCCAGGGACGACAGGCACCGCGCGCCGCCAAGGGCGGCGGGAAGAAGTAGGCGCCGCCATGGCGTTCCGCAAGAAGTCGGCCACCGCCGCCTCCGCCGCCGCCGCCGCGCACCCTGTTCGAGAAGATCTGGGACGCCCACGTCGTCCATCGCCAGGACGACGGCACCTGCGTGATCTATGTCGACCGTCACCTCGTGCACGAGGTGACCAGCCCGCAGGCCTTCGAGGGCCTGCGCATGGCCGGCCGGCCGGTGCGCCGGCCCGACGCCACCATCGCCGTGGCCGACCACAACACGCCGACCACGCCTGTCGGCGAGGGCGGCATGGACGAGGAGTCGCGCATCCAGGTCGAGACGCTGGAGAAGAACGTCGCCGACTTCGGCGTGCCCTACTTCGACATGAACGACGCCCGCCGCGGCATCGTGCACGTGATCGGCCCCGAGCAGGGCCTGACCCTGCCGGGCATGACCATCGTGTGCGGCGACAGCCACACCTCCACGCACGGCGCGTTCGGCGCGCTGGCCTTCGGCATCGGCACCTCGGAAGTCGAGCATGTGCTGCGCCACCCAGACGCTGATCCAGAAGCCGGCCAAGAACATGCGCGTCGCGCGTCGAGGGCAGCCTGCCGCTCGGCGTCACGGCCAAGGACGTGATCCTGGCCATCATCGGCAAGCTCGGCACCGCCGGCGGCACCGGCTACGTGATCGAATATGCCGGCCGCGCCATCCGCGAGCATGACGATGGAAGGCCGCATGACGGTCTGCAACATGTCGATCGAGGCGGGCGCGCGCGCCGGCCTGATCGCGCCGGACGAGACGACCTTCCAGTATCTCGAAGGCCGGCCCTACGCGCCCAAGGGCGGCGCCTGGGACCTGGCGCTCGGCCAGTGGCGGCGCCTGCCGAGCGACAAGGGCGCTAACTTCGACAGCCAGCTCGACCTGCTCGCCTCCGACATCCCGCCGATGGTCACCTGGGGCACCAGCCCGCAGGACGCGCTGCCGATCACCGACGTGGTTGCCCGATCCGGCCAATGCGCCGGACGAGAACCGCCGCGAGGCGTGGGCGCGCTCGCTCGCCTACATGGGCCTGACGCCGGGCACCCGCCTGGTCGACGTGCCGATCGACCGCGTGTTCATCGGCTCGTGCACCAACGGCCGCATCGAGGATCTGCGCGCCGCCGCCGAGATCGCGCGCGGCCGCAAGGTCGCGCCGAACGTATCGGCCATGGTCGTGCCGGGCTCCGGCCTGGTGAAGGCCGAGGCCGAGAAGGAAGGCCTCGACAAGATCTTCATCGAGGCCGGCTTCGAATGGCGCATCCAGGGCTGCTCGATGTGCCTGGCCATGAACGCCGACCGGCTCGAGCCCGGCCAGCGCTGCGCCTCGACCTCGAACCGCAACTTCGAGGGCCGGCAGGGCCGCGGCGGGCGCACCCATCTGGTGAGCCCGGCGATGGCGGCGGCAGCGGCGATCAAGCGGCACGCTGGCGGACGTGCGTGATTACCAGTAGGCGCGACTTCCGATAGTCCGCCCCACAACAGGGCGGTGGTAGAGCTTCGCGGGCGGTGCAATGCGCACCGCCCGGACCTGGGAGGACTCCATGCCTTCGGTGCCCAATTCCGGTCCCTGCGGCCCCGCCACCGCCGGTCTGGGACGCCCGGCCGCCTGCCGCGTCGGCGACCGGTTATGGCGGGTTCTGGATGCGGGTGGTGGCCTATCTGCTCGACGGCATCCTGCTCAGCATCGCGCTCTCGGCATCGTTGCGGCGGTCGCCGGCATCAGCGCTGATGCCCGGTCGATCCGGCGCAAGATCGATGCCGGTGGCCTTCATCGCCCAGATGGGCGGTCCCTCCAGCAATCGGTCGCGCTGGTCGCGGCCTGGGCTCTACTCCGCCCCCTGATGGAGAGCGCCGCGCGCGCGCTCGCGCGTCGGCAAGATGGTCGATCGGCGCCTCCGGGTGGTCGACGAGCAGGGCAACCGCATCTCCTTCCACTGCGCGCGACCGGCCGGTTCTTCTATGCCGAGTACATCTCCGCCGTCATCCTGTTCATCGGCTTCCTGATGGTCGCCTTCACCGACCGCAAGCGCGGCCTGCACGACATCATCGCCGGCACCCTGGTGGTCAGTGATCGTGCGCGCCAGGCGGCATAGCTACCCGCTGCGGCCAGTTGAGTGCTTGCTGGCTGGCCGCATCAAGGGGACGCACCATGCCGATCTACATGTATCAAGCGTCGTAATGGCACCGAGTCAGCGGGCGGCGCAGCCTGCTGATCCTCAAAACCGTGTCGAGACCACGGGCGGAAGCTGTGCCAAGCGGCGGGCGGCAAACTGCTGGGCGGCTGGTACTGCTTCGGTGACTACGACTCGTCATCATCGCTGACATGCCGGTCAACGAAAGCATGACGGCCCTTGCCCCGCAGCGGCAATGGCGGCGCCATAAAGTCCGCCAAGACGACGAACCGATGTCCGAATCGCCGGAAATCGTCGCGGTTCTGAAGAAGGCGACCGCTGTCGCCAAGAACTACAAGCCGGCCCGTTAGCATTCCTGCCCCGCTGGTGCCGCTGTGCGCGCGTGCTCCCCGCGATAGCTGACGAAGCGCCAAAGCCCGTTTATTCCGCGTTCGCGGGGAATCCCATGGAAAATTCACCGCTGCGCGGCGTCGCCGCACCGCTGCCGATGGTCAATGTCGACACCGACATGATCATCCCCAAGAACTTCCTGAAGACCATCAAGCGCACCGGCTTGAAGGAAGGCCTGTTCTACGAAATGCGCTGGACGGCCGACGGCCAGAAGAAGGACTTCATCCTCGACCAGCCGGCCTACCAGAACGCCAAGATCATCGTCGCCGGCCCCAACTTCGGCTGCGGCTCTGAGCCGCGAGCACGCCCCTGGGCGCTGCTCGACTTCGGCATCCGCTGCGTCATCTCCGAGGATTTCGCCGACATCTTCTACAACAACTGCTTCAAGAACGGCATCCTGCCGATCAAGATGCCGAAGGAGATCATCGCCAAGCTGATGGACGATGCGAGCCGCGGCTCCAACGCCATCATCGAGATCGACCTCGAGAAGCAGGAGATCAAGGGGCCCGACGGCGGCACGGTGCATTTCGACATCGATCCGTTCCGCAAGCACTGCCTGCTGAACGGCCTCGACGATATCGGGCTGACCATGGAGAAGAAGTCGGAGATCGACGACTTCGAGAAGCGCCAGAAGGACTCCCAGCCCTGGCTGCACGCCGCGTCCTAAGGCCCGAGACCTGAGAGAAAGAAGACAATGGCGTCAAACCGCAATCTGCTGGTGCTGCCGGGCGACGGCATCGGCCCCGAAGTGATGAACGAAGTGCGCAAGATCATCGCCTGGATGGGCAGGAAGCGCGCGGTCGGCTTCGACATCAAGGAAGACGTCGTGGGCGGCGCCGCGCTCGACAAGCACGGCGTGCCGCTCTCCGACGATGCCATGAAGACGGCGCTCGAGGCCGACGCCGTGCTGTTCGGCTCGGTCGGCGGGCCGAAGTGGGACAATGTCGAGTTCAACAAGAAGCCCGAGCGCGGGCTGCTGCGCCTGCGCAAGGAGATGGACCTTTTCGCCAACCTGCGCCCGGCCAAGGTGTTCGACGCGCTGATCGATGCGAGCTCGCTCAAGCCCGAGATCGTCAAGGGCCTCGACATCATGATCATCCGCGAGCTGACCGGCGGCGTCTATTTCGGCGAGCCGCGCGGCACGACCACGCTGGCCAACGGCGAGCGCGAGGCGATCGACACCCAGCGCTACAAGACCAGCGAGATCCGCCGCGTCTGCGCCGTCGCCTTCGAGCTGGCGCGCAAGCGCAAGAACAAGGTCTGCTCGTCGGAGAAGGCCAACGTCATGCACACCGGCGTGCTGTGGCGCGAGGAGGCGACCAAGCTGCACAAGGAGAAGTATTCCGACGTGGCGCTCGAGCCACATGTACGCCGATGCGCTCGCCATGCAGCTGCTGCGCTCGCCCAACCAGTTCGACGTGATCGTCACCGACAACCTGTTCGGCGACATCCTGTCGGACGAGGCCTCGATGCTGACCGGCTCGCTCGGCATGCTGCCTCGGCCTCGCTCGGCGCGCCCGACGCGACCGGCCGGCGCAAGGCGCTCTACGAGCCGATCCACGGCAGCGCGCCCGACATCGCCGGCAAAGGGCCTGGCCAATCCGCTGGCCGAGACGCTCAGCTACGCCATGATGCTTCGCTATTCCTTCGACCTCGGCAAGGAGGCCGACCTGGTCGAGAACGGCCGTCGAGAACGTGCTGAAGGCGGGCTACCGCACGGCCGACCTGCTGGCCGGCGGCAAGGCCGACGGCATCAAGAAGGTCGGCACCCAGGAAATGGGCGACGCCATCGTCGAGGAACTCGACCGGCTGGTCTGATCGATCAGCGATCCGCATCGATCGCGCGCCGGTCGACCGCCGTCGCGAACGACTTCATCTCGCCCGGCGCAAGATCGGCCACGGCGCGCATCTCGAAGCCGGCGTGACGCCACTCGGCGATGCCGAAGCCGTCGCGCTGCACGATCGCTGGGCGACTGCATCGCCGTCGACGATGGACGGCCACAGGCGTGAGTGCCACCCGGTGCTGGTTGCGGCGATAGACCAGAACAGCCACCTTGCGCCCGTCGACGACGTCGACCCGGCCGCCGACCAGCGGGAAGCCCTCCGCGCGTGAGATCGTGGACCGGCGGCGCATAGTCGATGCGGCCGGCGAACCACGGCTTGACCGTGTGGCGGTCGGACGAGGCGACATCGACCGCCGTGCTCGCTCATGGCGACGCGGAGGTAGCCCGCGACCAGCTCATCGGTCTCGCGGCCGCCCTGGCCGAGCGAGGCTGCCTCCCAGCCAGCCGATGCCGAGCGCCACGATCAGGCTGGCCGCCATCGCGCGCCCAGCGAAGGCGTGCGCTGGACGGCTGGACGCGAGGGCCGGCAATCGCGCGCAGCTCGCGCTCGATCGCGCGCCCGCAGGAGGTCGGGCGCCGGCTCGGCCGGCAGCGTCGCGCAGCAGCGCCGCTCATCGTCCGCGCCGCCTCGCAGCCGCCGCCGGCAGTCCGGGGCAGAGCTTCGAGGGCGCGCTCGAACGCGGCGCTTTCGCTCGCCGTGAGCTCGCCGTCGACATAGGCGTCGACCATCGCCTCACAAGTCGGGCAGTCCATGCTCCCTCCTTCCCAGGCGGCCGCGCAAGTTCGGCCGCCAACTTCTCCCGCGCCCGCGCCATGCGCGACATGACGGTGCCGATCGGCAGATCGAGCACCGTCGCAATCTGCTTGTACGAAGATCCTCGATCTCGCGCAGCACCAGGACCTCGCGCGCCATCGGCCGGCAGCGCCGCCAGCGCCGCCGCGACCTGGCCGCGCGCCGGTCGCCGGCCGAGTGCGCTTTGCTCGGGATCGGACCCGTCGGCCGGCCGGTTCTCGACCACCGTCCAGCGGCAGCTTTCCGCGCCGTTGCGCGTCCTGAGGTCGATCCAGGTGTTGCGCACGATGCGCAGCAGCCACGGCCGCGCCTCCTCGCCGCGAAAGGCGTGGAAGTAGCGCAGCGCGCGCAGCATCGCCTCCTGCGCCAGATCCTGCGCCGCCACCGGATCGCGCGTCAGCCACGCGCGCGAAGCCGTAGGCGGCGTCGAGATGCGGCAGCACGACGCGCGAAACCGCTCGACCGTGCCGCCGTCAGGCTTCGGCGCATCCGGACATGCCGGCCATAGGACATCAATACCGCCGACCGTCGATTTTATTCCCGATCGCAACGCGGAATAAGGCCCGCGCACGCGCGGTAGTGCCTGTCAGTTCCACTGGGGAGGTCCGTCATGCAGCACGCCGATCGTCGCGATTTCCTGAAGCTCGCCGGCCTGGCCGGCGTCACCTTCACCGCCGGGCTCTTCCCGGACCGGCAGGCAGTCGGCGCAAGCCGGCGCCGACTTCCACTTCGTGCAATTCTCCGACACGCACTGGGGCTACAGCGGCCCGGCAAATCCCGACGCCGAGCACACGCTGGAAAAGGCCGTGGCGACCGTGAACGGCCTCGCCAAGCAGCCCGACTTCATCGTCTTCACCGGCGACCTCACCCACACGACCGACGACGCCAAGGAGCGGCGCGCCGCGCATGAAGCGCTTCCGCGAGATCGTCTCGGCGCTGCAGCGTGAAGGACGTCCGCTTCATGCCGGGCGAGCACGACGCCTCGCTCGACAAGGGCGAGGCCTACAAGGAGTTCTTCGGCGCCACCCACTACACGTTCGACCACAAGGGCGTGCACTTCATCGTCCTCGACAACGTCTCCGATCCGGCCGCCAAGCTGGGCGACGAGCAGCTCGCCTGGCTGGCCGCCGACCTCAAGCAGCGCAAGCCGCGACGACCGCATCGTCGTGCTGACGCATCGGCCGCTGTTCGACCTGCAAGCCGGACTGGGACTGGACGACGCGCCGACGGCGCCAAGGCGATCGAGCTCCTGATGCCCTATCAGAACGTCGTGGTGTTCTACGGCCACATCCACCAGGAGAACCACCACATGACGGGCCACATCGCCCATCATGCCGCCAAGTCGCTGATCTTCCCCTGCCCGCGCCCGGCTCGCAGCCCAAGCGCACGCCGCTGCCCTACGACGCCGCCATGCCGGGTCTCGGCACGCGCGACGTGACGATGGCGGAGAAGGTGAGCCTCGTCGAACTGCCGGTCACCAAGGGCTGAGCACGCATGCGTCGCAGAGTTGTGGTCGCGCTGCTGATCGGCAGCGCGGTGGCGGCGCTGTGCGCCTTGCCGCCGAGTCGCCGGCCGAGATCCGCATCAGTGCCAGAAGAAGTTCGAGTATCACCCAGACAAGGTCACGGCCAAGCTCGGCCAGCCGGTGGTCCTGGTGCTGACCTCCGAAGACCGCATCCACGGCTTCAAGATGCCCGACTTCGGCTGCGCACCGACATCGTGCCGGGCCAGGAGACGCGTGACCTTGACGCCCGACAAGGCGGGCAGCTTCACGTTCTTCTGCGACGTCTTCTGCGGCGACGGCCACGAGGACATGGAAGGCACCCTCGTCGTCGAAGCCTGAAGCCGCTATTTCACCAGCGATCCCAGCACACCGCGGACGATGCCGCCCAGCACGCCGCTGTTGCGGCCACTGCCGAATATCGCCTTCGACGCCTCGCGCACGGCCACGTTGGTCGCCGTGCGTACCGCGGTCTTGGTGATCGTCGTGCCGATCAGAATCGCCGCGCCGGGCCGGCGTCTTGGGTGTCGTGGGGCGCGACGACCGCCGGCGGGCTTCGCCTCGCGCAGGCGCGGCCGCGGCTTCGGCGGCTCGGCTGGCTCGGACTGCGGGATCCGCGAACGGCCCCAGGGCCCGGGGATGACGGCGCGTCGGCTGGTCGGCGGCGGCGCGTGCGTCATGCTGGCCGCGTCGGCCGGGGCTCGCGGCCGGCGCATCGTCGTGCTGCACCTGGCCGCCGGTCGGCGCGCCCGGTCAGCACCTCGTAGGCCGATTCGCGATCGACCGTGCGCTCGTACTTGCCGGCAAGCGGGCTTGCCTTCGACCACGGCGGCGCGCTCGGCGTCCGAGGCCGGGCCGATGCGGCCGCGCGGCGGCGCGACGAAGCAGTCGCTCGACCGGCTCGGGCACGCCCTTGGCGTCGAGGAAGGAGACCAGCGCCTCGCCGACGCCCAGCTCGACGATGGCGGTCGGCGGCGCTGAACTTCTTGTTCGGCCGGAAGGTGTCGGCGGCCGTCTTCACCGCCTTCTGGTCCTGGGCGTGAAGGCGCGCAGCGCGTGCTGCACCCGGTTGCTGAGCTGGCCCAGCACCGTCTCCGGGATGTCGAGCGGGTTCTGGGTGATGAAATAGACGCCGACGCCCTTGGAGCGGATCAGCCGCACCACCTGCTCGATCTTGTCGAGCAGCGCCTTGGGCGCGTCGTCGAACAGCAGATGCGCCTCGTCGAAGAAGAACACGAACTTCGGCCGCTCGAGGTCGCCGACCTCGGGCATGACCTCGAACAGCTCCGACAGCAGCCACAGCAGGAAAGTGCCGTAGAGCCGCGGGCTCTGCATCAGCCTGGTCGGCGGCCAGCATGTTGACGTAGCCGGCGCCCGAGGCGTCGCGGCCGATCATGTCCTTGAGATCGAGCGCCGGCTCGCCGAAGAAGCGCTCGCCGCCCTGCTGCTGCAGCGTCAGCAGCGCGCGCTGGATGGTGCCGATGCGTCTGCTTGCTGACATTGCCGTACTTGGTGGTGAGCGAGCCGGCGTTCTCGGCCGTCCATTGCAGCACGGCCTGCAGGTCCTTGAAGTCGAGCAGCAGCAGGCCCTGCTCGTCGGCGACCTTGAAGACGATGTTGAGCACGCCTTCCTGGGTGTCGTTGAGCTGCAGCAGGCGGGCCATCAGCACCGGGCCGATCTCGGTCACGGTCGTGCGCACCGGATGGCCCTTGTCGCCGAACAGGTCCCAGTAGATCGTCGGAAAGGCGCGGCCCTTGTAGCCGTCGATCTTGAGCTGCTTGGCGCGCTCGACGGCACTGCGGATTGTCGCCGCCCGGCTGGCTGACGCCCGACAGGTCGCCCTTCACGTCGGCCATGAACACCGGCACGCCGTAGGCCGAGAAGCCTTCGGCGATCGTCTGCAGGGTCACGGTCTTGCCGGTGCCGGTGGCGCCGGCGATCAGGCCGTGCCGATTGGCGTATTTCAGGAGGAGAAACTGGTCGGCGTCGCTCGCTCCCACGAAGATCGCCGTATCGTCGCTCATGCAGTCTCCTTCGGTCGCACAATCGACTTTAGCCAAAGACGCGGGGCCATAGTAGGCTGGCGATCATGACCCTTCCCCGTCTTGCTCTGTCCGTCATCGGCGATCGAAATCAGGCCCGTCGCTCGAAGAAATGATCTCCTTTGCCCACGAACACGGGCTCAAGCGCCTCGACATGCGCACCGTCGACGGCCGCAACCTGCTCGGCATGACGAACGGAGGAGATCATCAAGATCAGCCGGACGCTGGAAAGGCGCGGCCTGAGCGTGCCAACCTTCGTATCGCCCCTGTTCAAGTGGCCGGCGACGGGCAAGTCGGCGTGCCGCCGCAAGGTCGATTTCGCCTTCGATCCCAAGCAGTGCCCGGCCGAAGATATCGATCGACCACGCCATCGAGATCGTCGGTCATCCTGGGCGCGCCGCACATGCGGATCTTCAGTTATCTGCGCCATCGGCGGCTTTCAGGCCCGGCGACCTTACCGACGGCACAGGCTTTCACCAAGCTCATGAGCCTCGCCAGCCACTACGACATTTCCATCCAGCTCGAGAACGAACCGGTCTGCAACATCGGCAATATCGCCGAGCTCGCGACTTCTTTCGACCCGAAGGCCGCAGACACGCGAGGAAGACTGCGGAGGAGCTATCGAGAAGACATGCTGGCGCTCGAGACGGTCGAGGAGCGGTGGAGGAGAAGGTCGAGGCAGAGGCGAGAAGAAGAAGAAGAGCTGGTGGATCCCCGGGACAACGGACAAGGAAACCGTTATCTATCTGCCGGCCGCTCGTCGACATCGCCAACGCCTGGGCGACCGGCGAACGACCGAGCGACGACGACATCGCCATCGCTGGCGCCGCTGCGTCACGGCGATCCATCTCAAGGACCGCGATCTGGCAGCCAAGCGAACCGTGCCGCTGGGCGACGGCAACGTGCCGTGGCCGGCCGAGCTCAAGCGCCTGCTGGGCGGCGTCGACGACTGAGGAAGTGCTGGCCAGCATCGAGACGCACTGCCCGCAGGACGGCCGCAACGCAACGGCGCGCTCGATCGCCGGCCTGCGCCGCATCGCCGCCGAGATCGGCGTGGAGATCGTCTAGGGGCCGGACGATGCGCACCTATTCGTTCGTGACCGTCGACGTCTTCACCGATCGGCGTTTCGGCGGCAATCCGCTGGCGGTCTTCCCGGACGCCAGCGGCCTGTCCGACGGCGAAATGCAGTCGCTCGCCGCGGAGTTCAACCTCAGCGAGACGACCTTCGTCGCTTCCGCCCGAAGATCCGGCGAACACCGCCCGCGTCCGCATCTTCAACCGCACCAGCGAGATGCCGTTCGCCGGCCATCCCAATGTCGGCACCGGCTGGGTGCTGGCCGGACTCGGCCGCGACCGCGACGGCATGCTGCGCTTCGAGGAGATCGCCGGCCTGGTCGAGGTGAAGGTCGAGCGCGACGGCAGGAAGCAGACACGCGCCGTCACGATCGCTGCACCTCAGCCGCTGTCGCTCGGCGCCGAAATGCCGGTCGACCTGCTGGCGGGCTGCATCGGTCTCAGACGCGAGCGACATCGTCGTCGGCGGCGCATCGACCGGTCGTCGCCTCGGTCGGCAACTCCTTCGTGCATCGCCGAGGTTGCAGGCCGACGCCCTGTCGCGTGCCGCTGCCCGACATTCGGACGCTTCCAGGTCGGCGGCAGAGTCGTTCACCGGCGCTCGGCCCCAACCGCTTGCCGCTTTACCTCTACGCGCGTGACGGGCAGTGCACGGACCGATCCGCCTGCGGGCCCGGATGTTCTCGCCGCTCTCCGGCACGATCAGAGGATGCCGGCCACCGGCAGCGCCGCGACACCGCTCGCCGCCCTGCTGCTGTCGCTCACCGGGGACTCCGAACGGCGCTACGAGATCAGGCAGGGCGTCGAGATGGGCCGGCCGAGCCTGCTCGCCTGCACGGCCCGGCGCGGCGCCGACGGCATCCGCGCCAGCGTCGGCGGCGGCTGCGTGCCCGTGCTGAAAGGCGAAGTCTCGCTCTAGCTCGCCTGAACGATGTATCCCGCGCGCGGGAAATGGACGACGACGTCGCCCGCCCGGGGATCGCTGCGCGCGATCGAGATGCGGTCGGCCGTCAGCCCGACCAGCGTGCCGGTCACCGGCACCTTGCCGGTGTCGTCGGGCGTGACGCTGAGCTCCTGGCCGGCCCTGAGGCCGCTCGGATCGTCGGCGTCGACGCTGGCCGGCGCTGGCGTGGCCGCCTTGGCGATGTCGAGCGCGTCGGTCGCCTTGATGTCGGTGCGCTTGCCGCCGCCCAGCGCCTTCATGCGCTCCGACCAGGCGACGATCTGGGGCAGCCGGTCGAGCGGCGCGGCCGTGGGGCCGAGCTGCTGCTGGATGAACCACACCGGATTGTAGAGCGCGCAGTCGGCCAGGCTGGGCTCTCGCCGCCCAGCAGGAACCTGCGGCCGTCGGCCAGCATCGACTCGGCGAGCGAGAGCAGGGCGTAGGTCTGGTCGCGCACCATCGGCAGCGCGGCGCGCAGCCGCTCGGGATCGAACGAGCGGCCGGAGAACTCGCTGCGGTCCTTCTTGAAGGCCTCGCCGAACCTGTCGGCGACCTGACTCATGACCACGCCGACCGCGGGCGAGAAGATGCTGCGGTCGACCCACATGGTGATGGCGCGCGCCTCGCCCTCGCGGCCCTTGGGCAGGAACGGCGGCGAGGGCAGGCGCCTGTCGAGCTCCAGCATGATGAGCTGCGTGTCGCAGTAGATGTCGGCGCCGATCTGCATCACCGGCGTCTTGCGGTAGCCGCCGGTCAGCGGCATCAGGTCGGGCTTGGGCATGACGTTGCGGAATGTCGACCGACTTCCACGCCGCCTGCTTGAGGCCGAGCCCGATGCGCACCTTCTCGGCATAAGGCGAGACGGCGTAGTGATGCAGGATGATGTCGGTCATGATCAATGGATTGTGGCGAGTGCCGACCAGGATTGCAAAGCCCGTTCCGCCGGCCACGGCGAACTGCCAAGCCCGCGAATAGAGCCGCGTGCGGCGCGCCACGCAGGTCGCCCAGCCGCTGCAAGCGCCGCATCGTCGAAATCAGGCTCGCCGTCGGCCAGGCGATCGAGGCGTCCGCCGAAGAATTCCCATTCGACGTTGATCACCGGAAAGGCGAAGCCGCAGCTCAGCTACGCTGGCCAGCAGGCTGACATGGCCGATGATCAATCCCATGAGCTTCACGGTGGCGTTTGCCGTGACGAAGGGATCGGAGGCGCGGACGACGACGACGTAGGCAAGGGCCGCCACCACGATGGCGTTGAAGCGCAGCAGCACCGAGACCTTGGAATCGAGCGTGGACAGCATGCCGCAGAGGCGGTCCCACGCCATCACCCGCGCCTTCTCCTCGGGCGTTCCCTGGCCGGCCTCGATGCGGGCGACCGCGAGAGCCTGGCGCGACACTTTCATCCGCGCAGCGCCTTGATGTTGGCGGCATAGCGCGCCGGGCCCGCCGCCGAACACCGCGGTGCCGGCCACCAGGACGTCGGCGCCGGCCTTGATGCAGCGCCTGGCCGTCTCCGGATTGACCCCGCCATCGACCTCGAGGTCGATCTTCCGGCCCAGCGCATCGATCATCTTGCGCAGGGCGGCGATCTTGGCGAGCTGGCTTTCGATGAAGGCCTGCCCGCCGAAGCCCGGATTGACGCTCATCACCAGCACCGAGATCGAGGTCGCCCAGCACCTGCTCGACGGCGGCGAGCGGCGTCGCCGGATTGAGCACCAGGCCTGCCCTCTTGCCCAGGCTCTTGATGAGCTGGATCGTGCGATGCGACGATGCGGTCCCGCTTCCGGATGGAACGAGATCATGTCGGCGCCGGCTTCGGCGAAGGCCGGCACCAGCGGATCGACCGGCGTCACCATGAGATGCACGTCGAACGGCCGGGTGCTGTGCTTGCGCAGCGCCTTCACCACCATCGGCCCGATCGTGAGGTTGGGCACGAAATGGTTGTCCATCACGTCGACATGGATCCAGTCGGCGCCCGCCGCCGTCACCGCCTCGATCTCACGGCCAGAGCGCGGCGAAATCGGCCGACAGGATGGAGGGAGCGATGCGGACGGGCTGTTGCGGCATGGCGATCGCCTCAGGTGCCCGGGGCGCGTCGGCGCTTCCCAGCCCTTGCGCCGGAAAGGATTGACCGGAAAGGTGCCGAGCGGCTTGAACTCCTCGGAGAAGAAGCCGAGTTCCTCGAGCGCCAGCTGGACGCCGCGCTGCTGCGGGATGGCCCTCGACCTCGGCATAGAACTGCGCCTGCTCGAAACGCGCGCCGGAGAGGTAGCTTTCCAGCTTCACGATGTTGACGCCGTTGGTCGCAAAGCCGCCCAGCGCCTTGTAGAGCGCGGCCGGGCACGCTCTTCACCCGGAACAGGAAGGCGGTCATGCACTGCACCGTGCGCCAGTCGGGCGCCGCCTCGATCGCGCGAGAACACCAGCATGCGCGTGGTGTTGTGGTCGGCATCCTCGATGTTGCGTCGCCAGCACCTTGAGATTGTAGATCCGGGCGGCCAGCGACGAGGCGATGGCGCCCACGCTCTTGTCGCCGATGCTCGGCGATCTCGCGCGCCGCGCCCGCGGTGTCGGCATGAACCAGCGGCGCGAAACGGTGCTTCTTCAGAAAGTTGCGGCACTGGGCCAGCGCCTGGACGTGGCTCTTCACCGTCTTGATGGTCTTCGAGCGTGGCGCCGGGCAAGGCGACCAGGCAGTGCTCGACCCGCTGGAAATGCTCGGCGACGATTTTTAGCCTGGTGTGCGGCAACAGGCTGTGGAGATCGGCGACGCGACCGGCGATCGAGTTCTCGACCGGAATGATGGCGAGTTCCGCCTTGCCCGCCTGGACGGCGGCCATCGCCGCCTCGAAGGTCGGACAGGGCAGCGTCGTCATGTAAGGAAAGGCCGCGCGGCAGGCCATGTCGGAATTGGCGCCGGGCTCGCCCTGAAAGGCGATCGTGTTGGAGGCCTTCAGCGCCTTCGCCATCTCCCGAACTCCCCGCGCTCGCGCCTGTCACTGTCTTGCCGGCCGGCTGTTTCGCCCGTTGGACAAGCGCCGTCAACCGCCCGGCGATCGGCGAAAAACCTCGCAAAATCCGGGACTTGCGACGTTCCGCCGCGCGAGCCCGCGCGGCGATCAGATACTACTGGCGGGCATGCGGGCGTGCTACAGCAACGTCCGGAATTTTTGGCGCTCTGGGATCTGACTATGGCCAGTTTCAACACGGTTGCGGGCTGCGTTCTGGCCTCGGCCCTCTTCGCGATGGTGGTCGGCAAGGTCTCCAACGCCGTCGTCCATCCGCACAAGCTGGAGAAGCCGGCGCTGGCCGTCGCCGACGAAGCGCCGACCGAGACCGCCGCCGCCGCACCGGCCGAGGAACTCCCGCCGATCGGTCCCTTGCTCGCCGGCGCCAATGTCGAGGCCGGCAAGGCGCTCTTCATGAAGCAGTGCTTCACCTGCCACACCATCGACAAGGGCGGACCGAACAAGGTCGGACCGAACCAGTGGGACATCGTCGGCCGCAAGATGGCGAGCCACGAAGGCTTCAGCTATTCGTCGGCGCTTGCAGGCCAAGGGCGGCGACCTGGACCTACGAAGACATCGACCACATGATCTTACAAGCCGCAGGCTTTCGTGCGCGGCACCAAGATGGCGTTCGCCGGTCTTCCCAAGGCGCAGGATCGCGCCGACGTGATCGCCTATCTGCGCACCATGAACGACAACCCGCCGCCGCTGCCGAAATAGGACGTGAGGGCGCCCGCATGGCCGGATCGGTTCCTGCCGAGCTGGTCGCTCTGGCCCATCGCCTCGCCGATGCCGCGCGTCCCATCGCGGCCCGCTACTTCCGCACCGCAGGTCACGGTCGACGACAAGACCGACCAGAGCCCGGTCACCATCGCCGACCGCGAGGCCGAGACCGCCATGCGCGCGCTGCTCACCGAGCACGTGCCCGAGCACGGCGTGTTCGGCGAGGAGCATGGCGCGGTCCGCACCGATGCCGACTATGTCTGGGTGCTCGATCCGATCGACGGCACCAAGGCCTACATCACCGGCCTGCCGATCTTCGGCACGCTGATCGCGCTGCTCCATCGCGGCCAGCCGGTGCTGGGCGTCATCGACCAGCCGATCCTGAAGGAGCGCTGGCTGGGCGTGTCGGGCGAGCGCTCGACCTTCAACGGCCAGCCGATCCAGGTGCGCGCCTGCCCGACGCTCGACCGCGCCTACATGTATTCGACGGCGCCGATCATGTTTCCCGGCGCCTTCGAGAAGCGCCACGAGGCGCTGACGCAGAAGGTGAAACTCTTCCGCTGGGGCGGCGACTGCTATGCCTACGGCCTGCTGGCCTCGGGCCATGTCGACCTGGTGGTCGAGAATTCGCTCAAGCTCTACGACTTCGCCGCCCTCGTTGCGGTGATCAAGGGCGCCGGCGGCCTGATCACCGACTGGCAGGGCAAGGAACTCGACATCAATTCCGACGGCTCGGTGCTGGCGGCGGGCGATCCTGCGATCCATCGCGCTGCCATGGACATCCTGGGCGGCGCCGTCTCCGGCGGACCGGAAAGCGGCGCAGGGTCGGCTGAGCGGATTTCCAGGTCGGCGCGATCCATGTCGAACCAGACGATGTCCTTGAACCCCTTGTACTCGACCTTGCGGCGATAGGTGAGACCGAGCCGCTTCATCACCGCCTGCGAGGCGTGGTTGTCCGGCAGGGTGATGGCAAAGATCAGATCCAGCCCCAGCGTGTCGAAGCCATAGGCAAGGGCTGCGCGCGCCACCTCTGTGGCGTAACCGTGACCCCAGGCGTCGGGATGCAGCGCCCACAGCACCTCGGTCTCGGCCGAATTCCGGCACGTAGTTGAGGCCGCCGTGGCCGATCAGGCTGGCCTCCAGGAACACGCCCCACGGCGCATACCGTCGCGTTGCTGCCAGCCGACGGCAAAGCGCTCGATCGTGCCGCGCCCCGCTTCCGGCCGGATCGCCTCGGCCGGGCGGCAACCACCTGGCGACCTGCGGATGGAACCGCATGGCGGCGTAGGCTTCGGCGTCGGCCGGCACCAGAGGCCGCAGCGTCAGTCGTTCGGTCTGCGAGCGTCATGGTGGCGATCTTTACACAACTTTACCCGGGCGAGACGGACGGCGAAACGGCGGGAGTCCATATCGGCTCACAGGGCGATAGGCCCCAACCAAGGAGACTGAAATGACCAACACGGAAAACAAACTGATCGGCAGCCGCCGCAGGCCTCAAGCACGATGATGGCGGCGCTGCTCGCCGGGCAGCCTCGTCGCGACCGCCGGCGGCTTCGCCTACGCCAAGACCGACGGCCAGGCGTTCGATCCGGCCAAGTTCCAGCAGCGCATCGAGAAGCGCGTGGACAAGGCCCTGACCGGCACCGACGCCACGGCAGGACCAGAAGAAGCAGGTGACGGAGCATCCTGCAGGACGCCTTCAAGGACATGAAGCCGCTGCACGACCAGCGCGTCGAGAACCGCAAGGCGATGGAGGCCGCGATGCAGGCCCCGACCATCGACCCGGCCAGGATCGAGCAGATCCGCGCCGAGCAGATGAAGGTGGCCGACCAGAGCTCCAAGCGCTTCACCAAGGCGCTGACGGACGCCGGCAACGTGCTGAGCGCCTCGCAGCGCCAGGCCTTCTTCAAGAACTGGAGCGGGCATCACGGCAAGCGCCACGGCTAGCCGCGGCAAGTGACATCGGGGTCCCCCGGCCCGATACTGAGCCGATGGCCGAGCGCATCCTGATGATCGACGACGACAACCGCCTCGCCGGGATGGTCTCCGACTATCTCGGCGGGGCGGGCTTTCGTGTGACGATCGCCGCCACCGGGCGCGAGGGCGAGGCGCTGCCTGAAGCGCGAGGCCTTCGACGCGGTGATCCTCGACCTCATGCTGCCCGACGCCGACGGCCTCGATCTCTGCCGCCGCCTGCGCGCTCGACCGACGTGCCGATCCTGATGCTGACGGCGCGCGGCGAACCGATGGACCGCGTGGTCGGGCTCGAGGTCGGCGCCGACGATTATCTCGCCAAGCCCTTCGAGCCGCGCGAGCTGCAGGCCCGCCTGCGCGCCATCCTGCGCCGCAAGGGCGCGCCCGCGAAGCAGCCGAGACGCTGCGCTTCGGTCGGCTCGAGATCGACAAGGGCGCCCGCGTGGTGCGAGTCGACGGCGAGGAGACGCACCATCACCTCCTACCAGTTCGTCCTCCTGCTCGACCCTGGCCGAACGGGCCGGCCGCGTGCTGTCGCGCGACGCGCTGATGGATCGTCCTGAAGGGCGAGAAGCTCGAGGCCTTCGACCGCTCGGTCGACGTGCATATCTCGCGCATCCGCGCCGCCATCGAGGACGATCCCAAGAAACCGCGTCGCATCCTGACGGTGCGCGGCGCGGGCTACGTCTTCGCCCGCGACCAGGATCGCTAGAGGACCGCTCGTCCATGCAGCGACTCTACCTGCAGTTCTACCTCACCATCCTGGTGGTGCTGGCGGTGTTCGTCGGCGTCGGCGGCGCTGCTGTGGCGGCTCGCCGACGACAGCCGCCCAGCACGCCGCAATATCTCGACGTCGCCGCCGATCTCACGGGCGCCCTGCTGCCCGATGCCGGATGCGCCGGTCGCTGCACAGCAGAGGCCGCTCGAGGACGCTGCATCGCAAGCTGCGCTTCGACCTCGCGCTCTACCGGCCCGGACGGCGCCATGATCGCCATGGCCGGCAAGCCGCCGCCGCGCTTCGACGCAGCCGCGCGCGCACCGGCTGGCGGCGCGGGCCGGGCGGCCCCAACTTCACCCTGCAGCTGCCCGACGGGCGCTGGCTGGTCGCCCGCCAGGTGCGCGAACGGCCCAGCCCGATCTTCTGGATCACCGCGTTCCTGGTCCTGGTCGCGCTCGCGGTCGCGGTCGGCGCCTACCCCGTGGTGCGCGGGCTCGGACGGCGGCTGGAGCGGCTGAAGGCCGGCGTCGAACAGTTCGGCGGCAATCTCGGCGCACGGGTCAAGGTCGAGGGCCACGACGAGGTCGCCGGCCCTGGCCGCGAGCTTCAACCGCTCCGCCCAGCGCATCGAGGAACTGGTCGCCGCCCACCGGCTGCTGCTCGCCAATTGCAGCCATGAGCTGCGCACGCCCCTGGCCCGCATCGCCGTCGCCGCCTCGCTGCTGGGCGACGCCACCGACACCAAGACGCGCGAGTCGCTGAAGCGGACATCGCCGAACTCGACCAGCTGATCGAGGAAATCCTGCTGACCAGCCGGCTCGACGCCCAGCCTCGTCTCGACCGGCGCGAGCCGGTCGACCTCCTGGCGCTCGCCGCCGAGGAGGCCGCGCACTACGACCTGGAGGCGACGGGCACGCCGGTCACCGTCTCGGGCGACCGGCCTGCTGCTGCGCCGGCTGATCCGCAACCTCCTGGAAAACGCCCGGCGCTATGCCGGCGACGGGCCGATCTCGATTTCGGTCGCCGCCGAAGCGGCCGCGCCGTGCTGGAAGTCGCCGACCATGGCCCCGGCGTGCCGGCGTCCGAACGCGAGCGCATCTTCGAGCCCTTCTATCGCCTGCCTGAACAGACCCGCGAGAACCGGCCGTGGCAGCGGACTGGGCCTGGCGCTGGTGCGCCAGATCGCCCGACGTCATGGCGGCGAAGCGGTTTGCTTGGCGGCAGAGGGCGGCGGCAGCCGCTTCCGCATCGACCTGCCGATGGCCGGCTCTCCTGAGTGACCGTGGCGGGCCTGTCGAATCACTCAACGTCGAGAGGAGCGACCATGGCCCATAGGGAAGTTGTCTCTGCCGGCGGGTGACCTACGAAGATCGTGGGCGGACCTGACGGATGTCCTGAATTGCCACCGCTCGATGTGCCGCAAGCTTCACGCCGCGGCATTTCGGACGCGGGCAGAGGTGAATGCCAAGGACTGGAAAACGTTGACCGGAGAACAGTTCATCAAGTCCCTACGAGTGGCTTCCCGGGCAGGCGAAAAGGGTTCTGTTCCGAGTGCGGGTCGAGCCTGTTCGCCAGGTTCGATGAAAATCCGGATGTCCTGGGATTTCCGCTGGGCACGCTGGATACGGACCCGGGCGTGAGGCGATGCGTCACGTCTTCGTCGGCAGCAAGGCACCTTGGTTCGACATCACGGACGACCTGCCACAGCACGACACATACTGAGGTCGGACTTCGCGTGGCATGGCGGTCTGCAGGGCGGCAGAGCGCATTGGCCGCCGCTTCCGCAGCGACCTGCGCCGCGCCTCAAGATGGCCGGCGAACGCCCATCGATGAAGGGCGTTCATCGGAGGAACGGCCCATGGATTTCGACATTCCCGCCGACATCGCGGCGTATCTGCGGCGAGCTCGATGCCTTCATCGAGCGCGAGATCCGGCCGCTCGAGCGCGAGAACGACAATATCCGCTTCTTCGACCATCGCCGCGAGCACGCCCGCACCGACTGGGACAATGACGGCCAGCCGCGTCACGAATGGGAGGCGCTCCTGGCCGAGATGCGCCGCCGCGCCGACAAGGCGGGCCATCTGCGCTTCGCGCCTGCCCAAGGCGCTGGGCGGCAAGGACGGTTCCAACCTCGCCATGGCGATCATCCGCGAACATCTCGCGCACAAGGGCCTCGGCCTGCACAACGACCTGCAGAACGAGAGCTCGATCGTCGGCAATTTCCCGGTCGCCCTGCTGCTGCACCGTTTCGGCACCCAGGAGCAGAAGGACCGCTATCTCGAAGGCATGTTCACCGGCAAGGAGCGCATCGCCTTCGGCCTGACCGAGCCCAACCACGGCTCGGACGCCACCTTCATGGAGACCACGGCCGACGAAGCAGGGCGGCGACTGGGTGATCAACGGCATGAAGCGGTTCAACACCGGCATGCACACGGCCACGGTCGACCTGGTGTTCGCCCGCACCTCGGGCAAGGCGGGCGATGCGCGCGGCATCTCGGCTTTCCTGACCCCGGTGAAATCGCCGGGCTTCAAGGTCGAGCACATGTGGTGGACCTTCAACATGCCGTCGGACCACGCCGAGGTGTCGCTGACCAACGTCCGGGTGCCGGCCTCGACCATGCTGGGCGAGGAAGGCCGCGGGCCTCGACGTGGCGCAGACCTTCGTGCACGAGAACCGCATCCGCCAGGCCGCTTCCAGCCTGGGCGCGGCGCAATACTGCATCGACATGTCGGTGGCCTACGCCAGGAACCGCAAGGTGTTCGGCAAGGCGCTGGCGTCGAACCAGGCGATCCAGTTCCCGCTGGCCGAGCTGCACACCGAGGCCGAGATGACGCGCGGGCTGGTGCGCAAGACCGCCTGGAACCTCGACCGCCAGCACCACATGCAGGTGAGCGAGTGGGTGGCGATGTCCAACTACCGCGCCAACCGCCTGGTCTGCGAGGCGGCCGACCGCGCCATCCAGGTCCATGGCGGCATCGGCTATTCGCGCCACACGCCGTTCGAGCACATCTACCGCCACCACCGGCGCTACCGCATCACCGAGGGCTCGGAGGAGATCCAGATCCGCCGCGTCGCCGGCGCTCTGTTCGGCTTCTGGGGCGTGCAGAAGGCCTCGACGGCGCCGGAGTGACCTTCCTCCGCCCAAGCGCTCTGAGGCGCCAACGGGGAAGGTGGCCTCACGCGGGCAGGGGGGAAGCCCTAGATCGAGGGTCTCTATCTTTCAGAGCGGCTCTCTTCTCAAAGATCGTCCGTGTGCTCTCCCTCCCTGGGTCGGCCCGGGTGCTGGGCGGCCTGGTCGTGCTTTGGGCAGCCATTCTGACGCGCAGTCGCGCTCGACCGCGCGGCCCGCGTTCCTGTATGAACAGAGCGGCAACTCAGAGGACTTCCAATGGCCCGCCAGGCCACCAAGAAAGAAGGCTTCTCCAAGCCCGCGACGCCAGATCCTCACCACCCCCGGCAGCGGCGGGCGGCGGGCCTTCGTGGCGCGCGCGACCAAGGAGACGCGCATTGCCGCCGCCATCAACCTGGACGGCACCGGCAAGTACGACATCAAGACCGGCATCGGCTTCCTCGATCACATGCTGGAGCAGCTCAGCCGCCACAGCCTGATCGACATCACGCTGCGCGCCGAGGGCGACCTGCACATCGACTACCACCACACGACCGAGGACAGCGGCATCGTGCTGGGCGAGTGCCTGACGAAGGCGCTGGGCGACCGCGCCGGCATCCGCCGCTACGGCAGCGCCCACATCCCGATGGACGAGACGCTGACCGAGGTGGCGCTCGACGCCTCCAACCGGCCCTACCTGATCTGGAAGGTGAATTTCTCCAAGCCCAAGCTCGGCACCATGGACACCGAGCTGTTCAAGGAGTGGTTCCAGGCCTTCGCCCAGCTGGGCGGGCTGACGCTGCATGTGTGGAACCACTACGGCGACAACAACCACCATATCGTCGAGAGCTGCTTCAAGGGCCTGGCGCGTGCGCTGCGGGTCGCGGTCGAGATCGACCCGCGCCAGACCTCGGCGGTCCCCAGCACCAAGGGCGTGCTCTGACGCTTACGCCATGACCGTCGCCATCGTCGATTACGGCTCCGGCAACCTCCGATCCGCCGCGAAAGCCTTCGAGCGTGCCGCGCGCGAGAGCGGCGTGGACGACCGCGTGCTGGTCACGTCGAGCCCGCGCGAGGTGGCCGAGGCCGACCGCATCGTGTTGCCGGGCGTCGGCGCCTTCGCCGACTGCCGCGCCGGCCTCTACGGCGTGCCGGGCATGGTCGACACCTTGCAGCGCGAGGTGATCGAACGCGGCAAGCCCTTCCTCGGCATCTGCGTCGGCATGCAGCTCATGGCCACGCGCGGCGTCGAGTACGGCATCCACGCCGGGCTGGACTGGATCCAGGGCGACGTCGTGCGCATCGAGCCCGGCACCAGGCGCATCTCAAAATCCCGCACATGGGCTGGAACGAGCTCGCGGCACCTCAAGCCGCATCCGCTGTTGGCGGGCATCGCCGAGCGCGACCACGCCTATTTCGTGCACTCCTTCCAGCTCAAGGCGAGCCGGCGCGAGACGGTGCTGGCGCTGACCGATTATGGCGGGCCGATCACCGCCGTCGTCGGTCGCGACAATCTCGCCGGCACGCAGTTCCACCCGGAGAAGAGCCAGGCCACGGGCCTTCGCCTGATCGCCAACTTCCTGCGCTGGAAGCCCTGACGTCGAACGACCTGCGCTGCGAGGTCAGCCCCGCGGCGGCAAGGTGAACTCCGGCACTGACGAGCTTGCGCTCGAGGATGGGGATCGCCGGACGCGGTATCGCCTTCCTGGCATTTGGCCAAAGCGACGCCGCCGTTGACGTCGGGCCTGACCGGCGCATTGGGGCCGGCTTCGGAACGTCCGACATAGCGGATGTAGAGGTCGCTGAGCTTGGCGCAGTAGCGGAGATCGGCCGCCCGACCGCCTTCCTGCGCCTGTGCCGCGAACGGCAAGGCCATCGACAAAGCCACCGATGGTACGGCGAGCAGAAGCTTCAGGGTTCGCGACATGAGGAGACTCCTTCGATCCAACTCGAACGTGGGCCGGAAAAGCGCCGAAACGGGGCTTTGACCTGACGACACAATGCAGACATGCTGTTGCAACATAGACGCATTATCGAGGGGTGTCGATCCGCAACCAGGGAGGCGCGCCAGCGTTCGTCCGCCAGTGTCGCTCTCCGCGCGCCTCCAGTATTGCCTTCTTCGTGGCCCTGCTGACATCGGTCCTGATGCTCGGCCCCGCCCTGGCGCACGCTTTCGAGCTGCCCAACAAGATCCGCCTGCCACGCGAGAGGTATTTCATCGTCCAGCAGATCTATCGCGGCTGGAACGGGTTCTGGCGTGTTGCTGGCCGTACAGGTCGTCTCCCTGCTGGCGACGGCTCGTCCTGGTGCGACGTCAACGCCGCGTGCTGGTGCCGACCGTTCTCGCCGTTCTCTTCATCCCTGGCGAGTCAGGTGCTGTTCTGGACCTATACCTATCCCGCGAATGTGGCGACCGTGAACTGGACGGTGCAGACCGCCGACTGGGCGAGGCTGCGGCTGCAGTGGGAATACCGCACGCCGCGGGCGCCGCCCTGCAGGTCCCTCGCCATGAGTTGCCTCATCATCGCCGTGCTGGCCCGCCTGCCGCCAAGGATGCGGACCTACACCTATTACTGAGTGGCGTTCCGTTGCAGAGATCGTCACGGCCATTACCGGGCGAGGCTCGCTTTGAAGCAGGCCGGAGCCGGACCGTTACACTGGCTGAAGAAACGACAGGCGCTTCACGATCACGGCTCGACAGAGTCTCGGGCCGGTGGGGCGAGATGCCGGTGTTCAACGACATCGAGGAGATCGGCCACCGCGCTTCGCTCGTCAAGATCACCGGAGCGCCAGTTCCACGGCGAGATCGCGGGCAACCCCTGCCTACCAGCGGCAGCGGATGTTCCTCATTGTCCGGGAGCCGCTGAAGACGTTCCGCGACACGGGCCACGAGCTATGACGGATTCCGGACGCCGCTCGCACCGGCGAGCAGTACGACCTGATGATGCCGTTCGAGGCGGTCCGCATCCGGACGCTGTGTCGCCTCTTGCTCGACCCACCCGAAAAGGACGACATCGACGACCGGCAGCAGGGCTGCTTCTGGCCCGTGTGTCGGCGGCCAGCCGTTCGGGTTCCACATCACCGCGACGGACACCGACGGCACATCCGTCGACCTCGGTCATGCCGCTGATCTTCGTCGGCAAGGACGAGACAGACAGCGAACGACGTCCGCGACCGTGCCGACACGTCGACCGTGACCGACGTGAGGTCGTGACTGCGTACGAAACCGGCCATCTGGCCGCCGACCAGCGGCAAGCTGCGCGCGACCGTGCCGCTGCAGGGTCAGGAAGCTGGCGTTCGCCAGGAGAGCAACGAGCCCGAACGACACCAGCTTTCGCCGTCGCAGACGCTGACCTTCGGCGCCGAGGTGCCGGCCACAGGCGAAGTTCAACTCAGCTCACCTGGCGCAGGCGGCGTTTCTTCCCCGTCGTCCGCAAGGCCCAGATCCTGATGCCCTCGCTGCAGCGCATCGCCCGCGAACATCGGCGCCGGCGAGCGTCGTCTATCCAGCGTCTGTACCTTCGCGAGGGCTTCAGCGCCAGCAACGGCGGGCGAGGTGTTCCTCGCCGCCAGATCCGGCCGTCGCGTGCCAAGCTCGGGCGTCAGTCCCGCTCGCAGGGCGACCGATCCGGCGGTCTCATCACGCCCGACATGTCAGCTCAGCGGGCTGTCGCGCATCATCGGGCCTGTCTCGGGAAATCTCGACACCGCGCAGCGGGCGGTTCGCAACCCCACGGCATGGTTCGGCGCCCATCACCGAGGCGAAGCTCTTCGGCGTGTTCTCGCTCGCGCGACATCCTCGATGGACGTCGGGTTCGACGAGCTTGACAAGCTGCCGCAGTTCGTCGGGCAGTCGCTGAATCAGGTCGAGGAGGTCATCTCCGGGCTCGGAGCGGCTGTAGAGAAGCCCGGCACGGTGAATGCCCGCGCCGAGACCGCCGGCCGTTGCCTCGGTGCTTGACCAGCTGGCTCGACGACGCGACCGGCTCGATCCCAGCGCTGCTCGCCGGCGGCCGGCGCCGGCGCGGTCGCCAGTCATCTTGCCACGCTGAAGACGGAGCTCGACGTCGCTGGCGCTCGGCGCTGCCCGGCAGCGCGCTGCCGTCGGGGCCGAAAGCGCTCATCGAGCAGATTCGCGTCGTCGCTCGGAAAGCCCATCGACGCCGTGCTTGCGGACGTGTGGCCTGCTGCAGCAGTTCGCCGACGGTGACGCGCTGCCGCAGGCGCTGCACGCGCGCTTCGAGTGGCGCCCGGCGATCAAGGCTGTCGGACCCGTTCGAGCCGTCGGGCGATGCGCAACCTGGTGCTGTCGGTCGAGGCCGCCGGACGCGCAGGGCGGCGACGACGAGGTCTCACCGTCACATGCGCCTTGAACGATTTCGTGCTCGACCTCGAGGTGCTGGTCCTCAGGTTCGAGCGCGTCCAGCATCACGGCGGTCGCCGGCAAGAAGATGGACGTCGACGTCAAGTTCACCGGCTTCGAGTTCGTCCGGCCGTTGGCGTTCATCGAGACGCCGCGCGAGGTCATTCCCTTCGACGGATTCTCCGATCCGCCCGGACATCCAGGTCACGCCCGCCGGCATCACCGCCGGCTTCACGATGGGGCTGCCGAACCTCTCGTTCGGCGTCTTCAGCCTCGGGAACCTGAGCCTCGGCGCGGGCTTCGATGTCCCGTTCGTCGGCCCGCCGATGAGCACGTGGTTCCACTTCTGCACGCGCGAGAATCCGTCGCGACTCGACCGTCAGCCTGTTCGGCGGAGGCTTCTTCTTCGGCTCAAGCTCAATCGCCGACGGCCTCGCAGATTTTCGAGGGCGCAATCGAGTTCGGCGCCGCCTGTTCGGTCGATCTTCGGCGTCGCGTCCGGCAGCGTCTCGGCGATGGCCGGGCTGTATTTCAAGATCGAAGGCTCCGACTTCGCGCCTCGCCGGCTACTTCCGCGCTTGCGCGGCGAGGTCGAGGCGCTCGGCATCGTCTCGGTGCTGCATCGAGCTCGACCTCGAGATGCGCTACGAGTCGGCGAGCGGCAAGTGCATCGGGCACGGCAACGCTCTCGCATCGAGATCGACGTGACGCTGTTCAGCACCACTATCGAGATCAGCTGCACGAAGAAGTTCGCCGGCGCCGGCAAAGACCCGACGCTGCGCGAGCTGCTCGACGTCCAGCCCGACGCGCGACATCGGCTGATTGGAACGCAGTACTGCGCGGCGTTCGCATGAGGAGTCATGACGGTCGAGAAAGTCATCTGGACGGCCCTGCCCCAGGGGCGTCGGCGACGACGGCCGGCTGCGCATCTCCGTCGCACGCCGCCCGCGGCTGCGCAACGACGATGGCAGCGACACGCAGCGGAAGCTGGCGGAGTTCGCGGCATTCGGCGAACTGGCCGGCAGCGCGTGAACACGTTCCGCTCGTTCGACGTCGAGTTCGATGGCGGGCCCGTCGGCGAAGCGGCGTGCCGGAGGCGCCGGCCGATCCCGGGCTCTGGTCGCCGCTGTTACCTGGAGACACGCGAGTCGGCCGCACTCGCTTCAGGATCACGCCAAGCGCGACCTGCACGTGTTTCCAGTGCGCACCACTGCTGAAATTCTCTCGAGCAGGCGTATGGTGCGGCCGCGGCTGCCGGCACCGAGTCTGCCCGTCGATCGACGACGCCGCTGGGCCGCTGGCCCCGTTCGCTGCCGCTGCACGACATCCCCAATCGGATCGTCGACTCGCAGTCGTTCCTACGACGAGCTGGCCCGCGCTCAAGAGGACAAGAAGACGAGCTAGCGATGGCCATGTCGTAGTCTGGACGCATGGCAGATCCAAGTCTGCCGCCGGCCGCACAGCAAGCACAGAACGATTTCTTCCAGGCGTATCGCTTCTACATCGCGACCTGGCAGCCGGCGTCCGGATCTTCCGGAGGACTACATCGGAGTCCTTCGCCCAAGCCGCACGACTTCGAGTTCCACGAGATCTTGTCTGGTCTCGCCGATCACCCGCTACTCCTGCGCCGACTCGGCGTCGTGATCGACCTCGTGGTGGAGGCGTCGAAGCTGCGGCCATCGCCGGCAACGGGCGTGGTCCGCGCGTCGTGCCGAGGGGCGAGCTGCCCGAGAAGCCGCCGGTCTGTCCGGGCACCAGCTACGACTCTCGACGGCCCGGTGGTTCGGCGCGCGACCGGTGAGCAACTTCCGGATGACGCGGGGAATTCTGCGACTCAGCCCGGAGGCCTACGACCTCTTCCAGGTCGACGTCGATGGCGCGGCGCTGCAGGCGGTCAACTTCTCGACGACACTCGACGCGCGCTGAAGAATCCCGGAGCGCCGCACCGAAGCATCGGAAGATGAGACGGGCATCCCCGCGCTGCGATCGATAGCCGCGCTGGCGCTCGCACGCCGGCCGAGGCGACTCAGCTGCTCGAAGACCTCAAGGCGCGGCGCGCAAGAACGACAATCTGGAGACCGGCAAGCCTGGTCGTCTTCAGCGCCGAGGACCTCGTGCGCGGCTATCGAATCGACGTCTTCGACGACGAAGCGCGCCGGGCGGGCCCGCTCGGTTCTCGCTCCATCGTCCGCGTCGCTCGAGCACACGTTCAAGCCGCCGCCGGCGGCGACGGCTCCCGAGCCCGCTGACGCTGACCGACGAGGCGCTATCTCAAGGCGACCACGGCGTCGAGAGCGAGACGAAGGAGCACCCGACGCCGTCAGACGATCTCTACCTGCACGAGACGATGTGCGGGCTGGGACGGCTGGAGCCTGGCGGCGCCACGGCCTGGCAAGCGCATCGTCGAGCCGGGACAGGGGCGACACGGGACGGCAGCATCGCCCGCCACGATCCGGAACTGCGGCAATCCGTTCCCGATCGTCAGCCGAGCGTCGGTCGGAACCCGCGCACGCTGCCGCGACTGCGCATCGGCCATACCTATCGCATGCGAGTCCGTACCGTCGATCTCGCCGGCAACAGCGTGCCGTTCGACCAGAGCGCGATCTCGATCCGCCCGGATCCGCAGCCTGGCGTCGGAGTCGCAGCGCTATCGTGCGTTTCGAGCCGGTGCCGTCGCCAACTGTCCTGCGCCGGCATCTCGACACCGAGGGCGAGTCGCTCGAGCACCTCGCGATCCGATCGAACCTCGGCGTGAGTGCTGCTGGATTACGTGCAGCGGCCCGAGGTCGTGCAGGCGTTAGCGCACGCCGGCGCGGCGCACACCTATGCGGAGGATTCCGCAGCGCCATCTCGCGCCGCCGAAAGCGTCGCAGCAGATGGCGGAGCAGGACGGCCGTTTCGATGCGGCGTTCGGCGGTACCCGGCGGCGCAGACAACGACGCAGCTTCGAGTGGCGCTGCGCGAGGAAGGCACGTTCCTCGATCCGGACGATCGTCGACGTGACGACCGGCCAGAAGACAATCGCACAGGCGAGCAATCGCTGTTTCTCCGGGTACGCCGATGCCGCCGACGCGCGGAGCCGGGCTCCCGGGTGAGTGCGCCTACGCCTTCTATCCCGATCGCGGCGCGTTATCCTCCCTTACCTGCCTGACCCGCTGGCGATCGGTGTCTCGCTCACCGGTTATGATTTCACCGGCAGCCGAGGTTTTCCATCGAGGTCGCGAAGTTCTCCCGGCGCGTGGCCGTCACTCACGCCCGTTCCGGCCGCGGTTATCTGAAGGACCGCTCAGGCGTCGCCTTCACCGCCAACGTGCTCGAAGTGCGGCTGCCGAGGCTGGAAGTATGTCTGGGCGCGGCTCGCGTCAGTGTTCCCCGATCGGACGCCTCGACGACCTCGCGATCTGGCAGTGGGTTCCGGATCCCGGACAGGACGCCCGCGCTGAAGACCGCGGCGCCGGGAAGGTCGACCACTGGATGCTGACGCCATTTCGTGAGGTGACCTTCACGCACGCGGTGCAGCAGCCGCTCGTCGTGCCGGACACGAGCGAAGGTCGTAGTCGTCGCGCGTCGCTCGGGGATACGTTTGCGGCGTTTCGCGGGCCGATTGCAAATCACGCGAAGAGCACCGGCCGTCTCGACGTATTCGGCGACGTGGACGGAGGACGTCGACCTGGTCACCGACGACGAGCCGCGCATGCGCGCGTTTGGAACCGAGGTGGCACACCAGGCGCAGTAGCGTTCGGCCTTCGACAACCGGCGCTCGGACGATCAGGCGGAGGTCGCGTCGCACCAGGCGCGCCACGAATTCGGCGACACGAAGCTACCGGCGCATCGTCTACTCACAGCGTCGCGACCACGCGCTTCCGCGAGTTCCTGCCGCGCCCCCTCACCGACGTACCTGCGAACATCCAGCGCGTCGAATCGATGACCGATGCGGCCGGTCGCCAAAGCCCGGCCTCGCGCACCACATCCTCAACTCGGCGCGACCCGCGGCACCTGAAGTCCTGCACGTTATCCCAACCTTCCGCTGGGAGCGACAGGATGCACGGTCCGCACCGTACTCACGTGCGGCACGGAAACGCCGTGCGAGTCTGGTTGCGGCGGCCCTGGTTCCGTCCGGCGATGGTGAGCAACTCGGGCGTCGTACTCGAGCCAGCGTGCGCCTCCCGCATGGATGGGAACGAGTCGCTGCCACAGACGCTGTCGGCGCACAGGCGTGACGGCGAAAGGTGTCGCACTGGCAGCCGCTGGTTGTCAGAACTCGGCTGCTACGAGGCGTCAGCCGGGACTCGGCCGCAACCGAGACCAGCCGAACATGGATCACCACAGACGTCCTCAGGATCACCGCGCTGAACCCGACGTCCGAAGAGATGCGCAAGATGCTTCGGCCGCATGTCACCGCGTGGGGCAGCGATCCGATCTGAAGTCCGCCGCCCCGGCGTTGCCGCCGACGGTGGCGGCGTTCCCGCAGTCACACCAGGCTATGCCACCGGGCTAACGCTCGATGGAACTGCCTGCTCGAATGTGCACTGTCGTCGTGGCGGCTCACGAAGTCTACTTCGATCGCGCCTGCAAGCTATGGCACTGCGATATCGAGATCGATGCCGGCAATTCCTACTTCCCGTTCGTGAGGCTGGCAGCTCGCCCGTCATCAAGCGCACTCGCTTCCGAACGCGCACCTCTCGCGCGTCGTGATGACCGACTTCATCCAATTGGCGCCGGATCGCACCGCTGAGGTCGTGCTGTCGCCGGGCAGCCGCGGCGATCATGGGCATACGGGGCTTCTCTGGACGCAACTACGTCGCCGACGTTTCTCCATACCCGTTCATCGATCCAGACTTGTTTGGCTCCCGGCATGGCGCCGAACACGACACGATGCGTGTAGTCCCTGAACGACGGTGCCGGAGTGCCCGGCGATCTCGGCTGGCAGCGTGTCGGAGGAGAGGTCGAACTTTCGGCGGCCGCGTCGGGCTTCCACGTGACGTGGACCGGAACGATCCAGCTGCCCCCCAACGTCGACGACCAGCTACCGGCGATTATCGCCTTGCTCATTACCGGAGTGCCGAGACGTTTCTTCGCGATTATCCGATCGCGGGTGATCCTATGGTCTCGATTTCACTCCGCCGATCTCGTGCGAGAACGCGTAGTCTACGTGACACACGTTCGAGATCGAAGAACGCCTCGAGAATTAGAATCACGACCGGAGCCGGCCAATGCAAAAACAACGGCGTGCAGTCTGGCGAGCTGGTAACTGGCGGCCGCCGTCTGTGTCCCTTCTCGCGCTTTTTTTTCGAAAACCGTTTAGGAAAAACAACTCAGCAAGACTCGGCCGCATCGATTAGGCGCACTGCGCCCTTCATGCCGGCCGTTCCCGGACAGGAAGCCATCCGGCCCACGCTGACGCCACATCAACGCCACCGTAGCCGCCCGAGTGCCGCCGCCGCTAGCAAAACGTAGTCATCATACCGCGAGATCCACCTTAACCCTCCGGTGCCGTGTCCCTGCCGCTCCGGCCTGCCGGCCCCGCCGCGGTTCAAGACTTTCACCCACGCAAGCTGATCCAAGCCGGTTTTGAGGGGCCGACATAGATCAAGCGCACCCCCATCGCGCCTCCTGTTGCCGCCGCTGCCGCCGGCGCCGCCGCTGCCACCGTTGCCACCGTTGCCACCATTGCCAGGTTCCGGAACCACACGCGAACTCCGGTGGACTTTGCCGTGAGCACCTTTTCCGCCGTCTCTGCCGCTGCCGCCCGGCCCAGACCGGCCCGCCGGCGCCGCCACTTGGTGCCGGAGAAGTCGAGCGCCAAGTCGAACCACGTCATCGGCGATCCCGGATGAACTCGTGACTCCTTCGGCAAACAGGATAAAGCGGCGGCAACGTTGCCGTGCCTCCTGCTCCCCGATTTGTTCCAGCCGAAAAGCCGTCCTGACCGATGCCGTGCCTGCGGTAGCTGGCTCCCTGCCGCACGCCTGCGTGATTCCAGACGATCCCGCGGATCCGGGACGATCCAGCAACGCCGTCTGCCGCAGCGAAATTGATTTCGAAGAATGTTGCTCCTCACGGCGGGCGCACGGGGAGTACGTATCTGGATTTGTGCAGATCGCCAGGAACCCGGAAGGTCAAGTCGCGTCAACCGTAACGTAGCGCCGGAATCGAACTGCAGTTTGTGAGCCTTGAAAGCACTCTGGCCAGAGAAGAGCTCGGTGCCTGTCACGGGAAGAGATCCCAAGTGGGCGCAGCCTTGACCTGGCGGAATACACTTCAGCAGGAATGCGTCCATTTCGCCCTTTGGATAACTACACGAGCGCGAATATAACCTCAGTGACTTTCGGCGAACCATCCCGGATGTCGAGAATGAAAAAGCGAAAGCCGTTCTAATAAATAGCGACTGTAAGCGCTTCGCACCCTCCCTCTGACTCTCACCTTTTTTTCTGCCGCCGCATTTGCGGTTGTTTACTTGCGTCGCGTTTAGACCGCCGGGGAGATCGCGCAGTCGTGCGAGAGGTGGATTTACCTCGGAGAATAAAAATGGTGACGTGAAACGCACGTGTCATCAGGCAGTCGAAGCGCGACAATCGGGAGCGCGTCCGAAAGATGAAGGTCTCGTGCTCGACGAATTCGAATTTCTTCTTTGGCCCTTCAGCGGTCCATCAACAATTTCCAGGCGAACTCGGTTCTGCATGACCCGCGTGGTAGGATAATCGCGAACGGGGACCAGCCGCACATATCGATTGGATTTCAGCAAGCGTGGCCATGCATGATCGGAAGAGAGATCGCGAATTTGGCCATCGCAGTTCGTAAATCTCGGCCTCTCTTTGAGTCACAACGGTCTTTTTCCTGGACAAAAACACAAATTAGGGACACTACTGGAGCGATCTCTGGGCTACTGTTACAGAATTATTGAACTGTGTGCATGAAGCGAAGGGACTCTTTACAGCAATACGTAACTGAACGAAGTACAAT
>ERZ1370068.6077-contig-5079_pt1 | contig 68088 bp, 100 predicted proteins | sample MGYA00561227_ERZ1370068 | MGnify/ENA primary metagenome ERZ1370068 (study PRJEB38410, sample SAMEA6850437) | metagenome | study: Metagenomic assessment of the ecological functions of the soil: analysis of the soil microbiota associated with the... | reverse complement strand
TTGTACTTCGTTCAGTTACGTGTTGCTCTATTGGAACGTTTTCGGCATCGCCTGAAAACGCGTATGCACTTCGATTAGCGCTTCATCTGGTCCGCTAGCGCTATCATCCGATCCGTGATCGCACGTCCGTGATCGCTGCCGCGCCCGCGCGCCGCCGCAACGCGGTCCGGTGTCGCGGACTCCGGCTGGCGCCGGAGCTACGCCATTGCAGCCGCGGATTCGGAACTTACGCACGTCGCCGAGAGCGGCATCGCCCGGCGGCGGATCACGCGCTGCGCCTCGATACACCAGTGTCTTCTTGATGCTGTGCCAGACATCGGCGGCCCACATCACGTTAGCCAGTCGGCCCACCGTCGGGCAGCGGCGCCAGACCCGCGACATTGTCTGGACCGAAGGCGTTGATCCATGCGCGCATCGCGGGAGACTCGGCGAGCTGCGCGGTCATCCGGAACGAACACGTGCGAATACTCGGCGGGCAGCGTCACGTTGCGCACGTTCGCCTTGCCGGCAGCGTGGAAATGTCTTCACGGCCTCCGAGTCCGGGTGCGTCCCAGGCGAAAAGATCGAACGCGATCCGGTAGCCGGTGAAGTCGTCGACGGTGTCCGGAATCGTCGCGGATGACGTCGCAGCACTTTCCAGTGGTTCGGCAGCGCCAGCGCCCAGCCGCCGGTGCCCACTGACCGACGCGTAGGCGACCGAAAGTCCGGACCACGGGCCGCTCTGCGTCCACTCAGCGGATCGACGATCGGTCGTGCGCTCCTCGAACTGGCCAGTGAGCGGATTGAACACGCGCCGCGTCGTCGCCGAACGTGCCGGCAAGCTCGTGCAGGATCTTTGACAACCTGGATTCCTGCCCTGGCTGTGGCCGATGAGCATCGGACGCACGCCTTCGTGCTCGTAGTACCACGCGATCGCGCCGGCCTGGCGCTCGCTGTCCCCATAGGGGCTTTGCGAATAGGCGCCGTCGCCCGGGTCGCGGATCACGGTTCTCCGGATAGCCCATTCCGATCAGAAATTCGCGCGAACGACTGCATCAGGAGATGGACCGGGTAGACGCCGCCGTGGATCTCGAAGATCCGTGGCGTCGGTCCCTTGGCGAGAGCGTTGCGGACGTCGTCGTCGCCGATGTCGCACTCGGATCGAGCGCCAGAATGCGCGTCTCTCGACCGCGCGGTCGATCGACAGCGAGCGCAGCACGCTTCCCGCCGTCGCCGCGCGCAAGTCTTCGCCTGGCGGCTGGAGCGGCGCGGTCGCGCAGCCGGACAGGGCGAGCACGAATGCGCCGGCGGCGAAAAAGCAAAGAGCACGGTACCGCGTTGTCATCGTCAAAGGCTCCTGATGCACTGGATGATATCGGAAGATGATGCCGTCGACTCGCTTGCGGTCGAGCGCCGCGATCCTGAACGATAGTGCGCACCTGCACGACCTCGCCCAGCGTTGTCAGCGCGACGACGATCGGCGAAAGCGGACCGGTCGCTACCGCGCGCACGTATTCGACGCGCAAACGGATAGGCGCGCCGCCGGCCGTAAGCGCGTCCAGGTGCAGCGGCGTCACGCCCGCCCAGCACCGCGTAGTTCTTGGCGTGAAAGCCTGTCGCCTCCTCGATCGACATAGCGCGCCAGCGCCAATGCCGACAAGCCGATCGCCAGCAGCGTCTGCAGGTAGAAGCTTCTGCCGCGCTTGACGCGGCTCGTTTCGGCGTGCACGAAGCTGGCGAGCTCCTGCAGCGCCATGCCAGCGGGCACTGGATGACGCGATGCGAAAAGACGCGAGCGAGCGGCGCGAAGCCGGTGGCCGCCTTGCGGGCCGAAATCGCGCCTGACGTTGACGATCGACGCCACGGCGAGCTCGCGCCGCCGCCGCGCCTTCGGCGCCGCTCGGCGACCTGCGGCGACAAGGTCCAGAGCAGAATCGACAGAAACAGGTCATTGCTGCGTCATGTCCCATGCGCGCGCCGTGCGCGCCAGGTTCGCGCTGCGCATCGGAATCGAGACGGAAAAAGGCGACGCCGTTGTACCCGTCTTCACCGCGCGCGATAGGGCGGCCTCACCGATCGCGCGGCAGCTCAGCGATCAGGCGGCTCATGCTCGCCAGCCCCGTGACCAGCAGGAATCGCCTGGCGCGCGAACAAGCGCCGGTACTTGGGAGGATACAGGCCGAGCGGCGGCGCCGGCTGGATCCGAACGCTCGACACCGCAGTAATCCTCGACCAGGTCCTGCAGCAACAGGACGATCGAGTCGCCGCCGGCAACGAAATGGTCGTAGGCGAGGCCCAGATGGAAGGATGCCTCGTCGGCGACGACGAAAAACGGAACGGATCGAAGCGCCCCGCGGCGGGAAGCGCGAGATTGAGCTGCCGCTCCATTTCGTGCGTGCACGGTGGCGAGCGGATCGGCGCCGCTGGCGAGAAAGGCAACGGTCGGGCCGTGCGCGGCGCCGCCTGCCCATTCATAGCGCGAGGCTACGAGGTCGAGAGCAGAGCCCGGTGAGTCCCAGAGCTTCGAGGCGCCGCCGGATGCTCGCTTCCAGCCGCGCCGCGTCCAGCGGATTGCGACACGCGAACGACGTGCACGGCGTTGTACGGGTGCATCTCGCGCCACCGCACCATCGCCGCCTGGAACAGGTTCAGCTTGCCTTCACCCGGCGCCACCCTTCTGTGCGATCGCGGCGCGGCGCGCGCCGATCAGACGCTGCGCCTCGAGGCACCAGTGCTTCTTGACGCTGTACCAGATGTCGGCCGCGTGCACGATGTTCGACGCGTCGATGCCGGCCCTGCCGGCAGCGCGCGCAGCGGCGACGCGCGGATCGGTAGCCGTCGATCCACGCGCGCGTCGACCGGATTGCGCGCGAGATGCGCGAGTGTGCGGCATCCCGATGTGACTGGTTCCGGCCGGCGAGCATCGACGTTGCGCACCTGCGCGGTGCCGATCGGCGTGATAGCGCTCGCTGCCCGGGCGAAGGTCCCGGCGATCAGATCCCAGTCGATCGAGAAGCCGGTGAAGTCCTCGACCGTGTCGGGAATCGCGCGCAGCCTGCCGAGCATCTGCCACTGTCCGAGCAGAAGCGCGGCAGCAGCTTGCCGGTCGCCAGCGCGGCGACATACGGAACCTTGAGGCCGATCGACCGGGCGCTCCTGCGCCGGTCAGCGGGTCGACGATAGTCGTGCGTGGCTCGATTGCCCGGTCAGCGGATTCCACACCGGAATCGCGGCGTGGAATGCGCCGGCCAGCTCGTAGCAGCACCCTGATCGCGAGCATGCCGCCCTGGCTGTGGCCGATCAGCATCGGCATCATGCCCTCGGTCTCGTAATACCACGCCAGCGTGCCCGCGAGCTGCTCCGCTGTCGGCAAAGCTCGTCTGCGACAGGCTGCCGTCGCGCGGATCGCGAAGCCGCGACTCGGGATAGCCCATCGCGATCAGATACTCGGCGAAGGGCGTCCATCGTGATCAGCGCCACGCTGCCATCGCAGGGTGATGATGCGCGGCGCGGGCGCGTGCGCGAGCACGTCGCGCACGTCGGCCGGCGAAATGTTCGCCGGATCGAGCGCGAGAACGCGGTCCTCGGTCGAGCGATCCATCGCCGACTCGCGCTGGTGCACGCGATCGGATCTGCGCTTGCGGCCCTGCGGCGACCGCGATCGCATGCACATCGCGGTCACGAACCAGCGCCAGCGCACCGACAACCAGCCGCGCAGCACCGCGGCAACGACGATTGAAGCTCTCCGATGGACACTCCCGCGCTTCGGCCTCCGGCGAAGGCCGGACGCGGTCTATGATGTTTGCGCGCCGAGGCGCGGAAAAAACGGCCGGTGCGATGGCAGGTATTGCGCGTACGCCTCGCCGTGCGTGGCGAGCAGATGGCGCTCTTCGTTGCGGGCCTTGAGGTTATTCAGCACCAGGTGCACCGCCCAGATGCCCCAGCATCAGCGGCGTCGCGATGATGATGGCCGAGCACAGCATGAGCAGCATCGAGAGCGCGTAGATGGGATGCCGGACGTAGGCGAAGAGCCCGTCGGTGATCAGCGTGCCTTTGCGTTTTCGCTCACGTCCATGCGCCAGTCCTTTGCCCATCCTCGACCAGCACCACGCCGTCATCGCCAGGCACGCGAGCGCGATCGCCGCGGCGAGCCAGCGAAGCGCGGCGTACAGAGGTTCCTCCCTGGCAAACTGCGGCACCGCGAACAACGGCTGGTGCGGCTGAGCGCGAGCCACGGCAAGACGATCCAGGCGATCACCAGCGGGATCCAGATCACGAACATCGCCCGTTCGAACGACTGCTCGGGAACGAGTCCCGCCAGATCGCGCCGTCTTGCGGCGGGCACGGACGATCATGGCGCCGACGCCGAACCAATAGCACCAGATGGTCGCCACCAGGAGCAGCCGCGGGTAGATCGCTGTATTTCATCGCGCGAGAGAAGGCTCGGTCGGAATGGTTTCCTAGGCCGCACAGGAATTGCGCGGCAATCGATTCCCGATTTTACTTGATCCTCGCAGGTTCTCCTCGCGACGCGACAAGGTCCGCAGCTGTAAGATTTACAATGGTCGCTTTCTGTTTGGATACATAATACCGCGCCCCTTCGAACCTGAATAAGGCTAGGCTCATGGCTGCGTCGCACAAGGCGATGAAGACGGTTGGCATCGCCGGCGCGGGCCTCGATGGGCCGCGGCATCGCGCAAATCGTGGCCCAGGCCGGATTCGATGTGCGCTTGCTCGACGCCAAGCGGTTCGCTGCCGCCGACGCCAAACGCTTGATTGCCGAGCAGCTCGCCGCGCTGGTCGCGAAAGGCAAGACTTTCCGCAGCCGCGGCCGAAAGCGCAGTCGCGCATATCGCACTGCCTGAATCCATCTCCGGATTCGCCGACGCCGATCTGGTGATCGAGGCGATCGTGGAACGGCTGGAAGCCAAACAGACGTTGATCGCGAGCTCTACGACGGCGTGGTCGGCAAGGAATGCATCCTGGCGACGAACACCTCGTCGCTCTCGGTCACCGCGATCGCGGCTGCGTCGGCACATCCCGCGCGAGTTGCGGGGCTGCATTTTTCAGTCCGGTGCCGCTGATGAAGGTTGGTCGAGGTGATCGATGGATTGCTGACCTCGCCGGTCGTGATCGAGCGCCTGGTCGAATTCGCGTCGGCGCTCGGCTACACGCCGGTCAAGGCCAGGGACACGCCGGGATTCATCGTCAATCACGCGGGGCGCGGCTACGGCACCGAGGCACTGCGCATCATCGGCGAAGGCGTCGCCGATGCAGCGACCATCGACCTCATCCTGAAGCTCGAGGCAGGCTTCCGCATGGGTCCTTTCGAGTTGCTCGATCTCACCGGTTTGGACGTTTCGCATCCGGTGATGGAATCGATCTATCACCAGTTCTACGAGGAGCCGCGCTTCCGGCCTTCGCCGCTGACCGCGCAGCGCCTGGCGGCCGGATTGCTGGGCCGCAAATCCGGGCGCGGGTTCTACGACTATCGAGGCGTCGACACCCTGACGCGCCCCTCGATCTCCCGACGACAATCACCCAAGGCAACCCGGCCCCGACGTGTCGCGCCTGGGTCAGCGGCACCAGTCCAAGCTCCCGGCAACGCGTCGTCAGTCTGTTGCAGAGTGTCGGTGCCGAGATCGACGCGGGTGACACACCGGATTCGGATTCGCTTTGCCTCGTCCTGCCGTCAGGCCGTGACGCGACCACCGCCGCGCTCGACGAGCGTCTCGACCCCAGACGCACCGTCGCGCTGGACACGCTGTTCGACATGAGCAGGCACCGCACGCTGATGACGACATCGGTGACCGAGCGCCGTTGGCGCGATGCGGCCAGGAGCATGTTCGCCGCGGATGGCGTTCCGGTTCCACGTGATACACGACAGTCCGGGTTTCGTGGTCCAACGCACCGTGGCGCACGTGATCAACATCGCCTGCGATATCGCCCAGCAGCGCATCGCGACGCCTGAAGACATAGACCTCGCGGTGAGGATCGGCTTGGCCTATCCAGCGGGACCGCTGGCGTGGGGCGACGCGATTGGGCCACCGAGACTGCTGCGCATCCTGAAGGAGCTTGCGCGATCGTATGGCGACCCGCGCTATCGGCCCAGCCTGTGGCTGTCGCGACGCGCGCGCCTTGGCGTGTCGCTGCTGACACCCGAGGCCTGAGGCTCCCTTCCACGGCGTATTTCCGGGGCGTGAGTGCGCAACCCGCTTGCGTTGAATTACCGTGCGAGTAGCATAATCGTGTTTGACGAACCCACCCTCATGAGGCAAGACCATGTCGAAAAACAAGGGCAGCGGAAGCTTCCGCGGACGCGACTCCAAGACCGGACAGCCGATCCAGATACCGCAGAGATCGAGCGGCCGACCGCGCCATCGGTACCGCGGGTGATGCCGCGCACCAAGGCGAGCCCCAAGGGACGCTAGAGCGCTGCGGCCAGCAACCAGCATCGAGGAGGTCACCGTGAAATCCAGCAAGCGCCGCCAGCTTTTGCGCGGCGCGTCGATGCTTGCCGCCGGCGGCGTCGCAGCTTATGCGATGCCCGGCAGCGCGACAGCACAAACGCGCAGCCCGTTCTCCGTGTCGCCGACCTTCATTCCCATCGCCGGCGGCAGCGACCTGTTTCCGGTTCGGCGGATCTACTGCATCGGACGAAATTACGCCGCGCATGCGCGGGAGATGGGTTCGGATCCGACGCGCGAGCCGCCGTTCTTCTTCCAGAAGCCGACCGACGCGGTCCAGAACGTGCCGATCGGCGCGACCGTCGATCACCCGTACCCGCCGCTGACCAAAAATTATCATTACGAGATCGAGCTGGTTGCGGCGCTCAACAAGGGCGGCCGCAACATTCCCATCGACCGCGCGCTCGAGCACGTGTTCGGCTACACCGTCGGCCTCGACATGACGCGCCGCGACCTGCAGCGGGCGATGGGCGACGAAAAGAAACCGTGGGAGATCGGCAAAGAGCTTCGATCATTCGGCGCCGCTCGGTCCGCTCCAGCCCGTCGCCGCGGTCGGGCACTTCACCAAAGGCGCGATCTGGCTCAAGGTCAACGGCCAGATCAAGCAAAACGCGGACTTGAGTCAGATGATCTGGTCAGTGGCGGAACAGATCAGCAAGCTGTCCGAAGCGTTCGAGCTTGCGCCCGGCGACATCATCTATTCGGGCACGCCGGAAAATGTGGGCCCGGTCGTCAAGGACGACATCATGGAAGGGCACACATCGACGAGAGCTGCCCAACATCAGCGTCAGGGTCGTCTAGCTAGGTGTGCGGGGCCGTGCCTGAGTAGCCGAAGATACCGATCAGTCCGATGACGATGAGATAAATCGCGACGATGTAATTCAGAAGCTTGGGCACCAGCAAAATCAGGACTCGGCGATCAGGGACATCAGGGTCCGAGTGTCAGGTGGATGTTCATTGTTTATTCCTCCTTGGATTCGTGGACGGCGCCCCCGCGACGGGGCTGAGTGGGTACTCTACTCGTAAAACTCGAACGGTTGGCCTTCGTTGATCGGGATCGCGCTCGTTCGGTCGCTGCGAAAATTTTCGCTGTCGCAGCGCCCGCTTATTTTCTCAGGTGAACATCTTCCGGCGCGGGCAGATCGACCAGCAGCGGAGGCTTCAACGGATCGAAGTCGATCCATTCTCCGGCCTGCCACGTTCCGTCGGCGCGCTCGATGTCCCGGCGCCCTCGGCGCGCAATACGTTGACCGCGGCCACGCGCTCTGGCGAATTCGACGGCGCGGACGGCGACCAGCACGGCGAAACGTACGGGCGCAGCAGGTTCATCCGATTTCGCCGCCGCGGTCTGCTCTTCCGTGTCGCCAAAAAGCGTGACATCATCTGCGCCGAAGCCACCACGGCGCAGCGCGGCCACTGCTGCCTCCGCCTGACTTTTCTGTTCGAAGCGTCCTGCAATGATGGGGGTCATTGAGCATTCCTCGACGTTTGCACGGCGGCGGCCCGTGATGCCCGCCGTCTGCGCGTTTGACAGTGCGATGTACCGCACATTTGTCGCCAGGACGCAAGAATTACATCAGCTCGGTAAATACTTCTGCGTTCGACGCTGAGTACGGTGACGTACTCACGACCGAGCAGAAAGCGTGCCGCGTGGACCGCGGCCAAGGTTGATGCAGTGCGGAGTCGAGGCGGACCCGCGCCCGGCGATAGGGGCCGGGCGCGGGATCGTTCGCGGGAACGATTACTTCTGATCTTCGCGCTTTTCCTCAGGCTTCCCCTTTTTGCGCTTCGCCCTTCGCGGGCTCCGCTTTGGGTTTCGGCTCGGGCTCTTTCCCCCTGCTGGCGGCGCAGGGACGGCGGCAGGCGGCGCCTGCACGGCTGGCGGTTTCGCGACCGCCGGCGGCGGTGGCGCCTCGCGCCGCAGCTCCGCGGGCGGCGGCGGAGCGGGGCTGGCTTCACCGCGGCCGGCGCTGGAGGCGGCTCGCGCCTGAGCTCCGCCGGCGGCGGCGAAGGCGGCGCGGGAGGCTTGACGGCGGCCGGCGCTGGTGGAGGGGCTCGCGCCGCACCTCTGCGGAGGCGGTGAGGGGACCACGGGCGGCCTGTTCACGACCGGCGGCGGAGGCTGCGCCTCACGTCGCATTTCGGCGGGTGCTGGCGCGGGTGCAGGAGGCCGCGCGACTGCAGGAGGCGGCTGCGGCACCGGGCGCGTCTCCGTCGGCTTCGGCGACTGCGGAGGCTCCGCCACAGGCGGCGCAGGCGGCACTCGACCAGCGGCAGGCGGGGGCGAAGGCGGCGGGATCTCCGCTTTCGGTGCCGGACCCGCGCCAGGCGGCTTCGTTTGCACCGGCGATGGGGCTCCCGGCGGTTGCGGGGCCGGAACAGCCACTCCCGGCCGTGGCGGCGGCATTGCGGGAGGGGCGACAGCCGGCGGAGCCGTGGCGGGTGCGCCAGCGCCGCCCGCGGGGCGCCACCTCCGCTGCGGGCGGGCCAACCGCTGCCGGCGGCGCATTGGTACGTGGCCGGGAGATCGGAGCGGGCGGAGGCGTTCCAGCCGTTGCCGGCGCGACTACCTTGACGGCCGGCGCCGTTGGCGCGGCGTTGACGGGACCCCGCGGGCCGCGACCGTTGCCGGATCGGCGGGTCGACCGGGATCCTTGGCCAGCGTTGCCTCGCGGGCGTTGAACGGCGCCGGCGGCGGCGGCGGTGCGACCCGGGCCATGACAGGGCGCTGGACAGTGGCCGATGGGGGCCGGCTCACCGTCCCGGTTCCCGCGGCGGGTGCGCCGCCTGCCGCGGCACGCTCTCCACCACCGATGACGCTCGCGCGCACCGGCGCGACCGCGGCAACGGGTGTGACCTGCGCAGCGGCGGCGACGTCACGCGAGACCGCCACCGCAGATCGCGCGACCGGCCGCGATTGCACGAACACGTCCGCGGGCACCGCCGTCATTCCGCCGCGCTGATCGCGGTTTCGATAGACGGCGTGCTGGCGCGTCGGGCTTGTTGTAGACGTTGGTGACGTAGGTATTGCTGACATTGGTGTTGCTGACGTTGACGTTGGTGAAATAGTTGCGGCTGACGCGGTAGGCGGGTCGATACACCTCGCCGGGGGCGAGCGGAAACCAGGCGATGCCGCGCGAGGGCCCGCCAGCGCCGACCGAAATCCGGAAATTGTTGCCACCGACAAAGGCGACCAGCGCCGGTGCGTAAACGGGCCGCGCGCGGACCGGACCGGGCACCCAGCACCAGCGATTGCGCGCGTAGGCCCAGCGGCCGTAGTGGAACGGTGCGAAGCCCCACGGCGCGTCGTCGACCCAGGTCCAGCCCCACGGCTCGATCCAGCTCCAGTGTCCCTGGCGATAGGGCGCCCAGTCGCTCGCCACCGAGGTCGGCACCCAGACGTTGCCATAGCCCTCGACCGAGCTCCAGGTTCCATAATCGTCGAGGTCCGAGTAGCCGATGACGTCCGGCGAGACATAGCGAGCGGCGACCGGATTGTCCTCGGCGCCGATCGCGGTCCCGCGTCCAGCTGTCGAACGCGTCGGCCGGCGGGAGCGCATCGTACTCATAGTCGCGAAGACCGGAATCGGCGAAGCGGTACCACTGGCGGGCGCCGATGGCGTACGCCGCGCCTTCGCCATACACCTCGCCTTCGCCGCTTCTGACCGCGACGGCTGGTCGCCGCGCTCGCGGGATCGACGTCGATTCGATAATCACCCGGCCGCGCGCAGCGAAAACGCGAGCAGCGGCGTGTCGACTTCGATCGATCTGGCCCGGATCGATGCGCCGGACGCGCACATTGAGCGCGCCTTGCGCCAGCTGAAACTGCGCTACGCGATCGTCGAGGTTGAGGATCGTCACGCTGGTCTGGCTGCCGAGGCGCAGCGCAAGCGAGCCTATCTGCAGCTCGGCGCGCGCGCCCGCGTCCGCCCAAACACGGTCGCCGGTGATCAGCGGCCGATTCGGTATCGCGAATGCCCATTCATCTTCGCCCGCGGGCGAAAAACTGACCGCACCGCCGATGTTCGCCAGTCTCGCGACGCGGGCTGGCGGATCGGCGGCGGCCACGCCGCAGACGAGCAGCGCGGCGAAGCCGATGATTGCACGGCTAAGGCTGCGCAAGTTGACGCGACGAATGACCATGACAGTTGCTCCTCTTTTCTTTTCTGAGATTGCGTGCGTGCGCAAAAATACACGGTTGCGCGCAAGGATTGCGGCACACGCCACGTCGACCGATGCACATCGAGCAGAAAGCGTGCCGGTCGCGGATCCAGCGGCAGGTTCTATTAACGCATTGTCGGGCCCCGGCGATGACAGCGCCTCAAATGCGGTGACGCGTGAGGGGCCGTGCGAGCAGCTGCGAAGGCGTTTCAACAGCCGCCGCCTCGGCGGAAGCCGGGACCGAAGGCGTCAAACCGACCGCTGCTACGTCCGCGGCCTGGCAATGCGCGATCCACTGCGCCGTCAGCTTCTCCTGCGTTGCGTTCTGCGACAGGCGCGCGTCGAGCGCCGCGAAATCAACCTCATCGATCGGCTGATCCTGGTTGAAGCATGAAAAGACATAGCTCAGCTTGCCGCTGACCGGGTCGCGGTGCGGCTGCAGGCATTGCGCGCAGATTTCCTTCATCATGCATTGCATCGGCGAGTTGATCGAGGCAATGCCGCGATGCGTAGCCTTGAGGTGCGCCTTGAGCACCGAGTGGCGCGCGGCAGCGACCGCGGCCATCATCTTGTCCGAGCCGATCGCGATCAGCCGGTCGGCGTCGGCAAACGCGATCGGCTGCTCGCCCAGCGCTCCTGTCGCGTACGCGGTCATCGCCTGCACGATGTTGCCGACAAAGCTCTTGTCCTGCGGTCGCCCGGGCGCGAAGCCCGGCCCTTCGTCGCAGCACCAGACGACGACGTCGGACGCGGCCTCGATGTCGGCCACGTGGTAGCGATCGATCATTTTCCGGTAACCGGCGAAGTACAACACCTTCGACCCCGCACCGCGAAATGCCTGCCCGATCGAAAGCAGCACGGCGTTGCCGAGTCCGCCTCCGGCAAGCACCACCGTTTCTCCAGCCTCGATCTCGGTCGGAGATCCGGTCGGCCCCATCAGCACCACCGGTTCGCCGACTTTCAGCGTCGCGCACAGGTTCGACGAGCCGCCCATTTCGAGGACGATGGTCGACACCAGACCGCGCTCCCGGTCGACCCACGCCCCGGTAAGCGCGATGCCTTCCATCGTCAGCCGCGTGCCGGTGCGCTCGCGCGCAAAGCATCTCGAAATTCTGCAGGCGATAGAACTGTCCCGGCGCGAAGCGGCGCGGCCGCGGCAGGCGCTCTGCACCACGACTTCGACGATGGTCGGCGTCAGACGCTCGACCCGCTCCACGGTGGCTCGCAGCTCGTCGTTGAGCAGCGCGACGAAGTCATCGTCGCTCACCGCGGAAGCAGCCTTGATTCGCGACAGCATCCGGCTGACGATCGGATAGCCCATGCTTCGCGCTGCCCATCGCCTTGACCACGTTGCCGAAAAAGGACGGATGCAGGTCGCCGAAGTAGCTGATCGCGCGGCCGTCGGCTTCGAGCGCGGTCAGTATCGATACGCGGTCGCGGCTTGGCCAGGCCCTTCACCGGCGAGCAACGCGCCGCCCTTCCTCGTCGAGCGCGACGAAATACTTTCCGTCGAGCTGAAAATGCGTTGCGTCCTCGCGCGCCAGAACGGTGTTGGGCTGCGTTCCGGCGGCGACGAGCAGAGTACGGGCTGGCAGCTCTGGCTGCGGCGCCTTCGCTCACGCCGCCGTCGGCTATCGATCTTCTGCAGCGCGACTCGCAGTGCGCGCACGTGAGCGTGGTCGTCGACCTCGATCGCGATCGGCGTCAAGCCTTCCGCGAAACGAATGCCCTCCTCCAGCGCCTTTTTCGACTTCCTCGTGATTGAGCGTATACGACGGACTGTCGATCATGCGGCGGCGATAGGCGATGGTCGCCCCGCCCCAGCGCTGCAGCAGCTCCAGCACGCGCGGCGCGCGGCCCTCCTTCGCCGCCGCTGCGCGCTCGGCGCGCACCGCGCGCGCGTGCGCGAGGTATTCCCGCGCGATGTCGGCCTCGGACTGCTGTCCATGCCGGCTTCGACGGCCTGCGCTCCTCGCCTCGGCGACCAGCTCCTCGTATCGCGCCAGGAACTTCTCGATCTGCACCGGGTAGTAGGCGAGCGACTCGGTCGCGGTGTCGATCGCGGTCAGGCCGCCGCCGATGACCACGATCGGCAGGCGGATCTGCATATTGGCGAGCGAATCCGCCCGCGCCGCGCCGGTGAGCTGCAACGCCATCAGGAAATCCGACGCCGGCGCGAACGCCGTTGGCGAGCCCGTTCGGAAGCTCGAGCACGGTCGGCCGGCCGGCGCCGGTGGCCAGCGCAATGTGGTCGAACCCGAGCGCGAAGGCGCCCTGCGCGTCGACGGTGCCGCCGAAGCGAACGCCGCCGAACATCGCGAAGCGCTCGCGGCGCTCGATCAGGAGGCGGATGAGCTTGAGGAAATTCTTGTCCCAGCGCACCGTGATCCCATATTCGGCGACGCCGCCAAAGCCGGCCATCACCCGCGCTTCGAGCGGCTCGTCGAGCGTGGCGACATCGCGGATGGCGTCGAACGGCACGCGCTCGCCGCAGCGCGGTTCTCCCGGACAGCGCTGGGCGGCAGCGGCTCGATCTTCAAGCCATCGATGCCGACGACGGTGTGGCCGTCGTTGAGCAGATGATGCGCGAGCGTGAATCCTGCCGGGCCCATGCCGACCACCAGCACCCGCTTGCCCGTCGGCGCGCGCCGGCACCGGACGCCGGAGGTCGAGCGGATTCCAGCGCGTCAGCAGGCTGTAGAGCTCGAAGCCCCACGGCAGCGCCAGCACGTCCTTCAAGCGTGCGCGTCTCCGACTGCGGGATGTCGACCGGCTCCTGCTTCTGGTAGATGCACGATTTCATGCAATCGTTGCAGATGCGGTGCCCGGTGGCGGCGACCATCGGATTGTCGACGCAGATCATGGCCAGCGCGCCGATCGCCCAGCCTTCGGCGCGGAGCTTGTGAAACTCGGAGATCTTTTCTTCGAGCGGACAGCCGGCCAGCGTCACGCCGAATGGAGATTTCTTGAACGCGGGAGCTGGAACCGTCGGCGGGCTTTTTTCGTGCAGGCCCGACGAGCACGAGTCCTTCTGCTGCTCGTGACACCAGATGCAGTAGTGCGCCTGATCGAGCGCGCCGACGAGATCGGTACCTTCGTCGCTCAGCGCAAAGCCCTCGCGCGCGCCGGATGCGACTCTCGCCCAGCGTGAAGGCGCTCGACGCCATCGCGCGTCTCGCGCTCGACCGGAACGAGCCGCATGTAGTCGAGCTTGCGTGGCGCCTTGAACAGCACGCCTGCCTTGTGCAGCGCCTTGCCTTCCGGCCGTGTGCGCGGCCCACGCCGCGTAACGCAGCGCGAGGTCGATGTCGTCCGCGTGGGTCGATTCTTCGCCCTCACCGCGCGAGCGCCCACTCGCCGACTTCAATGCGAACGCCAGCTCGCCGCGCGGCGTCGTCAGCCGCTCGCCGATCTTCTGCTCCAGCTCTGCGCGCAACGCCGCGCCGTCGAAGCTCGCCGCCTGCGTCGCGCCTTGTACTTGTTCATCGCCTTTCGCTGCACGACTTGACGCTTGCAGGCGAACAAGGGAGCGAGCTCGTGCTGCGCGGCCTGGAGAGCGGCCACTTCGCGCTCGATGCCGAATAGCTCGGGCGAGCCAATCCTCGAGATGCGGCGCGAGCGCGATCAAGCAGCTCCGACTCCTGCAGCCGCGTCAGCGCGTCGGGATCGGCGCGCGCCGCCGCCAGACGTGCCGCGAGCGCCGCATCGGCGTCTCGCGATCCGCGCAGCAAACGCGGCGTCGACCCGGCGCAGGCCAGCGCAGGAATAGAGGTCGTCAAAGGCTCAGTCCGAAACCGGGCTTGAGCATCAAGCGCATCCAGTAGGTGCACGACAGCAGGCAAACCTTGGATTTTACCTGCCGGACGGGGCTCACGGCATCGTCTCATTGCATAAGGATAGAACCAGCGATTGCGTATGTGAGCGTCAGATCATCATTCGTCTTCCGGCGTCGCATCCGATGCCCCTAGACTGTGGGCCGTCACGCGCCAGCGTGAAATCTCGGGAGCATGCATGAAACGGTATTGCACACGACTGGGCGGCGATCCTCGGGTGCGCTGCTGCTGGCCGTCGGAATCGCGTCCTGGCACAGCCGATCAAGCTCGGCGAGCTCAACAGCTACAAGACTTTCCCGGCGTTCCTCGAGCCGCTACAAGAAGGGCATGGAGCTCGCGGTCGAGGAAATCAACGCGGCGGGAGGTCTGCCTCGGGCGGCCGTTGGAGCTCGTCGTCCGTGACGATACCGGCAATCCCGGCGACGCGGTGCGAGTCGCGGAGGAGCTCATCACCCGCGAAAAGGTCGACCTGCTGATGGGGACGTTCTCCTCCGCGGTGGGCCTCGCCGTCGCCGACCTCGCCCGACAGCGCAAGGTGCTGTTCCTCGCCTCGGAGCCGCTCACCGACAAGATCGTCTGGGAAAACGGCAACCGCTATACCTTCCGCCTGACGGCCGTCGACCTACATGCAGACGGCGATGCTGGTCCCGATTGCGTCCGAGCTCGCACAAGCGGCGCTGGGCGATCGTCTACCCGGATTACGAGTACGGCAAGTCGGCGACTGCGGCGTTCAAGCAGCAGATGATCGCCCGCCAGGCCGCCGGCAGCTCCGGGATCGAATTTGTCGAGATCGCGGTGCCGCTCGGCAAGATCGACGCCGGACCCGTCGTCCAGGCCATGATCGACAATAAGCCCGAGGCGATCTTCTCGTCGCTGTTTGCCGGCGATCTTTCCAAATTCGTGCGCGAGGGAGAGCTGCGGGGCTTGTTCAAGGATCGCCCGGTGTTCAACCTGCTCGGCGGCGAGCCCAGAATATCTCGATCCGCTGAAGGAAGAAGCGCCCGTCGGGTGGTACGTGACCGGTTATCCCCTGGTCCGCCATCGCGACACCCGCGCACCAAGCGATTCCTCGAACGCGTACCAGGCCAAGTACAAGGATTACCCGCGACAGGGCTCGGTGGTCGGATACAGCGTGGTGATGAGCGCGGCGGCTGCCGTGCGCAAGGCGCGTTCCGATCGACACCGAGAAATTGATCGCCGCGACGGAGGGCCTCAGCGTCGATACGCCCTTCGGCCAGATCACCTACCGGGCGCTCGATCACCAGTCGACGATGGGCGCGTACGTCGGACGCATCGCGGTCAAGGACGGCAAGGGGTGATGGTCGACTGGCGCTACGCCGACGGAGCAAGCTACCTTCCGTCCGACGATTGGGTGCGAGCGCACCGTCCACGCAACTAAAGATCGCGGACGGTCGCGCGCTGGCCGACAGGCGCGCGGACTCTCCCTTGATCGCGCTGCTGCCATAATCCCGCGGGTGACGGCCTCCTGCACTGCTGGTCCAGCTTCTCAACGGTCTTGCCAGCGCGCTCATCGCTGTTCCTGGTGTCGGCGGGCCTGTCGCTGATCTTCGGCGTCACCCGCATCGTCAACTTTGCCCACGGCTCGCTGATGATGCTCGGCGCGTACGGCGCCTACAGCCTGATCACGCGCCTCGGTGCTACGCCGCCGGGCTACTGGGGCGCGGTGGCGCTCGCCACGCTGCTCGTCGCCGCGCTGGGAGCGCTTCTGGAGTCGGTGCTGTTGCGCCGGCTTTATGGCGCGCCGGAGCTGCTGCAGCTCCTGGCGACCTTCGGCATCGTGCTCATCGTGCAGGACGCGACGCTGGCCGCGTGGGGCGCCGAGGACCTGCTGGGTCCGCGCGCACCCGGCTTGTCTGGGCACCGTGCTGATGCTGGGGCAGCGCGGTTCCGGCCTACGACCTTCTGCTCATCGCGGTGGGACCGCTGGTGCTGGTCCTGACTGTGGTGGCTGCTCGCCGCGTACCCGCTTCGGCGTGCTGGTGCGCGCGGCGACCGAAAATCGGGTCACTGACCGCCGCGCTCGGTATCAACGAGCGCGTGCTGTTCACCAGCGTGTTCGCGCTTGGGCGCGGGCCTTGCCGGACTCGCCGGGGCGCTGCAGCTTCCGCGCGAGCCGGCGAGCCTCGGCATGGATCTCGTCGATCATCGCCGATGCCTTTGTGGTGACGGTCATCGGCGGACTGGGATCGATTCCGCGGCGCCTTTGTCGCGGCCCTGCTGATCGGTCTTTCAAGGCGCTGTGCATCGCACTGGGCACCGTCGACGTCGGCGGCGTGGCGGTAGCGTTTCCGAAGCTCACCCTGGTCGCCGAATTTCTGATCATGGCGTGCGTGCTCATCGTCCGGCCGCAGGGCCTTCTCGGTCGGGCGCCGACGCCGTCGCAGCGACCGCCACGATTCCGGCGTATCGAGTGCCGATCCGTCCGCCGCGGCGCGCGCGCGATCGCTTGTCGGCGCCGTGCTTTTCGCCTGCGCCGCGGCGCTCCCTTCGTCGCCCATGAATACACGCTGATCATCGTCGCCGACATTCTCGTGTTCGCGTTGTTCGGCGCGAGCCTTCAGCTGCTGCTCGGAAGCGGAGGGATGATCTCGTTCGGCCACGCCTGTTATTTCGGGCTCGGCGCGTACGCCGCGGCGCTCGCGACACGCGTCACGGCGCGCCGATGGCGCTCGCGCTTCTTCGCGGCGCGCCCGTCGCCGGCTTTGCCGGCGCGCTGCATGTTCGGCTGGCTGTGCGTGCGCCTGTCGGGCGTCTATCTGGCGATGCTGAGCTTGAGCTTCGCCCAGATCGTGTGGTCGATCGCGCAGCAGTGGGACGAGCTCACCGGCGGCTCGCAACGGACTCATCGGCGTCTGGCCTTCCGGCTGGCTCGCGGGCACGAGGCGCCTACTTCGAATTCACGCTCGCGTTCGCCGCCGCGGGCCTCGCGTTACTGGTCTGGATCGCGCAGACGCCGTTCGGCTACGCGCTGCGCGGCGCACGCGATCTCGCCGCTGCGGGCGCAGGCCAGTCGGCATCGATGTCCGGCGCACGCAGTGGCTTGCGTTCGTGCGCTGGCGGGCGCCTTCGCGGGTTGGCCGGCGGCTTGTACGCGTTTTCCAAGGGCAGCATCGCGCCGGATACCCTGGCCATTCCGCGCTCGATCGACGCCTTGCTGATCGTGCTGCTCGGCGGCAGTCAATGCGCTCGCCGGGCCTCTCGATCGGCGCCGCGGCGTTCACCTGGCTGCAGGATCGTACTCCCGCGCCACACCGAGTACTGGCGGAGCGTGTTCGGCGCGACTCATTCTGCTGCTGGTGCTCGCCTTTCCCATGGGCATCGGCGGCGCAGCGGCAGCGCCTGTTCGAGCGCGTGCGACGGCAATGAATCATCAGGGCGCTCCGTTGCTGCGCATCGAGCACGTCTCCAAGGCGTTCGGCGGCCTTCAGGCGCTGGACGACGTTTCGTTCTACCGCTGCGGCGCAGGAGAGATTGTGGCGTTGATCCGGACCCAACGGCGCCGGTAAGACGACCTGCTTCAACATCATCAACGGCCAACTCGAAGCCGACGCCGGTTCGGTATGGCTTGGCGGCTGAACGCATCGACGGCTTGCCACCGCAGCGCATCGCCTGCCGCGCGGCGTGGGCCGCACGTTCCAGACCGCGGCCACGTTCGCGTCGATGAGCGCGCGCGAGAACGTGCAGCTCGCGCTCTGGCCGGCGCCGGCGAGTACGGCACGCTCACGGCGCCGCCCGCCACCGCGCGCCGATCCGAAGCCGACTGCGCTGCTGGCGCGCGTCGGCGCGAGGCTCGCTTGCCGAGCAGGTCTGCTGCCATCGCTTTCCTACGCCGACGTCAAACGCGGTCGAGCTTGCCATCGCACTCTCGCACAACGAAAAGGCGCGCCGCGATTGCTGCTCATGCGACGAGCCGACCGCGGGAACCGCGCCGCGCGATCGCGGCTCGGTCATGGAGCTCGTCTCGGCGCTGGTGCGTGACAGCGGCGTCGCCACGCTCTTTACCGAGCACGATGTCGATGTCGTGTTCCGTTTTGCCGCGCGCGTGATCGTCCTCGATCGCGGCCGGATCATCGCCGACGGACCGCCCGCCTCGGTCCGGGCCGATCCGCGCGTTCAGGCTGTTTATCTCGGGCACCGAAGGATAACCGGCGCATCGGCGCAGCGCTAACACGTTCGCTCGAAATAAAGAGTTAGTGGAAATGCACCGCAAATTCGTCATTGCCGCGCAAGCGGGAACCAGTGTCGCAAGCAAAGACACTGGGTCCCCGCTTCCACGGGGACGACGGTCCATTGTCAATCAACTGGATGAGGCTCGTTAGACGCGAGACGCGTAAGACCATCCTCGAGATCGGCGATGAGATCCTGCGGATCTTCCAGGCCGACGTGCAGCCGCAGATAAGGTCCCGCTGCTTCCCAGCGCGTCGCGGTGCGAATGCGCTCCGGATGTGCGGGAATGATCAGGCTTTCGAAGCCGCCCCAGCTCCATCCCAGCCTGAACAGCCGCAGGCCGGTCCGAGCATGCGCGTCGACGCGCGCCTTGGCGACCGGGTGCAGGACGACGCCGAAGAGCCCGCACGCGCCGGTGAAGTCGCGCTTCCACAGCTCATGCCCGCGCGAACCGGGCAGCGCAGGGAAGATCACTTCGGCGACTTCCGCGCGCTGCTGCAGCCACTCTGCGATGGCCAGCGCGCTTTGCGTGTGACGCTCGAGCCGCACTCGCCAGCGTGCGCAGGCCGCGCAGCGCGAGGAAGCAATCGTCGCTGCTCGCGGACACGCCCATGTCGGTCCAGAGCCGTTGCAGCTTTCGGGTAGCGTCGCCTGGCTGCAGACGATGATCCCGTTCATCACATCGGAATGGCCGCACGAGATATTTGGTGCTGGCATGCAGCGAAATGTCGGCACCGCGAGCGAAGGCGCGCGAATCCCAGCGGCGTCGGCCCAGGTGTTGTCGATCAGCACCAGCGCGTCGCGTGCATGCGCAGCCGCGGCGATCGCGGGCAGCGTCCTGAACCTCGAACGACAGCGATCCCGGCGATTCCGACGAACACGACCTTCGGTGGCAGCGGCGGATTTCGCGCTCGATGCCGCCGCCGATCAGCGGATCGTAGTAACGTGACGGCGACGCCGAAACGCGTGAGCTGCTGGTCGCAGAATCTGCCGCGTCGGACCGTAGACCGAGTCGGTGACCAGCACGTGGTCGCCCGCCTGCGTCACGGCGAGCAGCGCGAGCGTGATTGCCGCCAGTCCCGAGGGCACCGCCAGCGCGGCGTAGCCGCCTTCGAGCGTCGCCACCGCGCTCTGCAGATCGGTGACCGTCGGCAATCCATGCAGGCCGTAGCTGATGCCAGGATATTCGCCGCGCTCGGCCGACTCGAGATCGGCCACGCGATCGAAGAGCATCGTCGACGCGCGGTAGACCGGCGTGTTGATCGCGCCGAGATGCTTTTTCGGATCGCGACCGAGATGGGCAACGTCGGTTGCGGGCCTCGCCTTGCGCCGCCCGCTCATACGGTCGAGCGCGAGCGCCGCCGCGATCTGCGCGGCTTGCGCCTCGGTCGTCTGCCGGATGTCGATCACCATCGCGTGCTCGGGCTCCTCCAGCGCGGCGAATTGACTCTGCCAGCAGCGAGGCCGGCATGAAGTGGCCGCTGCGCAGCGCAAGCCTGGGGCTCGATCGTCTTCGCGTCGCCCTTGAGGTAGACGATGCGCAGTTCGGCCCTCATTTTCGCCTGCGCAGGCTTGCAAGCCTCGCGCAATGCGTTGCCGATACGATTCCTTCAGCGCCGAGCACGCAAGCACCGCGTGGTTGTCCTTTGCGGCGACCGCGCGCATCTCGGCGGCGACGCCGTTCGAGCCACGGCTCGCGATCCTCGTCGGTCAGCGCAACGCCGCTGGCCATCTTGGCGACATTGGCCGGCGGATGAAAATCGTCGGCGTCGAAAAACGGCCAGCCAAGTCGATCGGCGAGCGCCTTGCCGACGGTGGCTCTTGCCGCAGCCGCAAACGCCCATGACGACGACGATCACGATTTCGCTTGATTCGCTTTGCTGTCGACGGGGTCGTGTGCTCGATCGCGTGGCCGCCCGTTCGGCTGCCCGTCTGACCTTATGGCCGCCGAAGCTTTTGCGCATCATCGACAGCAGCTCGATCCGCGTAGTCGCCCTTGCCCTGGCTCGCGAAGCGCATCATCAGCGCCAGACGACATGACCGGCGCCGGAACGCCCTGCTCGATGGCCTCGAGCGCGGTCCAGCGGCCCTCGCCGGAATCGGCGACGATCGGCGCGATGTCGGCCAGCTCGGCGTCCGCGCGCAGGAACTCCGCCGTGAGGTCGAGCAGCCACGAGCGCACCACGCTGCCGTGCCGCCACATTTCGGCGATCGCGGCGACGTCGAGCTCGAACTCCTCCTTGCCCTTGAGCAGCGCCATGCCCTCGGCCAGCGCCTGCATCATTCCGTACTCGATGCCGTTGTGGATCATCTTCACGAAGTGGCCCGATCCGCTGGGACCGCAGTGCAGCCAGCCGGAATCGGCGGCCGGGGCGAGAATCCTGGCGAAGGGCTCGATCTCGCGCGCCGCCGCCGGCGAGCCGCCGAACATCAGCGCATAGCCTTCCTCCAGCCCCCACACGCCGCCCGATACGCCGCAATCGACGAAGCGCACGCCGTAACTGGCGAGATCGACCGCGCGCCGCACCGAATCCTTGTAGAACGCGTTGCCGCCGTCGACGATCACGTCTTCGGCGTGCAGGCGTGGCGCGAGCTCAGGCGATGGTGGCTTCGGTCGGGTGGCCGGACGGGACCATCAGCCAGACAACGCGCATGGGCGGCAGCGCATGAACCATCGCCTCGAGGCTGTCCACGCTCTGGCAGCCCGCGACAGCCGCGAACGCCGCACGCGCGTCGGCGTCGGGATCGAAGCCGATCACGTCCACGCCGCCGCGCGCAAGGCGTTTGGCCATGTTTCGCGCCCATCCGCCCCAGTCCCACCATGCCTATGTGCAAAGTCATCGCTATCGTCGTGATGTAGATGGCGCGATGCTACACAAGCGTCGCCGGCTGCGCCATGCCTCGCCGATTCCGCCGCAGGTACCCGCTTATTTCCCGGCTTCCTCATCTTCCTGGATCTGCCCGCGAGCTCGTCCGCAACGCCGCGCCGACGATCAGTGCCGCACCGATCAGTGTGCGCCATCCCGGCGCTTCGCCCAACAGCGCGTAGGCAAGTGCGATGCCATAGACCGGTTCCAGTGCCGCGATGACGCTGGCCGTATGCGCCGACAAGACGCGCATGCTGCGGATGAACAAGGTGTGCGCGAGTGCGGTGCAAACGACGCCGAGCACGATCAGGAGTGCGACGTCGCGCGGAGTCGGCAACACGGGATCCAGAACAGAACCCCGGCACAAGGCAGGCGGCAGCACACGCGTTCTGCCACAGAGCGACCCCGGTCGCAGATCGCCGCGATACGAGGGCCCGGTTGCCGACCGTGAGCAGCGCGAACATGAGCCCGGAGAGCATTCCCCAGCAGTAATCCCTGGACGACCCGGTTTCCGATCCGGAACTCCGGCACCAGCAACAGCAGGCCGGTAGTGACCAGCGCGACGGTGACCCAGTCGGCGAGGTGCAGGCGGCGTCGCAGGAATATCGCCTTCGACGATCAGCACGAAAAGCGGAAAGCTGGCGTAGCCGAGGCAGGCCGACGGCGACGCTCGACATCTGCACCGCGCGGAAGAAGCGATCCAGTGCAGCGCCAGGACGGCGCCGCCCGCGGCGAGCCTCCACTCGAAGCCGCCGGATGGCTCACGCAACACGCGAAGCAGCGCCGCCAGCGCCACACTGGCAACGGCGGTACGGCCGAGCACGATCGATTCCGGCGACAACGCGAGCCATTTGCCGAACAGACCGGCGACTCCGAACAGCAGCACCGCGGCGTGCAGCGAAAGCCCATGCGCTGCGTCGCGTACGCGCAGCCAGTACATCGTGGATGCCCGACGAAGCACGACGCTCGTTCATACGGCCATTGTGCCATGCGCGATGTCGGGCATCAGCGCGCGGGCGCAGTGTAGCGTTGTGAGCAGCGAGCCAGGTGGCGCTGTGAGCACATTGCCCGCTGCACGATCGCTGCCGCACGATCCTGGCGCGCACGGGGCAGCCGCGGTAGAATCGCGTTTCGCCACTGCGCGATCACGCGACACCGATCGACCGGGAGAACGTCATGCCGCAGAAAATCGCACCGCAGAAGGTGCTCGACGCCGTCCGCAACGCGCCCGGCAACCGGGTCAAGGTGGCGGTGTCCGACATCGACGGCGTGCTGCGCGGCAAATATCTGCACAAGGACAAATTCTTTTCCGCGGTCGAGGGCGGATTCGGCTTTTGCGACGTCGTCTTCGGCTGGGACATGAACGATCAGTGCTACGACAACGCGACGCTGACCGGCTGGCACAAGGGCTTTCCCGACGCGGTCGCGCGCAATCGATCTCGGCACTTATCGCAACGTGCCCTGGGACGACGATGTTCCGTTTTTCCTCGGCGAGTTCATCAGTCAGAAGAACGGCAAGGAGGTTCCGCTGTCGATCTGCCCGCGCCAGCTCCTGAAACGGGTGTTGAAGCGCGCCGAGAAACTCGGCGTCCTGCCGATGTGCGGCATCGAGTTCGAGTGGTTCAATTTCGCCGAGACGCCGCAGTCGTGGGCCGACAAGGGCTACGTGCGCCCGGAAACGATCACCCCGGGCATGTTCGGCTACTCGCTGTTGCGCGCCAACGAGAACCGCGAGTTCTTCAAGGCGCTGATGATCGAGATGGGCGCGTTCGGCATTCCGATCGAGGGGCTGCACACCGAGACCGGTCCCGGCGTTTACGAGGTCGCGATCCTTTTTTCCGAGGCGCTCGAGGCCGCGGACCGGGCGATCCTGTTCAAGACCGGCGCCAAGGAGATCGGCTCGCGATTCGGCATCATGCCGAGCTTCATGGCCAAGTGGAGCGCGCAGTACCCCGGCTGCTCGGGCCATATCCACCAGTAGCATGTCCGACGGCAAGAAGAATCTGTTCTACGATGCCAAGGGCAAGAACGGCATGAGCAGGATGTTCGAGAGCTACCTTGCCGGACAGGTCGCGAGCCTGATGGAATTCGCTCCCATGTACTGGCCGACGATCAACAGCTACAAGCGGCTGGTCGATGGATTCTGGGCGCCGGTCAAGCCGACGTGGGGTGCTCGACAACCGCACCGCGAGCTTTCGGCGTCATCGCCGGATCGCCCAAGTCGACGCGGCTGGAAACGCGCTGTCCCGGGCGCCGACATGAATCCGTATCTTGCCACGGCGGCGGTCGCTTCGCCGCGGGCCTTGCCGGCGTCGAGAAGAACCTGAAGCTCGACGGCCAAGCCCATCCACGGCACCAACCAAGGCGCGGAAAACATCCCGCGCGCGCCGCGCACGCTGATCGAGACCACGCGCATTTTCAGGAGCTCGAAGCTCGCCCGCGACTGGTTCGGCGACGACTTCGTCGATCACTTCGCCGCGACGCGCGAGTGGGAATGGCGGCAGTGGCTCGATGCGGTAACGGATTGGGAGCTGAAGCGCTACTTCGAGATCATATAAGCCAAATGAGAACGCCAGTGAGGACGCACATGAGGACTCCAATGCGGATGCAGGCGCGCGCGCTTGCGGTCGGTCTCGCGCTTCTCGCCGGATGCCTGGCGTTCCCGCTCGCGGCGAAGACGCTGCGCATGGCGAGCGCTTTCGACCCGCAGTCGTTCGACCCGCACGCGCTCGCGCTGCAGTATCACTCGCGGGTGATCAGTCAGGTCTACGAATCGCTGGTGAGCCGCGACCGCAATTTCGCGCTCGAGCCCGGGCTTGCGGTGTCATGGCAGCACCTGGAGCCGAAACGCTGGCGCTTCAAGCTCCGCCCCGGAGTGAAGTTCCACGATGGAACCGCCTTCACCGCGGACGATGTCGTGTTTTCCATCGAGCGGGCGCTGACCAAGAACTCGCAGCGGAGCTTCCAGCTGCGTGGCGTCGCAGACCGCGCGCAAGGTCGACGATCTGACCGTCGACTTTCTGCTCTCGGCGCCCGACGCCGTATTGCCGGAAAAGTTCGTCTACGTCGGCATCATGAGCAAGGCCTGGGCCGCGGCGCACGGGGTCATCGAGCCGCAGAATTACAATGCCCGGCAGGGAGACCTACGCCGTTCGCAACGCCAACGGCACCGGGCCCTACCGGCTCAAGAGCTACGAATCCGATGCCAAGCACGGTGCTGGTCGCCCATCCCGAATGGTGGGGCCAGCGCGGCAACGTCGACGAGGCGGTCTACGTCGTCATCCAGTCGGATGCGACGCGCATGGCGGCGCTTGATCTCGGGACAGGTCGACTTCGTCATCGACCCGCCCTTCCAGGACGTCGCGCGCCTGAAGCAGGAAGGAAAATTCAAGCTCGCCGACACCACCGACATCGGAACGCAATATCTCGGCTTCGACCAGAGCCGCGACGAGCTGCAGTTCAGCGACGTCAAGGGCAAGAACCCGTTCAAGGACCTGCGCGTGCGGCGCGCCGTCTACCAGGCGATCGACATCGACGCCATCGTCAGCCAAGGTGCTGCGCGGCCAGGCCATCGCGACCGGCTCGTTTTTCTCGCGCTTAGTCGATGGGTACGTGCCGGAGCTCGATCGCCGGCTGCCGTATGACCGTCGCGGCGTCGCGCGCGCTGCTCAAGGAGGCGGGGTATCCGGAGGGCTTCAGCGTGACGCTCGACTGCGTCAACGTCGCGTTTCGCGCCGCGGTGTGCCAGGCGATTGCCGGCATGCTTGCGCAAGTCGGTATCCGGACCAACACCCAGGTCTGGCCGACACCGACGTTCTTTCCCAAGCTCACGCAGGCTACGACGAGCTTTTACGAGGTCGGCTGGTCGCCCTTGTTCGACGCGTGGCCGTCGCTCACTGCGCTCTTCCGCACCTACTCGACCGACGGCACCGGCACGTTCAACGGCGGGCGCTACTCCAACCCTGCGCTCGACAAGTTGATCGATGCGATTCGGGTCGAACCCGACGCAGCGCGGCGCCGGCAGCAGGTCGGCGAGGTGCTGCGCATCATGAATGCCGACCTGCCGATGATCCCGCTCTACCGACGCACGCTGACGTGGGCGATGCGTCCGGACATCAGCGTCGCGCAGTGGCCCAACGACGTGCTGGAGCTTCGTTTTGTGCAGATCGGCGGAGGGAATTCCTGAGCCTGGAGCTCAAGGACCTCTTGCCGCGAATCCATTCTCGAACGATCATCATGATCCATCGCTTCGCGTTCCCCACGACGATCCATTTCGGCGCTGGCGCGCGCGCGCTCGTCGCCGAGCACCTGAAGGCGCAGGGCGTCAAGCGCCCACTGATCGTCACCGACCGCGGCATCGCGCCGCTGCCGATGCTGAACGGCTTCATCGCCGGCTCTCCCGGGGCTCGACGTCGGCGGTCTATTCCGAGATCTGGGGCAATCCCGTCCGCAGCCAGGTCGACCAGGGCGTCGCCGCGTACAAGGCGCATCGCGCCGACGCCGGTGATCGGTCTCGGCGGCGGCGCCGCGCTCGATGTCGCCAAGGCAGTCGCGCTGATGGCGGTGCATCCCGGCGAGGTGCTCGAATACGCGTGGGACCATCCGCAGGTGCGCGCCATCGAGCGCGAGCTGCCCTACTTCATCGCGCTGCCGACGACGGCCGGAACGGGATCCGAGGTCGGCCGCTCGAGCGTGATCTCCGACGACGCGACGCACATCAAGAAAATCATCTTTTCGCCGGCGCTGCTCGCCAAGGCGGTCTTCGCCGATCCCGAGCTGACGCTGGACCTGCCCGCGCACATCACCGCGGCGACCGGCATGGACGCGTTGACGCACAATGTCGAATCGTACTTGTCGCCCGCCTACCACCCGCTGTGCGACGGCATCGCGCCTCGGAGGGCGCGCGCATCGCCGCGCGATCGCTGCGGACGGCGGTGCGCGAGCCGCACAACATCGCGGCCGCGCTCCGACATGATGATGAGCTCGATGATGGGCGCGATCGCGTTCCAGAAGGACCTGGGCGCGGTGCACTCGTGCGCGCATGCGCTGTCGACCGTCGCCGATCTGCACCACGGGCTGGCCAACGGCATCATGATCGACCATGTGATGCGCTTCAACATGCCCTCGGCCATCGCGAAGATGGCGGAGTTGGCGCACGTGGTCGGCGCCGCGGTTCCGGGCGCGCCTGCCCGAGGCGAGCGCCGAGGGCTTCATCGGCTGGCTGGCGACGCTCAAGGCCGATCTGGCGATACCGGCGACGCTGTCCGCGTATATGCGCAAGCGGCCGGTCACCGAGGCCGACATCGGCGCGCTGGCCGAGGTGGCGATCAATGACATCTGCCACCAGACCAACTCCGCGGCCGTGCACGCGCCAGGACTTCGAGCGACTCTTCGCCGCGGCGATGTAGGGCCGACAAAGCGTCGTGAAAATTTTCAATCCCGCCACCCAGGCGATGATCGCCGAGGTCAGCGAGGACGGCGACAACGTCGGTCCGCGCTAAGTACGCGCGTGCCCGCGCCGCGCAGCCCGCCTGGGCGGCTCTGCCGATAAGAAACCGCCTGGACGCGATTCGCGCGTTTCGCAAGCGCATCACCGAAATGCACGAGACGCTCGCTCGCACGCTGACGCTCGAAGTCGGCAAGCCGATCCGCCAGTCGCAGGAACGAGCTCAACGGATTGCTCGGCCGCATCGACTTTTTTCTGGCCGAAGCGCCGGGGGTCCTGCGCGAGCGGAAGGTGCACGCCGACGCCAGGCAAAAACTCGAGGAGCGAATCTCGCACGAGCCGCTGGGCGTGATCGCGAACATCTCGGCGTGGAACTATCCTTACTTCGTCGGCGGCAATGTTTTCATTCCCGCGCTGATCGCCGGCAATGCGGTCCTGTACAAGCCCTCGGAATATGCAACGCTGACCGGTCTGCACGTTGCGGCTATGCTCTACGAGGCGGGAGTGCCGACCGATGTCTTCGTTCCCGTGATCGGTGGGCCGGCGGTCGGTGCGGCGCTGTTGCGGCAACCGGTCGACGGCGTTTTCTTCACCGGCTCGTATGCCACCGGGGCCAAGGTTGGCGCGGCGGCCGGCCGCAGAATGGCCAAGGTTCAGCTCGAGCTCGGGGGCAAGGATCCCATCTACGTCTGCGACGACGTCGATGTCCAGACCGCCGCGGCGGGCATTGCCGACGGCGCTTTCTACAACACCGGGCAATCAGTGCTGCTCGGTGGAGCGCGTCTACGTTCATCGGAAGATCCACGACGCTTTTGTCAAGGCGTTCGTGTCGGAGGTCAAGGGTTTCAAGGTCGGCGACCCGCTCGACGAGACGAGCTACATCGGGCCCGCTCACCCGCCGGCCTCAGCTCGAGGTTCTGCGCCGACAGGTCGCCGACGCCAAGCGCAAGGGCGCCACGCTGCTCGCCGGCGGCGGTACGCTCAAAGGCAAGGGCAACTGGTTCGAGCCGACGGTGTTCGCCGATGTCGATCATCGCATGGCGCTGATGAAGGACGAGAGCTTCGGCCCGATCATCGGCATTCAGAAAGTCGCCGACGACGACGAAGCGGTCGCATTGATGAACGACACCGAGTACGGCCTTACCGCCGGCGTCTACACGACCGACGAAAAACGAGCGCAGGCGAATTCTTGGCCAGGTGCACTCGGGATCGGTGTATTGGAACTGCTGCGACCGCGTCAGCCCGCGGCTGCCATGGTCCGGCGTGGGGCATTCGGGGATCGGCGTGACGCTGGGAACGTACGGCATCGGAGACGTTCACGCGACCGAAGGCGTGGCACTTGAGGGCGAGCTGACGCTTGCATGCGTTGGTTTCGCGTGAACGGCACGATGTTCGATCAACATGTCACGGAGAGGAAGACTATGCAGATGGGTCATTTCGTCGCACGCGTGGTGTTCGTCACCGTCGTTGCCGCGGCGCCGTGGATAGTCCAGGCAGCGGATAAGGGAAAGGCTGCCGGCCCGGCCAACGCGGCGCAGCTTCGAGCGTGGCCGCTACCTCGTAAAATCGCCGGATGCAACGATTGCCATACGCCGGGATACCTGCTGAGCGCTGGCAAGATTCCCGAAGCGCAATGGCTGACGGGGAGACAAGCTCGGGTGGCGGGGCCCGTGGGGTACGACGTACGCGGTCAACCTGCGCACCTACATGCAGAATCTCACCGAAGCGCAGTGGCTGAAGACGGCAAAGACGCTGCAGACGCGTCCGCCCGATGCCGTGGTTTACGGTGCAGGAGATGAGCGCTGCGCGATCTTCGAGCCATTTACGCCCTCATTCGCCACCTCGGCCCGGGCGGCGAGCCCGCGCCCGCTTATGTGCCACCGGACAAGGAGCCGCCGCCGCCGTTCGTCACGTTCCCCGCGCCGCCGAAGTAGCACGCTGCTCCACCGGGTCACCGACAAGAGATTCCGGCGAACGTCATTACCGGTTGACGGTCCGCACTCGTGGTGTTACCTTTGTGACACCCAGATCCGAGATCGTCATGCCCGTTTCACGACCCTCAAGCTCCCGGAGAAATTGAAGGCGCGCATTGCACGCGCTGCCAAGGCCGTGGGCAAGACGCCGCACGGCTTCATGGTCGAAGCCATCGAGCTCCAGACCGCCCTGTCCGAGCGCGCGGCGCGAGTTCTTAGGAGATGCGTTGGCCGCCCGCGAGGAAGTCGCGGAGTATGGATTGGTCTATGACGGCGACGAGGTGCTGAGCTACCTCAAGGCGCGGCTCGAAGGACGCAAGCCCGCGCGACCGAGCAAGCGGAAGCTCTAACATGCCACGGCTCGTCTTTGCGCCGCGCGCGCTGGACGACCTCGACCGGCTGACGGATTTCCTGCTCGAGCAGTCGCCCGAATCGGCCGCGGCGACCGCGCCCATCATCGTCAGCGCTCTCCAAGCGCTGAAGCTGCATCCGCTGCTTGGGCGTCCGGCGGAGCACCGCCTGCGCGAACTGCTAATCTCGCGCGGACGGACCGGCTATGTCGCGCTTATGAATACGACGCCGCGACGGACACTGTACTCGTCTTGGCCATCAGGCATCAGCGTGAGATCGGATTTGGCGACCCTATCTAGTTGCGATTTCTATCGTGCCTCCTGCAGCTCCGCCGCGCGCAGCGTGTTCGCCAGCAGCATGGCGATGGTCATCGGACCGACGCCGCCCGGCACCGGCGTGATCCAGCCCGCGCGCTCCTTCGCGGATTCGAAATCGACGTCGCCGCGCAGCTTGCCTTCCGGCGTGCGGTTGGTGCCGACGTCGATGACGATGGCGCCCGGCTTGATCCACGCGCCTTGCACGAACGCGAGCTTGCCCATCGCACGCGACCACGAATGTCCGCGCGTGCCGACGATCGCCGGCAGATCGCGCGTCGCCGAATGGCAGATCGTCACCGTGCAACGCGCCATCAGAAGCTCGAGCGCCATCGGCCGGCCGACGATGTTCGATTGGCCGATGATCACCGCGTGCTTGCCGACGAGGTCAACGCCGGTGTCGCGCGATGAGCGTCATGCAGCCCTGAGGCGTGCAGGGACGAAGCGCGGGCCGTTTCAGCACCAGCAGGCCCATGTTGTACGGATGCAGGCCGTCGACATCCTTGCGCCGGATCGATGCTCTCGCGATCACGCGTCGGCATCGATCTGCTTTCGGCAGCGGAAGCTGGACCAGGATGCCGTGAACCGCAGCGTCGGCGTTGAGGCGCGCGATCAGCGTCAGGAGCTCGCGCTGCGAAACGGTTCCCGGCAGGTCGAACTCGAAGGACCTCATGCCCACGGCTTGGGTCGTGCGGCGCTTGTTGCGCACGTAGATCTGCGATGCCGGATGCTCGCCCACCAGCACGACCGCGAGCCCCGGAGGCGGTTTGCCCGCGGCGACTCTCGCCGCGACCTGCTACCTTGATTTCCGCCGTCGCGCGCTCGGCGCGCGCCTGCCGTCGATGATGCGGGCGGTCACGAGCCGTCCGGAAAAGCCGCGGATTCTACCGGATTCGAAGCGTCCGCCAGCGCTTCTCGGTCGCCAGCGCCGCCAGCGTCGGGATCTGCGATTGACCGCGACCGGATGCGTCACGCGCGACAGCAGCGGAATATCGTTGCGCGAGTCGCTGTAGAACCAGCTCTGGCGAAAGCGCGCGAGCGTCTTCGCCGCGCTCGGCAAGCCACGCCTCGAGTCGCGCGATCTTGCCTTCGCGCATGTTCGGCGTGCCGGCAACCTTGCCGGTGAAGCGGCCGTCACGCATCTCCGGCTCGCTCGCGATCAGGTTCTCGAAGCCGAATTCGCGCGCGATGGGGTCGGTGAGAAAGCGGCTCGCCGCGGTCGTGAGCACCGTCAGGTCGCCCGAGGACCGGTGCTTGTCGACCAGCTCGCGCGCCGCGGATGGGTATCATCGGCATGATCTTCTGTTGCAGGTATTCGCCGCGCCAGTTTTCGAGCTGCGGCAACGCATGGGACGCCAAGGTCGAGACGTAGAACTCGGTGAATTCGAGCACGCCGACTTCACCGCGCCGGTAGCGGTCGACGACCTGGCGGTTGGCGCGCTCGAAGGATGCCCGATCGAGCACGCCGCGCTCGATCAGAAACTCGACCCAGGCCTCATCGCAATCGCCGGTGAGCAGCGTGTGGTCGAGATCGAAAAGGGCTAGTACGTCGGCGGGCAAGGGTACGCAAGCGGGAATACAATCCGCGCATGGAGATCGATCCGATTCTACATGCACCGGCGATCCTGGCGAGGCTTGAGAACGAGCTCGCCGCGCCTCGCGGCATCTATCTGCCGCTACGAATCGAGAACGACGTCGTCGGCTGGGTCGACGAAGCGCGCGCGGAAGTGCTGGCGCGGTTCGACGACGTCTTCGATTGGCGTACCATCGGCTCCTTCACCCACCCTTGTGCTCAACACCTCTCAAGACCATCGCTGCGCGCACCGCGGCGCTCGATCGCGTCGTCGATGTCCTCGCCCACGAAGGCCGTCTCAGCGCATGGCGGGGAGAGCGGTATGCGATTGCGACGCACCTGGGGTCGCCGCCGCTTGTGCCTGATCGAGCGCGCCGCGGCGCGCTGTCTTCGGCATCGGACCTACGCCGCGCATGTCAACGGTCTGGTGCGCGGCGAACCGACCTCGATGTGGCTCGCACGCCGCAGTCCGGGCAAGGCGATCGATCCGGGCATGCTCGACAATCTGGTCGGGGAGGCGTAGCCGCGGGCGGCACCATCGCAGCGACGATGGTGCGCGAAGCCTGGGAGGAAGCCGGTATCGCGGCCGATGTCGCCGCGACGAGCGACGCCCGCCGGCGCGGTGCGCGTCTGCCGGGCGCAGCCGGATGGGCTGCAGCGTGAGGTCATCTTCGCCCACGACCTGTGGCTGTACGCTGACTTCGCGCCGTCGAATCAGGATGGCGAGGCGGTCGAGCATCGGCTGGCCTAACGCTGTCCGAAGCCGCGAGGCTGATCGCCAACGACCGCGGACCCGACGTCGTGACCGCCGACGCGAGCCTCGTCATCCTGGATTTCCTGCTGCGCCACGGCGCCGTCGATCCGGATACGCCGGTCTATCGCGCGCTCGACGCGCTGCGCTGCGCCGTCGCTCGAGACTGAGCATGCTGGACACGCAGCGCGGCTCTGCCTAGGCGGCGCGCTTCCACGCCGCCCTGGCGGTGGCGGCGGCCGGCTGCTTGCTCGCCACGGTGGTGGCCATGCTTATCCCAGCGTCCGCAAGCTGTCGCGCACGGCGTTGACCGCGTGGCGCATTTCCTCGGGGCCGATGGCGCCGATACATCCGACGCGGAAGGTCTCGAGCTGCGTGAGCTTGCCCGGATAGAGAATGAAACCGCGATTTCTGACCTCGTCGTAGAACGGCTTGAACGCGTACTTCGGATCCGCGGGCGCGTGGAAGGTCACGATGATCGGCGCCTGTATGCGCGCGTCCAGGAAACACCTTGAATCCCATTTCGGTCATGCCCGCGATCAGCGTTTCGCAGTTGGCGGCGTAGCGCCGGTAGCGCGCAGGCTGGCCGCCCGGCCGCGATGTATTGCTCCAGCGCGGCGTCCACCGCCACCACGACGTGCGTGGGCGGCGTGTAGCGCCACTGCGTCGTCCGCTCCATGTAGGTCCACTGATCGTACAGATCCAGCGCCAGCGAGGTCGAGCGCCCGGCACACTGCTCGAGCACCGTCCTGCGCACGAAAACGAATCCCATCCCGGGCGGGCCTTCGATGCATTTGCCCGAGGCGGCGATGAGCGCGTCGAACGGAATTTTCCGTGCGTCGATCGGGATCGCGCCGAAGGAGCTCATGGCGTCGACGATGAGGCTTCGGCCGCGCTTGGCGACGACGTCGGCGATTTCCGGCAGCGGATTCAGGATCCCGGTCGATGTCTCGCAGTGAATCAGGCCGACGTGGGTGATCGACGCATCGGCGTCGAGCGCGCGCGCGACGTCGGCCGCGGTGGTCGGCACATCGTCGGCGGTCTCGAAGACCGACAGTCTGCGGCCCATCATTTCGGTAAGCCTCGCCAGACGCTTGCCGTACGCGCCGTTGATCAGCACCAGCACGTGGCCGTCGCGCGGCACCAGCGTGTTGACGGCGCCTTCGACCGAAAAGCGTGCCGCTGCCCTGCATCGGGACGCAGACGTGCGTTTCGCCGCCGTTGATGATCGCGGTCAGCCGCTCGCGCACGCGCGCCGTCACGGCATTGAAGCTCGCGTCCCACGAGCCCCAGTCGCGCAGCATCGCCGCCTTGGTGGTCAGCGTGGTCGTCAGCGGGCCGGGGGTCAGCAGGATGGGATCGCGATCGCAATTGCTCATTGAGTATCTCCGGGCCGTAGCGTCAGACAGTCACCGGCTTGCCGCCATGCCTGCGTGCGTGCCAGCAGCAGGCGCGTGATCACTGCGTAAAGAATGCATACCGGTCGTCGATGCGGCGACGATCAGCGTCGCCATCGCCGCGGCGGGCCGATCTCGCCGGCCTCGTCGAGGCTGACAGGATCGCCACCGACGCGAGCTGCGTGTCGCGGCGAGTACAGAAACACGACCGCCGAAATCGTCACCATCGCGTTGACGAACAGATAGCGGCGCGATGTCGAGGATCGCCGGCAGGCAGACCGGCACGGTGACGCGGAAGAAGGTCTTGTAGAACGGCACCTTCAGCGATGCCGACACCGCCTCGAACTCGTTGTCGAGCGCCTTCAGCGCGGTTACGGCAGTCAGGTGGCTGGACGTGTAGTAGTGGATGATCGTCGACAGCACCAGGATCGTCATGCCGTGGTAGAGCCAGTTGAGCGGATTGTCGGGATGGTTGAAGAAGAAGATGTAGCCGAGGCCCGAGCACCATGCCCGGCACGGCCATCGGAATCGCCGCGAGCAGCCGGATGAGCGCCCGCAGTCGCGTTCATGCCGCGCGTCTTCTCGACCAGGTACGCGCCGCCGAAAATCAAGCATCGTGCCGACCACCGCCGTCAACAGCGCCATTTTCAGGCTGTTGAAAAACGAGACGATGACGCCGCCGTCGACGAGCCCGAACGTGTAGTGGCGCAGGCTGAACGACTTGTCGTACGGCCACAGCTTGATGAACGAGGTGTAGATCGCCATGCCCAGCACCGCCAGCAGCAGCGAGGCAAACGATCAGACGCAGTAGGCGAACATCAGCGCGTCGAACCACGTCTTCGGCTTCGGCGCATACGGCACCGCGCGCGGCCGAGAATTGCGACTGCTGCCTGCCCTGCATGATCCAGTCGACGACGAACGCGACCACCACCGGCAGCAGCAGGATCAGGCTAACGACGGCGCCGCGATTGAAGTTCTGCTGGCCGATGACCTGCTTGTAGATATCGACCGCCAGCACGTTGAAATTGCCGCCGATGATCTTCGGGATGCCGAAATCGCTGACGGTGTAGGAGAACACCACCATCGCCGCGCTGATCGAGGCCGTATTTGGCGCCGGGCAGCGTGATGGTGAAGAACTTGCGCAGCGTGCGGCGTGCCCAGCGATTCGGCAGCCTCGTACAGGCGGCCGGTCGGCGAGCAAGCAGCGCCGTCAGGACGATCATCAGCGCGTGCGGAAACATCGCGTAGATCGGAGCTGATGATGATGCCGATGCGGTCCGTAGACCTGACTGGCCGCCCAGCAATGCCACTTCAGCACGCCCTGGTTGCCGAACCACTGGATGAACGAGATCGCGGACAGCAGCGACGGCGCGAGGATCGGCGTGAGCGCGATCACGCGGAACGATGCCCCTTCCGCGGCATGCAGCTTCGCGTCAGCGCGTAGGCGAAGGTGAACGCGAGCGGGATCGGTGATCGCTGTCACCGCAAGCGCCGACCCACACGGTGTTCGATATCGATTGCCGTAGCGACGGCGTGGCTGAGGTACTCGCGAAACTGGAGCAGGCCGACGAACGCGCCGTTGCGGTCCTCGACGCTCTTGACCAGAATCATGAACAGCGGCGCCAGCGAGAAAACCACCAGCACCGCGCACACGGCGACGAGCAGGCCCTGCCCGAGCCTGTCTGTGCCAATGCGCCAGTCGGCCTGGTGCGACGGCCGGTGATACGCGCCGCGGGGCGAGGACGGTGCTCATCGGCGGCGCGCGCTCAAGCCAGGATCCGCATGCACTCGGGAGGCAGCCGCGACGTCGAGCGTCGAACCCTCGGCGAGACGCCATCTCGTCGGTATCTGTGGCGCGAGATGTTGATCAGCAGCGGCTGTCCCTCGGCGCCGGCGACCGCGACCGTCACCAGGCAGAACGCGCCCAGAAACTCGATCTTGGTCACCTTGGCTCCTCGCCCGGTTCGGCAGCGTCGCGGCACCGTCCACCACCACATCCTCGGGTCGCAGGTAGAGCTTGACGGCGGTGCCCGGCGCGATCCGGCGCTCGCACGACGCGCCAGTCGAGCACCAGATTCGCCGATGCGAAAGCGCCCTGTCGCCTTCCGCGACCGCGGAGATGCACGTTGACCTTGCCCACGAAATCGGCGACGAACGCCGTCGCGGGCTCGCGATAGATCTGCTGCGGCGTGCCGATCTGCTCGATCGACGCCCCGGTTCATCACGACCACCCGGTCGGCCATCGACAGCGCTTCTTCCTGGTCGTGCGTGACCATGATCGTCGTCACGCCAAGGCGCCGCTGCAGCGCGCGGATCTCGCCGCGCAGCCGCAGGCGCTCGAGCGCGTCGAGCGCCGACAGCGGCTCGTCGAGCAAAGCAAGCCCGGCGCCGTCGCCAGCGCGCGCGCGAGCGCGATGCGCTGCTGCTGGCCGCCGGATAGCTGCCCGGGATACTTCGGCGCCCGCGTCGGGCAGGCCGATCGAGCTTCAGCAGTTCGGCGACGCGGCGACTGGATCTCGTCTGCGCCCGCGCGCCGGTTGACGAGACCGTAGGCGACGTTGTCGAAGATCGGTCAGGTTGGGGAACAGCGCATACGACTGGAACACGATGCCGTAGTCGCGCTCGATCGCCGGGCAGCCGCGAGATGTCGCGCCCGTCCTGAACGATGACGCCGCTATCCTGCGTCTCCAGTCCGGCGATGATGCGCAGCAGCGTCGTCTTGCCGCAGCCGGACGGCCCGAGGAAGGTCACCAGCTCGCCGCGATCGATCGCGAGCGCGATTTCCTCGAGCGCGCGTGAACCGGCCAAACGTTTTCGAACGCCGACCAGCTCGAGATACGGATTCTCTGTCGACTCGGTTTGCGGCACCTGCGCTCCTCGGGATCGCGCCGGACGCGCCGATGCCGGTCGAATGGCGGGAACTGCGCCCCGGCGCGGGGCGCAGGCTCTTCCGCCTACTTCGGGCTCCGCCTTCGCGTTGTAGCGCTTGTTCCATTCGTCGAGGATCCTGTCGCGATTCTTCGCCGCCCACGCGAAGTCGTTCTTCACCAGCCGCTTTTCGTAGTCCGCGGGAATGTTGGGCAATGGCTGAGCGATCCCGGGATCGCGACGATCGCGTAGTTCTTTGCGTACAGCGCCGCGGCCTCAGCTTCGACGACGACCAGTCGGCGAACTTCTTCGCCGCCTCGAGCTTCTTCGTGCCCTTCATGATGCCGACCGCTTCGAGGTCCCAGCCCAGACCCTCTGTCGGAAAGATCAGATCGATCGGCGCGCCCGACGCCTTGGTGGTGCTGGCGCGGTACTCGAACGCGATGCCGATGGGGAATTCACCGGCGCCAGCCTGACGACAGGGCTTGGAGCCCGAGTGCGTGTACTGGGCGATGTTCTCGTGCAGCGCATCCATGAACTTCCATCCTTCGGCCTCGCCCCACATCTGCAGCCATGCCGTTACATCGAGAAAGCCGGTGCCGCTCGAGGCCGGGTGCGGCATCACGATCTTGCCCTTGTACACCGGCTTGGTCAGGTCCTTCCAGGTGACGGGCTTCGGCAGGTTCTGCTTGGCGGCCTCGACGGTGTTGAAGCAGATCGTCGCACCGCACGTCCATCCCGAACCACATCGGCGGGTTGCGCGAGTCGCGGTACTGCGGGCTGATCGCCGCCAGGTTGGCCGGGGCGTACGGCTGCAGCATGCCGTCGAGATCCAGCACCACGAGGCTGGTCGCGGCAAGTCCCATCACGATGTCGGCCTGTGGATTGGCCTTCTCGGCCATCAGCTTGGCCGTGATGACCCCGGTCGAGTCGCGTACCCATTTGAGCTCGATATCCGGATAGAGCCTTGTTGAACCCTTCTTCGATACGCCTTGATCTGATCGGTCTCGATCGCGGTGTAAACCAAGCTCCGTTTTTGCGCCGCCACCGACGTCACCCCTAGCGCTGCTCCCGCCGCGACGATCATCGCAACGCCCCGCCATCCCTTGCTTGCCGCGAATTGCATGTTCACTCCCGTATCGTGGTGATTGTCGAACGACTGAAAAAATCCTACGCTCGTCGCGCTGTGCGCATGGTCGGACGAAAAGCCGATGCCGCGATTCGCGTTTAGCTTGAGCGATGCCGATTGCAGATCGGTGACAAACTACACCGCCGTCGAGACTATCACCAAGCCGGCTATCATGCGACGCGAGTGAGCGGGCGCGCGGTTGCACCTCGACCTCCGGACTGCATCTGCTTCAGGTACCACCGGATGAAGGCGTCGACATTGTATTCCTTGCGCTGCGATAGCGGCCCCGGCTCGTAACCGATCGAATCGACGCCTTTTTGCTGCCACTTGCAAATCTCCCAGTCCTGCTCGTTGGTGAGGTGCCAGAACGGCAGCAACTGGTCGAGCCGGTAGTCCTCGCCTTCGCGCGCATCGTCACGCACCAGCCAGTAGCTGCGAACTCTGGTTGTCCGCGGCCCCGCCGGCAACAGCCGCGTCGCGACCGCGTGGTCGCAGCTCGCGTGTACCCAGAAATTCGGCATGCTGCGCATCCGCAGCACGCCGACGTCCGCGTCCCGGTAATCGCCCATCAGCGGCGCCACCCGTCGGCCGTCCATCGACTCGGTGTCGAAGCCCTCGGCCAGCACGGTGCGATCGGCGGCGAACCACAGATCGTGATCGGGGTCCGGGAACGGCGCCAGGCCGCCGTGCGTGTGCGTGATGGCAATGCCCTGCGAGGCCCATTTCGATTGTGTCCGCTCGACCGCGGCCGCCATCTTCTGCCGGATCGCCTCGCTCGCATACGCCTCCTCGTAAACGTCGAAGTTCGCCTTGACGTATTGCGGATGGCGGCCGACGCAGTGGAAGCACTCCCGGTTGTTCTCCCACACGAGCTTCCAGTTCGATTCCACGTCGTAGTCCGTGATCTTGGCGATCTTCGCGCGGTCGAAGCCCTGCGGCCGCGCAGCCGCCTCGAATCTCGCGCGTAGCGGCCCAAAGTCCGGAGGGGCTTCGGAGAGCGACACGTAGATCAGCCCGGCGCAGACCTCGGCGTGCAGTCGCCGCAAGCCCAGCGCCGATTTGTCGACGCCGTCGTGCATCCCCTGGCAGGCGATGAGATCGCCCTGGCGCGAGTAGGTCCAGCTGTGATACGGGCAAACGATCGCGCGGACATGGCCGGTATCGGTGCGGCAGAGCTGCGTGCCGCGGTGGCGACAAACGTTGTGGAACGCACGCACCTCGCCCTGGTCGTCGCGTATCACCAGCACCGGAGTGGAATCGACGGTGAAGGTCAGGAAGTCGCCGGGTTTCGGGCATCTCGAAGGCAAACCCGGCGAACAGCCAGCCTTCGTACCAGATCTTCTGCATCTCGAGTCCGTAGAGCGCATCGTTGTGATAGAACGTGCGCGGCAGGCCGTGGCCTTCGCGGCGCGAGCCGAGAAGGGTGTCGAGTTCGGGGGCCAAGGGGGACATGACGGGCTCCTGACGGTATGGAAGCGGGTGCGGGCAAGAAAAGCAACGCCGAGCTGGCGGCACTCAGGCAAGAATGGCCTTGCGCTCGGGATCGTATAGCGGCCGCGTATGGCGCAGCGCCGGGTAGCGCACGCCCATCACTTCAACCGCATAATCGGAATGCGCAGGCTCGTCGGCCGCAACATAAGCGCAGAGTATATTGCGGTCCACGGTATAGCCGTAGCCGGCGCTGGTGACGCGACCGAGCATGCGTTCGCCAGCGAGCACGATTTCGCCGCCAAACATGTTGATCTCACCAGGTGCGGTAAACCATGTGAGCTTCTGCTTCGGTCCCGTGGCCCTCACATCGGCCAGCGCCGCCCGCGCCAGGTAAGCGCCTTTGTCCCGGGCAACGCAAGAGCCTAAGCCGGCCTCGTACGGATTGTAATCCGGCGTGATGTCCGCGCCCCAGACGAGATAATGCTTCTCGAGGCGCAGGCTGTTGATCGCGCGGTAGCCGGCATTGGCGATGCCGTGGCGCTCCCCGGCGGCCCACAAGCGCTCGTACAGGTACAGCGCATACTCGACCGGAACATGCAGCTCGTAGCCCTGCTCGCCCAGGTAGGTCACGCGCAACGCGAGCACCGGCGCGTAGCCGACATCGATCTCGCGCGCGCTCATGTAGGGAAACCGCGCATTGTCGAGCGGCGCCGCGCTTAAGCTCCCGAGCACCTCGCGCGAGCGCGGGCCGCACAGGTTGAGCACCGCTTTCGCCGATGTGTGCTCGACGATTTCGACGCTGCCGTCGGCGGGCAAGCGCCGCTCGATCGTCGATCGATCGCGCACACCCAATGCGCTGCCGGTGATGAAATAGAAGCGGTCTTCGCCGAGCCGCGTGATCGTCACGTCGGCCTCGATGCCGCCGCGCTCATTGCATAACTGCGTATAGACGATGGTGCCGACCGCGCGGTCGACATCGTTGACGGCCAGCGTCTGCAGCAATGCCAGCGCACCCGGGCCGCGCACCTCGAATTTGGCGAACGAGCTCATGTCGATCAGGGCGACGCGCTCGCGCACGGCGCGGTGCTCGGCGCCGACCGCGTCGAACGCGGCCCCGCGCTCGAACGAGGATGGGTCGACCGCGGGCGTTCCCATCGGGGCGAACCAGTTGGGACGCTCCCAGCCGAATTTGTTGCCGTACACCGCGCCCGCGCGGACTAGGGTCGCATGCAGCGGGCTCCGGCGCGCGTCGCGACCGGCTTTCGGCTTCGTGGTTCGGCCAGGCGATCGCGTAGTAGCGGCCGTAGCTCTCGATGGCGCGCTCGTACATGAACTGCCGGGGCGAGTGCGGCGTGCCGAAGCGGCGCACATCGAACGGCCACAGGTCCATGCCAGGGTCGCCGTCAACGATCCAGTTTGCCGTCACGTAACCCGCGCCGCCGGACGCGGCGATTCCGGACGTAAAGCCGCAGCACAGGTAGAAGTTGTCGAGCTCGGGACTCAAGCCGATGATCGGCTCGCCGTCCGGCGTGATCGGGATCGGGCCGTTGATGAGCTGCCGGATGCCCACTTCGTTCAGCAACGGAATTCGCGCCGACGCCGCCTCGGCGAGCGGCGCAAAACGATCGAAGTCGGGCTGCAGCAATTCCGGGCCGAAATCCCTGGCAATGCCGTCGGCGCCCCACGGCAAGGTGTTCGACTCCCAGCCTCCCACGGCGAGCGCACCAGGCTCCGGCTTGACGTAGAAATTGCCATCGGGATCGCGCAGCGTGGGCAGATTGTCGGGAATCCGTTCGGTCTTTTCGGTGACGCAGATATTGATGCTCGACCGCGCACGCCGGAACCCGCGTGCCAACCATCGCCGCAATCTCGCGTCCCCACATGCCGCCGGCGTTGATCACGCATTCCGTTTCGATCTCGCCCTGATCGGTGACGACCGTCGTCACCCGCCGGTCACGTTTCTTGATCGCCGTGACGGTTACGCCCTGGATCAGCTGCGCGCCGCCGGCGCGTGCGCCCGCGGCGTAGGCGTTGGTCAGACTCGTGGGATCGACGTAGCCATCGCCCTCGATCCAGGCCGCGCCGACCACACCTGCAGGTTCGAGCAAGCGGAAAAAGCTCGCGCGCCTGTTGCGCCGAGACGAGCTCGACGTGAAAGCCGAAGCCCTTGGCCATCGTCGCCGATCGTTTGAGCTCCTGCCAGCGGGCGGCGGACGAGGCGAGACGCAAGCTGCCCACGCCGTGCCAGCCGGTCGCCTGCCCCGTTTCGGCCTCGAGCTTGCCGTAGAGCTCGGCCGAATAGCACATCGAGCCGCGTGAGGTTGCTGCTGCTGCGCAGCTGGCCGACGAGTCCCGCGGCGTGCCAGGTCGCGCCATGCGTGAGCTGCAGCCGCTCCAGCAACACGACGTCGCGCTGGCCGCGCTTGGTCAGGTGATAGGCAATGCTGCAGCCGATGACGCCGCCGCCGATGATCACGATGCGGCTTGCGCACGGGACTCCCATGATCAGGGTTCCACTCCGAGGTCGTCGAGGAAGGCTCCAGGACGCGATGATGCGCCGCTGAGCTTTTGCAGATTGTTGACAATCTACACCCTCCGAAGGGTCTAATCGCAAGCATGCCCAAGACCGCGTTGAATAGATCGACACTCGTCCCGCGCCCGCCGCAGCGAGCGTCATTGCGCTGGTGCAATCGAACTCGCTGCCCATGCTGGTGCAAAAGCGAGCTGGAGCGCATGATACTGGCGGGCGACCTTGCCGCCGGCGCCAAGCTCAACGAAGCCGCAGTCGCGGAGCTCCTCGGCGTTTCGCGCGCGGCCGATCCGCGAAGCGTTCCGCGCACTCGAGGAATCGGGTCTGGTGCGCCTGGAAAAGAATCGCGGCGTGTACGTGCGGCAGATACCGATCGAGGAAGCCGATGACATCTACGAGCTGCGCGCGGTGCTCGACGCCTTCGTCGGTCGAAGGGTGGCCGCCACCGCCGGGCCGGACGAGGTGCGCGAGCTGCGCGGCCACGTCGCCACGCATGGAGAAGGCAGCCTCGCGCAACGACGTCGACGGTTACCTAAAGGCCAATGTCGAGTTTCACGAGCATCTGGTCATTCTGGCGGGCAATGCGAAGTTGTTGCTGACCTATCGGCGGCTCGCCAACGAGCTGAGCCTGTTCCGCCGGGCGACGCTTGCGCAGGGCGACACGCTGGCCATATCCACGCGCGGAGCATCGGGCGATCGTCGAACAGATCGCGGCCGGGAAAGTCGCCGCCTCAGGGCGGGCACTTTCAACCATGTCATGGCGAGCCGGGAGCGCATGCATCGCCTCTACGCCGCGAGGGAAATCCGGCGCCGCAGGAAGCGGCCCGGTATCACGCCGAACCGATAAGGGTGGCGTCTTCACCCACATCGGCCAAACAACGCGGCGCCACGATCGCTTAGCTCACACACAGGAGGAAACACATGCGCTCATTGAACCTTTTCATGGACCCGAAGGCCACGGGCCGGGGTGCTCAGCGGGTGATACGCGTCATCGCGCTCGCGGCATTCGCCGCGATCGGCACCTTCGCAGCGGTCGTGCCGCGCGCGGCGCTGGCGCAGGCTTGCGAAGACCCGAAGGTGCTCAAGTTCTCGATCATCCCGACGCAGGAGTCGATACGCGAGCTCACGCTGTACAAACCGGTGATGGATCTGATCTCCAAGAATACCGGGCAAGAAGATCGAGTTCTACATGCCGACTTCGTATTCGTCGGTGGTCGAGGCGCTGATGGGCAAATGGGTCGACGTCGCCGTGCTCGGCCCGGAGTCCTACGTGATCGCGCACAGCAAGGAGCCATCGATCGAGGTGTTTGCAACCTATTACAAGAAAAAGAACGGTGTCCAGGACGCGGGGCCGGGCTACAAGTCGCTGCTCATCACCAAGAAAGGCTCCAAGTTCGCCACCATCGACTCGCTCAAGGGCTCGGTGATGCTTCTGGTGGACCCTGCCAGCACATCGGGCGCGCTGATTCCGGAAGCGGTGTTCGCCAAGAAAGTCGTCAACATGCCGCTCAATCAGTATTTCGGAAAGCGTCAGCGTTTTCACGGGGGCCATGACCTGTCGACGCTCGCCGTCGCCGACGGCCGCGCCGACACTGCGTTCGTGGCCAGCCATCGCTTCATGAATCACCGTCGCCACCGGCAAGGTCAAGCTCGATGACTTCAATTATCTGTGGTCGTCGCCGCTCATTCCGCAGGACCTCCGCGTCTACCGCGCGCACGCTATGCGCGCCGCTGAAAGAGCAGATCGCCAAGACCTTCCTTACGCTCGATACGACGCCGGAGGGCAAGAAGTACCCCGAGAACGTCGACTCGGAGAAATTCGTGAAAATGACCGGACGCCGACTACGACATCATTCGTGGAAGCGCGGATCGATAAGCGAGGGCCTTGTCCGTCGAGCCCCACTTCTGCGGTTGCAAGATGGAACTCAAGCTGCGCCGCTTCCTGACCATCCGTCAGAGCAATCTGCCACAGACCGTCGCACTCGAGGTAAGGCATTTGCGCGCCGGCTACGCGGGCCGCGAGATCCTGAAGGACATCCAGCTTCAAGGTCGATGACCGACGATTTCTTCGCCATCATCGGCCCCAGCGGCGCCGGGCAAGTCGACGCTGATTCGCTGCGTGAACCGCCTCGTCGAGCCGACCAGCGGCAAAGTGCTGTTCCACGGCGTGGACCTGCTGGCGCTCGATCAGACCAGGCTGCGAGAGGCGCGTCGCAACATCGGCATGATTTTTCAGGAATTCACATTTGATCGAGCGGCCTCTCGGTCATGGACAACGTGCTGACCGGACGGCTCGGATACACCGGACGCTGAGGAGCCTGCTGCGCATGTTTCACCGCCGACGACATCCGGGCAGGCGCTGGCACTCCTCGATCGCGTCGGCCTAGCGAGCACGTCGAGAAGCGTGCAGATCGCTCTCTCCGGCGGCCAGCGGCAGCGCGTGGGCATCGCACGCGCATTGGATCCAGAACCCACGCCTTCTGCTCGGTCGACGAGCCGACGTCGCAGCCTGGACCCCAAGATCTCGCGCGAGGTGATGGGCCTGATTCGCGAGATCGCGCGCGAATTCCATGTGCCTGTGCTATGCAACATCCACAACGTCGAGCTCGCGACCGAGTTCTGCACCCACGTGATCGGCCTGCAGGATGGCGTGAAGATGTTCCGAAGGCCGCCCGGGTGAGCTCAACGCGCGCGCGCTTCAGGAAATCTACGCTGATGGAGGTCCTCTGAACGCGCCGGCGATCGACCCGAGTGTGCGCGCCTGATCGCCGCCGGCCGCCGCCACAACCGGGCGCTGCGTTCGCTCGCCTACCTGACGGTAATCGCCGCCGTGTTGTGGAGCGTCCAGGTCATCGTGATTGCCGACACCGATTGGGCGCGACTCGCCGCGAGCTCGGCCGGGAAGACGCTGAAGAGCTTCCTGGAGTTCGATTACGCGTTGCTGCCCGACCTGGTCGAGCCGACCATCGACACGGCATTGATGGCAACGCTCGCGACGCTGGTCGGCTTGTTGCTGGCGCTGCCGGTCGCCTGGCTAGGCGCCGCCAACATCACTCCCCTTGGGCGCATCTCCTATGCCGTCGGCCGCTTCCTGATGACCCTGTCGCGCTCGGTGCATGAGATCGTCTGGGCCTCGCTCTTCGTTTCCGGCGGTCGGCCTTGGCGCACTCGCCGGCGTCCTCGCGATGGGCGTGCGCTCGGTCGGGTTCATTTCCAAGATCATCGCCGAGGCTATCGAGGATGTTCAACCGGGTCCTATCGAGGCGATACGCGCGGTGGGCGGCAACCGGCTGCAGGTGCTGTTCTACGGCATCCTTCCGCAGATCGTACCGGTGGTTCTGGGGACGCTGATCTTCGAATGGGACATCAATATCCGCCGCTCGACCATCATGGGTTTGGTCGGCGCCGGGGGCCTTGGCCTCGTATTCTTCCGCCAGATGGCGATGCTCAACTACGGCGGAGTCGCCACGGTGATCCTGGCGGTCCTGCTGCTGATCATTCTCGGCGAAATCATCTCGTACTATGCGCGCAAAGCCGTCATTTGAGCCCGACGTGCCCATCGACCTGATCGTGGATCGCGCGATCTTCGAACGGCCGTCGAACGCGCGGGGCAGAGCCGCAGCGCATGGACGTACGGCAAGCGTGCCCGCGACATGGCGCCGCCATCGCTTTCCACAGAGCCTTTATCGTTACGCGGCGCTCCTCGCCACGCTCGCGTTCATCGCCTTTGCGCTCGATCGGCTGAATATCGATCTCGAGCGGCTGCCCGGGATGCTGGGGCGCATCGCCACGACGCTCGGGGAACGCTATTTTCCGCCCAATATCGCGCACATTGCCCGTCCCGACTACCTTCACTCGGTGCTCGAGACGATGGAGATGTCCTACCCGGCCACCGTGCTCGGCATCGTGCTGGCCATACCGCTCGCCTGGCTGGCGTCGTTCAATCAGACCCCGAGCCGCCGCGTGGGTTATTGGCTCGCGCGCCTCATCATCATGCGGCGTGCCGCTCCGTGCACGAGATGATCTGGACGATCCTGCTCGTCGCGATCCTCGGTTTTCGGCATGCTGCCCGGGACACTGGCGCTAACGCTGTTCTGCATCGGCTTCGCGGGCAAGCTTTTCACCGAGGCGCATCGAAGCGGTCGATCCCGGCCCGGTCGAGGCGATCCGCTCTGCCGGCGGCAATCCGCCTGCAGGTTTTCGTGTTCGCGGTGCTGCCGCAGGTGCGCGTCGCATGGACCGGCATTTCGATCTACACTTGGGACGTCGTTTTTCGTGCCGCGACCGTGGTGGGCTTTTTCGGCGCAGGCGGAATGGGCTGGTATCTGCGCGAAAGCGTGCAGCGAATCGCCTCGCACGACGTCGCCGCGATACTGCCTCGATCATCATCGTCGTCGTCGCCGCCGAGGTCTCTTCGGCCTGGCTGCGCCGACGCGTCGCCAGCGCCATCGCCTGACACCCACCATGGAAACGTCGCTTGCCAACAAGACAGGAATCAGCAATGGCTGAATCGGGGCAGTCCTCCGTCGTAGTCAATGGACGCACGTACCGCGCGCCGGAGAATCCGGGCTGGTCGTCGTTTGCGTCGATGGCTGCGAGCCCGACTACATCACCCAGGCGATCGAAGCCGGCGCGGCGCCGTATCTTCGCAGGATGTGCGAGCGCGGAACGTCGCTGCTCGGCGATTGCGTCGTGCCCAGTTTCACGAACCCGAACAACCTGTCGATCGTCACCGGCGCGCCGCCCTCGGTGCACGGCATCTGCGGCAACTTCTTCTTCGACCGCGACACCGGGCCAGGAAGTCGATGATGAACGACGCCCGTTACCTGCGCGCCGAGACCATACTCGCCCGTTTCTCGCAAACCGGCGCTAAAGTCGCCGTGGTGACGGCCAAGGACAAACTGCGCACGCTGCTCGGCAGCGGCATGCGCGGGCATCTGCTTTTCGGCCGAGAAGGCAGACCAGGCAAACGCCGCCGAGCACGGCGTGACCGACGTGCTGCGCGATCGTCGGGATGCCGTTGCCGTCGGTGTACAGCGCCGAGCTGTCCGGAATTCGTATTCGCGGCCGGCGTCAAGCTGATGGCGCGCGACCGTCCCGCGATCATGTATCTTTCGACCACCGACTACGTTCAGCACAAGCACGCGCCCGGCACGCTGGCAGCCAACGCGTTCTACGCGATGATGAGCACCTATCTTGCGCAGCTCGACGCGCTCGGCGCGACGATAGCACTCACCGCCGGATCATGGCATGAACGCGAAGACGGACGCCGGTGGCAAGCCGCAGATCATCTTCCTGCAGGATTGGTTCGACCGCGAGCTCGGTGCCGGCGTCGCGCGCGTGATCCTGCCGATCACCGATCCCTACGTCGCGCATCACGGCTCGCTCGGCTCGTTCGCAACCTGCTACCTGCCGGCGGGTGCCGACGCTGCCGACATCTGCGCACGGCTCGCGACGGTGCCGGGCATCGAGACAGTGCTTACCGCGCCGCGGCTGCCGCGCGTTTCGAGCTGCCGCCCGATCGGCTTGGCGACATCGTCATCACTTCGAACGTCTTTGCGTGCTCGGCACGACACCGGCGCGGCACGATCTTTTCCGGCCTCGATGCTCCCTTGCGCTCGCACGGCGGTATCTCCGAGCAAAGAGTGCCGCTGCTGTTCAACCGCGTGCTGCACGACGTCGAGCCCGGCCGGCGCTTGCGCAATTTCGACGTGTTCGACCTGGCCCCTGAACCATACTGAACTGAGACCGATGCCAAACGCCGCGCCTCCTGGCAGTATCACAATCCGGTCGCGATCTTCTTCGGCCCGGCTGCGCTGAAACGCTGCCGCGCGCACTTTGCCGGACGCACTGCCGCGCTGGTTACGTTCCCGGAAGCCGCGGACCTCGGATTGACCGCTCGTCTTGAACGAATACTCGGCGCGTCGCTCACGACCATAATCGATCGCACCCAGCCCAATCCCGACGTGGACGGCTCGTGCCGATCTCTATCGCGATTTCTGGTCCCGTCCCACACATGGCGACGTGCTGATCGCGGTCGGCGGCGGCAGCGTGCTCGATACCGCGAAATCGCTGATGGTGCGCACGGGTGACGGCAGTTTCGAAGCTCTGGTGGACCTGCTGAGCACCGGCAAGCCATTCGTTCCGCACCGGGTCAAGCTAGCTGATCGCGGTGCCGACAACCGCCGGCACGGGGAGCGAGGTCACGCCCCCTGGGCGACGATCTGGCACCGCGCTGCTGGCAAGAAGTATTCGCTGCACCTCGCGCAGACCTGGCCCGAAGCCGCGCTGGTCGACCCGGCGCTCACCCTGTCGCTGCCGGCGGGCGCCACGCTGGCCGCCGGACTCGACGCCCTGTCGCACGCGCTCGAATCGATCTGAATGTCAACGCCAATCCCGTCTCCGACACCCATGCTGTCGCGGCGGCGCGGATGGTGCTGGAGACGCTGCCCGATCTGATGCGGCGATCTCGGCAGCGCACCTTTGCGCGGCCGCATGTCGCTCGCGGCGCTGCAGGCGGGGCTTGCGTTCTCCAACACCAAGACCGCGCTCTGCGCATTCGATTTCTACGACATGACGCTGCACTGACACGGATTGCCGCACGGAATCGCCTGCTCGTTTTCCTTCGCCGATGGTGCTCGCGCGCGCGCTCGGCGTCGACGCCGGGCGCGATGCGGTGCTGGCACGCATTTTCGACGGCGCGCTGGCCGGCGCGCCTGCCCGGCTGGCGGAGTTTCTGGAAGCGCCTCGGTGTCATGCACGCGCTTCGCGAGTTACGGCGTGTCGGACGCGGATGCCTCCCGCATGGGTGGAAGCAGCACTGCAGGGTGTGCGCGGCAGGAAATTTCATCGGCGTCGCGCGCAGCGCGTCATCGCAACTCGACCACTCGAGGAGCAAGCCGCCTCATGAATGCCCGCGACTATCGCGTCAGGAATCGATGCGCATTGCCGGAGAGCGCGTCGCCGGCGACCGTGCCATCGAAGTCGCACAATCCGTTCACCGGCGACGTCGTCGGCACCGTGCCCAAGGCGACCGTCGACGATATCCGCCGCGCCTTTGCCATCGCGCGCGCCTACAAACCGTCGCTGACGCGATTCGAGCGCTCGCGGATCCTGCACCGCACCGCGGAGATCATCCGCGGCCGAACCGACGAGCTGTCCGATCTGATCACCGCCGAGTGCGGCATCTGCAAGAAGGATTCGCTCTACGAAGTTGGCCGCGCCTGCGACGTATTTGTCTTCGCCGGCAACGCGGCGCTGTCCGACGACGGCCAGATCTTCTCCTGCGATCTGACGCCGCACGGCAAGCGGCGCAAGGTGTACACGCTGCGCGAGCCGCTGCGTGGGCGTGATTTCCGCGATCACGCCGTTCAACCATCCGCTGAACCAGGTCGCGCACAAGGTCGCTCCGTCGATCGCCACCAACAACCGCATGGTGCTCAAGCCCACCGAAAAGACGCCGCTTGACTGCGATAGCCTGCTCGCCGACATCCTGTACGAGGCCGGGTTGCCGCCGGAGATGTTCTCGGTGGTCACCGGCGACCCGAGGAGATCGCCGACGAGATGCTGACCAATCCCGACGTCGACCTGGTGACCTTCACCGGCGGCATCGCGGTCGGCAAATACATCGCCGGCCAAGGCGGTCTACAAGCGCCAGGTGCTCGAGCTCGGCGGCAACGATCCGCTGATCGTGATGGAAGACGCCGACCTCGAGGAAGCTGCGACGCTGGCTGCCGCCGGCTCGTACAAGAACTCCGGCCAGCGCTGCACCGCTGTCAAGCGCATGCTGGTGCAGAAGTCGGTCGCCGACCGGTTTGTCGAGCTGCTGCTGGAGAAGACGCAAGGCGATCAAGTACGGCGATCCGATGGATCCGGGCGTCGACATGGGCACGGTCATCGACGAGGCGGCGGCGAAATCGTTCGAAGGCAAGGTCAACGATGCGATCGCGCGCGGCGCGCAGGCTGCTCTACGGCAACGTCCGCGACGGCGCGCTCTATTCGCCGACGGTGCTCGATCACGTGACGCCCGACATGCCGGTGGTCAAATACGAAACCTTCGGTCCGGTGTCGCCGGTCATTCGCTTCGATGACGATCGACGATGCGATCGCGATCGCCAACTCGACCGACTACGGACTGTCGTCGGCGGTGTGCACCAACCGCCTCGACTGGATCACCCGCTTCGTCGCCGAGCTCAACGTCGGCAGCGTCAACGTGCGCGAGGTTCCGGGATACCGACTGGAGCTCACGCCTTTCGGCGGCATCAAGGACTCGGGCCTCGGCTACAAGGAAGGCGTGCAGGAAGCGATGAAGAGCTTTACCAACCTCAAGACGTATTCGCTGCCATGGTAAGCGGGCATTCGGACCCTGCTGACTGCGATGATCCTGCGATGGCGCTGACGATCCCCGATATCTGCGCGCTGTACGAGCGCCACGGCGGCAGGATGTACAGCGGCGAGCCGGTGACGCAGCTCGAGCACGCGCTGCAGAGCGCCGCGTTGGCGGAGTCCGCCGGGCGCCGACGCCGAGCTGATCACCGCGGCGCTTGTTGCACGACCTCGGCCACTTGCTCAACGACCAGGGCGAGACGCCGACCGCGCGCGGGATCGACGACGTCGCACCAGTATTTCGCGCTGCCGTTCCTGCGCGGACTGTTCGATGACCGGGTGCTCGAGCCGATTCGCCTGCACGTCGACGCCAAACGTTATCTGTGCGCGACCGAGGCCGGGATACTACGACGCGCTGTCCGCCGACTCGAAGCGCAGCCTCGCCCTGCAGGGCGGCACTTTTTCCGCGACGGACGCCGCCGCATTCATAGCGCAGGCCGTGGCGCGGACGCGCCGTCGAACTCCGGCTCTGGGACGACGCGGCGAAGCTCGCCGGGCAGCCCACCCCTCCGCTGACGCATTTCACGGCGATCATGGCCGCTGCCGCTCGGGGAAGCCGGGATTGAAGATCCTGCTCAACCTCCTTGCCGGCGTCGGCTTGCTGGTGTGGGGCACGCATATCGTGCGCACCGGCATCCTGCGCATCTGGGGCGGCGACCTGCGCCGGCTTTCTGCGCGAGAGCGTCTCCAATCGTTACGCCGCGTTTGCCGCCGGGCTGGGCATCACGGCGCCTGATCCAGAGCAGCACCGCCACCGCGGTGATGGTGGCGTCGTTTGTCGGTCAGGGGCTGATCGCCACCGCGCCCTGCCCTGGCGGTGATGCTCGGCGCCGACGTCGGCACGGCGCTGATGACGCTGGTGTTCTCGTTCGATCTTTCTGGCTCTCGCTCCCTCCTCATCTTCCTGGGCGTGACGCTGTTCATGCGCCGCGAGTCGAGCCAGATCGGCCGTTTCGGCCAAATCCTGATCGGGCTGGGCCTGATCATCCTGGCGCTGCAACTGATCGTGCTTGCCGCGCAGCCGCTGACCAAGGGCGCAGGGGTCAAGGTCATCTTCGGCTCGCTGACCGGCGACGTGCTGCTCGACATGCTCGTCGCCGCGGTATTCACACCATGCTTTCCTATTCCAGCCTTGCGGTGGTGCTGCTCACCGCCACGCTGGCGGCGTCGAAGGTCATCTGCTGCACGTCGCGCTGGGCCTGGTGCTGGGCGCCAATCTCGGAAGCGGCCTGCTGGCGATGCTGACCACTGTGACGTTCGTCGCCCGAAGCGCGGCGCGTGACGCTGGGCAACCTTTTGTTCCGGCTGCTCGGCTGCATCATCATCGTTCCGCTGCTGCCCTATATCGAAGAGCTGTCTTGCGTCGATGCCGCTCGACGACGCTCAGGTCACCGTCTATTTTCACCTGTTGTTCAACGTCGTCATCGCGGTCGGGTTTCTGTTCTTTACCGAGAAGATCGCGCAGAGTGGCCGAGCGCCTGCTGCCCGCCAGGCACGACGCGGACGATCCCGCCAAGGCGCGCTATCTCGATCCGTCGGCGCTCGACACGCCCATACTTGCGATCGGCAACGCCGCCCGCGAAGCCATGCGGCTGGCCGACTTCATCGAGCAGATGTTGAACGGCATGCTGGCGGTGCTGAAGACCAATGACCGCGCTCTGGCCGAGAAAATACGCAAGATGGACGACATCGTCGACGACCTTTACACGGCGATCAAGCTCTACCTCACCCAGGTCAGCCGCGAAGCACTCGACGAAAAAGAAGGCCGCCGCTGGGCCGACATCGTCTCGTTCACGATCAACATGGAACAGGTGGGCGACATCGTCGAGCGTGTCGTGACCGACCTCGAGGAAAAGAAGATCGACAAAGGCCGCAGTTTTTCCGATGCAGGCATGCAGGAAATTGTCGATCTGCACGGGCGCCTGATCGCCAACCTGCGCTTGGGGATGAGCGTGTTTCTCCACGGAGACCTCGCCAGCGCACAACAGCTCCTGGCCGAGAAGGTGCTCTTTCGCGATCTCGAGCGCGCGTACGCCGATTCGCACATCGAGCGCCTGTCCATCAACACCTTGCAGAGCATCGAGACTTCATCGCTGCACCTCGATCTGATCAGTGACTTGAAGCGCATCAATTCGCATATCTGTTCCATCGCCTATCCGATCCTCGAGCAGGCTGGAGTGCTGGCGAAGACCCGGTTGCGGGAAGCGCCGGCGCCGCCCGCACCGCCGACCGAGGAGCCCGCTGCTCCCGAGGGTCCGGGGTCCAAGGATTCCTGGCAGAAGCGCAAGCCGCGAACGGCGTAGGACCTGTGGAGCTTCCCTCGGCGTCACGCTGGCGGTACTCGGCGCCGGCTTTCTTCATGCAAGCTGGAACGCACTGCTCAAGTCGTCGGCCGGTGGTGATGCGCTGCTGGATACGACCGCGGTGGTCGCCGGATCATCGCTGTGGGGGCTCGTGTTCGTGGGCCTGGTTCCGTTCCCGGCGCTCGAGGCATGGCCCTACATCGCCGCGTCATCGGTGATCCATTTCGGCTACTACGTTACCTTGTCGCAGGCGTACCGCACCGGCGACCTGTCCTTTGCCTACCCGCTGATGCGCGGAACGGCGCCGCTGCTGGTCACGATCCTGGGCGCCATCGTGCTGCGCGAGCTGCCCAGCGCGCAGATGGCGCTCGGCATCGCGCTGATCTCGCTGGGTATCGTCAGCATCGCCTTCGTCCAGCGACGCGCTCATCCGCCGTGCCGCGGCCTACTGGGCGTTCGCCAACGCATGCCTCATCGCCCTGTACACGCTGGTCGACGGCGCCGGGGCGCGCGCGTCCGGCAACGCGATAAGCTACGTCACCTGGCTGATCTTCCTCGAGGGCATGCCCTTTATCGTGTGGGTGATCGTGCGACGCGGCCGGCCCGCGCTTGCCTACTTGCGCGGCAGCGTGCGGATCGGGCTGGTGGGGGCGGCTGCAGCCTGGCCGCGTACGCGATCGTGCTTTGGGCCATGACCCGTGCGCCGATCGCCGCCGTGGCCGCGTTGCGCGAGACATCGGTGCTGTTTGCCGCCTTGCTTGGCTCGATCTGGCTCAAGGAAGGCTTAGGCTGGCGCAGGCTGGCCGGCGCGGCCAGCGTCGTCGCCGGCATCGCCGCGCTGAAACTCGGTTAAGGCTGGCCTTCGGACCATGACAGCTCCGCTTCCGAGTCACGCGCAGGTCGTCGTCGTAGGCGGCGGCATCGCCGGTGCGAGCACCGCGTACCACCTCACCAAGCTCGGATGCACCGACGTCGTGCTGCTCGAGCAAGGCAAGCTCACCTGCGGCACGACCTGGCATGCGGCGGGGCTGGTCGGACAGCTGCGCGCGAACCGCAACGCGACGCGCATGAGCCGCTACGGCATCGAGTTGTATTCCACGCTCGAGGCCGAGACCGGCCTCGCGACCGGATGGAAGCAATGCGGCAGCCTGAACGTGGCGAAGACGCCGGAGCGGCTCAAGCTGCTCAAGCGGCAGATGGCGCGCGCGAGGAGCTTCGGCATCGATTTCGAGTTCATCACCCCGGCCGAAGCGGGCGATATCTATCCTCTGCTGCGCACCGACGATCTTTCCGGTGCGGTATGGATTCCCGGCGACGGCAAGGCCAATCCGACCGATCTGACGCAATCGCTCGCCAGGGGCGCGCGGCTCGCGAGGCGCGCGCATCGTCGAGGAAGCGCAAGTCACCGGCGTCATCGTCGAGAAGGGAGCCGTTGCCGGAGTGCGTTATCGCCACGGCGGCGAAGATCGCGCGTTGCGCTGCGAAAGCCTGGTGAACTGCGGCGGAGTAATGGGCGCGCGAATTCGGCAAGCTCGCCGGTGTCAGCGTGCCGCTGTTCCCGGCCGAGCATTTCTACGTCGTGACCCGGCCGATTCAGGGCGTCCATCCCGAGCTGCCGGTGATGCGCGATCCGGACGGCTACATCTATTACAAGGAGGAAGTCGGCGGGCTGGTGATGGGCGGCTTCGAGCCGGTCGCCAAACCGTGGAAGGTGGCGCAGAATCCCCGAGCGCTTCGAGTTTCAGCTGCTGCCGGAGGATTGGGATCAGTTCGAGCCCTTGATGACCAACGCGATCCATCGTACGCCGTGCCTCGAAACCGCCGAGATCAAGCTGCTGTTGAACGGTCCGGAGAGCTTCACCCTCGACGGCAATTTCATCCTCGGCGAGGCGCCGGAATTGCGCCGCTACTTTGTCTGCGCCGGATTCAATTCCGCGGGCATCGCCAACGCCGGCGGTGCCGGGCGGCTGATCGCGGAATGGATCGTCGGCGGTGAAGCGCCGATCGATCTGTGGGATGTCGATATCCGGCGATTCGCGCCCTTGCACGCCAACCGCGCGCACCTGCACGATCGCACCGCGGAGACGCTGGGCCTGCATTACGCGATGCGCTGGCCGCGCGAGGAGCTCTCCACGGTGCGTCCGTTGCGGCGTTCGCCGCTCTACGACCGGCTCAGAGTCAAAGGCGCGGTCTTCGGAAGCAAATTGAACTGGGAACGCGCGAACTATTTTCTGCCTTCCGGTGCCGCCGAGCCGCCGCCGACGCTCGATACGCCCGGCTGGCTGCGCCTTCGTGCTCGACGAGCAGCGCGCGGCGCGCGAGGACGTCGTCGGTATTCGACCAGACCTCGTTTTCCGAAGCTGGTGCTTAAAGGGCGTGACGCCCTCGCGGTGTTGCAGCGCGCTGTGCGCCCGAGATCTGGACGTCGCTCCCGGCCGTATGGTGTACACGGCGATGCTCAACGAGCGCGGCGGCTTCGAAAGCGACCTTACGATCACACGCATCGCAGCGGACACGTTCTTCATCCTGACCGGATCCGCACAGGCAACGCGCGACGCCGACTGGATCGGCAAGCACATCGCGGAGAATGAGTTTGCCGCGCTGTTCGACGTCACCAGCGCATACTCGATCATCTCGGTCATGGGGCCGAAGTCGCGCGAGCTCCTCGAGCGCATCTCCGCGGACGATCTTTCCGCGCAGGCATTCCCTTCTCCGCCACGCGCGAAATCGACGTCGGTTACGCGCGCGCGGGCGGCGCGGATGAGCTACATCGGCGGCGCCGGATACGAAGCTCTGCGTTCCACCGACCAGTGCCTGACGCTCTACGACGCCCTCCACGCCGCGGGTTCCGACCTCGGCCTGCGCGACGCCGGGTATTACACCATCGACGCCCTGCGCATCGAAGCCGGCAGGCGCGCGTGGGGCGCCGAGCTCGGCCCCGACGAAACGCCCTGGGAGGCGGGACTCGGCTACGCGGTCGGCTCTGGACAAGGGCGCGGAGTTCATCGGCCGCGCTGCGCTGCTGCGTCAGCAGGCCGAGGGTGTACGCAAGAAGCTGCTGCTGTTTCGTTCTCGACGATCCGCGGCGCATTTCCCTGGGGCGGTGAGCCCATCCTCATGGACGGCATGAGCGTCGGTGAGCTGACCTCGGCCGGCTACAGCCGCAAATACGGGCGCGCGCTGGCCATGGGTTACGTTCGCGCGCGATCGCCCGCTCGGCGATGACGCCTGGTTGGCGGCGAGCTACGAGATCGATATCGCCGGCGAGCTGCTTCGCGGCGACGCCTCGCCTCAAGCTGGCTTGAATCGCTCCTGGCGCTGAACCCTCGCGCGGCCGTGGACGCGCTGCACCGCTTATGTTTTCATTGCTCCGGTAACGATCGCCGCCACTGCCGAGCAAAATGCCCCACCGCTACACGACGCCGCCCAATCGCGCTCGAACGGCGACCAAGGCCGCAGGCACGACCGGTCAGGTGCAAAGCCTGACCCGCGGCCTCTCCATCCTCGAAGCGCTCTCCAACGCGGAGGCGGGCCTCGACGCTGACCGACCTCGCCCACCGCGTGCTGCTGCCGGCGTCGACGACGCATCGCCTGCTCTCGACGCTCGAGAAAATGCGCTATGTCTATCAGGCCGGCGATCTCGGGCTGTGGTACATCGGCTTGCAGGCGTTCGTGGTCGGCAGCACTTTTCTCGCCAACCGCGACTTCGTCGCCCAGAGCCACGGTTACATGCGGCGATTGATGGAACAATCCGGCGAGACGGCCAATCCTGGCGATCCTCGACGGCACCGAAGCGGTCTTCATCTCGCAGGTGCAATGCCACGAAGATGATGCGAACGCTGGTCAAGCTCGGCAGCCGCGTTCCGCTGCACGCGTCGGGCGTCGGCAAGGCGATCTTCGCCTCGCTGCCCGACGAGCAGATCGACGCGATACTCAAGGTCATAGGATTGCCGCGCATCACCGAAAACACGATCGTCGTGCCGGAAACCATGTGGGCCGCGCTGCGCGTCATCCGCCAGCGTGGCTATTCGTTCGACGACGAGGAGCACGCGCGTGCGACGCGCTGCGTCGGCGGCGACGGTCTACGACGAGCACGCCGAGCCGCTCGGCGCGATCTCGCTCGCCGGGCCTTCGTCGCGCCTTGTCGGACGAGCGCATCCGTCAACTGGGGCCCGATCGTCGCGCACATCGCCGAAGAGCTGACGCGGAAGCTGGGCGGCAGGTGGCCGCATCCGTATTGAGAACGTCCGATCAATGTCATTACTAAATCAGCGGACGTTCGCGCATGTCGCTGAACGGCCAAATGCAGCTTCGCTAGCGCATCGCAATTCAAAGCAGCCATTGATTTCGCTCGAAGTCGCGGGCGATCATTCTGCGGCTCAGTACTAGGGGCGTACTATTGTGGCATGCGCCCGCTACTCGACGAGATGATTGGGTGAACGATCGCCGACGATTCCTGTGCTGCGCAGCCGCCGGCTTCCTGGTTGCTCCAGTTCGCGCCCTCGCGCAGCGGCAAAGCGCAAGATCTATCGGATCGGGATTATCATTTCGTCGGGCACAACGTCCGAGATGATCGGACCGGAACCCCGATCCGCCGACCGTTCACGCTTTCTGCGAGGATTGCGCGAGCAGGGGTACGCGCATGGCCGGGATTTCGTGACGGAAGCTCGCGGAGGTGACGGCAGGGCCGCGCAGTTTCCCGCGCTGGCCGCCGAGTTGGTTCGTTTGCACGTCGACGTGATTGATCGCCGCCGGCCCCATGGTGCCCGCAGTCAAGGAGGCAACCTCGACGATCCCCATTGTTATGGCCGGTGCGATCGATCCTGTTGCCGATGGGTTTAGTGCGGAGCCTCGGCCACCCGGGCGGAAATGTCACCGGGCTCAGCAATCAGTCGGCAGAAGCTCGCCGGGAAGCGACTGGAAGTGCTCAAGGAAATGGTCCCGACTGCTGCATTGGTGGCAGTCATGTGGGAGCCGTCCAGCCCGGCCAATTGGCAGGCGGCCGACGCTGTCGCGCGCGGACGGGGATGGAACCTGCTGTCGCTCGAGGTACGAAACGACAACGAGATCGAACCCGCATTCGCCGCCGCAATAGCTGCTCGCGCCGGCGCGTTGCTTGTGGTAGGTGGCGCGGCGCCGCTAGCCGCGCACAGTCGGGTCGTTGGGCTGGCCGCGAACCGATCGGCTCTCCGCCATGTATTCGCTGCGGCGCTATGTCGAAGCCGGCGGGCTGATGTCTTACGCCGCGGATCTCAACGATGTATTGGCGACGGGCTGCATTGTTCGTCGACAAGATCCTCAAGGGGGCGAAGCCCGCCGATCTGCCGGTCGAGCAGCCTACCAAGTTCGATCTCGTGATCAACCTAAAGACTGCGAAAGCCATCGGCCTCGCGATCCCGCAGTCGCTGCTGCTGCCGCGCGGACGAGGTGATTCAGTGAGCCACGATGCCCTGGAGTTCACGCGGCACTCCTGCGCGGCTGTCGATGAACGTCCGGCGTTGTAACGTCTGCTCTGACGAGGGCCGACTGGCCGGGTCAGCGGTCGATAGCGCCATCCGGGCGACCGCTGTTTCGTCGAGCGGTCAGCGGCGCCTTTCCATGCGCGCGGTCCCGACGCGCCAAATCTACGATTCAGCGCTGGCTGCCTGGCGCGACAGCAGCAGATCGGCGGCCGGCGCGTCGTTGCATACCAGCGCCATGTCGCAGCCCGCGGCGAAGGCGCGCCGGCGCCCGCGACGATGTCTCCGGCGCTGCCGGCGCCGGCCATCGACAGATCGTCGCTGAAGATCAGCCCGTCGAAGCCAAGCCGCTCGCGCAGGATCGTCCGCAGCCAGACCGCGCGAGAAGCCGGCGGGCCGATCGTCGATCGGCCGGATAGACGACGTGCGCCGGCATGATGCCCTCGAGTGCCAGCCGCGACGAGCGCGCGCGAACGGCACGAGGTCGTCGCTTTCCAGCGACGCGTCAGCGGCGCGCTCGTCGACCGGCATCTTCGCAGTGCGAATCCGCCGCGACGAAGCCGTGCCCGGGAAAGTGCTTGCCAACCGCGGCCATGCCGCCCGCTGCGCAACCCGCGGCACAGCGCGACCGCAGGTGCGCGACCGCGTCCGGGTTGCGATGGAAGCGCGCGGTCGCCGATCACCGCGCTCTGATCCGTGATCGAGGTCGAGCACCGGCGTGAAGCTGAAGTCGATGCCGTGCGCGCGCGAGCTCCGCCGCGATGACGCCGCCCGATGCGCTCGGCTTCGGCGACTGCGCCGCGCAGCGTCGCGATCCCACGACTCGCCCGAGCGTGCGCATCGGCGGAATCGCCGTGAAGCCGTCGCGGAAGCGCTGCACGCGGCCGCCTTCGTGATCGACCGCGATCAGCAGCGGCGGATCGCGCAACGCGCGAATCGCGTCGGTCAGCAGCATCGAGCTGGTCGGCGGCGAGCGTAGTTGCGCGCGAACAGGATGACGCCGCCGACCAGCGGATGCGCGATGCGCTGGCGATCCTCGGCGGTCGAGCTCCGGTGCCGGCGACGTCGAGCATCACCGGTCCGCGCGGCAGCGATCATCGAGGCAGGTCGTGTCGGCTGAAGGCGCCGTCAGCGCGTCGCCGCCGACCGCGGCTTCGCGGATCAGCGCCTTCATCTGCCGCACGGCCTCGCGCAAGCCGACGAACACGCGCGCGGCTGACGATGGCGTGGCCGATGTGCAGCTCGCGCACGCCGGGCAGCGCGGCGACCGGCTGCACGTTGAAGTAGTTGAGCGCATGGCCGGCGTTGAAGCGCATGCCCAGCGCGCGGACGGCGGCACCGGCGTCGCGGATCTTGTTCAGCTCGGCGACGACCGCCGAGCTCTCGGCGATCGCGCCCCTTGGCGTGGAACGCGTGCGCGTACAGGACCGGTGTGGATCTCGCACACCCTGGCGCCGATCCGCGCCGCGGCGTCGACCTGCTCGGGCAGTCGGCATCGATGAAGACGCTGGTGACGATGCCGGCGTCGGCGAGCTTTGCGACGACCGCTTTGAGGCGCGCTTCCTGCCCGGCGACGTCGAGGCCGCCCTCGGTCGTGATCTCCTGCCGCCCCTCGGGAACCAGCATCGCCATCTCCGGCTTGAGCGCGCACGCGATCGCGACCATCTCGTCGGTCGCCGCCATCTCCAGGTTGAGCTTGATGTGCACCAGCTCGCGCAGGCGGCGCACGTCCTGGTCCTGGATGTGGCGCCGGTCCTCGCGCAGATGCACGGTGATGCCGTCGGCGCCGCCCAGGTGCGCCTCCACTGCCGCCCACAACGGGTCGGGCTCGTACGTGCGCCGCGCCTGGCGCAGCGTCGCGACGTGGTCGATGTTGACGCCGAGCTCGATCATGAGTAGCCGTCCTCGTCGGTGATCTCGTCGAGCGCCTGAAGATCGCGCACCACGCGCCGGCTGAATATGGCCCGGCTGCTCGAGATAATGGTCGAGCACCTCGCGCATCAAGCGCTTGGCTTCGACGGCGGCGTCCGGCGCGCTGAAGTCCTGCTGCGCCAGCGCCAGCGAGCGTCGTGCCGCGCACCAGCGGATAACGCCGTCCCGGCTCCGACACAGCGGTAGCGCGGTCCGCGATCGAAGGCGTAATAGTACCGTGCGCCGGGATCGCACCGGCAGCGCCGCTGTCGACCTCGTGCGTCAGCGGCAGCGCGTAACCGAGCTGGGCCGAGCGAGCTGGACCTCGAACTGGCGCAGCGCCGGAGCCTGCTCCGCGCCGGCCGGCGAGCTTGGACGAGCGTGCTCTCGTAGTCGCGAAAGAGCTGCGGATGCGCGATCCTCGCGCGGCAGCATCTTGAGCAGCAGCTCATTGAGATAGAAGCCGCAGAAGCAGCGCCGAGCCGGCGACCAGCGGCAGGCCGCCGCGCCATTCGGCCCGGATCAGCGTCTTGATCTCGCCCGCGCCCGACCACGACAGGGTCAGCGGCTGGAACGCCTGCAGCACCCCGCGCAGCTCCGAGCGCGGGCGCTTCGCGCCGCGCGCCACCAGCGCGACGCGGCCGTAATCCGCGGTGAGCGCCTCGACGATGAGGCTCGTCTCGCGGTAGGGATGCGCATGCAGGACGAAGGCCGGCTGATCGTCGCGCCGTTCGCGTGCCTGTCTCATCGTCATGCGCATCTCATGACCGCTCATCGCTCGGCAATGATCAGTATCCGAGCTGGTCGAGCATGCGCTCGTCGTCGGCCCAGCCGCTTTTGACGCGCACCCAGACTTCGAGAAAGACCTTGCCTCCGAACAGGCGCTCCATGTCGCGTCGCGCGGCGCTGGCCATCGCTTTCATGCGCAAGCCGCCCTCGCCGACCAGCATCGCACGGTGGCTCGCCTTGTCGACGTAGACCGTGGCGTGGATACGGCGCAGGTCGCCTGCATGCTCGAACGAGTCGATGCCGACGCTGGTCGCATACGGGACTTCCTCGCCGAGCGCGCGGAAGATCTTTTCCCGGATGTATTCCGAGGCCAGAAAACGCTCGTCGCGGTCGGTGAGCTCGTCCGTCGGCGTAGCGAGCCGTCGCCGGGAGGCAAGCGGGCCGACGATCTCGGCGCGCAAGTCGTCGAGCTGCCAGCGCCTTTCGGCGCTGATCAGGACGATTGCGGCGAAGTCGCGGATCGACGAGAGTTGCGCGAAATAAGGCAGGAGCGAGCGACTTGTCCTTCAGCCGGTCGACCTTGTTGACCGCGGCGATCGCCGGCACCCCGGCGGGCAACAGCGCCAGCACGGCGCGATCGGCATCGGTCAGCCGGCCCGCTTCCAGCACCACGACGATGACGTCGATCTCGCGCAGGCTTTCGCGAACCGCGCGATTCATTCGGTCGTTCAGGAGCGATCCGTGCAGCGTCTGATATCCGGGCGTGTCGACGAAGATGCATTGCTCTTGCCGGCGTCGTCACGATGCCCAGCACGCGGTGCCGCGTCGTCTGCGGCTTTTTCGAGGTGATGCTGATGCGCGCGCCCACGAGCGCGTTGAGCAGCGTCGACTTGCCGACGTTGGGACGTCCGACGATCGCCACCTGACCGCAGCGGAACGCGGGTCCGGACGCCGCATCGCGTGAAGCGCAGCTCCGGCGCAGCGATCAGCCGCGGGCCGCTTGCTCATAGGCGTCGGCGGCGGCGGCTTGCTCGGCGGAGCGACGGCTGGCGCCGGCGCCGGTCGCCTCGATACCGAGGGCCGGGATGCGGCATACGACTTCGAAGCGTCTGCAGGTGCGCCTCGCCGCTCACGTTCACGATCGCGTATTCGGGCACCGGCGATGCGCTTTCCTGCAGCAATTCCTGCAATCGCGTCTTCGGGTCTTTGCTGAGCTCGCCCGGGTCGAGGCGATCGAGCTCCTGCTCATACACGCGAAGTATCGCCTCTTGCGCGGCGTCGAATCCTCCATCGAGCAAGATCGCACCGAACAGCGCTTCCAGCGTGTCGGCGAGAATCGATGGCCTGCCGGCGCCGCCGCTCTTGAGCTCGCCCTCGCCCAGTCGAACCGATCGGCCGAGCTCGAGCGCAAGTGCCAGCCGGTGCAGCGTCTCCTTGCTGACCAGGTTGGCGCGCACCCGGGACAGATCTCCCTCCGGAATCTGCGGGAAGCGACGATACAGGGTCAGCGCGATGGCGCAGTTGAGCACGCTGTCGCCGATGAATTCGAGGCGCTCGTTGTGATCCGCGCCGAAACTGCGGTGGGTCAAAGCCTGGCGGAGCAGCTCCGGTTGGCGGAAGTCGTGACCGAGCGCGGGGAGCTGGTCGCTGGACATTGAGGGAACGCGCTCTACTTCGTCGTCGTGGCCTCGAATTCGAGCAGCAGGCTTACGTTGCCGACGAGGTGTAGCGTTCTTGTCCATGATGGCAGTTGCAACAAGGTTATTGCCCTCCTTGGCTAACCTCGATGTCGCTGCCTTTCACGGAATCGATGTAATCCGCGCTGGCCTTCAGATCGAAATCACGGCGAAACTGGTAGAGCGAAAACGGTTGCTTTGTCTCCTCGAGCGTTCTACCCATGACTTTCTTGACCGTGAAGTACTCGATGTACGGCGGCAGCATCCGGAACCCGATCATCACGACCGCCACCGCGACAATGGCCGTGAAGAGGAACCCCGTCATCGTGAGGCCGCGCTTGCCGCTGTCGATTGCGCATATTCTCTCCCATCACCGAATGCTGCTGCCGATGCGCTTGAACGCCAGGCTGCTGATGTCGTCCCAATTGAACCAGATGAAAAACGCCTTGCCGCGGATGTGATCGTCGGGAACGAAGCCCCAGTAGCGGCTGTCGTCGCTGTTATCGCGGTTGTCGCCCATCATGAAAGTAGTTGCCGGCGGGCACCTTGCAGGTAAATCCTCGGTCATTGTAAACACAGTTCTCCCGTCCGGGGAACTGGCGCACGTTATGTGGATAGACCGGTTGCATCATGGGATTCTGGGCGATCGCATGCTCGCGCTCGGCCGTCCGCTCCAGAAACCGCTCGGTCGTCGCGTAGCTCAGGCCCTCGGAGGTAGCCATAGGCGCCGTCAGGTGTCTGCGGCCAGGGCGTGCCGTTGACGGTGATCTTCTTGTCTCGGTAGACGATCTCGTCTCCGGGAAGTCCGACCAGGCGTTTGATGAAATCCTGCGACGGGACGACTGGATATCGAAACACGATGACGTCGCCGCGTTCCGGCTCGCCGAGCGGAATGATCTTCTTTTCGATGATCGGCAGCCGAATGCCGTAGGCGAATTTGTTCACCAGTATGAAATCACCGACCTCGAGTGTCGGCCGCATCGAGGAGCTCGGGATCTTGAACGGCTCGGCAATGAACGAGCGCAGCAGAAAGACGATCAGCAGCACCGGGAAAAAACTCTTCGGATACTCGATCCACCACGGCTCCGGTTCGCCGTGGGCGCGGTTTCGCGCCAATAGCACGCGGTCGGCCAGCGCGATCAGCCCCGGTCGCGACGGTGAGCAGGAAAAGTATCAGGGCGAAGTTCATGAATCGATGCGTCTCGCGAGTCGTCGCTCGCTGAAGAGTCGCCGGGGATTGGCGCTCGCCGGAGCGAAGGGGCGATATTCCCACAAGCGCGAGTCGTCCGTATGCCCTAAATCCACCCTCCCGTCCCGGGAAGCCGGTGTTCGGTCTCATTTGTCACCGACCTGGAGAATGGCAAGGAAGGCTTCCTGCGGGATTTCGACGCTTCCCACCGCCTTCATGCGCTTCTTGCCGGCCTTCTGCTTTTCGAGCAGCTTTTTCTTGCGCGTGATGTCTCCGCCATAGCATTTGGCGAGCACGTTCTTGCGCATCGCCTTGACTGATTCGCGGGCGATGATCTGCGCGCCGATGGCCGACTGGATCGCCACGTCGAACATCTGCCGCGGGATCAGCGAGCGCATCTTGGACACGACCTGGCGGCCGCGATGCTGCGCTACCGAGCGATGGACCATCACCGACAGCGCGTCGACCCGCTCGCCGTTGATCAGGATGTCGAGCTTGACCACGTCGGCGGCGCTGAACTCCTTGAACTCATAGTCGAGCGACGCGTAGCCGCGTGAAACGGACTTGAGGCGGTCGAAGAAATCCATCACCACCTCGGCCAGCGGCAGCTCGTAGGTCAACATGACCTGGCGGCCCAGATACTGCATGTTCTTCTGTGCTCCTCGACGCTCGGTGCATAGCGTGATCACCGGCCCCACGTATTCCTGTGGCGTCAGGATGGTGGTGGTGATGATCGGCTCCCGGATCTCCTCTACCCGGGACAGATCCGGCAGCTTCGACGGGTTCTCGATTTCCAGCAGCGTTGCGTCGCGCAGCAGCACCTGATAGATGACCGTCGGCGCGGTCGTGATCAGGTCCATGTCGTATTCGCGCTCGAGCCGCTCCTGCACGATGTCCATGTGCAGCAGACCGAGAAAGCCGCAGCGGAACCCGAATCCCAGCGCCTGCGATACTTCCGGCTCGTAGTACAGCGACGCGTCGTTGAGCTTCAGCTTGTCGAGGGCGTTGCGCAGTGCCTCGTACTGATTGGACTCGACCGGATAGAGGCCGGCGAATACCTTGTGGCTTCACGTTCTTGAAGCCAGGCAGCGCCGCGGCGGCGGGCCGCGCGGCGAGCGTCACCGTGTCGCCGACCTTGGCCGCGTGAATTTCCTTGATGCCGGCGACGATGAAGCCGACGCCTCCCGCCGAAAGCTCGTCGCGCGCGACCGCCTTGGGCGTAAAAACGCCGACCTGCTCGCAGTTGTAAAGTGCACCCGTCGCCATCAGCAGAATCTTGTCGCGCGGCATGAGCGTCCCCTGCATCACCCGGACCAGCATGACGACGCCGACGTAGTTGTCGAACCAGGAATCGATGATCAAGGCCTGCAGCGGGGACGCGGGATCGCCTTCGGGCGGAGGGATGCGTGCGATGACCGCCTCGAGGATATCGTCGACGCCCTCGCCGGTCTTGGCGCTGGCGAGGATCGCATCGTGGGCGGGAATGCCGATGATGTCCTCGATCTCGGTGATGACCCGGTCGGGATCGGCCGACGGCAAGTCGATCTTGTTCAGCACCGGCACGACCGTGACGCCCCTGCTCGGTCGCGGTGTAGCAGTTGGCGACCGTCTGCGCCTCCACGCCCTGCGAAGCGTCGACGACCAGCAGCGCGCCCTCGCAGGCGGCGAGCGAGCGCGAAACCTCGTACGCGAAAGTCGACATGGCCGGGGTGTCGATCAGATTCAGGTCGTAGCTCGAGCCGTCGCGCGCGACATAGGTGAGCGCCGCCGTTTGAGCCTTGATGGTAATGCCCCGCTCGCGTTCGAGGTCCATGGTGTCCAGGACCTGAGCTTCCATCTCGCGGTCGGCGAGGCCCCCGCAGCGCTGGATGAAGCGGTCGGCAAGTGTCGACTTGCCGTGGTCGATGTGCGCGATGATCGAGAAATTGCGGATGTGCAGCATTCTGCTCATTGGGCCTTGTTGTTCCGGCCCATTCAAAACAAAGGGGCACCGCGAAGTGCCCCTTGCCCTCATCTGGCCTGGTTTGCCCTCACCTGCCCTGGGCTGGCTTTTGCTGGCTTTTGCGCCGGAACAGCTTGAATTTTAGCCGATTTCGCTCATCAGCGCGAATTTGAGCCGGTATCGACGAGAAATGCCGTCACCGAAGCGGCATCGATCCGATGACGGCAGAGCTCACGTTCCCCGGCGAGCAGGACCGGGACGCTGTCGCCCCACCGTTTTTCGAGGACGGCGTCGGCATCGATGTCGATTTCCTCGATCGCCCATCCAAACCTTGCCGCAAGCGGTGCCAGCGCTTCGCGCATGTCATCGCACAGGTGGCAATAGGCCCGAACGAGCAGCGTCAGGCGCCGCGGGTCGGTTCCGATGATTCCCAACTCGGTTGCGTCAGCGCTAGCCTCAGTCGCCACCGCTGTTCAGCTTGATCGTCGAGTAGAACTGGCGCTCTCCGCGCCTGAGCAGCAGGGTCACCGAGCTGCCTTTCTCCACCTTGCTGATCTGGGCGTTGAGTTGTTCCGCGCTTTTCGCCTCGATGGTCGCGCCGCGATTGATGAGGGCGAGGATGACGTCGCCGGACTGGATGTCGCCGCGCGCCGTTGCGCTGATCTCCTCGACGCCGACGCCATTTTTGATGTCGAGCTCTTTTTCTGTTCTTCGCTCAGATCGATCAGCACCATGCCCAAACGATTCGGCTTGGCCTTTTCCTTGTCCTTGCCTGCCGGATGTCCGCCGTACGGGCTTGGCATCGTCCTCCTTCAATTCGGCGACGGTGACGTTGACGTCCTTGCTTGCACCCTTGCGCCAGACCTGCAGCACGATGCGGGTGCCCGGCTTGACGGCAGTGATAATGCGCGGCAGCTCGGCGGACGAGTTCACCGTACGTCCATCGGCCTTGACGATGATGTCGCCCTGCTCGATGCCCGCCTTGTCGGCAGGACCGCCCTTCTCGACCGAGTTGACGAGTGCGCCGGAGGCCTTCGGGAGGCCGAACGCATCGGCGGTTTCGCGGCTGACTTCCTGGATCTGCACCCCGATCCGGCTGCGCGTCACGCGGCCTTTTTCCTGGATCTGCTTGGTGACGTTGATTGCCACGTCGATCGGAATCGCGAAGGCGAGGCCCATCGAGCCCCCGGTCCTGCTGTAGATCATCGAGTTGACGCCGACCACCTCGCCCCTGAGGTTGAACAAGGGACCGCCGGAGTTGCCGGGATTGATCGGAACATCGGTCTGAATATAGGACACCAGGTTCTCGTTCGGCAGCTCACGGCCCTTGGCGCTGACTATACCTGCGGTGATCGTATTCTCGAGCCCGAAAGGCTTGCCGATCGCGGCAACCCACTCGCCGACCTTGAGCTTGTCGGGGTCGCCGATGGTCACTTTGGGCAGGCCGGTGGCATCGATCTTCAGCAGCGCCACGTCGGTGCGCTTGTCGGTGCCGACAACCTTGGCCTTGAATTCGCGCTTGTCGGTCAGCTTGACCGAGACTTCGCTCGCCTCGTCGACGACGTGGGCGTTGGTCAAGATATACCCATCCGCGGACAGGATGAATCCCGATCCGGTCGATTGCTGTTCGAAGTCGCGCGGCCGGGGAGCGTTTCTCGGTATTTGCCCGAAGCGGCGGAAGAACTCGTAGAACGGATCGTCCTCGGAGAGCTCCGGCATGATCGAACGGCGGGATTTTTGCGTGACGTCGATGCTGACCACCGCCGGGCCCTGTTGCTCGTAAAGCTCGGTGAAGTCGGGCAAGCCTTTTCCCACTTGCGCGGGCGCGGCGGGAGAGAACCAGAGGACGCCGACCAGCGCGCCCAGCGTTGTCCAGATGCGCAATTTCATTTCCGTTTTCCTAACGAAAGACCAAAGTTGTCGCTCGCGCAACTCATCGATGCGCGACCGAATAGGCAATTTGCCGAACCGTCGCGCCGGGCGCCTCGCCCAGAACGGTGACCAGATGATCGTCGAGTTGCCGGCTGTAGACGTTGATCCCGCCCTGTTGCGACAGGCCGACTGGCTGCGGCGTCGGCGGCACGGGCTCGACGAAAACCGAAACCGCGACCAGTCCGTCGGAAAATACCAGATGCGCGACCGGGGTGCTTTTGCCGCGCAGCGTCCGGAAGCCTTCGACGACCTTGGCGAAGCCCGCGGGAAGATCCTTTACCACCCATCCGGTCTCCTGGGGTTGCACCTCGCCCGGAGGCGACTCCCGCACCTGCCAGCCGGTCGGCAGCGAAGAGAACGGCGGTTTGACCAACTCGCGGTCAAGCTTGACGCCGATCTGAATGTCGGTGAATGCGAACTGCTCGATCGGCTCGAACTTTTCGTTGAGCAAGCGCGCCTTGAGCAGCAAGCCGCTGGCGATGTCGGCCCAGAACTTGTGGCCATATCGCAGCCCATCCTTGGGCTCGAAAAATAAAGGCCTGCGTTTCCAGACCGGCGACGCGGGCCAGCTCTCCCTTGCGGAAGAAATAATGCGCGGCGAGGGCATTGAGCTGTTGCGGCAGCAGCGACGGAAGCGCGTTGCGGAAAGATCGGGGCTCGATGCGGATGATCTTGGCGTCGGGGTAGTAACAGCGGACCAGGTCATTGTTGCGGATGACCTCGCGCGCCGGACCGTCCAGGTTGGTCAGCTTTTCGAATTCGCTGCCGGACTCGAGCAGATGGACCAGACGCGAAGTCTCGACCCTGCCGCCGTGCTCATAGACGATGGTGCCCACGTAATTGAGACCGCGCGCGGCGCCCGCCGCGCGCTGGAGCCAGGCGGCAGCCTCCCGGCCGTAAACGGCAGGAACCAGCCACCAGCGATGCCACGACGAGCCCGGCACGACAGCCAACGCTGACGAACCCCGCCAACCCGCCCAACCGGCGGCGCGAAGCCGCCGGCATGCTACGGGCGCGCATCCGGTTCGGTGGCGGCGACTGCGCGAAGATAAGGTCTTGCGCCCTGGATGGCCGTGGTCGGTGAATACTCCTGATGCACCAGAAGGTACTCGTTGTTGACCACCGGCCGGGTGTCGGCCGCGCGCACGCTCGCCGCCTGCCTCGCCGTTGCCAGCGCCGCCGGCAGGGTTCCGTCGCCCATCGGCAGGGTGGTCATGCGCCACCCATCCCACGACGCTGACCGCGGCGACAGTCGCTGCCGCGGCCCAGGCCATCGCCGCCGGAGCGGGTCGCCGCGGCGGCGC
>ERZ1370068.10441-contig-9140_pt1 | contig 68097 bp, 80 predicted proteins | sample MGYA00561227_ERZ1370068 | MGnify/ENA primary metagenome ERZ1370068 (study PRJEB38410, sample SAMEA6850437) | metagenome | study: Metagenomic assessment of the ecological functions of the soil: analysis of the soil microbiota associated with the... | reverse complement strand
CTCGGCGCAGCGTTGCCGGATCTGCTCGCGGGGCGGGTCGGCGATATGTGCGCCATGCTCTCTGATCTTCACGTATGGGGCCTCGCGGATGCCGATCCACGTCAGAGCTGAACCGCCGACGTCGCCGACGCGCGCCTGCCGCCCGGCGACCCGCTGCGGGCCAAAGTACATCGCCGAGACCTACTCTCGACGACGTCGTGCAGCGGAACGCCGAGCGCGGCCTGCTCGGCTACACCGGCACGTGCGAAGGGCAAGCCGGTCTCGGTGCAGGGCACCGGCATGGGCTGTCCCGGCGCGACGATCGTCTTCGAGGAGCTCATCCAGCTCGGCTGTCAAGAAGCTGATCCGCGTCGGCACCTGCGGCGGCCTGCAGCCGCACCACGCAGCTCGGCGACCTGATCGTCGCGCTCACGCGCCGTGCCGGCCGACTCGACCGCGATGCACCTCGTCGGCAACGAGCCGCACTGCCCGACCGCGAGCTGGGAGCTCGATCCACGGCGCCGTGCACGTCGCGAAGGAGATGCGGCCAGGAGCTGCACGTCGGCCCGATCGTCTCGAGCGACCTCTTCTACAACCCGGACGACGGGCCAGTACGAGCGCTGGTCGAAGCGCGGCGTGCTCGCGGTCGAGATGGAGGCGTCGGCGCTCTTCACCGTCGGCGCGCTCCGCGGCGTCCAGGCGGGCTGCCTGCTCGACCGTCAGCGACATCGTCGTCGAGGGCGAGTTCAAGCGGATCATCGGACGACGAGCTGAAGGCCGCGGTCGACCGGATGACGCGACGTCGCTCTGGCGACGCGACGACTCGATTAGACGACACCGTCTTCCTCGTCAACCCGGCGTCGGCGAACGGCATCGACGGGCCGGCGCTGGCCGGAGCTCGCGCACCGCGCCGCGCGCGCGGGCTCGACGGGCGACACGCTCTTCTCCGAGCGGCCCGGGCCACCTCGGCGACGCTCGCGCGCGAGGCGGCGCCGACGGGGGCGCGAAGCTGCTCGTCGTCGTCGGCGGCGACGGGTCGCGTGAACGAGGTCGCGAACGGCGTCGCCGGCCGCGAGGACGTCGAGATCGCGGTGATCCCGCGCGGCACCGGCTGGGACTTCGTCCGCACGTACGGCATCCCAGCACAGCTCGACGGCGCGGTCGACGTCGCGCTCGACGCGGCCGACCGCGCACGATCGACCTCGGCCGCGTCCGCTACCGCGCCTGGGACGGCGAGCGACGCCGGGCGCTGGTTCGCGAACGTCGCGAGCGTCGGGCATGAGCGGTGCGATCGCCCAGCGCGCCAACGAGACGACGAAGGCGCTCGGCGGCAAGGTCTCCTACCTCTGGGCGACGCTCGCCGTCTTCGCCGCTGGCAGAGCTCGGAGCTGCGCCTGTCCGTCGACGACGAGATCCGCGAGCGGGCGCGATGCACGACGTCGTCGTCGCGAACGGCCGCACCTTCGGCGGCGGGATGATCATCTGCCCCGGACGCCGAGCCGGACGACGGCCTCTTCGACGTGCTCACGATCGGCGACCTGACGAAGCGCGACCTGCTGGTGACGCTGCCGAAGACCTACCGCGGCAGCCACCTGCCGCACGCGAAGGCGGAGCTGCTGCGCGGCGCGGTCGTCGTCAGTCGACGCCGACGCGCCGCTGCCGATCGAGCTCGACGGCGAGCAGCCGGGCACGACGCCCGGCGCGCTTCGAGGTCGAGCCGGGCGCCCTGCGCGTCCGCGTGCCGGCCTCCGCTCCGAGGGTCTGTTACTCCGCGGCCGGCTTGCGGAGCCGGCATCGTCTTTCGCCGTCGTCGACGCTGCGCCGGACGGCTTCGTCTGCCTGCGCAGCCGACTGCTCGAGTCTGCGCGACGCGCTTCGCCGTGCTCGTCCAGCCCGCAGCAGCTTCTTCTGCATCTCGTCGCAGCCGCGTCTCGCGTGTCGTTCGCCAGTCTCGGCTACGAGCTTCGAGCCCGCCCGGCACGTCCCGCGAGCCTCTGTGCAGCGCCTCGGCTGCCGAGATCCTGAGCCATGCGCGCGAGGAGGTCCTTCTGCTGTGTCTTCGCCATGCGCCCGATCGTACCCGCCAGCCCCGGCCGGTAACCGGGGTGCCACTGTACGCACCGCCTTTTTCGCGCCGGCTTCGACGTCAGAACCGGTGGCAGGGACCGGCGCTGGCGCCGCAGCCGAAGCTGCAACAGCCGACAGACACCGATCGCTATCGACAGCAGCACCAGCACGCAAGAGAGCACGGAAGCGGCCGGTTTCGCCGGTTGCCGGTAGCCGGAGTCGTGCTGACCGGATCTTCACCCTTTCGCGCACTTGTTCGGACACGTCGACGAACGCTACTCGTGAGGGACGAGATGGCCAAGAGCACATCGGCAGACGGCGCACGCCAGGCCCACCAGCACAAGGCCGTGATCGCACTTACGCGCTGCGCCAGCACGCGCCGGGATCCCGGTAACGAGGTCGAGCAGCACGTGTGCTGCGGACTGACCGTCAAGGGTCCCTCGACGAGCGCACCGTGCGCCGCGCGGCCGCGTAGCTCGCGGAGTCGTTTCCTCGCCCGGCAACGGTGCCGCGGAGTTCACCGTTAGTCCAGCGCGCGACACCGGCGTCGCGCAGCAGCGCGCTCTGCGCGCTGCCGTCCAGCCGCAGGCTCGGCGCGGTCGTCGAGAGCGCGTCGGGGCGCGGTTGACGATCGCGAACGAGCCGCCGGCTGAGCGAGCGTCTCGAGCGGCAGACGCGCGACGGGTGACACCTCGAGCGACGAGCCGACGACGAGCAAGCAGCCGCGCGAGCCGGTGCGAGCTGCGGTCGCGCGCTCGATCGCGTACTCGCGGGCAGCAGCTCGCCGAACATGACCACGCCGGGCTTGAGCGACCTCGTCCGCACTCGCAGAGCGCGGGAGCGGCAGCAGCAGCTCGACACGCTCGAGGCCGTGGGCGCGCCGCAGAGCCGAGGCAGATCGCAGCGTGGATCGAGCCGTGCACCTCGACGCACGTCGCGGGAGCCGGCACGCTGGTGGAAGCCCGTCGACGTTCTGCGTCACGATCGCCTCCACGAGCCCCAGTCGCTCGAGGCGGCGCAAGCGCGTGGTGAGCGTCGTTCGGCTCCGCCTCCTGCGAGCACGGCGAGCCGGCGCGCCGTAGAACTCCCACACGCGGGCGGGATCGCGCCGGAAGCCGTCGATGCTCGCGCACTTCGAGTCGGGTCGTAGCTGCGCCCAGATGCCCCTCCGGCGGACCGGAAGTCGGGGATGCCGCTCTCGGTCGATGACGCCCCGGCGCCGGTGAGGACGACGCACGGCTGCCGCGCTGCCGGATCAGCTCCGGCCAGGTCCGCCCGGCGCTCAGTCGTGGATCGTAAGGTGGTTCGCAGCGATGGAGGGCTTCAACTTCCGACCGAGGTCGTCGTCCGCTTCGCCGAGACCGACGCGCAGGGGATCGCCCACCACGCCGTCGTTCGTCGTCTGGCTCGAGGTCGCCCGCGGTCGACGTACCTCGCCCGAGTACGCCGGCGGCTACCTGGCGATCCAGGCGCGGGGGATCGAGGCGCTGACGACCGCCGTCGCAGGTCCGGTACCACCGCGCCGGTAGCTTCGACGACCGCCTGCGCGTCATGGACGCGCTGCGTCGACATCCGCGGCGCGCGGTTCCGCTACGAGTACGCGATCGAGCGTGACGGCGAGGCTCGTAGCCGACGGCTCCACCGTCACACGCCACCGTGGACGCGATCGACGCGCCTGCCGACGCGTGTGCCCGCCTGGCTTGCCGAGGCGGTCGCTAAGGCTGAGGCGTAGACGCCGGCGGAGCGTCGCGGCACGGCGTCCTCCACCGGCGGCGGGCTGGCGCTTCGCGGCTTCGGCTTCGGCTTCGGCTTTGGCTTCTGTGCCCACCGCGGACGACCTTCGGCTCGGACCGGTAGTACGAGAGTACCAGGTGTCCTCGTGGAGGACGGTTGCCCTTCGCGTCGTAGACGCGTGCGGCTGACGCTCGTCGCCCGCGAGCCGGGCTGGCCGTACTCGACGCACCTCGCTCGTGCCCTTCAGGAGCGTCGGGATCGGGAACGCGCATTCACCTGCGGCGCGCCGACGACGCGGAGCGGCTGCTCGGCTCGACTCGACGCGCCGGTTCTGCGGCGTGCCGTAGAGGGTTGACGGTCAGCGAGCCGGAGCCGACGAACGTGCGCAGCAGCAGCCAGTTGCTCCGTGTCGTTCGCGAACTTGAGGTCGATGGTCGGGGTAGTTGACGGTCGCGTCGCGCCCGAGCGGATAGTGCGAGATGTAGAGCGCGTGGTTCGTGCGCTCGTCGATCGGCGAGCCCGGCCTCGTACGCCGCGTTGAAGACGGTCGTCGAGACCTGGCAGATGCCGCCGCCGAGGCCGGTCTGGAGCTCGCCGTTGATGATCACGGGCGCCTCCTGGAAGCCCTTCGCCGGCCGTGCGCTCGCCGGTCGTGCCGTTGAACGAGAACGTCGCGCCCGGGCGCGATCAGCGTGCCGTCGATCAGCTGCGCGACGAGCTGCGACGTTGTGCAGGCGGCTCGGGATGCCGCCGTAGGTCGTCGTAGTAGCTGCCGACGACGCCGGTGATCCCCATCGCCTTGCGCGTCGGCGGTGGTGCGCTCCGCGATCGTCGTGCGCACGGCAGAGCTCGGCCGTACGCGCCGTCGGCGACGTCGCGGCCGCGAGGAGCGCCTTCGCTGTCGCGGGCACGTCGATGCCGAGGCCGGGCTTGTCCGGGACGATGCCGATCGCCGCCCGGCTTGACTGCGAAGCGTCGCGTCGACCGGCGCGTGCTCGACGGTCTTGCGCAGCTTCGTCGAACCAGGCCTCAGCGCCGGGCCGGCGATCGCGAGCTGTCGGTCTTGCCGTCGACGGGCAGAGACGAGGAGCTCCGGCGATGCCCGCCAGCGCGGCAGCTTCCAGCGCGATTCGCCGGAGACTGTTCGAGCCGAACCGGGGCCGAGAGCGCGATGCGCGCCTGGCGCGGCGGCCGGCGCCAGATCGGCGCGCACGTGACGCTGACCGGATCGATGCCGAACGGGAAGTGCGATCGGCTGCCCGCCGCGCCGAGCCGGCGCGAGCGCTCGGACGATTCGTCGCCCTGCCGCGTCTCTGGTCGAGCTGCAGTCCCGCCGTCGGCCTGGCAACGAGCCTCGATCGCGCAGCCCGCGCCGAACGAGCTTCGCCTCGACGTGGCTCTGATCGATCGCGCTGCGCGAGGCCGGCGAAGCTTGAAGTCGAGCGCGGCGCTGTAGCGCCTGCGCCGGGGGTGAGCGATCTCGGCGCCGAAGAAGCGCGGTCTGCAGGCCGGCGGAAGCCGCGGACGGGCCCAAGCCCTCGCCCTCGCGGGTTGCGGCCTGGACTCGCCGCTGACGCCCAGTCGGCCTCGACGCCGAGCGTCGTCGCCTTGATCGGATACGCCTTGCCCGCCGGCGGTGAAGACGACCGGTACGTGCGGGCGACGCTGGTCGAAGCGCTGCTCGAGCAGCGTCCGTGCCTGCGTCTGCGTCAACCCGCCCACGTCGACGCCGGCGATCGCGACACCGTCGGCGATCCGCGAGCCGGTCGAGCCCGCGAATGCGAAGGCCGATCGAGCGCCGACGAGAACGGCGACGAGCGCCAGCGAAACCAGCGACCCAGCGCGCGAGTCAGGCCGCGCTGAGCGGCTGCCAGGCGCCGATCGCGGCATGAACGGATGTCGCATCAACGCCCACGAAGTCCGGTCAGTGTAGCCAGTGGTACTGGCCGGTCAAGGTGACGCCGATGGTTAAGAACGTGCTGGCCTCAGCGGCGCAGGTACTGAACGATCACGTGCCGCTGGATCTCGGACGTGCCCTCGACGATCTGGAAGCACCTTCGCGTCGCGCAGCCACTTCTCGACCGGGTGGTCGCGCATGATCCCGGCGCCGCCGAGGACCTGGACGGCGTCGGTCGTGACGCGCATCGCCGCGTCGGCTGCGAACGCCTTGGCGTAGGAGCCGAGCAGGCCGGCGTCCTCGCCCGCGTCGAGCGCCGCGCACGCTCGCCAGACGAGCAGGCGCGCGGCCTCGATCTCCATCGCCATGTCGGCGAGCTTGAACGAGACGCCCTGCTTGCGATCAGGATCGGCTTGCCGAAGGCCTCGCGCTCGCGCGCGTAGTCGGTCGCGTACTCGAACGCGGCGCGCGCGATCCCGACGCGCGCCGGCGGCCACCTGCGGCCGCGAGTGCTGGAAGAAGTCCATCGCGATCGCGAAGCCCTGCGCCCTCCTCGCCCAGCAGCCGGTCGGCCGGGATGCGAGCGTCCTCGAGCACGATCGAGCCGGTGTACGAGGCGCGCAGGCCGAGCTTCGGCTCCTTGCGGCCGGCCGACGACGCCCGGGTCGCCCGCCTCGAGCAGGAACGCCGTGATCCCGCCTCGAGCTTGCGCGAAGACGATCGTCAGCTCGGCGATCCCGCCGTTCGTGACGTAGCACTTCTCGCCGTTCAGCACGCACGCGTCGCCCGTCGCGGCGGCGCGGTCGGCGCGCATCGCGTTGACGTCGGAGCCGGCCTGCGGCTCGGTGAAGGCGATCGCGGCGAGGCAGCCCTCCTCGGACGCGAGCCGCGGCAGGTACCGCTGCCTGCTGCTCCTCGGTCCCGAACGCGCAGCAGCGGCCGGACCGGGAACATCGTGCGCGCTGATCGTCGCCGCCAGGCCGGCGCAGCCCCACGAGAGCTCCTCGGCGATCGAGCGCTGCCGTGACGGCGTCGACGCCGCCGCCGCCGTACTCGACCGGGATCGCGTGCGACGTCAGGCCGAGCGCGCGCCGCCTTGCCGAGCAGGTCGGGCGGGAAGTCGTCGCGTTCGGTCCCACTCGCGCGCGATCGGCCGCAGCTCGTTCGCGGCGAACTCGTGCGCCAGCTCCCGGAGCTCCCGCTGCTCCGGCGGTCAGGCGTGAACGAGATCCCGCTGCCCGTGGCCGACGGTCAAAGACGTGAACAGCTCTGATGCCGCCGGAGACGTTCAGCGCCGACACCGGTGATGTAGCCGGCGAGGTCGGAGCAGAGGAACGCGATCGCGTTCGCGATGTCCTGCGGCTCGCCCGGCCGGCTTGAAGCGCGGTGCGCTTGATCGATCCGCTCGTTCATCTCCGGGTTCGCCGAATGGAACGCCTCGGTGCCGATGATCCCCGGGACGATCGCGTTGCACGTGATCCCGTGCCGGCCGCCCTCCAGCGCGAGCGTCTCGCGTCAGGCCGAGCAGCCCCGCCTTCGTCGTCGAGTAGCTCGCCTGGCCGAAGCCGCCGAGCGTGCCCGCGACCGAGGCCATGTTCACGATCCGGCCCCAGCCGCGCTCCTTCATGTGCGGCCAGACCGCCTGCGCGCAGTTGAACGCGCCGGTGAGGTTGACGCGGAGGTCGCGCTCCCAGAGGTCCGGGCTCTGGTCCGCCGAACTGGCCGACGTGGTCGAGCGTGCCCGCGTTGTTGATCAGGATGTCGACCGAGCCGAACTCCTCGACCGCCCGCGTCGACCGTCGCCTCCACCTGCTCGCGGTCGGTGACGTCGCACTTGACCGCCGGCCGCGCGCCGGCCCAGCTCCTGGATCTCCTGCGCGGTCGCCTCCGTGTAGACGAGCCCCTGCGCGCTGCGCGACCTGCGCGAGCGGCCCGTAGCGGCTCGCGTCCTCGTCGGTCGTCGTCCGACTCGACCTGGATGTCGGCGATCACGACGTCGGCGCCGGCGCGGGCGAGCGCAGCGCGTCCGCGCGCCCGAGACCGCGCGAGCCGCCGGTGACGAGTGCGACGCGCCCGCTGAGATCGATCTCCGATCGCCACGTGTCGATCCTACGTTGGTAGAAGAGGCATGGGTGCAGCGGATCGACGTCGAGGAACGACGCGGCGCGGCTCGTATCGCGCCACCGGCCTGGCTCCGCCCGAACGCGGCGAGCGACCCGCTGACGCAGTCGCGCTCGCTCGTCGCGCTTCACTCGACCGACCCGGTCGACGGTCTATCTCTCCGTGCTGCGCAGCGCACCGACGAGCGTACGCGCCTGCCGAGATGTCGAGCGCGCTCTTACGACGAGCGCAGCCTCGGTCCGCGTGCTCGGCATGCGCCGGACGCTTCTGGGCGGTTCCGCGCGAGCTCGTCCCGGTGGCTCGACGCGGCCGCGGCGCGGGCGGTCGCAGCGCGCGAGCGCAGCGGCTCGAGGAGTTGATCCGCGACAGCGGCCTCGACGCCCGGCCTGGCCCGTGGCTCACGCGCGCGGCGAACGCAGCGGTCGGGAAGCTCGAGGCAGTCGGGCGGAGGCTTCGACGAGCGAGGTGACAGAGGTCGTGCCGCTGTGCTTGCGAAGCCGCTGCGTCGGAGCTCACGGAGGTGGGAGGTGACGCAGAGCGCCGGCTCGCGCGTCGCTGCGGCAGCTCGCGATGGAGGGCCGGCTCGTCGCGCGGCACGCCCGCGCGGGACGTGGGTCAGAGCGGCCAGTACCGCTGGACGACGACGGCCGCCTGGCTCGGCGCGCGAGATCGACCGCTCGACCCGCCGCGGCGCAGGGCCGAGCTCCTGCGCCGCTGGCTGGCGGCGTTCGGCCCGGCGACCGAGGCCGGATCATCCGCTGGTGGACCGGCTGGACGGCGCGCGAGGCGCGCGCCGCGCTCGCCAGCGGTGCCACACAGCGACGGTCGACCTCGGCGGCTCGACCGGGCTACGTCCTCGAGGACGACCTCGAGCCGACATCCGGCCGGAGCCGTCCGCCGCGTTGTCCCGACGCTCGACCCGACGACAATGGGCTGGAAGGAGCGCGGACTGGTACCTCGGCGCACGGCCGCGACGCTCTTCGACTCGAACGGCAACGCCGGCCCGACGGTCTGGTCGGGACGGCCGCGTCGATCGGCGGCTGGAGCCAGCGGCGCGACGGCGAGATCGTCTGTTCGAGCTGCTGGAGGACGTCGGCCGCGACGCGTCGTCGGCCGTCGAGGCCGAGGCGGCCCGCCTCGCCGCGTGGCTCGGTGACGTCCGCTCTCGCCTGGCTTCCTGCCGCCGTTCCAGCGCTCGCGCTGGCCGAGCTCAGACCGACGTCACCAGCTTCAGCTTCGCTGCGTGCCGCGATCCCGCTCGAGCTCGTCGACCTGCTCGACGAGGATCCGCGTCGGCGCTGCACCTGCTCCGCGAGCTCGTGCGCGATGGCGTCTCAGACACGGTCAGGCAGATCGTCGGGCGCCGAAGTCCTCGGGACGATCCTCACCCGCAGTCCGTCCCGCTCGCGGACGATCTGATACTGGCGGACGTCGAGCATGGCCGAGAACGGCGAGCGCAACCGGTACGGGTGACGGCGATCTCCCGCCGGTCGCCGCCGGAAACCGAAGGATGTCGCCGCTCCGCCCATCCACGCGGGGCGATCCGCAGATACGGCCGCCCGCTCGGTCCGACCTCCGGCGAGCATGATCGCGTCGGTCAGCTCGTAGCGGATCACCCGGCTGCGCGCGGCTGACGAGGCTCGTGAGCAGCACCTCTCGTGCCGGCCACACCCGGCGGTACCGGGTGTCCCGACCCGTCCACGACCTCGATCACGACGGGGCGCTCGAAGACGCGCATCCCGACGTGGTCCTGAACGAGCCGATTGCGATCCCCGGCGCCTTCGGTCGCCGCGCACGCATTCACCGGAAGCTGTCCCCACGCGGCGTGGATCCGCTCCTCGGTCGTCGTCGGTCAGTACTCCGACGTCGTCGCGATGAGCGGTCCGGCTGGATGTGCAGGCGGCCCTCGAGCTGCTCGTCGGCGAGCGCGCCGGCGATGCTGGCGTAGGCGATGAGCGCCTCCGGCTGATAGGCGCGTCAGCGCCTCGACCATCTCCGCGACCGGCGTGATCACGCTCAGGCGAGGAACTCCCTGGCGTCCGGCCTGGAACGCCGCCGCGAAGAGCTGACGGGTGATGTGCACATCACTCAGGGGCGCTGATCGCAGATCAGATCGGGTCGCCGGGGTCACGCCCGCCCGCGCAGCGCCAGGCCGACGGCGATCCAGTGGGCGAACTCCTCGTGCGAGAAGACGAACAGGCCGGGAATGCTGGTCGTCACCCGAGGTCGCGAAGACCCGATACGCGTCGCGGATACGCGGCGCCCGGGTCGGCATCGGCGAGAAACGTCTCGAGCTCCGTCGACCCGAGCGCCGGGTCGGTGACGATTCGATCGAAGTGCTCCATCATGACCGACTTCGACAATGTCGGCAGCTCGGCCAGAGGACGTTCGGGCGCATCGGGCCCCGAGCGTCTGCGGTGGCAGGACGAGCGCTCGACGGCATGCGAGCACCGCCCGGAGGCGCGATTGCTGCAACGCGACCAGCCGCTCACGCGACCAGCTGTCGAGGGCGAGGATCTTCCCGCTTGCGCCTCAACGCGTCGGGGCTCATGCGGACTGGGCGGCGGCTGTCATCTGGTGCTCCTTTCTTGCGCTGGGACGACGAGTCCCCGTAGATATGCCGCGAGCATCTCCTCGAAGACGCGCCCGGTCGGCCGGCGAGGCTCGACGCCCACTCGACGGCCATGCCGCGCATGAGTGCGCCAACGCCGCGCGCCACCTCCCGCCCGGAGAGCACGAATTCCATCTTGTGCTGCTCGCAGAGCTGCGCGTCGATGGTGCGCGCCAGCGCGTCCAAGAACACTCGCGCGCCGCTCGCAGGCGGCTCGCGCAGCTCGGGCTGCCTGCACGCGTGACTGGAGAAGTCCGAGACGAGCGGCCACCACGCGGGCTCCCGCTCGTACGCCCTCGAACATCAACTTCGCCGTGGTGCGATACGTCTCTTCGGCGTCGTCCGCAGCGTGGATGAGACGTCTCGTAGAGTCTCCGCGCGCCGGGCGTAGTACCCGCGAGCACCGCGAGGAAGAGGTCGTCCTTGCCCGCGAAGTTCGAGTAGACGGCCCCCTTTGTGTAGCCGGCCTGCTCGGCGATCTCGTCCAGCGTGGCCGCATGGAAGCCGCGCGCGAGGAAGACGAGACCGGGCGGCTGCGACCAGGTCGATGCGCGTGCGGCGCCTTGTTCTGCGCTGCGTGGTCCGTCGAATGCGGGGCTCGAGTCGCTGTCGGATACTACGTCGGTACTTTAATACCGACGGTATCTCAAGGTCAACCTCGCCAGCCGCGCGGCAGGAAGATCTCCTTCGCGATCACGAGCCGCTGGATCTGCGAGGTGCCCTCGTAGATCTGGAACAGCTTCGCGTCGCGCATCAGCTTCTCGACCGGGTACTCCTTCATGTAGCCGTAGCCGCCGAAGACCTGCACGGCGTCGGTCGTCACCTTCATCGCCGTGTCGGCCGCGAAGCGCTTCGCGAACGACGACTCGAGCGTCGCTCGCGCCCTAGCCCTGGTCGAGCATCCACGCGGCCTGCCAGGTCGAGCAGGCGCGCCGCCTCGATCTCGGTCGCCATGTCGGCGATCATGAAGCTGACGCCCTGGTGCATCGCGATCGGCACGTCGAAGCGTGACGCGCTGCTTCGCGTACTCGACCGCGTACTCGTAGGCGGCCTGCGCGACGCCGACCGCGCCGGCCGCGGTGCCGGGGCGCGTGAAGTCGAGCGTCTGCATCGCGATCTTGAAGCCCTCGCCCTCCTCGCCGAGCCGGTTCGCGGCCGGGACGACGACGTCGGTGAGCGCGAACGCCGAGGTGTCGGTCGAGCGCTGGCCCATCTTGTCGAGGTGCTTCTCGATCGTGCACGCCCGGCGTGTCCATCGGGACGATGAACGCGGAGATGCCCGCGGTGGCCCTTGGCCGGGTCGGTCTTGCGCGAAGACGACCGTCCAGGCCGCGTGGCCGGCGTTCGTGATGAACGTCTTCGAGCCGTTGAGGACGTACTCGTCGCCGCGCGCGCTCGGCGGTCGTCTTCAGCTTGCGCGACGTCGGAGCCCGCGTCCGGCTCGGAGAGCCCGAACGAGCAGAGGATCGGCTCCTCGAGCAGCGGCGGCAGCCACTTCGCCTGCTGCTCGTCGCTGCCGGCGATGATCACCGGGCCGGCGCCGAGGCCGTTCGCGCCGATCGAGGTGCCGATCCCGGAGCAGCCCCAGTTCAGCTCCTCGCCGACGAGGATCCCGTCGAAGGTCGAGAGGCCGAGCCCGCCGAGCGACTCCGGGCACGTGCAGGTTCATCAGGCCGAGCTCGTGCGCCTTGGCGATCACGTCGACGGGATGGGTCATGGTGCTCGTCGTACTCGGCCGCCTTCGGGCCGGATCTCCTTCTCGGCGAACTCGCGCGCAAGCTCGCGCAGCCCCTTCTGCTCCTCGCTCAGGGCAAACGAAACGCCCGAGCCGACACCCTGCTCGATCGTGGCCATCCGTGATCCTCCGCGAATCGATTGACTAGTCAGTCAAAGTGTAGAGCCGCCTCGGCCTTTACGCGAATCTCATCTTCGGGAGCTAGTCTGCGCCCGCTTGGCATGGGTCTTCGCAGGGTGACATCCTCGCCGCGGCGGTCGCGGCCACGTGCGTTCTCGTCCCCGCGGCGGACGGGGCGACCGTCGCGCGCCCGCCCTCGTCTGGCTGAAGGGCGAGGGCAACTTCACGAAGTCGCACCGCCATCCGGAGTCGATCGACAAGATCGTGATCCACGTCACCGAGGGTGCGTTCTGGGGCTCGGTGCGATGGCTGCAGAGCCCGCGCGCACCACGCGTCGTCGCACTACATCGTCGCGCGGAACGGCCGGATCGTGCAGCTCGTCCACCTCTCGGACATCGCCTGGCACGCCGGCAACTGGAAGCGTGAACTCCCACTCGGTCGGGATCGAGCACGAGGGCTACACCTACGGCCCCGAGGGCTTCACCGACGCGCAGTACCGCCATCGGCCCGCCTCGCAGCCTGGATCGCGCGCCGCTCTGCTGATGCCGATCGACCGGAAGCACATCATCGGCCACGCGCAGGTGCCGGCGCCCGGCGGTGGCCGCGGTGGCTCGTCGCACACCACACCGATCCGGGCCCGCACTGGAACTGGCGCCGCTACCTCCAGCTCGTGCGCCTCTACGCGGGCTTCGAGAAGCTGAGCGCGACGCCACAGCTCCCGCCGGGGACGCTGCGCGGCGTCGTCCCGTGGCGGGCAAGGGCGACCGGTGGCATCACGAGCGTCGAGTTCTCGATCAACGGCCGCGTGGTCTGGGCCGACCGGCGAGTCCCCTTCGCGTTCGCCCTGGCCGCGGCCTGAACACGACGAAGCTCGGCAACGGCACGCACGTGCTCCAGGTGCACGGGATCGCCGGCCCTGGCCAGCTACGACATCGCCCGAACGACGATCGTCGTCGACAACAAGGCCTTCGCGCTCACCAGCGCGGGCGCGCGGCCGTGGACGAAGGTGCGGGGACGGTGAAGCCAGCGCGTCCGGCCGTGGGGCGCGAAGGCGAAGCGCGTCGTCTTCCGGGTCGACGGCCAGCAGGCGAGAGGTCGACTCGCGCGCGCCGTTCCTCTCTCGCCTGGGGCGCGAAGCGGGCGAAGCCCGGCAGGCACGTGCTCCAGGTCGTCGCAACCGTCCGTTCGACGGGCCGCGACGCCCAACTGCGGATCCCGCTCGTCGTCAGCCAGCCGAAACCACGGCCGAAACCGAAGCCGAAGCCGCCAGGCCGCGGCACCGGCGCTCCGAGATCGCCGACCAGAGCCTCGTCCGACGGCCAGGCAGGTGACACGGCCTCGCGCTCTGGCGCGTCGACGTCACCGGACGGGCGAGCGCGAGTCGAGTTCCTGATCGACGGCAAGCTGCGAGGCACCGGACCTCGCAGCGGCCGTTCACGCTCGGCTGGGACACTGACCTCGGAGACGCCGGGCAGTCACGAGCTCGAGGCGCGAGCATTCGGAGCCGGCGGCGGCGTGACCGTCCCCGGTGACTGTCACGGCCGCGCCGCGGTAGCCTTATGCGCCTATGGCCGTAACCGAGAAGCCGACCGCCCTCGACCCGCTCTGATTTCCTGGCGATCGACGCGCTGCTCGACGACGAAGAGCGCGCGATCCGCGACACCGTGCGCCCGTTCGTCCGCGAGCAGGTCCTGCCGGACGTCGGCGACTGGTTCGAGCAGGGATCCTCCCGCGCGAGCTGATCGCGGAGCTCGGCAAGCTCGGCCTGTTCGGCATGCACCTCGACGGCTACGGGCTGCCGGGCGCGAGCGCCGTCGCCTACGGGCTCACCTGCCTCGAGCTCGAGGCCGGCGACTCGGGCGTCCGCAGCGCCGTCTCCGTCCAGGGGTCGCTCGCGATGTTCTCGATCTGGCGCTGGGGCTCGGAGGAGCAGAAGCAGCGCTGGCTGCCGCGCGATGCACACCGGCGAGGCGATCGGCTGCTTCGGCCTGACCGAGCCGGACGCAGGCTCCGACCCGGGCTCGATGCGCACCCACGCCCGGCGCGACGGCTCCGACTGGATCCTGAACGGCGCGAAGATGTGGATCACGAACGGCACGATCGCCGACGTCGCCACCGTCTGGGCGCGCACGGACGACGGCGCGATCCGCGGCTTCCTCGTCGAGAAGGGCATGCCCGGCTTCAGCGCGCCGGAGATCCACAAGAAGCTCTCGCTCCGCGCGTCCGTCACGTCCGAGCTCGTGCTCCAGGACGTCCGCGTGCCGGACGAGAACATGTTCCTCGAGGTCGAACACGCCTGCGCGGCCCGCTCTCCTGCCTGAACGAGGCGCGGTACGGCATCGTCTGGGGCGTCGGTCGGCGCGGCGCGCGCCTGCTTCGAGGCGGCGCTCGACTACGCCGAAGGAGCGCATCGTCTTCGACAAGCCCGATCGCCGGCTACCAGCTGACCGCAGCAGAAGCTCGCGGAGATGGCGCTGGAGCTCAACCGCGGGCTCGCTCGTCGCGCTGCACATCGGCCGGATGAAGGACGCCGGCACGCTGCGCCAGGAGCACGTCAGCCTCGGGCAAGATGGGCAACGTCCGCGGCGCGATCGAGGTCGCCCGCTCGGCCCGGACGATCCTCGGCGCGAACGGCGTCACGCTCGAGTACCCGGTGATCCGGCACGTCAACAACCTCGAGTCCGTCCTCACCTACGAGGGCACGCACGAGGTGCACACGCTCGTCGTCGGCCAGGCGCTGACCGGCGAGAACGCCTTCCGCTAACCGGGGACGCCGAGTACGCCGAATCGGGGATGGCACGCGGCGGCGCGCTGCCGACGACTGAGTCAGAACGCAGGTCGCAGCACTGGCCCGCGTTCATCCGCACCGCCGCACGAACGAAAGCCAGCAACGCCGCAGCTGACGACCCCACGCCGCCCTGCGGGGTCGTTGGCGTTTCTAGGCTCTCTCCGTCCCAGTAGTCGACGGCGCTCGCCGATCTGGAACAGCCGGGGCGGATCGGCGTCGTTGCCGGTCCAGATCCCGATCTTGCCGCTGTCCGGATAGACCGCCGAGTTCGGGTCGCCCTTCGTCGAGGCGATCAGGACGCGGACCGGCTCGTCCGTGTCGTTTCGGACCAGGTGGGCGCCCTCGGGGCCCTCGGGGAAGCAGACGACGTCGCCCGGCGCGCAGCTCGTGCTCGCCCTCCGGGTCTCGCAGCGTCGGCCGGCCGGCAACGACCACCAGCCACTCCTGCACCCGTACTCGTAGTGGTAGGGAAGGAGCGCTCGCCGGGCTGGAGCTCGTAGAGGCTCGCGCCGAGCTTCGTCCCACCCAGCTTCGGCCCGAGCCGAGCTGCGCGCCACGTGAAGCCTGCCGGCTCGGTGCGCTCGATCGTCGAGCTCGCCGTCGAAGAGGTTGAAGGCCTTCACCGCCCGTATTCTCCCACGATGCGAATTGCAGCCGCACTGGCAGCCGCTGCTCGCGCCTTCGCCCTGGCCACGCCTGCGGCGTCGGCGCCGCCGGGAGCCGGAGTGCTCGTACCGGGCCGGAGCCTCGGGCGGGATCGAGCTCGGCGTGACCAAGGCAGAGGTCGAACAGCAGCTGGGGCCGCGCCTATGGCGTCTGCAAGGGCTGCGCGGCACGAGACCTGGTACTTCAACTACTTCGCCTTCCAGCCGCGGCGGCGCCGGCGTCGAGCTACGTGCCGGCAAGGTCGCCGCGATCTTCACGCTCTACCAGCCGGCGGGCTGGCACACGAACAAGGGACTTCGCGCTCGGTGACTCCGAGGCGCGCATCACGTCTCTCTACGGCGCGCTCGTCCGCCGCCAGTGCGGCGGCTACTCCGTCCTCATGCTCCCCGGGCGCGACGCCACGAGCGCCTTCTACGTCCTGGACAATCGGCTCTGGGCATTCGGGCTGTACCGGCCCGGCTGCCTCTGCCGCGTCTAGCCGCGCAACGAGGTGCAGCGACGTTCAGACGGGCGCTGCGGCGCCGCTCGAGTGAGTCCACCGCTGAGGAGATCGACCACCGTCTGTTCGGCACGCGCGACCTCCTCGTCGCCGTCGGGCAGCTGACCCAGGACCCACCCGGTCAGGAGTCTCCTCGAGACCGCCGTAGAAGATCCAGCTCGCGAGGCGCGCGTCGAGCTCCGGCCGGAACGAGCCGTCGGCCTGCCCTCGCTCGATCACCCGCTGGATGACGAGGAAGACGGCGCGGATCTCGTCCACCTGCTCCTGCGAGCTGCGGGCTCCGCGCGACCTCGCGCACCATGACGCGGACGAGGTCGGGCTGGTCGCGCCACGAGCGGAGAAACACCTTCGCGATCGCTCCGAGCTGCTCCAGCGGCGGCTCCGCCGACTCTTCGATCCGCGTGAACGCCTCGAGCAGCTGGCTCCAGTTCTCGCGGAAGACGGTCTGCAGCACCTCTTCCTTCGACTCGAAGTAGTGGTAGAGGAGCCCGTGCGCGATCCCCGCCTCCTCGGCGATGTCGCGCGACGCGGCTCGTGTGGTAGCCCTTCGTGCGCGAACACGCGGACGGCCGCGTCGAGGATCACGCGACGCTTGTCCGCTGAGGCGTCGCCGCTGGTTGAACGGTCAGTCAACTCGCCCGCACTGTAGTGCTAGGTTCGCGGCGGATGCAACCGCTCGCAGGGATGCTCGTCGTCGACCTGACCCGCTACCTGCCGGGGGCGTTCGCGTCCCGCGAGCTGCTGCAGCTCGGCGCGCGGGTCGTACGCGCTCGAGCCGCCCGACGGCGACCCGATGCGCGGTGTCTCGCGAGCCTGGGACGAGGCGCTGAACGCCGGCAAGGAGTCGGTCGCGATCGACCTGAAGACGGACCTGCCGTTCGCACAGGCGCTTGCTCGCGCGGCGCCGACGTCGATCCTCGAAGGCTTCCGGCCGGGCGTGGCCGAGCGGCTCGGCGTCGGCCCGGACGACGTTCCCGAGACCGCCGTCTACTGCTCGATCACCGGCTTCGGGACTGACGGGCCGCACGCGGGTCGCGCGGGCACGACCTCAACTACCTCGGCTGGGCCGGTGTGCTCGAGGACACCGCGCCCGGGCCTGCCGCCGCTGCAGCCCGCAGACCTCGCGGCGGGAGCGCTCGGGGCGGTGGCCGAAGTCCTCGCCGCGCTGCTGAGCGGAGCGCACTCGTACGGGTCGCGGCGCCCGGCTGACGATCTCGATGACGCACGGCTCGCACCGGCCTCGTCTCGCACCGGCTGGGCGGCGATCCGCTCCCGCGCTTCCTCGACAGGTGGCCTCGCCTGCTACCGGATCTACGCGACCGCCGACGGCCGGCACCTCACAGTCGGCGCGCTCGAGCCGAAGTTCTTCGCGCGGCTCTGCGAGCTGATCGATCGGCCCGGAGCTCGCCGCGCGCCAGTTCGAGCCGGAGGCTCAGGACGACGCTCGCCGCCGACCTCGGAGCCGTCTTCGAGGCAGCGGCCGCTCGCCGAGTGGCTCGCAGCTCTTCGACGAGCGAGGACGTGTGCGTCGGCCCGGTCGCGACGCTCGCGGAGGAGCGGCCGCGTTCGGCCGGGCAGAATCCCATGCCGTCCGCCGCGCGTCGGGCAGCATACGGACGCATGGCGGGCAGAGCTCGACTCACCCTGATCGCAGCGGTGCTGATGCCGCTGCCGTTGGCTCGCCGCCATTTCGTGGAACGTCGAGGCCGAGTTCCGCCCACGGACTGCCGAAGCTCGTCGTCTCGTCACGCGACGGCGACCTCTACGTCGGGGAAGCAGTTGATCACGCCCTCGGCGGCGAGCGACAGCGATGCCCGACTGGTCGCCGGACCGGCGCAGATCGCCTTCGTTCGCCAGGAGCCCGGCAGAGCGCAGCTCGAGTCCTGGATCGTGATCGGCGCGACGGCGGCAGCCTGCAGCGGCTGACGAAGGCCGAGCAGGTCGTCTGCGACGCCCGCGCTGGAGCGGCGACGGCCGCCGGATCGCGTACGCGGCGAGCCCGCTCGAGGGCGGCAGCTTCGACGTCTGACGGTCATCCCGGTCGACGGCGGCACGCCCGAAAGTGGTCGCGAGCGGGCCGAACGAGCAGCTCGTTCCCGAGCTTCAGCGACGGGCAGCGTCCGGTTCCGGACGCTCGAGCCGGGCGAGCCGTTTCCCGAGAAGACCGCCGATGCGGGCACGCCGCAATCCGGTCCGCGCGAGCTGCTACCGGACTTCGATCAGCGCGCCCCGTTCAGGCTCACCGTCGCCGGAACGAAGCTCGGCTTCGCCTCGGCGACCGACAACATCGGCGAAGGCCCGGCCTGGATCCGAGGCAGCCGGCCATCGGCGATCCGGTCCCATGGTCGCGCGCCAGCTCGTCCGCCTCTCACCGACGGAGCCGTGCGAACCTACGACGACGCCGGCCGCCTCCGCTACACGTACTCACCCACGCACACCCATTGGCACCTGCTCGATTTCCAGCGGTATGAGCTGCGCACGCTTGCGACGGCCGCGCTGATCGTGCGGACCGCAAGAGCGGCTTCTGCCTCGCCGACCACTACGGCCTCGCGCGTCGTCGCGTGGTGCGCTTCACCGGCGCGCGCTTCCTCGGCAACTGCGCGGCCTCGAACCCGCAGGCGTCCTCGCCGTCGAGCAGGGGACGTCGACCGGCTACACCGATCTCTACCCCGCTCATTTCCATGGCCAGAACCTCGAGCTCCGCGGCGTGCCCGGCAGGGATCTACGTGCTCGTCCACCGCGCGAACCCGACGCAGCAGCTGGAGGAGATCGACTATACGAACGATGCGGCGTCACTCGCGGATCCGCTTGTCCTGGACGAACGGCGCGCCCTCGGGTCGAGACGCTCCGCACCTGCCAGACGTCGGCCGAGTGCTAGAGCGCGTCAGGCCGAGCGCCGCCGGGAGCGCGAGGAGATCGCGGAAGACGATCCGGCTCGTCAGGCAGCGGCCGTCGCGGTCGAGAAGGAAGGCCTTCAGCCCGAGCGCGCGCGCGCCCTCGATGTCGTCCTCGTAGGAGTCGCCGATCATCGCCGCTTCCTCCGGCTCCACGTCGAGCAGCGCGAGTGCACGCCGGAAGATCTCGGGATGCGGCTTCGTGCGGCCGAACGCGCGCGAACCGATCGCGCAGTCCACGTCGAGAGCGTGATGGGACGACGAACTCCTCCAGATCGCGACTGCCGTTCGACACCAGCCCGATCTTCACGCTCGTGCTCGCGGAGTGCGGCGAGCGCCGGCAACGCATCGTCGTAGAGCGTGAAGCGCTCGTGCAGCTCCCAGGCCCGCACGAGTTCCTCGGCACACGCCCGCGCGCCCTCGGCGTCCCCTCCCATCCCGCGCACGATCTGCCTCCGTGAACGACGATCCAGAGCTCGTCGTCGTGCTCCAGCTCGGGATGCCGCTGCAACGAGCCGAGCGCAGCCTGCCGCGCAACCTCGTATCGCTCGGGGTCGAGCGCCAGCCCGTGCCGCTCGCCGGCACTGGCGGTATCCCTCCGGGCCGAGCTCGGGCCCGGGCCGCGCGAGGGTGAAGTCGACGTCGAAAAGAACCGCCCGGATGCACCCTCTGAGGATAGCGCTCGGCCCATGCGTACACCGGCCGAGATCCTGCGGGACGCGAAGACGATCGCCCTGGTCGGGCGCCTCGCCGAAGCCCGACCGGCCGAGCAACAGCGTCATGCACTACCTCCTGCAGCAGGGGTACGACGTGATTCCCGTGCGGCCCAGCTGGCTGCGACGAGGTGCTCGGCGTTCCCTGCGTGCGGACGCTGGCAGAGATCGACCGGCCGATCGACCTGGTCGACGTCTTCCGCCGCGCCGGAGTTCACGCCTGCGCACGCCGCGAAGCGGTCGAGGTCGGCGCCGGCGCCCTCTGGCTGCAGCTGGGGATCGTCTCGGCCGAGTCGCGGGCGGATCGCGGGCGCTGCCGGGCTCGACTACGTCGAGAATCTCTGCACGGCCATCGTGCACCGGTACGAGATCCGAGAGCCGCTGACCGGGTAGAGCCGATGTGGACTACGGCCTGCCGAGCTGGCCGACAACGGGCATCGCGTGGGCGTCACCCGTCCTCGGTACCGCGACCGTCGTCTCGCTGATCACGACGACGCTCGGGCGCGGGAGTGCCGACCTGCACAGAGATCCCCGGCTAACACCAGAGTCGGCGTCCTTGAGGTACTGGTGGACGAACGCGATGACCATGCTGCCCTCGCCGACGGCGGCCGCGACGCGCTTCACGGGACTGAATCGGACATCGCCACAGGCGAAGATGCCCGGCAACGCTTGTCTCCAGGAGATAGGGGTCGCGGTCGAGCTCCCAGGGCGCCCCTGCGGGCACGTCTGGGCCCGTGAGCACGTAGCCGTTGTGGTCGACCGCGATCTCGGGGGCAACCATGCCGTCTCGGCGTCGGCCCCGATGAAGACGAACAGTCCGCCCGAATCGAGCCTGGTCGTCTCTCCGGTCGCGGTGTCGCGGACGTCGATCGCCTGTAGCGACGCGTCGCCGTGCACGGCCGCTATCTCGGCTCCGAACATCACCGTGATGCTCGCCCGCGTCGCCAGCTGGTCGATGAGATAGCGCGACATGCTCTTCTCGAGCGTGTCGCCGCGGCAGAGGATCGTCACGCTTCGCGCGTGGTTGGAGAAGAACAGCGCTGCCTGTCCCGCCGAGTTGCCCGCACCGACGATATGGACGTCACGCCCGTGGGTGTTCGACGCTTCGCTGCGCGCCGCGCCGTACGAGATGCCCTTCCCCACGAGCGGGTCGAAGCCCTCGATCGAGAGGTGCCGCCAGGACACGCCGCAGGCGAGCACGATCGTCCGGGCCTGCAAGACATCGCCGTCGTCGAGGTGCACGTGGCGCCTCGAGGTGTCGATGCGTGTGATCGACCGGGTCACCACGATTTCGGCGCCGAGCCGCCGCGCCTGCTGCAGCGCACGGGTCGCCAGCTCGTCGCCGGACACGCCCGACGGGAAGCCAAGGTAGTTCTCGATCCGCGCCGACGCGCCGGCCTGTCCGCCGGGCGCCTCGCTGTTCGACCACGATCGTCCTCAGTCCTTCCGAGGCTCCATACACCGCGGCAGCAAGCCCCGCAGGGCCCCGCGCCGACGATCACCGTGTCGTACTCCGCGGCGGCCGCTTCCGTGGCGAGCGCCGAGCAACTCGGCCACCCGACGGAGTTGAGGGCGCACGACCGTCTTTCCGTCGATGACACGAATGACCGGGAAATCCTCCTCCGCCGGCAACGGGCCGCCCCACTGGTCGGCGGCATCCGAGCATCGGGGGTGACCCACCTGAACGTGACCTGGTTGCGATCGAGAAAGCGGCGCAACTCAGCGCAGGACGGATCCCAGCGGTGCCCGAGCACGATCGCACGTGGCGGAGGCGGCTCGGCGGCGATGCCCTGCAAGCCACTGATCCGCTCCCGCGCCAACGTGCCGAGCTTGACCCCGACGGCGGGCGAGGAAGCCGCGATCGCGTGGTATTCGTGAGCCTCGATCCGCATCACACGCGACGGCTCCGCAGCGCGAAAGCCGAACGGGAATGTCGTCGCGAGCGCGATCGGCACTTCGCCGAAGAGCTCACCTATCCCGCGGCCGCCGACAACACGCGGAATCCCGTCCTCGACTGCGACGGTCTCCAGGTGCCCCTCGCAGCACCGCGAACAGGGCGCGTCCGTCACCCGGGTGCACCGCATACTCGCCGGGCACGAGCGCGGATATCGGCGGCGACCCGCGAAAGACGCTCGCGCTCCACCGGGCCAAGATCCGCAAAGATCCAGAGATGTCGGCGATCTCGTCCGCGGTCACCACGCGAGTCCCTCCAACCCGGTCACGACATCGCTCATCCGCCGAGACCAGGACCGTGCGGCCGACTGGCAAGCCGGTGCGAAGCCGTGAGGAGATTCGTGGGGAACCAGGCGGTTCCCCACGCTCATCGGGGTGCGGGAGATTCGAACTCCGGACCTCTCCGACCCGAACGGAGCGCGCTACCAGGCTGCGCCACACCCCGAGCGGGCAAAGGGTAGCGATAATCGAGCTCTATGGCCCAGCGCGACGAGATCATCAGGTACGCGAACGAACTCCTCGAAATCCACCGGTTCCCGGAGTACGGCACGCCCGGCCTGCAGGTGCTCGGCGCCGACGAGGTGACGAAGATCGCGCGTGGCCGTCGTCGTCGCTCGAGCTGTTCGAGCGAGCCGCGGCCGCAGGCGCCCAGCTCGTGATCGTTCATACACGGCATGTTCTGGCGGAACGAGCCTCGTCTGGATCGACCGCCGCCAGCGTGGACGGCTACAGGCGCTCTTCTCCGCCAAACCTGAACCTCGCGGCGTACCACCTGGCGCTGGATGCACATCCCGAGATCGGCAACAACGCCCTGCTCGCCGACGCCCTCGGGGTGGAGCTCGACTGACCAGTTCGGCGAGGTCGGCCAGGAGGCCGTCTGGCGGCGCCGACCGGCATCGAAGAGTTCGCCGGCCAGTGTCCGCGAAGTGCTCGCCCGCGACCCGGTCACGTGTTCCCGCACGGGCCGGAGCGAATCGAGCGCGTCGCGATCTGCTCCGGTGGCTCGGGCGGCGAGGTGATCCGCGCCGCCCACGAGGGCTACGACGTCTACCTCACGGGCGAGCCGGAGTGAGCCGAGCGCCTCGCAGACCTCGCGCGAGCTCGGCATCCACTTCGTCGCGGGCGGTCACGACGCCACCGGAGCGACTCCTGGCGTGCAGGCGCTCTCGCAGCGTCTGGCGGAGCGCTTCGACTCGAGTGGGAGTTCCTCGCGGTCGAGAACCTCGTGCGTGACTGTCCGCGCCTAGACGCGCGTCATTCGGCGAGCTCGGCGAGCGCATCCAGGCAGGCCGCCGGCCTCTCGACGATCACGAGGTGACCGCAGTCGGCGACCACACGAAGCTTGGCGCCGAGCCTGGCGCGTGTACTCGAAGGCGTCGTCGAGCGGCAGCTGCGGGTCGCGCGCGCCCCAGAGGACGACGACCGGGCACGCGACTTCAGCGAGGTCGCGGCGCGGGTCGTCGACGTTCATCGCCCGCGCAGCGGTCTTCGTGTCCGTGTGGTCGCGCTGTGCACCGAGCAGGCCGATGCGTCGCGCACGTTCGCTGACCGTGGTCGCATCCGACACGAACCACGGGCGAAAGACAGCCCGCCGATACCACGCGCGGCCGGCGTAGCGGTGGCGCAAGGGCGCGACCCACCGTCCCGGGCGCACCGTCGTCGAGGCCAGGACGAGCGACCGCGTCAGGCGCGTCGTCGTCCTGATTCCGGCCGGCGAGACGAGGAGCAGGCCGCAAACGAGCTCAGGGCGAGCTCGTGCGAGCCGCAGCGCGACGAGCCCACCGAGAGGAGTGGCCGGCGACGAGCGCCGGGCGCTCGACCTCGCGCCTCGAGAACGCCGGCCGCGACGGCCGCGAAGTCGTCCATGCTCGTGCCGCGTGGCGCCTTCGCGGAGCCGGCGTGCCCGGGCAGGTCGACGGCAATCACGCGATGGCGCTGGAGCAGATCCGGCAGCAACTCGACCCAGTTCCCGGACGCGCCGGCGAGCCCGTGCAGGAGCAGGAGCGGTTCGCCCTCTCCGCCGGTGTAGTAGTGGATCGAGATCCCGCCGGTGACCAGGTCTTCGGCTCCAGCCCGGCCAAGTTCGTTGCGGCCGTCATGCGGGCAGAGTATCCTCCGATGACTATGTCGATGTCGGGGCGCGGGCCCGTTGATTCCGCGACAAACGACGAGCGAGCGATGTCCGAGCCCGCCTGAGCGCACCGTGCAGACGAAACTGCATGCGCCCAGCGGGCTTTTTCATTGCCGCGATTCGGCTTTGAACTTCTACAAGCACAGGGAGGAAGACGAATGGCAAATCACCTGACGCCGGACGAGCTCTCGAAGGAGCTGGGCATCGACCGGCAGGAAGTGATCCGGGTCTGCATCGAGTGAAGGCGTCCCGATCTACCAGGGCAAGATCGACAAGACACTCTTCCAGGCGCAGCTCCAAGCGCTCGGGCACTGCCCCAAACGCACTGATCTAGCCGCGCAGATCGGAATCCGCAGCAGGCGGATCCCGATCGCGCAGATCCTGAAGGCCGCTTCGCGGCCACCAGATCAGTGCGCGAACGCTAGCGCGCGGCGGACTTGCGCCGTGCAGGAGCCTTCTTCGGCGGCCGCCTTCTTGGCGCCGGCGGGCTGCTTGGCCTGCTTCGCGTCGCTCGACGCTGCGGCGGAGCGCTTCCATCAGGTCGATCACTGGGCGCGTCCTCGGTCGGCTCCTCGGGAGCAGTGATCTCCTCGCCCGCGAGCTTGGCTTCGAGCAGCGTCTTCAGGTCGCGACGGTAGTCGCTCTGGAGCTCCGAGGCGTCGAAATCGCCGGAGAGGCTCTCGATCACCTGCTGGGCGAGCGCGAGCTCGGGCTGTCTTCACGCGTCGTCTCCTCGACCGCCTCCTCGATCTCTGCCTGCGAGTACACGTCCGCCGGAGAGGAAGAGCGTCTCCAGCGCGAGCGCGTCTCCCTTGGGCGGATCAGGCAGAGCTTCGCGGCCCTGCTGGACAAACCGGCCCATCGCAGCCATCCCGGTCTCGCGCATCGCGTTCAGCAGCAGCGACGTACGGCCGCCGCGCAGCGGGCGCCTGAGCGGGAACGAGGAAGTAGCGTGCGATCGAAGAAGATCGGATCGACCTGGCTCGCGTCGACGAAGCGGGAGATCTCGATCGCGCGCGAATCGTCGCTGCGACGTCAGCGCCTCGAGCTCCTCGTCCTCGACGATCACGAACTGGCCCTTCGCGACCTCCCAGCCCTTGACGATCTCGTCGGGCCCGAGATCGCGCTCGTGCACCGGGCAGTAGCGCTTCTGCTTGATCGGCGTGCCGCACTCGCGGTGCAGCATCCGGAAGGAGATGTCAGACGAGCGCGCGGCAGGCTTCGTCGCCGGGGCGAGGCCCACCGGGATCGAGACGAGTCCGAAGCTGATCGAGCCGTTCCAGGTCGTGCGCATGTTCACCTTCAAATATAGAGGGACCGAACCGATTCGCCCCTTCCCCACAGCGCTTCCTTCTGCTCAGAGTGCGGACTCGTGAGCGAGAAGCGGACGATCGAGCGGCTCTGGCGCGACGCGATCGCGGCCGGGCCGCCAGACACCGGCGTATCTGATCCAGGACGGAGACGACTGGCGCCGCTCTCGTGGGCCGAGGCGAACGAACGCGGTCGAGGAGCTACGCGAACGGCCTGCTCGCGCTCGGCGTCCGAAAGGGCGACGCGTTCTCGATCCTCGCCACGACGCAGCGTCGAGTGGGCGCTCTTCGACTTCGCGCTCGGCTCGATCGGGGCGATCGGCGCGGCGATCTACGCGAACAGCTCGGCCGAAGGACGCCGGCTACGTCCTCGAGCACTCGGAGTCGGTCGGCGTGCTCTGCGAGGACGACGACGCAGCGCGCGAAGGTCGAGGAGGTGCGCGCGAGATCTCGCGGCTCCAGCACGTGCTCACCTTCGCCGACCTCGACGACCTGCGCCGCTCGCGGCCGCGCGCTACGCGCGCCGAGCATCCGGACGCGCTCCGCGAGGCGCGCGACGGCGATCGAGGAGGACGACCTCTTCACCTACATCTACACGTCCGGGACGACCGGGCCGCCCAAGGGCTGCATGATCTCGCCACCTCAACTACTACGCGATGGTCGCCGTCGTCGACGACCTGCCGAGCTTCACCGGGCCGGACGACACGATGCTCCTCTACCTCCCGCTCGCGCACAACTTCGGTCGCCTGATGCACCTCTCCGGCGCCGTACGTCGGCTACGCGATCGCGTTCCTGCCCGATCCGCTGCAGGCGGCGACGGCGCTGCCTGCCGTGAAGCCCGACCGTCTTCCCGAGCGTGCCGCGCGTCTACGAGAAGGTGCACACGGCGGTCGTCGCGAAGTTCGACGACGGCGACCGGCGTGAAGCGGCAAGCTGATCGACTGGGCGCTCGGCGTCGGCCGCCGGCGTCAGCGCGCTGCGCCGGGCGGGCGAGCCGGTCCCGCGCGCGCCTCGCGCTTCAGCACAAGCTCGCCGACCAGCTCGTCTACACGAAGGTCAAGGAGCGGCTCGGCGGCAGGCTGCGGCTGGCGATCTCCGGCGGCGCGCCGCTCTCGGCCGAGATCGCCGGAGTTCTTCCACGCGATCGACATCCTGCTCGGTCGAGGGCTACGGCCTGACCGAGTGCACGACCGCCGCGTCGACGAACACGCACGAGGCCTATCGCTTCGGCACGGTCGGCCGGCCGCTGCCGGGCATCGAGGTGCAGCTCGCCGAGGACGGCGAGCTCCTGATCCGCAGCGAGACGGTCTTCGCAGGGCTACTTCAAGGATCCGAGGCGACGCGCGAGGTGCTCGGCGACGGACGGCTGGCTTCGCACCGGCGACATCGGCCGAGATCGACGCGGACGGCTTCATCACGATCACCGACCGGAAGAAGGACATCATCGTCACCGCCGGCGGCAAGAACGTCGCGCCGCAGAACCTCGAGAACGACCTGAAGACGTCGCAAGTACATCTCGCAGGCGATGGTCGTCGGCGACCGGCAGCCGTACATCGCCGCGCTGATCACGCTCGATCCGAGGCGCTGCCCGCTGGGCCGCGCGCGGGCTTCCGTCGAGATGGAACGCTCGTCGAGGCAGCAGGTGCGCGAGCTCATCCAGGGTGTCGTCGACGCTGTCAACGCCGAGCGCTCGCGCTACGAGCAGATCAAGCGCTTCACGATCCTCCCGCGCGACTTCACGCTGGAGCGACGACGAGCTCACGCCGACGCTGAAGCTGAAGCGCCGCAGTCGTCGACGCAGCACTTCGGCGGGGAGCTCGACGAGCTCTACGCCGGCGAGACGCTGAATCAGGCCGCCGGAATCAGAGCGCTGTCGAGCGCCGTACGCAGGTCGCGGCGTACCAGGAGCTCGGAGAGGCTGGAGACCTTGACGACGTCGCCGGTGTGCGGCGCGTGGACGAACTGGCCGCCGCCGATGTAGATGCCGACGTGGCCGAGCCCGTTGAAGAAGACGAGGTCGCCGGGCTCGAGCGCTTCGCGCGAGACCGGAGAGCCCGCGCTGAACTGCGAGGCGCGCATGGTGCGGGAGCGACACACCCATCTGGCGAATAGACGTACGAGACGAAGCCGGAGCAATCGAAGCCGGACGGGCTCGCGCCGCCCCAGACATACGGAACACCCAGGTACTGCATCGCGATCCCGACCACCCCGCCGTAGCGTGACGGCGGCGCGGCCGCGAACGTCACCGGTGTCGCCCGGAATCGAAAAAGAATCGGCGATCTGCACGGACTCGGTCCTGAGCTTGCGTGCGACACCCTCGACAGCCGCGCCCGCGCCTCGGCGGCCGCGCGCTCCTGGCGGAGGCGCTCGGCTGCCTCGAGACTCGCGATCTGATCCTTGATCGAGGCGAGCAGCCGGTTGCGCTCGGCAAGCTGTCCCTCGATCGATCTGCCGCTGCGCTGCGCGATCGGCGACGACTTGCACCTGCTCGGCCTTCGCCCGCTTGAGCCGCACCCGCCGTTGCCTGACCTGGGTACGGAAGCTCTTCACCTCGCTCAGGACGCGCGTGTCCTGAGCGGAGACGCGGTCGACGGCGTCCATCCGGTTCAGCAGGTCGTCGATCGACCTGGCTCCGAGGAGCACCTCGAGCGAGGTGCCCTCGTCGCCGCCGCCTGTAGAGCGCGACGAGGCGCTCCGAGAGGTGTGTCTGGGCGTGGTTCAGGCTCTTGCGGGCGATCACCAGGTGATGCGAGTTCGTCTTCAGCTCTCCCTGGATCCGCTGGAGCTTCACGCTCGCGAGGTTGTACGCCTCGACCGCCTGCTCGAGCTGCCCGTCGATCGCATCGATCTGCGCGAGCACGTTCTGCGCCTCAGCGCGTTTCGTCTCGATCGGGTCAGCGGAGGCCGTTTTCACGCAGGCCAAAGCGAACGGCCACGAAAATCGCCGTGAGAACAGTCAGGAGCGCCGGCGCCGTTCGCCTGCTCGAGCGAATTACAGGGGTCTCCCGCTCGAACACGCCAGACACCCCGTGGGGGCCAGGTCCGTCACAAGTGGGGCACCCTAGCAGGCTCTTCGGACGGTCTGCAACGCCCAAATGAGCCAAAAGACGGCCGCGTTTCCCGCTGCTCGCCGAATCACAAACAACCGACGGCAAACAGCCAAACCCTGCTACGGTCCGCGACCTCGTGGGGACGTATTCAACGAGGGGCGCGGCGCGCCTCGTGGCCGTCTTGACGGGTTTCGCCTTGCTGGCGGCCGTTCCGATCGCGCTCGCCGCGGACGTCCGGCCCCGCGTCGCAGGCTGCCTGGGCTGCGTGCGGCGCATCGGCTCGCTCGACACTCGCGCGAGCGCCGCCACCCTCGAGCTGTATGCGCTCGAGAGCGAGCTCGGCGCGCGCACAAGGCGACCTCGACGCCCTCGCCGCCCGGCGGTCGCAGGTCGCGCAGGACCGGGCCGCTACGGCGAAGCAGCTCGACATCGCCGAGGACGCAGCTCGACGTCTCCGAGTCTCAGCTCGCAGTGCTCGTTCGCGCGCTCTACGAACGTCCGGATCAGGGCGACCCGCTCGCAGTCCTGCTGAGCGCCGAGTCCCTCGACGAGGCACTCGCCGGGCTCGACAGCCTCAGCCGCGCCGCCGGCCAGAACAACCGGATCATCGAGCAGGCGCGCGAAGCGCGGAAGCAGCTCGCCGCCGTCGCCGCTCAGCTCGCTGCACAGGCGACGGAGCTGGACGCCACTCGCAGCCGCGGCCGAGCAGCGAGTGCCGCCCGGCTCGCCGCGACCGCCGCCGCGCGCCGCAGCTTCGTCGGCGGGCCTCCGGCATCAACAGGGCCTGAACGCCGCGCGCATCGCCGCGATCGAGGCCCAGGCGCAGACGGCCGAGCAACGGTCGGCAGCGATCTCGCCTTCCACGCAGCCGCTCGCAACCGCTGTCGCCGCCCCGGCGTCCGCTCTTTCGATCGCCGCGAGCGGACCGCGGACAATCACCGTCAGCTCCACCGGGTACTCCATTCAGGGCCGCACATCGACCGGCATGCAGACGGCCGCGGGCGTCGTCGCGGTCGATCCTCCGTGATCCCGCTCGGAACGCGGCTGACGATCCCGGGCTACGGAACGGCATCGCGGCCGACACCGGCGGCTCGGTGCACGGAAACGTGATCGATCTCTGGTTCCCGACCTTGCAGCAAGCGCGCGCCTGGGGCCGGCAGACAGTCACGATCACGATCCACTAACCGATAAACTGGCTCCCCTCCGCCACTGTCCAGGAGGCAGCGCTGACCGACATCGCCCCGATCGAGGACGCACCAGAGCAGACCATTCGCGTGCTGCTCGTCGACGACCACGACCTCTTCCGGACCGGGCTCCGCAACCTGCTCGAGGAGCAGGGCGTGCAGATCGTCGCGCGAGGCGGCGACCGGCGCGGAGGCGTTGCAGCACGTCCGCGACGCCGCGCCGGACGTCGTCGTGATGGACCTGAACATGCCGGGGATGAGCGGCGTCGAGGCCGACGCGCCACATCAGCCGATGATCGCGCCGCTGACCCGCGTGATCGTGCTCACGATCTCGGACCAGGACGCAGGACGTGATGGACGCGATCCTCGCCGGCGCGTGCGGCTACCTGCTCAAGGACGCCTCGATCCAGGAGCTGATGAGCGGCATCCGCGTCGGCCGCCGTCGGGCGAGTCGCTGATCTCGCCGCACGATCGCCGGCAAGGTGCTCCAGCGCGTGCGCGCCACGACCGCAGCTCCGGAGGCGGCCGCGACCATCCGGCCGAGCTCTCCGACCGCGAGATCCAGGTGCTGAAGCTGATCGCGAACGGCAAGGACAACGCGATGATCGCCGGCGAGCTGCACATCAGCCCGAAGACGGTCAAGAACCACATCTCGAACATCCTGATGAAGCTCCAGATCGAGAACCGGATCCAGGCCGCCGTCTACGCCGTCCGGTCGGGGATCGTCTAGCCCGCGCCCTGGCCGGCCGGGAACGCGGGGCCACCGACCGAAGAGGTGGAGATGAAGCTAGAGCGCCTGCGCGCGCAGCGTCGAGAGTGAGCGCGCGGAGGCCCGCGAGCTCCCGGTCGGCGCCGGCGAGCGACCTCGTCAGCTCTCGCGATCTCCTCCATGCGGACGCGGGCGCTCGGACCGGCTCCGCGCGCAGGAGCGAGCGCAGTCGCCGCTCGATCCGCAGCTCGCTCGCCCTCGAGCGCGAGGGCATAGGCGTAGCCGTTCGTCAGCGTGTCCTCGACGACGGCACGCGGCGGCTGCTCCGCACGCGCGGGCGCATCGAGAAGCGACCGAATCTCGGTCAGGACTCCGGGGAGGCGGCCGTCCACAGCTCTTTCAGTATCCGCCGTCGAGCGGGCCGGCGACATGGGCCGCCGGGCCTATCTTCGCGGCGTCTGCGGCCCATGTCTCGCGGCTCGTCGCTGATCCTCCTCGCTCGCTCGTCTCGCCGGCCCAGGGCGCCGACTCCACCTCGTCGGCCGCCTCGACCGTGCGCTCGCCGTGCCGAACGTCGATCCGGCACGCACCGGCAGCGCCTCGCGGTCGATCTCCGCACCGGCGCCGTCGTCTACTCCCGCAACCCGGCGCTCGCGCTCGTGCCCGCCTCGAACCAGAAGCTGCCGGTCGCCTACGCAGCGCTCTCCGAGCTCGGGCCCGGCTACCGGTTCCACACCGAGATCGTGGGCCGCGGCACGCTCGTAGGCGACGTCTGGCACGGCGATCTGCTGGCTGCGCGGGTACGGCGATCCCACCCTCGAGCCGGCTGATCTCGCCGCGCTCGCGACGGACGTCGCCGCCTGGGGCATCCACCGGGTCGACGGTGCGGTGATCGCCGACGAGTCGTGGTTCGATGCCGCTCCGGGTCGGGCCGGGCTGGAAGCCCGGTTTCTACATCTACGAGTCGCCGCCGCTGTCGGCGCTCGCCGTCGATCGCGGACGCTACCGCGGCCGCACCTCCGCGAACGCCGGCACTCGCGGCTGGGTCACTCTTCCGGCAGGCGCTGCGAGCGCACCGGCGTCGCGGTCACAGAGCGCACGCGGTCGGGCGTCCTCACGCTGGCCGGTCTCCCACTTGCGCAGGATGTCTCCGAGCCACTCGCCGACATCGTGCGCTTCATGGGCCGCGAGAGCGACAACTACACGGCCGAGATGCTCGTGAAAGCAGCTCGGAGCGGTCTACGGTGGGCGCGGGTCGACCGCCGCGGGCGTGCGGGTCGTGCGGACGCTCTCGCGGCTGCCGGGAGTCCCGCTCGCCGGCGTCCGGCTCGCCGACGGGTCGGGCCTGTCCAGTCTCGACCGGCTGACCGCGACAGCCGTCGTCGCGCTGCTCGAGGCAGGTCTTGCCGAAGGCCGACCTGCGCGACGCGTTCCTCCAGTCGCTCGCAGTCGCCGGCGTCGACGGGACCTCGAGGATCGGCTCGGCTCGAGACCGGCCCGCGGCCAGGTGATCGCGAAGACCGGGAACGACGAGCACCGCCTCCGCCCTCTCGGGCTTCGTTCGCGACCGGTACGCCTTCTCGATCCTCCAGAACGGCCGCACCGATCTCGAGCTACTGGGCGAGGATCGCGCAGGACCGCTTCGCGACAGCCCTGGCCGCAGCCGGCTGAAGCCGGCGACGCCGGATCAGCGCCGGCGCCGGGTGGAGCAGTGCTCGCGGCTTTGCCTTCGGCGCGTCCTTGACGAGCTTCCGCAGATCCTCCTCGGACAGGATCGGCACGCCCGCCTTCTCGGCCTTCGCAGCCTTCGAGCCCGGGCTCTCGCCGACGACGACGCCCGGTCGTCTTCTTCGAGACGTTGTCGGAGACCTTGGCGCCGAGCGCCTCGAGCGCCGCTGCGCCTCCTCGCGCGTGAACGCCTCGAGCGTGCCGGTGATCACGTACTGCGCTGCCCGTGAGCGGGCCCTCGATCGGCCGCTCCTCCTCGCCGACCTCGAAGCGCAGGCCGAGCTCGCGCAGCTCGGCGACGAGCGTGCGGTTCTGCTCGTCCGAGAACCACTCGGCGATCGCCTCCGCGCGGTCGGGGCCGATCCCCTCGACCTCCTGGATCTCCTCCTGGCTCGCGTCGAGCAGCCGGTCGACGTCGCCGAAGTGGCGCGCGAGGTTGCGCGCGGTCACCCAGCCGACGTCGGGGATGTTCAGGCCGAAGAGGACGCGCGAGAACGGCTGCTGCTTCGAGAGCTGCGATCGCGTCGATCGCGTTCCGCGCGGAGATCTCGCGCGTAGCCGTCCAGCTCCATCAGCTGCTCCGCCGTCAGCCGGTAGAGATCGGGCATCGAGCGCAGCAGCCCCTCGTCCCAGAGCCGCCGGACGAACTGCTCGCCGACGCCCTCGATGTCCATCGCGGCCATCACCCAGTTGTTCAGCGTCTCGAGGCCGCGCGAGGGCAGGCACGGTTCGGGCAGCGGTGCATGACCTCGCCCTCGGGCTTCACGATCTCGGCGTCGCAGAGCGGGCAGCGCTCGGGCATCTTGAACTCCTTCGTGCCCTTCGCGTGCGGCCCGGCGGGCCCGACGATCTGCGGGATCACGTCGCCGGCGCGCTGCACGATCACGCGGTCGCCCTCGCGGATCTGCTTGCGGTTGATGTCCTCCTCGTTGTGGAGGGTCGCGCGCGAGACCGTGACGCCGCCGACGTTGACCGGCTCGATGATCGCCCACGGGTTGAGCGCGCCCGTGCGGCCGACGCGGATCGCGATCTTGAGCAGCTTCGTCTCCGCGGTCATCGGCGCCCACTTGTAGGCGCGCGCCCAGCGCGGCCGGTCGTGGAGCGCGCCGAGGCGCTGCTGCTGGTCGAACGAGTCGACCTTGACCACGATCCCGTCGATCTCGTAGTCGAGCTCGGCGCGACGCCGCTCCCACTCGGCGCAGCGCCTTCGCGACCTCCTCGATCGACTCGAGACGCTCGGCGAACGGATTCGTCCGGAAGCCGCGCTCGCGCAGCCACTCGAGCGTCTCGAAGTGCGTGTCCGGCGCCACGCCCTCCGCGGTAGCCCGTGCCGTAGATCCAGACGGAGAGCGGACGCGCCGCCGTGATCCGCGGAGTCGAGCTGGCGCAGCGAGCCTGCGGCGGCGTTGCGCGGATTCGGCGCGGGCGCCTTCCCGGCCGCGACCTGCTCCTCGTTGAACCGCCGGAAGCCCGAGAGCGGGAAGTACACCTCGCCGCGCACCTCCATCAGCGGCGGCGCCTCGCCCTTGCAGCGTGAGCGGGATCGACCGGATCGTGCGCAGGTTGACGGTCACGTCCTCGCCGCGATGCCCGTCGCCGCGCGTGGCGCCGCGCACGAGCTGCCCGTTCTCGTACACGAGCGAGATCGCCGAGCCGTCGATCTTCGGCTCGATCACGTAGGCGACCGGCTCGTCGGAGTCGAGCCGCTTGCGAACGTCCTCGGCCCACTTGAGCAGGCCTTCGTCGGTCGTCACCTTCTCGAGCGAGCCCATCGGCGCGAGGTGCTCGACCTTCTTGAACTTGTCCGACGGCGGCCCGCCCACCCGTGCGGGTCGGCGAGTCGTCGGTCGCGAGCTCCGGGTGCTTCTCCTCCAGCTCCTTCAGCTCGTCGAAGAGCCGGTCGTACTCCGCGTCCGTGACCTCCGGATCGTCGAGGACGTGGTAGCGGTGGTTGTGGTGGTGCAGGAGCTCCTGAGCTGCGCTGCCGGCGCGCGCTGCTACTCAGAGGGGCGGCAAGGAGCTCCTCCGCCGTGTCGACGACCGGTATCCGGCTCCTCCGCCTCGAGCCGCTCGCGCGGTGGATGCGGCCCCAGGTGACCGCGACCGAGTGCATCCTCGCCGCCTTGGCGGCGCGGATGTCGAAGGGGAGTCGCCGACGTAGACCGCGTCGTCCCGATCCGCGCCGAGGAGCTCGAGCGCGTGCTCGAGCGGCGCCGGATCCGGCTTGTGCCGCTCGGTGTCGTCCGAGCCGACGACGACGTCGAAGAACTGCTCCGAGCGGCAGGTACGAGAAGGCGAGCCGTCACCGTCTCCGCGGCGCTTGGCGGTGACGACGCCGAGGCGGCGTCCTTCCGCCTTCAGCGTCGTCAGGACATCCGTCATCCCCGCGCACTCGGCGAGCTCGGCGTGCAGCGGCTCGTTGTGCTCGCGGTAGCAGGCGACGAGCTCGTCGACCCGGTCGGGGCGATCACGCGCATCTGCTCGATCAAGCCGGAGCCGCCGACCGCGCGTCCGAGCTCCTCGTCCGGGATGTCGCGGCCGAGCACTGTCTTCGTCGCGTGCCGCATCGACGCGATGATGATCGAGCCGGAGTCGATCACGGTGCCGTCGAAGTCGAAGAGGACGACCGGGAGCGCGTCGTGTCCGATCGTACCGGCGGCGTTCAGTACTCCACGCGCTCCAGGTAGAGCCCCCACGGCCGGCGCCGTCTTGCCTGCCTCGCTCCGGGGCCGCCCGCGAGCAACGGCTCGAGCTCGCGACCCTCGAGCATCGAGCCGATCGAGGATCCGACACCATGTGGCGCAGGAAGCTCACCGCCTCGATCGTGAAGTGCAACTCGTCGCCGTGCTCCTCCCAAGCCGCGGCAAGAACCGTCCGCTCGAAGCGGCGTGTGCTCGGTCTCCGTCGGCGTGAAGGCTGTGAAGTCGTGCGTCCCGGGAGCAGCGCCGCGGCGGCGTCCAGGGCGGCGCGGTCGAGCGGCTTCGGCCACCACAGCGCCCGTCGCGCCTCGAAGGCGGAGCGGCACAGCAGCGCCGGAGGATCCGGTAGCGGTAGGCGCGACGCGACGCGGAGAAGCGGCGCGCTGAAGTCGTCCTGCCGCCTCCTCGGCCCGGAGGACGGCGATGTCGTCCGGCAGAGCTGCGTTGAGCGCCTCGCCGCCCGCTCCGGCGGCGGTCCGCCGTCGGCCCGGACGCTCGCCACCTGGCCGGTGGCGTGCACGCCGGTGTCGGTCCGGCCGGCGCACCGCGAGCCCGCTCCAGGCGCGGGAAGACGCGCGTCGAGCGCGTCGCGTAGCACTGCCTCGATCGTCCGCTCCTCCGGCTGGCGCGCCCAGCCGCGAAAGCCGCTGCCGTCGTACTCGAGCGTCAGCTTCAGGGTCTTTTCGGGCACGGGCGCGCAGTCTAAGCTGGCTGTGATGGCCTCGACCGAGCGCAAGTACGACCTCTACGGCCCCGAGTTCCGCGCCGATCCGCATGCGTCTTCGCGCAGATGCGCGAGCACGATCCTGTTCTGCGGCAGCCCGGCATCGACGGCGAGACTCCGATCTGGTTCGTCACCCGGCACGACGACGTCGCCGCTGTGCTCCTCGACGACGAGCGGTTCGTGCGTGATCCCAGGCTCGCCATGACGCCGGAGAGATCGAGCGCGACGCGGATGATGCCGCCGGGGATGGAAATGATCGAGAACCACATGCTGAACCGAGACGGCGACGACCACGGTGCGCCTGCGGCGGCTGGTGACGAAGGCGTTCACGCCGAAGCGTGGTCGAGCAGCTGCGCCCGCGGATCCAGGCGATCGCCGACGAGCTGCTCGACGCGGTGGAGACTCGCGGTTCGATGGATCTGTCGGCGGACTACGCGTTCCCGCTGCCGATCACCGTGATCGCGGAGCTCCTCGGCGTACCTGCGGCCGATCAGCACCGCTTCAAGGAGTGGTCGGACGCGATCATCTCGCCCGCGCTCGACCCGAGGACATGGAGCGGTTCTTCGAGCAGATGGGCGAGTTCGTCGGCTACCTGACCGACTTCTTCGCGCAACGGCGCGCCGCTCCCACGGACGATCTCGTCAGCGCTCTCCTGGCCGCCCGGGACGAGAGCGACGCGCTCAGCGAGCAGGAGCTCTTCGGCACGGTCGTGCTGCTGATCGTGGCCGGACACGAGACGACGGTCGGGCTGATCGGCAACGCTGTCTTGAACCTGCTGGAGCATCCCGGATCAGCTCGCGCTCCTGCAGGCAGACCCATCGCTCATCCCGCGCGCGGTCGAGGAGGTCCTGCGCTACGAGGGTCCGGTCGAACGAAGTCTGAACCGCTGGGCGGCGACGGACGTCGAGCTCGGCGGGCAGACGATCCGCAAGGGCGACCTCGTGATCCCGATCCTCGACCGCCGCCGGCCGCGATCCGACGCGCTTCCCGGAGCCAGATCGGCTCGACGTGACCCGGCGAGGACACGCGACACCTGGCGTTCGGGCGCGGCAGTCACTACTGCCTCGGTGCGCCGCTGGCGCGGCTCGAAGCCGAGATCGCGCTCGAGACGCTCTTCCGGCGCCTGCCGGAGCTGCGACTCGCTGTTCCCCGCGACCGAGCTCGAGTGGCGCCCGACACCCGGTTTCCGCCGCGTCGTCACGCTCCCGGTCGCCTGGTAGCCCTACAGACGGCTCCACGACGAGCGTCAGGCCATCGAGAGCCGTGACGACCACTTCCGTCCCCGACGTCTGCGCCGACGGTCGCAGCGAGCCTGCCAGAGCTCGCCCACGATCCGCACCTGACCGATCGGGCCTGCACTCGGCGGCGACGAGCGCGCTGCTGCCCGACCAGCGCCTCGGCGCCCGACAACGACCCTCCGCCGCTTCGACCAGCGGACGATGAGGGTCGTCTCGACGAGCTCCACGTGGCGCCGAGCGAGCACGGCGACCCAGGTCCACGGCTCGTCGAGGACGAAGACCGCGAGCAGAATCGCGACCACCAGGAGCATCCGGCGTCTAGGCCTTCCGGTCGAGGAGCTCGAACCGGCGTCCGTCCGGTGCGCGGAAGTGCTGGTAGCGGAGGCCCCAACCTGACGCGAGGTCGCCGTCCGGCTCGATCCCCTTCGCGGCAAGCTCGACGGCCGCGGCCTCGACGTCGTCGACGAGGAAGCCGAGGATCGTGTCGGACGGCGGCTCGACGTAATCGGGCGGAACGAGCGCGAGCGAGCTTCCGTTCGGGAAGACCAGGCGGTGAACGTCGCCGGTCGTCTCCACCTCGACGCCGAGCACGTCGGCGAGGAAGCCGGCCACACCACCGTTGTCGGTGGTCGCCACACCCGCGAACACGAGCCCTTCGACCTTCATCGCGTCATAGGATGCCCGGATGCGCCTGGCGCTGATGATCGAAGGGCAGGAGGGCGTGACGTGGGAGCACTGGCTCGCGCTCGCGCAGGCGTGTGAGCAGCACGGTGTCGAGGCCCTGTTCCGCTCCGACCACTACCTCTCTCCGACCGACCAGAGCCGCGTGGCCCTCGACGCCTGGGCGGTCATTCCCGCACTCGCGGCGAGGACGGAGCGGATCGAGCTTGGCACACTCGTTTCCCCGGTCACCTTCCGGGCGCCCGCGGTGCTCGCGAACGCCTCTCTGACCGCCTACGAGATCTCCGGCGGCCGCGTCTCGCTCGGCATGGGGACCGGCTGGATGGAGGCAGAGCACGAGGCGTTCGGGCTTCCGTTCCCGGAGATGAAGACCCGCCTCACGTGGCTCCGAGGAGCAGATCGAGGCCGTCCGCGGTTTCTGGGGCGACGGTCCGCGCCCGCACCTGATCGTCGGCGGCAGCGGCCTCTCCGGCACGGTCGGGCCCGCTGCGAAGTGGGCCGACGAATACAACACCGTGATGGCGACGCCGGCGGAGTGCGCCGAGCGTCGCGAGAAGCTCGCGCCTGGCGTGCGAGCGCGAGGGCCGCGAGCCGATCCCGCTCTCGCTGATGACCGGGTGTGCGATCGGGCGCGACGAGGCAGAGGCGAGTGAGCGGATCCGCCGCCGCCTGGAGCGTGGCGGCCAGAACAGTCGATCCCGAGGAGTACAAGGCGACCCGTGGCGAAGCGACCATCCTCGGCACGATCGAGGAGGCGAGCGGAGCGCCTCCGCGCCTACGAGCACGCCGGGGTGGAGCGCGTCATGCTCCAGCACCTCGACCACACCGACCTCGAGATGGTCGAGCTGATCGGTCCGCGAGCTGCGCCGTCGCCCTCGCCGTCGGCCTGCAGGCACCGGCGAAGGCGTTCTCGGGCTCGTAGTCCACGAGCTCGAGGTACACCATCTCGGCGGCGTCGCCCTGACGCTGGCCGAGCTTGACGATCCGCGTGTAGCCGCCGGGCCGCTCCGCGAAGCGCGGCGCGACCTCGGCGAACAGGTTGTGCACGACGTCCTGCGAGCGCAGCTCGGCGAGCGCCTTGCGACGGGCGTGCAGGTCGCCGCGCTTGCCGAGCGTGATCATCTTCTCCGCGAACGGCTTGACGGCCTTGGCCTTCGCCTCGGTCGTCTGGATCCGCCCGTGGGTGATCAGCGCGCCCGCGAGGTTCGAGTAGAGCGCCTTCCGGTGCGCGGAGTCGCGCCCCAGCTTCTTGCCTGCGCGGGCGTGCCTCATCTCGTTACTCGTCTCCCCGCAGGCGACAGGCCCTGGGTGGCGAGCGTCTCCTTGACTTCCTCGATCGACTTCTTGCCGAAGTTCGGGATCGCGGCGAGCTCGTTCTCCGACTTGGAGACCAGGTCGCCGATCGTCTCGATGCCGACGCGCTTGAGGCAGTTGTACGAGCGGACGCCGAGCTCGAGCTCCTCGATCGGGAAGTTCTCCATCCCGTGCGCAGCCGGAGCCTCGCTGCACCGGCCGCGCCCTGCTGCAGCCTCGGCGAAGCCCTCGATCCGGTCGAGATCGGTGAAGATCGCGAGCTGGCGGATCGAGGATCTCAGCGGCCTGCGCCGATCGCGTCGCGGGGCTCGATCGAGCCGTCCGTCGTCACGTCGAGGCGTGAGCTTGTCGTAGTCGGTGCGCTGACCGACGCGCGCGGCCTCGACGTCGTACGAGACGCGCCGGACCGGCGAGAAGATCGAGTCGATCGGGATGACGCCGATCGTCGTCTCCGGGCCGCGGTTCAGCTCGGCCGGGACGTAGCCGCGACCGCGGCCGATCGTCAGCGTCATCTCGAGCTTGCCCTTGTCGCGAGAGCTGCGCGAGCTCGAGGTCCGGGTTCAGGATCTCGAGGTCGGCGGGCGCCTGGATGTCGGCGGCGGTGACGGTGCCGGCGCCCTTCTTCGCGATGTGCACCTCGACCTCGGGCGACTCGCCGTGGAGGCAGGCAGATCAGGTTCTTGAGGTTGAGGATGATGTCGGTGACGTCCTCACGGACGCCCGGAAGCGTGGTGAACTCGTGCGCGACGCCCTCGATCTTGACGGCGGTCACGGCGGCGCCCTCGAGCGAGGAGAGCAGCACGCGGCGCAGCGAGTTGCCGAACGTGTAGCCGAAGCCGCGGTCGAGCGGCTCGATCACGAAGACGCCGCGGTTCTCGTTGATCTCCTCGTGGACGATCCGCGGAATCTGGAAATCCATCAGGCTGGTGCGTGTAGCCAAAGCGATCCCTTCTTTCCTGGAAACAGTGTTCTTACTTGGAGTAGAGCTCGACGATGAGCGATTCCTGGACCGGCGCGTCGATCTCCGCACGCTCGGGCCACTTCAGCACCTTGCCGGTGAGGCCCTCGTGGTCGGCCTGGAGCCAGGGAGCGACGGACGCCGTGAGGTCGGTGGCGTCGCGGATCGTCTGCTCCGCGGGGCTGCCGGACTTCATCGTGACGACGTCGTTCGGGCGCGACGCCGATAGCTCGGGATGTTCACCCGGCGGCCGTTGACGTGGAAGTGGCCGTGGCGGACGAGCTGGCGCGCCTGGGCGCGCGAGCCCGCGAAGCCGAGCCGGTAGACGACGTTGTCGAGGCGCGTCTCGAGCATCCGGAGCAGGTTCTCGCCCGGTGCGCCGGTGCCTCTCGTCGCCTTCTCGTAGTAGTTGCGGAACTGCTTCTCGAGCAGGCCGTAGTACCGGCGCGCCTTCTGCTTCTCGCGCAGCTGCAGCAGGTACTCGCTCTGCTTGATCCGGCCGCGGCCGTGCTCGCCCGGCGGATACGAGCGGCGCTCGATCGCGCACTTCTCCGTCAGGCAGCGCTCGCCCTTGAGGAAGAGCTTCATGCCCTCGCGGCGGCAGATGCGGCACTTGGGTCCGAGGTCGCGGGCCATTAGACGCGCCTCCGCTTCCGGGGACGCACGCCGTTGTGGGCCTGCGGGGTGACGTCGCGGACGCCGAGGATCTCGAGGCCGGCGGCCTGGAGCGAGCGGATCGCCGTCTCACGGCCCGAGCCCGGGCCCTTGACGAAGACCTCGACCTTCTGGAGGCCGTGCTCCATGCCCTTGCGGGCGCACGAGTCGGCGGTGACCTGAGCGGCGAACGGCGTCGACTTGCGCGAGCCCTTGAAGCCCGCGGAGCCGGCCGACTCCCACGCGATCACGTTCCCCTCCTTGTCGGTGAGGGCGACGATCGTGTTGTTGAACGACGTCTTGATGTGCGCCTGGCCGATGGCGATGTTCTTCTTGACACGGCGGCGCGTGCGGCCACGGGCCGCTGCTTTCCGAGGAGGTGCCATCTACGCCTTCGCCTTCTTCCCGCGGCCGACGGTCTTCTTCGGGCCCTTGCGCGTGCGCGCGTTGGTCTTCGTCCGCTGGCCGTGCACGGGCAGGCCGCGGCGGTGCCGGATGCCGCGGTAGGCAGCCGATCTCGGACAGGCGCTTGATCGCCTGCGGGCGCTCGCGGCGGAGGTCGCCCTCGACCTGCAGCTCGCCGTCGATGTAGCTGCGGAGCTTGTTGACCTCGTCGTCGGTGAGGTCCTTCACCTTCTCGTTCGGGTCGAGCTCGAGCGCCGTGCAGATCTTCTGCGCGGTCGACTGTCCGATCCCGTAGATGTAGGTCAACCCGATCTCCAGACGCTTCTGGTTCGGGAGGTTGACGCCGGCGATTCGTGCCAAGTGGTTACCCCTGCCTTTGCTTGTGGCGCGGATTGGTGCAGATGACCATGGTGCGCCCGTGCCGCTTGATCACGCGGCAGCGCTCACACATGGGTTTGACGGACGGACGGACTTTCATGAAAAACGTTGCTCCTCAGCGGTTGCGGTAGGTGATCCTGCCGCGGGTGAGGTCGTAGGGAGAGAGCTCGACCTTGACACGGTCGCCGGGCGCGATGCGGATGTAGTGCTTGCGCATCTTGCCGGAAATCGTGGCGAGAACGGCGTGTCCACCGTCGAGCTGGACCCTGAACATCGTGCTTGGGAGTGCTTCGACGACCTCGCCCTCGACCTCGATCTTCTCTTCCTTGACTGGCATTAACCTCGCTCGTGGTACGGAATAACTTGACGCGCAGCAAAGCACGGCGCAGAGCCGCGCGGCCGCTCTATCGTAGCAGAGCGACCCTGTTCTCCGTCAGGATCTGGGGCCCTTCGGCGGTGATTGCGACGGTGTGCTCGAAGTGGGCCGCGAGCGACCCGTCCTCGGTCGAGATCGACCATTCGTCGTCGTGCACATAGACCTCGGGCCGCCCGGCGGTGATCATCGGCTCGATCGCGAGCGTCATCCCCTCGGACGAGCAGCGGACCACGGCCCGGCTGGCCGAAATTCGGGATGTGCGGGTCCTCGTGGTAGGAGCGGCCGACGCCGTGACCGACGAGGCTGCGGACGACCGAGAAGCCCTGGCCCTCGACGTGGTGCTGCACGGCCGAGGAGATGTCGCCGACGCGGTTTCCGGGCCGCGCCTGCGCGATCCCGGCGACGAGCGCGTCGCGGCCGGTGTCGAGCAGGCGCTGCGCGAGCTCGCTCACCTCGCCGACACCGAAGGTGTAGGCGCTGTCTGCGATATAGCCGTCGAGCGTCACGCCGACGTCGATCGTGATCAGGTCGCCTTCGGCGACCGCGTAGGCGCCCGGGATTCCGTGCACGACCATGGAGTTCGGCGAGATGCAGATCGCGGCCGGATAGCCGCGGTAGCCCTGCGAAGTCGGGATCCCGCCGTGCGAGCGGATCACCTCCTCGGCGATCCGGTCGAGCTCACCGGTCGTGATCCCGGGCTCGAGCTGCTCGCCGACGTGCGCGATCGTCTCGGCGACGACGCGGCCGGCGGCCGCCATCTTCGCGATCTCCTGTGCGGACTTGCGGATTATCATCTGCGCTCCAACGGTAGCCAACGCGCTCTGGATCTCGTTGGCCACTTCCTCGACGGACCGGTTCGCGTGCAGCGGCACGAGCTTCCCGGTCGTGCGGTAGTACTCGACCACCGGCTCCGTCTGGTCGTGGTAGAGGCGAGGCGGCGGGCAATCGACTCCGGCGTGTCGTCGGTGCGGCCCTCCTCGTGGGCGCGGCCGAGCGCGCGGGTCTTGGCGGTCTCGTCGTCGAGGTCGAAGAAGAAGATGACGTCGAGCGTGCGGCCGATCTCGTCGAGCATCTGGTCGAGCGCCTCGGCCTGCGTGAGGTTGCGCGGGAAGCCGTCGAGGATGAACCCTTCGCGTGCGTCGTCCTGCCGACAGGCGTTCGCGGATCATCCGGATCGTGATCTCGTCCGGAACGAGGTCACCGCGCTCCATGATCTCCGTTCACCTCGCGCCCCAGCTGGGTCGCGTCGTCCAGCGCGCGGAACATGTCGCCGGTCGAGACGTGCGGGAGGTCGTGGACGCCGGCGATCCGCTTCGCCTGCGTCCCTTCCCCGACCCCTGCGGGCCGAGCACGAGCACGTTCACTATTTGAGGAAGCCTTCGTAGGAGCGCATCATCATCTGCGACTCCATCTGGCGCATCGTGTCCAGCGCGACGCCGACGGCGATCAGCACCGAGGTACCGCCGAGCGCTCGACCCGTCGACTGCGAGAAGCCGCCGTAGCGGATGAAGAGCGTCGGCAGGGTCGCAACCGCCGCCAGGTAGATCGCGCCGGGGAGCGTCAGCCGGGTGAGCACGCGGTCGAGGTACTGCGCGGTCGGCGGGCCTGGGCGGATGCCCGGGATGTAGCCGCCGTAGCGTGCGGAGGTTGTCGGCCTGGTCGACCGGATTGAACTGCACCGCGGTGTAGAAGTAGGTGAAGATCACGATCAGGACGGCCTGCAGCAGCATGTACGGCACGTTCGTCGGCAGGAAGTACTTGTTGACGAAGTCCTGAGTCTGCGGAAGTACTGGCCGATGGTCGGCGGGAAGGCCATCACGGCGGCCGCGAAGATGACCGGGATCACGCCGGCCATGTTCACGCGGAGCGGCATGTAGGTCGAGCCGCCTGCAGTCATGCGGCGGCCCGACCATCCGCTTTGCGTACTGGATCGGGATCCGGCGCTGGCCCTCCTGGATGAAGACGACCGCCGCGACGATCGAGAGCGCGATCAGCGGGAAGAAGAGCTTCTCCATCGGGCCGCCGTTCCACCAGGCCGCGATCCCGACCGGAGCGCTGGTGAGGATCGACGCGAAGATCAGGATCGAGATGCCGTTGCCGATTCCGCGCTTGGTGATCAGCTCGCCCATCCACATCAGCAGCGGTGCAGCCGACGGTGAGCGTGATGATGATCAGAGTCGTGCCGCCCCAGGTTCGCGTCGAGCACGCCCTGGCGGCGGAAGAGGAAGGCGTAGCCGGTCGACTGCGCAACGGCGAGGACGACGGTCAGGTAGCGCGTGTACTGGTTGATCTTGGCGTAGCCCGACTCGCCCTCCTTCTGCAGCTCTGCGAGCTTCGGGATCACAACGGTCATCAGCTGCAGGATGATCGAGGCCGTGATGTACGGCATGATCCCGAGCGCGAAGATCGAGAAGCGCGAGAGCGCACCGCCCGAGAAGAGGCTGAGCAGGCCGAGGATCGTGCCGCCCCGGCGCCGAAGTAGCTGGAGATCGCGTCGGCGTTGACCCCTGGGGCCGGGATCCACGAGCCGAGGCGGTAGAAGCGCGAGGATCATCGCCGTGAACAGAACACGGCGGCGAAGCTCGGGGACGCGCCACGCATTCGCGAGCCAGCTGAACACGACTTACTCCTCCTCGGCGGAGCTTCGGCTCTCGGCCTCCGCCTCGGCGACGGGCGCGTCGGCCTCGGCGGTCTCGGTCTCAGGCTCCTCCGCGACCGGCTTCTTCGCCTTGCTCTTCTTCTTGCGCGGATCCTTGGGCTCCTTGAGCGCGGTCGACGCTGCCGCCGGCGGCCGTCGATCTTCTCGCGCGCGCTGGCGGAGAAGGCGTGTGCCGTGACGGCGAGCTTCTTCGGTCAGGTCGCCCGTGCCGAGCACCTTCACGTCGGCCTTCGTGTTCTTGAGATCAAGCCCGCTTCGACCATCGCCTCGATGTTGACCGGTGTCCCCGTCGGCGAAGACGCGGTCGAGATCGCGCAGGTTGATCGGCTGCGAATGACGTCCGGAACGGCCCGATCGGCATCGCGTCGGCCGAGGTCGTTACCGCGCGAGCTTCGGCGCGCGCATGTCGAGCGGCATCTGGCCGCCCTCGAAGCCGGCAGCGCATCTTCTTCGAGCCGGCGCGGCGACTTCTGCCCCTTGATCCCCCGGCCGGAGTACCGGCCCTTGCCCGAGCCCAGGCCACGGCCGACCCGCTTGCGGTCGCTTCCGCTCCTGCGCGGGCTTGAGGGTGTGGAGGTTGAGCTCTTCGGCCATTACGCGTCCCTCGACGCTCACGAGGTGAGCGACCTTTCTCAGCATGCCGGCGAGCTCCGGTGTCTCCTTGAGCTCGTTCGACTTGCCGATCCGCCCGAGCCCGAGCGCCCGCAGCGTGCCGCGGTTGCGTGGGTTCTGGCCGATCCCGCTCTTGATCTGCGTGACCCTGACCGTGCTCACGACGCGGTCTCCTCGACCTCGGTGGTCGCCTCGACGCGTCTCGGGTGCGGGCACTGCCTCGGGCTCTGACGGCCGTCTCGGCCGGCGCGCGCCATGGCAGCACCTCGGCGATCGTCTTGCCGCGCATCTTCGCGACGTCTTCGGGCCGGCGCAGCTTCTTCAGGCCGTCTGACGGTCGCCTTCAGCCATGTTGATCGGGTTCGTCGTGCCGAGGCTCTTCGCGAGCACGTCGCGGATGCCGGCGAGCTCGAGCACCGCGCGCACGCCGCCGCCGGCGATCACGCCGGTTCCCTCGCAGGCGGGCCGGATGAAGCACCCGCGCGGCGTCGAAGCGGCCGAGGATCTCGTGGGTGATCGTCGTGCCGTGCTTCGGCACCGTGAACAGGTTCTTCTTCGCGTCGTCGACGGCCTTCGAGATCGCGAGCGGAACCTCGCGCGCCTTGCCGTAGCCGACGCCGACGCGGTCGACCTCGTCGCCGATCACGACGAGCGCCGTGAACGAGAAGCGCCGGCCGCCCTTGACGACCTTGGCGACACGGTTGATCTCGATCACGCGCTCCTTGAGCTCGCGAACTTCCTCGCGGGCGATCACTTCACGTTCGACAACTGCTCAAAACTTCAGTCCTCCCTCACGCGCGGCCTCGGCGAGCGCCTTGACGCGTCCGTGGTACAGGTAGCCGCCGCGGTCGAAGACGACGGTCTCGATCCCGGCCTTCTTCGCGGCCGCGGCAATCGCCTTGCCGACCTCCGCTGCCTGATCCGACTTGTTGCCCTTGAACGACTTCTTCAGGCCGAGCCAGCTCGAGCCCGCGAGCGTGCGGCCGGTCTCGTCGTCGATCAGCTGGGCGAAGATGCCCTTGTTCGAGCGGAAGACGGCCGAGGCGCGGCCGCTCTGCCGTGCCCGCGACCTTGCCGCGAACCCGGCGATGACGGCGCTCGCGCGCCTGGCGAGTCGTGACGGTACTCATGCGCGCTTCCCGACCTTCCTGCGAACGTACCTCGTCGCGATACCGGATGCCCTTGCCCTTGTACGGCTCGGGCGGCCGGACGGTAGCGCATCTCGGCGGCCGTCTGGCCGACCTGCTGCTTGTCGATGCCCTTGACGATCGACCTGCGTCGGCACGGGCACCTCGAAGCTGATCCCGGGTCGCGGCTTGATCACGACGGAATGCGAGTAGCCGACGTTCAGCTCGAGGTCGGTGCCGCGCAGCGCGCGCGATAGCCGACGCCCTGAATCTCGAGGTGCTTCTCGAAGCCCTTCGTGACGCCCTCGACCATGTTCGCGATCAGCGTCCGCGTGAGCCCGTGGAGCGCGCGGTCCTCGCCGCGCTCGGTCGGCCGCGTGACGACGATCTCGCCCTCGCCCTGTCTCGATCTTCATCCGCGTCGGCACGACCTGATGCGAGCTCGCCGAGCGGCCCGTTGACCTGAACGCGCCCAGGGCAGATCGCCACGTTGACGCCGTGCCCGGGATCTCGATGGGCTTTCTGCCGATTCGACTCATGGCGCGCTACCAGACGAACGCGATCACCTCGCCGCCGATGCCGCGCTCTGCGGCTGGCGGCTCGTGATCAGAGCCGGTGGACGTGGACAGGATCGCGGTGCCGATGCCCGCCGAGCACGCGCGGCAGGCGGTCCTTGCGCGCGTAGACGCGGCGACCCGGGCTGCGAGACGCGCTTCACGCCGGTGATCACGCGCTGCCGGTTCTTGCCGAACTTGAGCTCGACGACGAGCGTCGAGTAGGGCTGGCCCTCGACCTCGACGACGCGGAAGTCCTTGATGTAGCCCTCGTCCTTGAGGACGCGGGCGATCTCCTGCTTCGATCCGGGAGGTCGGCATCTCGGCGCGTGTCGTGCATCGCCTTGTTGGCGTTGCGGATGCGCGTGAGCATGTCTGCGATCGGGTCGGTCAGCATCTCTTCTCTCCTACCAGCTGCTCTTTGTCATGCCCGGGAATCGCGCCGTTGTGGGCCAGCTCGCGCAGGCAGATCCGGCAGAGGCCGAACTTCTTGAACACCGCGCGCGGGCGGCCGCACCTGTTGCAGCGCGGTGTAGGCGCGCATCTTGAGCTTCTGCGGGCGCTTCTGCTTGACGACGAGGGACGTCTTGGCCATGCGTTACTGATCCTTCCTGTCTTCGGAAGCGAACGGGAGCCCGAGGCCGCGCAGCAGCGCGAACGCCTGCTCGTCCGTCTTCGCCGAGGTTGTGATCGTCGACATCGAGACCGCGGATCGACCCGACCGTAGTCGTAGTCGATCTCCGGGAAGATGATCTGCTCGCGAACGCCGAGCGAGTAGTTGCCGCGGCCGTCGAACGAGCGCCGGGTTGAGACCGCGGAAGTCGCGGATGCGCGGCAGCGCGACCGAGACGAGCCGGTCGAGGAACTCGTACATCCGGGCGCCGCGCAGCGTCACCTGCGCGCCGACCGGCATCCCCTCGCGGAGCTTGAAGCTCGCGATCGACTTTCGCGCGCGTTGCGCACTGCGCGCGCTGGCCGGCGATCGATCGTCAGCTCTTCGATCGCGGCGTCGAGCGCCTTCGCGTCCGTCTTCGCGTCGCCGACGCCCATGTTCAGGGTGATCTTCTCGACCCGCGGGACCTGCATGATCGACGTCAGCTCGAGCTCCTCCTGCAGCTGCGGTCGCAGCTCGGTAGTAGCGATCCTTCAGGCGCGGCGCTGTAGGTCGCGGTGGCCATTACTTGTCGACTCTCCTGGCCGCAGCCCTCTCGCTTGCAGACGCGCACGCTGCACCGTCTCGCCCTTCACTTCGCTTGGTGTGGATCCCGACGCGCGTCGGGCAGCTTGCAGACCGGGCAGACGAGCATGACGTTCGAGACGTCCACGCGGAGCCGCCTTCTCGATCCGGCCGCCCGGCGACATCTGCGTGCCGCCCATGCGGCTGGCGTCGCGGAGCGGGCGTCGGGCTGCGTGTGCCGCTTCATCGAGGTTCAGGTTCTCGACGAGGACGCGGCCGTCGCGCGGGCGCGCCTCGATGATCCGGCCCTGCTTGCCGCGATCCTTGCCGGCGAGGATCTGAACGAGATCGCCCTTCTTGATCTTCATCTTCACTGCCATGTTGCTCAGAGCACCTCGCGGAGCGAGGCTGACGATCTTCATGAAGTTCTTCTCGCGCAGCTCGCGGGCGACGGGCCCGAAGATGCGCGTGCCGCGCGGGTTGCGCGCGGCGTCGATGATCACGGCTGCGTTCTCGTCGAACGCGATCTGCGTGCCGTCGTCGCGGCCGTAGGGCTTCTTCGTGCGGACGACGACCGCCTGCACGACCTCGCCCTTCTTGACCGCGCCCTGCGGCGTCGCGGACTTCACGGTACCTACGATCATGTCGCCCGACGCGCGCGTAGCGGCGCTGCGAGCCGCCCATGACGCGGATGCAGAGGATCTCGCGGGCGCCGGTGTTGTCGGCCACGCGGAGGCGTGATTCCTGCTGAATCACTTCGCGACCTCGACGATCTCGGCCAGGCGCCAGTTCTTCGTCTTCGAGAGCGGGCGCGTCTCGATGATCTTGACGATGTCGCCGATCTTGGCCTGCGTTCTGCTCGTCGTGGCGCGTGGAAGCGCTTCGAGCTGGCGGACGACCTTCTTGTACCTGCGGGTGCGCCTTGATCGAGTCGACCTTGACGACGATCGTCTTGTCCATCCCTTGTCCGAGACGACCGATGCCGCGGCGCTCCTGGCGCCGGCCGAGCTCGCCTTCAGGCTTCGGGATCCGGACGATCGGCTTGCGCTCGGTCGCCTTCTCGCGCTTGACGCGGCCCTTCTTCGTGCTCGGGCGAAGGGCGCGCGGCATGTGCTTGCGCTTCGGCTTCGGGCCAGATTGCGGTGCGGGCGCGGCAGCGGCTCGGCGGCTGCAGCGCCTCGGCCGCGGCACGCAGGCTCCTCGGCAGCGGGCTCGGCCTCACCTCGGCGACAGGCTCCTCGGCGACAGGCTCTTCTGCCACGGGCTCAGGCTCCACCTCGGCGACGGGCTCCTCGACCGGAGCCTCCTCAGCCGACCGGCTCCTCCGCCACGGGCTCCGGGCTCCAGCCTCGGCGACGGGCTCCTCGACCGGAGCCTCCTCAGCGACCGGCTCCTCTGCCACGGGCTCCGGCTCAGCCTCGGCCACGGGCTCCTCGACCGGGCCTCCTCGGCCACCGGCTCCTCGACCGGAGCCTCCTCAGCCACGGCGCCTCGACGGGTGCTGGCCTCTTCGACGGCGTCCGTCGCCTCGGCCACCGTCTCCTCAACGGGCGCCTTCTCGGTCTTCTTCTTCTTGGTGCTGGCTTCTTCTCTGCCATTACGTGTCTCCCCAGTCGGTCCCGCTCGTGGCGGACGGTCAGAATGCGTGCGATCTCGCGCTTCGCGTGGCGCAGCCGGGCGCTGTTGTCGAGCGCGCCGGTTGCGGACTGGAAGCGGAGGTTGAACAGCTCCTGGCGGCGCTCGCCGAGCGTCCGCTGAAGCTCGTCGTCGGTCATGTCGCGGAGCGTGCCTAGCTTTCAAAGAGATCAGCCTCTCTCTTCACGATCTTGGTCTTGACCGGCAGCTTCTGAGCCGGCGAGGCGCAGGGCCTCCTTGGCGAGCGGCTCGGCGACGCCGGCCAGCTCGAACATCACGCGGCCAGGCTTGACGACGGCAACCCAGTGCTCGGGGAGCCCTTGCCCGAGCCCATGCGCGTCTCGGCCGGCTTTTGCGTCACGGACTTGTCCGGGAAGACGTTGATCCAGACCTTGCCGCCGCGCTTGATCTTGCGCGTCATCGCGATCCGGGCAGCCTCGATCTGGCGGTTGGTGATCCAGCCGTCCTCCGAGCGCCTTGATCCCGAAGTCGCCGAACTGGACTTCGGTCTGCCCGCGCGAGACGCCGCGGCGGCGGCCGCGATGGACGCGGCGGTACTTGGTCTTCTTCGGGAGCAGCATCTAGGTCGTCTCACTCCCTCGTCCGGCGGCGTCGTCGTCGGTCTCGGCCAGGCAGCGTGGCCGGAGCCTCGAGCCTGCGGCGTCTCGGGAGCCTCGGCCACGGGCGTCGTCTCCTCGACCGTCGGCTCGACGACATCCTCGGCTTGCGGCTGCTCGACGTTCGTCCTGGCGACTCGCGGCCGGCTGGCGCTGCCGGCGCGCGAGCGGCCCGCTGGGCCGAGCCGCGCGCGCCCGCCGGGGCCGCCGGGACCGCCGCCTGGGCGGCCGCCGGGACGACGGGACTTCTTGACGAGGCCCGAGACCTTCGCGGTCCGCTGAGAGCGGTTGCGGCTCGCTTCGCGCGAGGCGCCGAGGCCCTCGGTCGCGCCACCGCGCCGGCGGCGAGCCTGATCCTGGTCGCCGAGGCGCGTGTCCTTGCCGGTCGTCAGGCCCTCGAAGCCCTCCGGCATGATCTCGCCCTTGTTGATCCAGACCTTGACGCCGATGCGGCCGTAGGTCGTCTTCGCCTCGGCGAAGCCGTAGTCGATGTCCGCGCGGATCGTGTGCAGCGGGATGCGGCCCTCGGTGTAGCGCTCCGAGCGGCTCATCTCGCCGCCGCCGAGGCGGCCGCCGCACTGGATCTTGATCCCCTGCGCGCCGGAGCGCATCGCCGAGGCGAGCGAGCGCTTCATCGCGCGGCGGAAGCTGACGCGGTTCTGCAGCTGCTCGGCGATCGACTGGGCGACGAGCTTCGCGTCCAGCTCGGGCCGCTTGATCTCGTTGATGTTGATGTGGACGTTCTTGCCCGTGATCGCGTGCAGCTCCTTGCGAAGCGCGTCGACCTCGACACCGGACTTGCCGATCACGATCCCGGGGCGCGCCGTGAAGATGTCGACCGTGATCCGCTGCTTGTCCTTGCGGATCAGGATGTCGGACAGGCCGGCGTGGCCGAGCTTGCGTGTTGATGTGCTCGCGGATCTGGATGTCCTCGAGGATGTACTCTCGAGACTCCTTCTTCCCGACGTACCAGTTGGACTTCCAGTCGTGGATGACGCCGACCCGCAGGCCGCCGGGATGCACCTTCTGGCCCATCAGGCCACCGCCTCCTTCTTCTTCGCGCGCGTGCGCGGCGCTCGGTCTCGGCTGCGGCTCGGCTCGGCTACCTGCGGCTGTGCGCCGGCGCCTCGGTCGTCGTCGGCGCGCGCGGCGCGCGGTCTGCGCGTCTGCTGCCGACCTTCGGATCTCTGGCGCGAGCTCGATCGTGATGTGGCACGTGCGCTTCAGGATCCGGTCGACGCGGCCAGCGCGCGCGCGCGCGCTGCCAGCGCTTCAGCGTCGGGCCCTCGTCGGCGTAGGCCGCGCTGATCACGAGGTCGTCGCCGTTCCAGTGCAGAGCCGGGTTCGTCTCGGCGTTCGCGACCGCCGACGCGCAGCACCTTCTCGATCTCGCGCGCAGCCGCGCGCTGCGTGAACGCGAGGATCGTCCGCGCCTCCGGGCACGCTGCGCCCGCGGATGTGTCGCGAGCACGACCCGCGCCTTGCGCGCCGAGACGCGGACCCACTTCGGCCTCGGCGCGCACGATCTGCTCCGGGTGTCTGCCGTCGCAGCCACTAGCGGCCCTTCTGCACCTTGCGTCTGCCGGTCGCCGGCGTGGCCGCGGAACGTCCGGGTGGGCGCGAACTCGCCGAGCTTGTGCCCGACCATCTGCTCGCTGACGAACACGGGCACGTGCTTGCGGCCGTCGTGGACCGCGATCGTGTGCCCGACCATGTCGGGGAAGATCGTGGACGTGCGCGACCAGGTGCGGATCATCCGCTTCTCGTTGGCGGCGTTCATCGCCTCGATCCGGCTCATCAGCCGCTCCTCCACGAAGGGCCCCTTCTTCGAGCTGATCTGCTCACTAGCGCTTGTCCTTCCCGCGGCGACGGCCGCGAACGATCAACTTGTCGGATTCCTTGTGCTTGCGGCGCGTGCGCTTGCCGAGCGTCGGCACGCCCCACGGGGTGACCGGATGGCGGCCGCCCTTCGACTTGCCCTCGCCGCCGCCGTGCGGGTGGTCGACCGGGTTCATCGCCGAGCCGCGCACGCGCTGGGCGCTTGCCCTGCCAGCGGCTGCGGCCCGCCTTGCCGCCGGACTGGTTCTCGTGGTCCGTGTTGCCGACCTGGCCCGACGGTGGCCCGACAGGTTAGCGGCACGCGGCGCATCTCGCCCGACGGGAGCCGGAGCACGCCGTAGCCGTCGTCCTTCGCGACGAGCTGGACGCTCGCAGCCGGCCGAGCGGGCCATCTTGGCGCCCTGGCCCGGGCTTCAGCTCGACGTTGTGCACCATCGTGCCGGTCGGGATGTTCTCGAGCGGCAGCGCGTTGCCCGGGCTTGATGTCGGCGTTCGGGCCCGGACTCGACCATCGCGCCGACCCGCAGCCGCGCCGGAGCGAGGATGTAGGCCTTCGCGCCGTCGGCGTAGTGGAGCAGCGCGATCCGGGCCGACCGGTTCGGGTCGTACTCGATCGCGGCGACCTTCGCCGGCACGCCGTCCTTCGTGCGCTTGAAGTCGATCACGCGGTAGCGGCGCTTGTGGCCGCCGCCCTGGTGGCGCGTCGTGATCCGGCCGTTGTTGTTCCGGCCGCCCGTTCTTCTTCAGCGGCTCGGTGAGGCTCTTCTCCGGCGTCGTCTTCGTGACCTCCTCGAAGGTCGAGACGCGACATGAAGCGGCGGCCGGGGCTCGTTGGCTTGTAACTTCTTGAGGGCCATCTAGACCTGCGCTCCTTCGAAGATCTCGATCGTGTCGCCCTCGGCGCACCTGGACGATCGCCTTCTTCCAGCCCGGCCGCGATGCCCTGCTCGGCGCCGCGGCGCTTCGGCTTCGGCTGCACCTTGAGGATGTTCACGTTCTGCGACGTGGACGTCGAAGAGCTCCTCGACGGCCTGGCGCACCTGCGTCTTGTGCGCGTCCGGGTGCACCTGGAACGTGTACTTCCGGTCGCTCGATCAGGCTGTAGCTCTTCTCGGAGACGACCGGCGCGAGCAGCATCTCGTTCGGGTGGAGGCTCACTGGCTGGCCCTCCCTGGACGAGCGGCAGCGCCGCCTCGCTGATCAGCAGCGCTCGCGCCCAGACGACCGTCGCGACCTCGAGCTCGGACGGGACGGTGACGAGCGCCCGCGGCAGGTTGCGGAACGACTTGATCAGCGTCTCCTCGTCCTCGGTCGCGACGACGCACGAGCGGCGCGTCCTTGCCCCACGACTCGACGGAGAGCTCTTGGCCTGCTTCGTCGACGGCGCGCCTCGAAGCGCGGAGCCGTCGAGCACGAGCCGAGCGTGCCGTTCGCGGCGTGGTTGCGAGAGCGCGCCGCGAAGCGCGGCAGCGGCGCGCCTTGCGGTTCACCTTCACGTCGAAGCTGCGCATCGTCGGGGCGAAAGACGACGCCGCCGCCCGTGAACTGCGGCGGCGCGGATCGTGCCCGCGCGGGCGCGGCCGGTGCCCTTCTGGCGCCACGGCTTCGCGCGGCCGCCGGCGACGAGGCCGCGGGTCTTCGCGCCGCGCGTGCCGGCGCGGCGGGCGTTCAGCTCGGCGCGCACGGTCTCGTGCACGAGGTGCGGCTTCACCTCGGCGCCGAAGACTCGCCTCGTCGAGCGAGACGTCCTTCGGCGGCTTGCCGCCGAGGAGCGGTGCTTTCAGGAGCGGCCATCAGCTTCACCGTCCTCGGATCTCGACGATGCCGCTCTTCGGGCCCAGGAACGGCGCCCTTGACGAGCAGCAGGTTGCGCTCGGGTCGATCTCGTGGATCGACGAGGCCCGGCTGGGTGACGCGCACGCCGCCCATCCGGCCGGCCATCTTCTGGCCCTTGAAGCACGCGCGACGGTGTCGCCGACGCGCCGATCGAGCCCGGCTTGCGCACGTTGTGCGAGCCGTGCGAGACCGGGCCGCGCGTGGAAGTTGTGGCGCTTGATCGTGCCCTGGAAGCCCTTGCCGATGCAGATCCCGGCGACCTTCACCTTGTCGCCGGGCGTGAACGCCTCGACGGTGACGGCCTCGCCGACCTGGAGCTCGCTCTGGCCGCGGAACTCGACGAGATGGCGGTGCGGCGTCGGCGCCCGCCTTCGCGAGATGGCCGAGCTCGCCCTTCGAGAGCTTGCGCTCGGCGACCGGCGTCGAACGCGAGCTGGACGGCCTCGTAGCCGTCGGTCTCGTTCGTCTTGATCTGGACCGACCGGGCACGGACCGGCCTCGATCACGGTGACGGCCGTGACCTCGCCGCTCTCCGGATCGAAGACCTGCGTCATGCCGAGCTTCCTGCCGAGGATCCCTTCATCAGAGCTTGATCTCGATGTCGACGCCTGCCGGGAGGTCGAGGCGCATCAGCGAGTCCACCGTCTTCGGCGTCGGGCTGTGGATGTCGATCAGCCGCTTGTGCGTGCGCACCTCGAAGTGCTCGCGCGAGTCCTTGTCCTTGAACGGGACTGCGGATCACGCAGTACACGTTCTTCTCGGTGGGCAGGGGCACAGGGCCGGTGATCGTCGCACCGGTGCGCTGAGCCGTCTCCACGATCTGCGATGCGGACCGGTCCAGCTGCTGATGGTCATAGCCCTTGAGCCGGATGCGGATCTTCTGCTGCGCCACGTCTCCCGTCTCTCTTCCTACTTGGTGATCTTCGTGACGACGCCGGCGCCGACCGTGCGGCCGCCCTCGCGGACCGCGAAGCGCAGGCCCTCGATCCATGGCGATCGGCTGGATCAGCTCGATCGTCCATGTTCGTGTTGTCGCCCGGCATGACCATCTCCTGGCCCTCCGGGCAGCGTGATCTGCGCCCGTCACGTCCGTCGTGCGGAAGTAGAACTGCGGGCGGTAGCTCGTTGAAGAACGGCGTGTGGCGGCCGCCCTCGTCCTTCGAGAGCACGTAGACCTCGGCGTCGAAGTCGCGTGTGCGGCGTGATCGAGCCGGGCTTCGCGAGCACCTGGCCGCGCTCGATCTCCTCGCGCTTGATGCCGCGGAGCAGTGCGCCCGCGTTGTCGCCGGCCTGCGCCGCAGTCGAGGCGTCTTCTGGAACATCTCGACGCCGGTGACGACCGTCTTCTCCACCTTCTCGTGGATGCCGACGATCTCGACCTCGTCGCCGATCTTGATCTGGCCCTGCTCGACCCGGCCGGTGACGACCGTGCCGCGGCCCGTGATCGTGAACACGTCCTCGATCGGCATCAGGAACGGCTTGTCGACGTCGCGCGTCGGCTCCGGGATGTAGGAGTCGACGGCCTCCATCAGCTCGACGATCTTCGGCGTCCACTCCGCGTCGCCCTCGAGCGCCTTCAGCGCCGAGACGTGGACGATCGGGATGTCGTCGCCGGGGAAGTCGTACTTCGAGAGGAGCTCGCGCACCTCCATCTCGACGAGCTCGAGCAGCTCGGGATCGTCGACCATGTCGGCCTTGTTCAGCGCGACGACGATGTACGGCACCTCGACCTGGCTGGGCGAGCAGGATGTGCTCGCGCGTCTGCGGCATCGGGCCGTCGGCGGCCGAGACGACGAGGATCGCGCCGTCCATCTGCGCGGCGCCCGTGATCATGTTCTTGATGTAGTCGGCGTGCCCCGGGCAGTCGACGTGCGCGTAGTGCCGGTTCGCGGTCTCGTACTCGACGTGCGCCGTGTTGATCGTGATGCCGCGCTGGCGCTCCTCGGGAGCGTTGTCGATCGTCGTCGAAGCGCGACCGCCGTGTCGCCGCCGCTGGACTCGGCGAGCACCTTCGTGATCGCGGCGGTCAGCGTCGTCTTGCCGTGGTCGATGTGACCGATCGTGCCGACGTTGAGGTGCGGCTTCGTGCGCTCGAACTTCTGCTTGGCCATTGCTTGCCTCTCTCCTTCTTCTCTACGAACCTGTGCTGCGTGCGTCGACGATGTCCGCGGCGATGATTGCCGGGAACGTCCTCGTAGCGGTCGAACTGCATGGTGAAAGTGGCGCGCCCCTGCGTCATCGAGCGCACGTCGGTCGCGTAGCCGAACATCTCGGACAGCGGCACGCATCGCCTTGATCGTGGTCGCGTTGCCCATCGGGCTCATCTCCTCGATCCGGCCGCGGCGGCTGTTGAGGTTGCCCATCACGTCGCCGAGGAAGTCCTCGGGCGTGACGACCTCGACCGCCATCACCGGCTCGAGCAGCTTCGGCTTCGCGCGCTTCATCGCCTCCTTGAAGGCCATCGAGCCGGCGATCTTGAACGCCCGCTCGCTCGAGTCGACGTCGTGGTAGGAGCCGTCGATCAGCTCGACCTTGACGTCGACGACCGGGTAGCCGGCGAGGACGCCGAGTTCATCGCCTCGCTGGATGCCCTCGTCGATCGGCTTGATGTACTCCTTCGGGATCTTGCCGCCGACGATCTTGTCCTCGAACTCGTAGCCCGCGCCGGGCTCCTGCGGCAGCAGGTTGATGACCGACGTCGCCGTACTGGCCCGAGCCGCCGGTCTGGCGGACGAACCTGCCCTGGATCTTCTCGGCCGGCTTGGCGATCGTCTCGCGGTAGGCGACCTGCGGGCGGCCGACGTTCGCGTCGACCTTGAACTCGCGCATCAGGCGGTCGACGATGATCTCCGAGGTGCAGCTCGCCCATGCCGGCGATCAGCGTCTGGCCGGTCTCCTCGTCGGAGGTGACGCGGAAGGTCGGATCCTCCTCGGCGAGGCGCGCCAGGCCCGGCGCCGAGCTTGTCCTGGTCGCCCTTCGTCTTCGGCTCGATCGCGACCGAGATCACGGGCTCGGGGAAGGTCATCGGCTCGAGCACGATCGGCGCGTTCTCGACGGCGAGCGTGTCGCCCGTCGTCGTCTGCTTGAGCCCGACGCCCGCGGCGATCTCGCCGGCGCCAGATCTCCTCGCGCTCCTCGCGGTGGTTCGCGTGCATCTGGAGGATGCGGCCGATGCGCTCCGTCTTGCCGTTCGTCGTGTTCGAGCACGCGGTCGCCGGCCTTCAGCGTGCCGGAGTAGACGCGGAAGTAGGTGAGCTTGCCGACGAACGGGTCGGACATGACCTTGAAGGCGAGCGCCGAGAACGGCGCGTTCGGATCGGCGTCGCGCGATGATCTCGTCCTCCGTCTTGGGGTCGATGCCCTGGATCGCGGGCACGTCGAGCGGGCTCGGCAGGTAGTCGATCGACGCGCGTCGAGCAGCGGCTGCACGCCCTTGTTCTTGAAGGCGCTGCCGAGCAGCACCGGCGTCAACGCGTCGGCGAGCGTGCCGGCGCGGAGCGCGCGCTTGATCATCTCGGGCGTGACCGACGACTCGTCCGTCGAGGTACGGTCTCGGTCAGCTCGTCGTCGTGCTCGGCGATCGCGTCGATCAGCAGGTGGTGGTACTCGTGCGCCTGCTCGGCGAGCTCGGCCGGGATCTCGCCGACGGTGAACTTCTCGCCGAGGTCGTCCTCGTAGATGATCGCGCTTCATCTCGACGAGGTCGACGACGCCGCGGTGGTGCTCCTCCTGGCCGATCGGGAGCTGGATCGGCACCGGGTTGGCGCCGAGGCGTGTCGACCATCGACTTGCACGGAGGCGAAGAAGTCGGCGCCGGTGCGGTCCATCTTGTTGATGAACGCGATCCGCGGCACCTTGTACTTGTCGGCCTGGCGCCAGACGGTCTCGGACTGCGGCTGGACGCCCGCGACGGCGTCGAAGACGGCGACCGCGCCGTCGAGCACGCGCAGGCTCCGCTCGACCTCGACCGTAAAGTCCACGTGCCCGGGCGTATCGATGATGTTGATCCGATGGTCGCGCCACTCGCGGTCGTGGCCGCCGACGTGATCGTGATGCCGCGCTCCTGCTCCTGCGCCATCCAGTCCATCGTCGCGGCGCCCTCGTGCACCTCGCCCATCTTGTGGGTGCGGCCGGTGTAGTAGAGGATCCGCTCGGTCGTCGTCGTCTTGCCCGCGTCGATGTGGGCCATGATCCCGATGTTGCGGACGCGGTCAGCCCGATCCGTGTGGCGGTCGTGCTCATGTCTCCGCCTTACCAGCGGTAGTGCGCGAAGGCCTTGTTGGCCTGCGCCATCCGGTAGATGTCGTCCTTCTTCTTGAACGCGCCGCCCTGCTGGTTGAGTCGCGTCCATGAGCTCGCCGGCGAGCTTCTGCTGCATGCCCTTCTCGCGCCGGTCGCGCGAGAACTGTGACGAGCCAGCGGATCGCGAGCGTGCGCGCGCGGCGCTGCGGCACCTCGACCGGCACCTGGTAGTTCGCGCCGCCGACGCGGCGGGAGCGGACCTCGAGCACCGGGCGTGACCGTCTTGACGGCCGGACTCGAGCGCCTCGACCGGCGGCTTGCCGGTCTTCTCGGCCGACGATCGCGAGCGCGTCGTAGACGAGCCTCTCGGCGGTCGAGCTGCTTGCCGTCGAGCATCACGCGCGTTGATGAACTGCGTGACGAGCGTCGACGCCGTGGACCGGGTCGGCCTCGAGCGCGCGCGGGTGTGATGTCTGCGCGGCGCGGCATTACGAGCGTCTTCTTGGCGCCGTACTTCGAGCGGCCCTGCTTGCGGTCGGGGACGCCGGCCGTGTCGAGCGCGGCGCGGATCACCTTGTAGCGGATGCCCGGCAGGTCACTTGACGCGGCCGCCGCGGATCAGCACGACCGAGTGCTCCTGCAGGTTGTGACCCTCGCCCGGGATGTACGTCGCCGACCTCCATCCCGTTCGTCAGCCGCACGCGCGCGACCTTGCGCAGCGCCGAGTTCGGCTTCTTCGGGGTCGTCGTGTAGACGCGCGTGCAGACGCCGCGCTTCTGCGGCGCGCCGCGGAGCGCAGGGGTCTTCGTCTTCGCCTGCGGCGACTGGCGGCCCTTGCGGACGAGCTGGTTGGTTGTCGGCACGCGGTCTCCTTCGAATCGACTCGTTTGGTGCGCTGTGTGCTCACACAGCAACGGTCGGCAGGGCATGCAATTCGCCCCTGCCAACCGGACAGCGGAGTGTAGCGAACATCGCTCGGGCTCGGCAAAGACGGTCAGGCCGTCCGCCGACCGATCGTTTTACCCGTTGCAAGCCGTAGCTATGTGAGCTAACGCCGCATACAGTGAGCCCGCGGCACCCAACGCGCCTCCGGAACCCCCATCGCCATGACACACGATCGTCATCGCCTGCGCTGCGGCGCTCTTCGCGACGGTACTTCGCCGTCACCGTCTTCGCTGCTCGGACGCAGGTCGCGCCAGCGCGACTGGACGCCAAGCTCGGGAGGTCGCGTCGGAGCTCGACGCACGGATGGCGTCGATGGTGCGAGACCTCTCGGCTGCGCTCGAGCGCGCCCAGGCCGAGAACCGGCGCACCCGCGCTGCTCGGCGAGCTCGGCGGCTCGATCGACCTCGACGAGGTGCTCGCGCGAACGCTCGCCGCAGCCGGCGAGCTCGACGGCGTCGATGCCTCCGTGATCTCGATCCCCGTCGAGGGCGGCGAGCCACTGGTTGCGGCCGCCGGTCTCGGAGCGAGCGGAGCCGCCGGCGACCATCTCCGGCCCTCCGGACGGAACATCGCCGCGCATGATCGTCGTCGAGTACGCGCTACGGCCGGTCCGACGAGGCAGTCGAGGGCGGCCTCGATCGCGCGCAGCTCTGGCCGTGCCGCTGCTCGTCGGAGGGTGAGCAGCTCGGCTATCTGACGCGCCTATTCGCGCCGCGACAGGGCGGCGTTCGGCGAGTCGAGCGCCGCCGAGCTCGAGGATCTCGCGCTCCGGGCCGGCCCGGCGATCGACAACGCGCGCCGCTTCCGCGAGGCGCGCCAGCTCGCCGACCTCGACGCGCTGACCGGGCTGCACAACCGGCGGTACTTCCACGAGACGCTGCAGCGCGAAGGTCGCGCGGGCGCAGCGGTACAACCGCAGCCTCGCGCTCGTCGTCTTCGACCTCGACGACTTCAAGGCGATCAACGACCGGATCGGACACCTCGCCGGCGATGCGCGTGCTCGCCGAGGCCGCTCAGCGCGTCGCTCGACGTCGTGCGCTCCGCGGACGTCGCCTGCCGCGTCGGCGGCGACGAGTTCGCGGTGATCCTGCCCGAGTCGTCCGTCACGGACGCGGATCAGCTCTACAAGCGGCTCAGCCAGGCGGTCTCGGCACGTCCGGTCGGCCAGGCCGGGCGGCTGCACCTCTCCGCCGGCGTCACGCGAGCTGCAGGCCGGAGGACGACGCCGATCGCGCTTCTTCGAGCGCGCCGACGAGGCGCTCTCTACCGGGCCAAGGGCGCGGGCAAGGGAACCGTCGTCGCCGTCGAGACCACGCCCACGCCTGCCGCGCCCGACCCGGGACAGGCGCCGGGAACGGCAGCCGGCGCGTAACGCGAGTCACCGGGGTCAGACCCGAGTGACCGCGGTTACGCCTTCCGAAGCGGCGAGGGCGGCCTTCCGGCCGCTCCTCACGTCGCCGATCGCTTCGTGACTAGTCGCTCAGGACTGGGCGTCCTCGTCGAGCGGCGAGTCGACCTCGGGTACCTCGGTCGCCTCGCCGGCGTCGTGCGAGCTCGTCTCGTCGGCGCCGGGAGTGCCCGCCGAACGTGAGTCCGAGGGCCTCCAGGTCGAGGCCGTCGCCGTCGCCGCCGATCTCCTCCAGCGCCGCCAGGCAGCTCGGCCTCCGTCTCCGGCCGCGCGTAGAGGTGCGCGGGGACGAGTCGGACGGGCCGATCCCGATCTGGCGGTAGCGCTTGAGGCCGGTCGCGGCCGGGATCAGCTTGCCGATGATCACGTTCTCCTTCAGGCCGAGCAGGTGGTCGACCTTCCCCTCGATCGACGGCGTCGGTCAGCACCTTCGTCGTCTCCTGGAAGGAGGCCGCCGAGAGGAAGGACTCGGTCGCGAGCGAGGCCTTCGTGATCCCGAGGATCAGCGGCTCGAACGTGGCCTCTCGTCCTTCCTTCTTCAGCTTGGCGTTCTCGCGCTCGAGCTTCGTCTTGTCGGCCAGCTCGCCCGGGAGCAGCGGACGTGTCCCCGGCCTCCATCACGCGAACCTTCTTCAGCATCTGCCGGACGATCAGCTCGATGTGCTTGTCGTGGATGTCGACGCCCTGCGACTTGTAGACCTTCTGCACCTCGCCGACGAGGTACAGCTCGGTCTCCGTCGAGCCCTTGCCCGCCTTGGCGTGCAGGTCGAGCAGCTCGGACGGTGCGCGGGAGCCCTCGTTCAGGGCATCGCCGAGCTCGACCACCTGGCCGGGCGTGACGAGCAGCCGCGAGCGGCGCGGGAGCGAGTACTCCTTCGGCGGGATCGGCTCGCCGTTCCTCGTCGAGCGCGTCGGGGACGATCGTCACCTTGATCGGTCCGGTCGGCCTCCTCGATCTCGACGCGGCCGGCGACCTCGGCGAGCGTCGCTGCGCCCTTCGGGTTCCGCGCCTCGAAGATCTCGACGACACGCGGCAGGCCGTGCGTGATGTCCGCGCCGGCGACGCCGCCGGTGTGGAACGTCCGCATCGTCAGCTGCGTGCCCGGCTCGCCGATCGACTGCGCGGCGATGATGCCCGACCGCGTCGCCGATGTCGGAGACGTTGCCCGTCGCCAGGAACGTGCCGTAGCACGTCTGGCACACGCCGGTCTCGGCGCGGCACTTGAGCACCGAGCGCACCGGCAGCTTCGCGCTCGTCGTCCTCGAGCGCCTCGGCGATCTCGCGCAGGCGGGGAGCCGTGATCGACTCGCCCTTCTCGGCGACGATCGTCTTGCCGGGCTTGCCGCTCGCGAGCGGCTTGTAGACGTCCTCGGCGAGGATCCGGCCCATGACGGACTTGTTGATCCCCTCCGGCAGGTTGATCGCGAGCTCGACGAACTCCTCGGTGCCGCAGTCGGCCTCGCGGATGATCACGTCCTGCGAGACGTCGACGAGACGCCGCGTCAGGTAGCCCGAGTCGGCCGTGCGGAGCGCGGTGTCGGCGAGGCCCTTGCGGGCGCCGTGCGTCGAGATGAAGTACTCGAGCACCGACAGGCCCTCCATGAAGTTGGCCTTGATCGGGCGCTCGATGATCTCGCCCTTCGGGTTTGCCATCAGGCCGCGCATGCCGGCGAGCTGGCGGATCTGCTTGAACGATCCGCGGGCTCCGGAGTTGGCCATCATGTAGATCGAGTTCAGCTCGTTCAGGTTCGCCTGCATCGCGTCGGCGACCGTCGTCGGTCGCCTCCGTCCAGATGTTGACGATCTGCTCGTGCCGCTCCGTCCTCGGTGATCAGGCCGCGCTCGTAGTTGCCCTCGACGACCTTCACCTTCGCCTCGTAGCCGGCGAGGATCGCTGCCTTCTCCGGCGGGATGACGATGTCGTTCTTCGAGATCGTGATCCCGGCCTGCGTCGCGTACTTGAACGCGAGGCTCTTGATCGTGTCGAGCACCGACGCGATCGCGTGGGCGCCGTAGCGGTCGACGAGCGTCGGCGATGAAGATGTCGATCTCGCGCTTCGAGAGCGTGCGGTTGATGAAGGTGTGCGACGCCGGCCTCGCCGACGACGACTGCCTCCTCGAGCGAGCGCTCGACCTCGGTGTTGAAGATCACCCGGCCGGGCGTGGTCAGGATCAGCTCGCCGTGCCAGCGGTACTCGATCGGGTCCTGGAGGCCGACCTCGCTTCGACTCGAGGCGGAACTCGACCTCCTCCTCGTTCTGGAAGCGCTTGATGCCCTTGAGCTTCTGCTCCTTCGCGAGCTCCTCGGAGGTCGTCGCCGGGAGGTCGATCCCGGAGTAGGTGAGGTAGTACGACGCCGAGCACCATGTCCTGCGTCGGCGTCGCGAGCGGGCGCCCGTGGGCCGGCGAGAGGATGTTGTTCGACGAGAGCATCAGGATGCGCGCCTCGGCCTGCGCCTCCGCGGAGAGCGGCAGGTGGACGGCCATCTGGTCGCCGTCGAAGTCGGCGTTGAAGGCGTGGCAGACGAGCGGGTGCACCTGGATCGCCTTGCCCTCGACGAGCACCGGCTCGAACGCCTGGATGCCGAGGCGGTGGAGCGTCGGAGCGCGGTTCAGCAGCACCGGGTGCTCCGCGATCACCTCTTCGAGCACGTCCCAGACCTCGGGCGTCATCGACTCGACGTACTTCTTCGCCGCCTTGATGTTCTGCACCGACTTGCGCTCGACGAGCCGGCTCATGATGAACGGCTTGAAGAGCTCGAGCGCCATCAGCTTCGGCAGGCCGCACTGGTGCAGCTTCAGGTACGGGCCGGCGACGATCACCGAGCGGCCGGAGTAGTCGACGCGCTTGCCGAGCAGGTTCTGGCGGAAGCGGCCCTGCTTGCCCTTGAGCATGTCGGAGAGCGACTTCAGCGGCCGGTTGCCCGGGCCGGTGACCGGCGCGGCCGCGGCGGCCGTTGTCGAACAGCGCGTCGACGGCCTCCTGCAGCATCCGCTTCTCGTTGTTGACGATGATCTCGGGCGCGCCGAGGTCGAGCAGCCGCTTGAGGCGGTTGTTCCGGTTGATCACGCGCCGGTAGAGGTCGTTCAGGTCGCTGGTGGCGAAGCGGCCGCCGTCGAGCTGCACCATCGGGCGCAGCTCCGGCGGGATCACCGGCACGGCCTCGAGGATCATCCACTCGGGCTTGTTCTCCGAGGTGACGAACGCCGAGACGACCTTCAGCCGCTTGATCGCGCGCTGCTGCTTCTGCCCCTTCGAGGTCTTGATCGTCTCGCGCAGCGTCTTCGACTCCTCGGTCGAGATCGAGGTCGCGGAGCAGCTCGCGGATCGACTCCGCCCCCATGCCGCCGCGGAAGTAGACGCCGAAGCCGTACGGGGAGCCGAAGCGGTCCTTGAGCTCGCGGAAGATCTGCTCGTCGTTGACGACCAGCTTCGGCTCGAGCTCGCGGAACAGCTTCCACGTCTCCTCGAGCCGGCGCACGGCGTCGACCGACGCCTCGCGGGCGTCCTCGCGCCGCGACTCGATGTCGGCGTACATCTCGCGCACCTTCAGCACCCACTGGCCGACCATGTCGAGGTCGTCCTTGCGTGGCGCCCTCGCTTCAGGCAGAGGTCGTAGCGCGAGCTCGCGCACGTCGTCAGGATCGCGCCGGCCGGATCGGCCGCCGGCGATGCACATCGGCGAGCAGGCCCTTGCCGACCTCGCGCGCCTTGTCGAGGTTCTTCATGTCGACGCCCGGCGACGAGCTCGGCGTCCTCGCTCCTCGAGCTCGGTGCCCGAGAGGAGCGCGTCGACGAGCTTGTTGACGTGCTTCGTGAGCGCGCCCTTCTTGGAGCCGGACGCCTCGTCGAGCTCGGCGCGGAGCGGCTGCGAGCGCCTCCTGGATCTGCTGCGCGGCGGTCGCGACCTGCTCGTGCTCGCGCGGGGCGAGCTTGCGGTCGGAGCGCGTCGCGGTCGCCCGGACGAGCTCGCGGATCTTCTTCGGAGTCCTCGGTCGAGACGGTGCTCGCGAGCTCCGGGAAGATGCCCGAGCCGAGCTGTGCGCACCTCCTCGAGCGTCGGGAGCGCCTGCTCCTCGGCCCAGTTGTTCGAGGCCGCGGGCCCAGAAGTCGTCGTCCTCGTCGAAGCCCTTGTCCTTGCCCTTGGCGAAGTAGTCGCGGCGGCGCTGGAGCCGCTGCTCGAGCGCGGCGAGCGCCTCGTCGCGGTCGACGTAGATCTGCTCGCGACTCGGCGCTTGACCTTGTCCTCGAGGTCGTTCAGGTCCGCTCGCGCGCGCCTCGTTGTCGACGGCGGTGACGATCGAGGCGGCGAAGTAGAGCGACCTTCTCGAGCTCGCGCGGGGCGATGTCGAGCAGGTAGCCGATGCGGCTCGGGACGCCCTTGAAGAACCAGATGTGGCTGACCGGCGCGGCGAGGTCGATGTGCCCCATCCGCTCGCGGCGCACCTTCTGGCGCGTCACCTCGACGCCGCAGCGCTCGCAGATGATCCCCTTGTAGCGGACGCGCTTGTACTTCCCGCAGTAGCACTCCCAGTCCTTGGTCGGACCGAAGATGCGCTCGCAGAACAGGCCGTCGCGCTCCGGCTTGAGCGTGCGGTAGTTGATGGTCTCGGGCTTGGTGACCTCGCCGGAGGACCAGTCGCGGATCTGCTTGCTCGAAGCAAGCCCGATGCGGATCGCGTCGAAATCGTTGATGTCGATCAAGTGATCAGCGCCTCTTTCTGTTCTTCAGTCTTCGTCAGTTCTGGTCTGCATTCAGTCGTCGAGCTCGAGGTCGGCGACTTCCTCGCCGACGGGGCCGACCTGGGCCTGTCGCCTCTTCCTCGGCCACCTCGTCGGGCGTGAGACGACGTCGGCGAGGTCGTCGAGCTCCTCGTCGTTCGGCGATCACGAGCTCGCCATCGCGTCGATCGCGCTCCTGGCCCTCCTCGGCCTCCTCGGCCGTGGGCTGGCCGCGCGGCCGCGCGGAGCGAGCCCGGCGAGAGGTCGATGCCGAGCTCCTCCGCAGCGCGGAGCAGCTCGTCGTCCTCCTCCCGCACCTCGACCTCGCGGCCCTCGTCCGAGAGCACGTGGACGTCGAGCGCGAGCGACTGCATCTCCTTCAGCAGCACCTTGAACGACTCGGGGATCGACGGCTCGGCGATGTTCTCGCCCTTGACGATCGCCTCGTACGCCTTGACGCGGCCGATCGTGTCGTCGGACTTGATCGTGAGCATCTCCTGCAGCGTGTACGCGGCGCCGTACGCCTCGAGCGCCCACACCTCCATCTCGCCGAAGCGCTGGCCGCCGAACTGCGCCTTGCCGCCCAGCGGCTGCTGGGTGACGAGCGAGTACGGGCCGGTCGAGCGCGCGTGGATCTTGTCGTCGACGAGGTGGAGCAGCTTCGAGGATGTACATGTAGCCGACCGTGACCTTCTGCTCGAAGCGGCTCGCCCGTCTTGCCGTTGAAGAGCCGCACCTTGCCGGAGACCTTGCGGCCCGGGCGCGGCTCTGGTCGACGTTGAACTTGATCGGCGAGTCGGGGTTCTGCTCGACCCACGTCGACGAGCGCCTCGTCGACGTCCTCCTCGGTCGCGCCGTCGAACACCGGCGTCGCCACCGGGCGCGGATTGGGCGCGTTGATCGGGCCTTCGGGTTGACGCCGCGCGTCGCCGTCTCGCCGAAGACGCCGTGCGCGGCGGCCCAGCCGAGGTGCGTCTCGAGGATCTGGCCGATGTTCATCCGGCTCGGCACGCCGAGCGGGTTCGAGCACGACGTCGACCGGGCGGCCGTCCTCGAGGAACGGCATGTCCTCCTCGGGGACGATCTTCGAGATGACGCCCTTGTTGCCGTGGCGGCCGGCGAGCTTGTCGCCCTCCGAGATCTTGCGCTTCTTCGCCACGTAGACGCGGACGAGCTCGTTCACGCCCGGCGACAGGTCGTCGCCCGCGTCGCGGGAGAACGTCTTGACGCCGATCACCTTGCCGCCCTCGCCGTGCGGGACCTTGAGCGACGTGTCGCGGACCTCGCGCGCCTTCTCCTTGAAGATCGCGCGGATCAGCTTCTCCTCGGCCGTCAGCTCGGTCTCGCCCTTCGGCGTCACCTTGCCGACGAGCAGGTCGCCGGAGCCGACCTCGGCGCCGATGCGGACGACGCCGCGGTCGTCGAGGTTCGCGAGCGACTCCTCCGAGCGGTTCGGAATGTCGCGGGTGATCTCCTCGTCGCCGAGCTTCGTCGAGCGGGCGTCGATCTCGTACTCGTGGATGTGGATCGAGCTGAGCACGTCGTCCTTGACGAGCCGCTCGCTGAGAGACGATCGCGTCCTCGAAGTTGTAGCCCTCGAACGGCATGAAGGCGACCAGCAGGTTGGCGCCGAGCGCGAGCTCGCCGCCGTCCGTCGACGCTGCCGTCCGCGAGCACCTGCTGCGCCCTGACCTTGTCGCCGAGCGCCGACGACCGGCTTCTGGTGGATCAGCGTGCCCTGGTTCGAGCGCATGAACTTCGTCAGCGCGTACTCCTCGCGGGCGCCCTTGCGCCTCGACGACGATCTTTCGGCGTCGACGTCGATCACGGTGCCGTCGCGTCTGCGAGACGACGACGTCGCCCGTGTCGATCGCGGCGCGGTACTCGAGCCCGGTGCCGACGAGCGGCGCCTGCGGGATCATCAGCGGCACTGCCTGCCGCTGCATGTTCGCGCCCATCAGCGCGCGGTTCGCGTCGTTGTGCTCGAGGAACGGGATCAGGGCCGTCGCGACCGAGACGATCTGCGCCGGCGCGACGTCCATGAACTCGACGTCCTTCGGCGTCGGCCGTGACGGCCTCGCCGAGCGCTCGAGCGGCAGAGCACCGCGTCGTTCAGGAACTTGCCCGTCTTCGTCGTCGACGCGGCTCGGAGGCCTGGGCGATCGTGTACTGCGCCTCCTCGGCGGCGTCGAGATAGACGATCTCGTCGGTCACCTTGCCGCCCTTGACGACCCGGTACGGCGTCTGGATGAAGCCGAACTCGGACACGGTCGCCATCGACGCGAGCGAGCCGATCAGGCCGATGTTCGGGCCTTCCGGCGTCTCGATCGGGCACATGCGCCCGTAGTGGGTCGGGTGGACGTCGCGCACCTCGATCGGCGCGCGCTCGCGGGTGAGGCCGCCGGCGCCGAGCGCCGCTGAGCCGCCGCCGGTGCGTGAGCCCGGCGAGCGAGTTCGTCCGGTCCATGAACTGCGAGAGCTGCGAGGAGCCGAAGAACTCCTTCAGCGCCGCGACCACGGGCCGGATGTTGATGATCGTCTGCGGCGTGATCGTGTCGACGTCCTCGGTCGTCATCCGCTCGCGGACGACGCGCTCCATCCGGTAGAGGCCGACCCGGAACGCCTCCTGGATCAGCTCGCCGGCGCGTGCGCAGCCGGCGGTTGCCGAAGTGCTCGTACTCGTCGAGCTCGGCGCGGATCGGGTCGCGGTTGAGCTGGATCGCCTCGGCGGCGAAGTCCTTCGGTCTCGAGGTCGACGCCGAGCTTCGTCGGCAGGTCGACGAGCTTGCGGACGAGCGCGACGATGTCGCTCGGTCGTCAGCGACGCGCGTGTCGTCGGGCACGGCGACGCCGAGCCGCTGGTTCAGCTTGTAGCGGCCGACCTTCGTCAGGTCGTAGCGCTTCGGGTCGAAGAAGAGCGCGCGGACGAGGTTGCGCGCGTTGTCGAGCGTCGGCGGCTCGCCCGGGCGCTGCTTCTTGAACACCTCGACGAGCGCCTCTTCCTCGCGGGTCGTCGTGTCCTTGTCCAGCGTGTTCTGGATGAAGGCGGAGTTGTCGAAGAGCTTGAGCATGGTCCTCGTTCGAGTCCATGTCAGCTGAAGCCCGTCGTCGTAGTCCTCACGCGGCGAGCGCGCGCAGCAGCGTCGTGACCGGCAGCTTGCGCTTCCGGTCGATGCGGGCGTAGACGATCGCCCTTCTTGTCGATCTCGAGCTCGAGCCACGAGCCGCGGCTCGGCATCAGGTTCGCGGTGAAGACCTGCTTCGTCGCGTCCTTCGGCTCCATCAGGTAGGCGCCCGGGCTGCGGACGAGCTGCGTCACGATCACGCGCTCGGTGCCGTTGATGATGAACGTGCCCCACTCGGTCATCATCGGGAAGTCGAGCAATACGTAACTGAACGAAGCAT